>Ga0066376_10002042_pt1 | contig 19088 bp, 16 predicted proteins | sample Knorr_S15_td_Bot_FD_77009 | JGI IMG/M metagenome (GOLD analysis project Ga0066376, IMG submission 77009) | Marine microbial communities from Southern Atlantic Ocean transect - Knorr_S15_td_Bottom_ad_5009_LV_A | ecosystem: Environmental > Aquatic > Marine > Oceanic | place: Southern Atlantic... | reverse complement strand
CGCGGGGAAGCAGTACGCCATCGCCAAGAAGGGCGATTTCGATCTCAAGGGCTTTGACGAACCGGTGCCGATCTATCTGGTTGCCTGGCGGGGCGGGCTCAATGCACCCGAAGCCGGCGGCGAAGACGAATCCGCCTGAGCGCCCGCGCAAACGGTAATTCCGCCTTGGCCAGAGGGGGGCGGGGCTGATAGTCTTTGTCCGACATTGCAATTTCAAGGAGGCGTCGGCCATGACCGCATGCATGGTGGGCTGGTCCCATACAAAATTCGGCAAACTTGCAGGCGAAGATCCTGAATCGCTGATCGTCCGTGTCGCCAGCGACGCCATCGCCGATGCCGGCGTGGCGCCAGCCGACATCGACGCGATTTATCTGGGCTTCTATAATGGCGGCTTTTCGGCCCAGGATTTCGGCGCATCCCTGGTGTTGCAAGCCGATGACGCGCTGCGTTTCAAGCCTGCCACGCGGGTCGAAAACGCCTGCGCCACCGGGTCCGCCGCCATGCATCAAGCGGTGAACTATCTCGACGCCAAGCGGGGCCGGCTGGTGCTTGTCGTCGGGGTCGAAAAAATGACCGACACGCCGGGACCAGAAATCGGCGGCATCTTGATGAAAGCGAGCTATTTGAAGGAAGATTCTGAAATCGAAGGTGGGTTCGCCGGCGTATTCGGCCGCATTACCCAGCAGTATTTTCAAAAATACGGCGACCAGACCGAAGCTCTCGCCCGCATCGCCGCCAAGAACCACAAGAACGGTTGCGGCAACCCCAACGCGCAGATTCGCAAGGATCTGGGCTATGAATTCTGCCGCACGGTGTCCGACAAGAACCCGCTTGTCGCCGGGCCGTTGAAGCGCACCGATTGTTCGCTGGTGTCGGACGGCGCCGCCGCCGCCGTCCTGGCGGATATGGATACCGCACTGGCGATGCCAAAATCGGTCGTCTTCCGGGCAACCCATCAGGTCAATGATTTCCTGCCGATGAGCCGGCGCGACATGACCTTTCTGGACGGCGCGGCGCGCGCCTGGGCGGGCGCCCTGGAGAAAGGCGGGATCACGCTTGACGATTTGAGTCTGGTCGAAACCCATGACTGCTTCACCACCGCGGAACTGATGGAATACGAAGCCATGGGGCTGGCCGAACCCGGCCAGGGTGCCCGCGTGATCCTCGAAGGCATGACCGAAAAAGACGGCAGGCTGCCGGTCAATCCGTCGGGCGGCCTTAAATCGAAGGGCCATCCGATCGGCGCCACCGGCGTGTCGATGCATGTGCTGTGCGCGATGCAGCTGCGCGGCCAGGCCGGCGACATGCAGATCAAGGACGCGCGGCTTGCCGGGCTGTTCAACATGGGCGGGGCCGGAGTCGCGAACTATGTCTCGATTCTCGAAGCGCTGCGCTGACCGCCATGGCCGATAAATTTCCGGCCCTGGTGCTGAGCGAAGAAGACGGCAAGGTTACTGGCGCCGTGCGCGAACTCACCCTGGACGATCTGCCCGAAGGCGACGTTCTTGTTCGGGTGACCCATTCCGGGCTGAACTACAAGGACGGCATGGTCGTCAAGGGAATCGGCCGGCTGGTGCGCAATTACCCGCATGTGCCGGGGATCGATTTCGCCGGCGTCGTCGATTCGTCCGACAGCGGTTCATTCCAGCCCGGCGACCGCGTGCTGTTGACTGGCTGGCGCGTTGGCGAAGCGCATTGGGGCGGCTATGCCGGCATGGCGCGGGTCAAATCGGACTGGCTGGTGCCGCTGCCCGACGGCCTGAGCGCAAAACGCGCGATGGCTATCGGCACCGCCGGATTTACTTCGATGCTGTGCGTTGCGGCGCTGGAGGATCACGGGCTGACCCCCGACGACCGCGAAGTGCTGGTGACGGGTGCCGCCGGCGGCGTCGGGTCGGTCGCGGTGTCGATCCTGGCCAAGCGCGGCTACAATGTCGCCGCCTCGACCGGTCGGCCTGAACAGCATGATTTTCTGCGCGCGCTGGGCGCATCGACAATCGTCGAGCGGGCCGAATTGTCCGAACCGTCCAAGCGGCCGCTGGAAGCCGAGCGCTGGGCCGGCGCCATCGATACCGTCGGCGCCACGACCCTGGCCCGGTTGCTGGCGCAGATGCGCTATGGCGCTTCGGTGGCGGCCTGCGGGCTGGCCGGCGGCGCCAATCTGGAAACCACGGTGCTGCCCTTCTTGTTGCGCGGCGTCAATCTGCTCGGCATCGACTCGGTCATGCAGCGCCATGACAACCGGCTGCGGATCTGGCGGCGGCTGGTCAAGGATTTACCGTTCGAGCAGCTCGACGCACTGACCGAAGAAATCGCCCTGAGCGACATTCCCCGCGCCGCCGGCGACATTCTCAAGGGCCAGGTGCGCGGACGTCTGGTCGTCAATCTCGACGCTTGAACCCAACGCCCCGGCATTAGAGCGGGTCAGGATTGATGCAGATCATCAATCCTGTGAATCCGCTCGCTGCCAATAAATAGAGCAAAGCGACAGGATGAACGTGAAGCGCCTCTGGCGATTCCCGTCAATCCTGATTTGCTCTAAACCTTGCTGGAGATAGTCACCCCGCCGTCGATGACGATGGTCTCTCCACTGATGAAGGACCCGGCGGCCGAGGCCAGCATGACGGCGGTGCCGGCGATCTCGTCGGGTTCGCCGATGCGGCCAAGCGGGGTCATGGCGTTGACGCCGTTCAGTCGTTTTTCGTCTTCCCACAGCGCGCGGGCGAAATCGGTGCGGATCAGGCCGGGGGCGATGCAGTTGACGCGGATATTGTCCGCGCCGTATTCGACCGCCAGCGCCCGCGTAATCTGCATGTCGGCGGCCTTGGATATGCCATGGGCGCCAAGCACGCCGCCAGCGCGCAATCCGCCGACCGAGGACACGATGATGATCGTGCCGCCGCCGCGCGCCGCGATATGCGGCGAGGCCATCTGGCACAGCCAGTGGGTGGAGCGGATATTGGTTTCCATGATCCGGTCGAAGGCGGAATCCGGGATATCGCGCAAACTTCCAAAGAACGGGTCGACGGCGGCATTGCAGACCACGATGTCGATGCCGCCGAAGCGCGCCAGGGTTTGGTCGACCAGCGCCTGCAACTGCTCTTTGTGCGAGATATGACAGGGAATCGCCGCAGCGTCGCTGCCGCCCGTGGCCCAGTTTTCGTTGATGTCCTGGGCGACCTAGTCGCACAGTTCGCGCTTGCGCGACGAAACCACGATATTGGCCCCGTGCTCGGCCATGCGCGAGGCGATGGCTCGCCCGATACCCTTGGTGGCGCCGGTGATGACCGCCGTCTTGCCGCGCTAATCGAAAAGGTTCATGCTTGTTTCCGCGTTGTCAGCCAGCGGTGATATAGACGCTCTGCAACAGCGATTGTGCATCCTGCAAGGTGAAGGTCCCGCCGGGCGCGGCACAGTAATAGCCGAACAAAGTGCGGATGACCGGCGTTTTGGGTCCATCGTCCCAACGCTGCGAGAAGATGACGCAGGTCCGGTCGCCGGCGACGAAGCGGCGCCACACAGCGGGGCCCATCCCGGTATCAGACTGATATAACTCGCCAAAACTGGCCTTGAGGTCGATCAGGCTGGTGAAATTGATAAGTTCGTCGCGCGGGTCGTCGGGCAGATCGAGCCCCTTGGGGTTGAGCGCCTCGATCAGCATCAATTCGGCCCGTCCGCCGGCGCCGGCGTCCCAGCGCGCCCGTTCGACCCGGTAACCGGCCTGGCCGCGGACCGCCTTCAGGTGAACCGCGCGCACGCCCGCCAGTGCCGGCGCGGTGATGAGCAGACGCGCCTTATTGGGCGCAACCGTGTCGTAGGGCGGACTTTCGCCCGGCAAGGCGCCGCAGGCGCCGACAAGACCGGCAAAGAGGATGGAAAGCAGTGCCTTAAGCGTGTATTTTATGGTGGCGGGATCAAAGCATATTTCGCCGCTAAAGGCCAAAGCGTAAAATGGCGCCGCGTTATATTTGGAGAATTGCCGATGCCGCCCGATACTGTCTTCACGGCGTGCCCGCATGATTGCCCATCGACCTGTGCGCTGGAGGTCGAGCGCCTCGACGATGGGCGGATCGGCCGGGTGCGGGGTGCCGCCGCCAACAGCTATACCGACGGCGTGATCTGCGCCAAGGTCGCACGCTATGCGGAACGCGTGCATCATCCCGACCGCTTGACCGATCCGCTGCGCCGGGTCGGCGAAAAAGGAGTCGGCCGGGCGGCGTTCGAGCCGATATCCTGGGACGATGCGCTGGAAATCACCGCTACGGCGTTCGAACAGGCGGTGGAACGCGACGGCCGCGAGGCGGTGTTCCCCTATCATTACGCCGGCACGATGGGGCTGGTGATGCGCGACGGGCTGGACCGGTTCCGCCATGCGCTGGGCTATTCGCGCCAGCATTCGACGATCTGCAACACCATCGCCGATGCCGGATGGCATGCCGGTGTCGGGGTCAAATACGGCGTCGATTCGCGCGAGATGGCCAAAAGCGACCTGATCATCGTCTGGGGTGGCAACCCGGTCGCGACCCAGGTCAATGTGATGACCCATATCGCCAAGGCCCGCAAGGAGCGCGGCGCCAAGCTGGTCGTCATCGATCCCTACCGGACCGCGACGGCGGAGGCCGCCGACCTGCACCTCATGCTACGGCCCGGAACCGACGGCGCGTTGATCGCGGCGCTGATCAACGTGATGTTCCGCGACGGCTATGCGGACTGGGACTATATGCGCCAATACACCGATGCGCCGGACGATCTGGCGGCGCATGTGGCGCAAAAGACACCGGAATGGGCGGCGGAAATCACCGGGATCGACGCCGCCGAGATCGAAACCCTGGCGCGCCTGTATGGCGAAACCGACCGCGCTTATATCCGGGTCGGCTACGGCTTTACCCGTTCGCGCAACGGGGCGGCGAACATGCATGGCGTGACCTGCCTGCCCAGCGTCACCGGAAAATGGAAGCATGAGGGCGGCGGCGCGCTGTATAGTAATGCTGGCCTGTATGATATCGACATGACCCAGATCATGGGGCTGGACGCACGCGACGAATCGGTGCGGATACTCGATCAGTCGAGGCTCGGCGCAATCCTTTGCGGCGAAGCGGACGCGCTGGCCGGCGGCCCGCCGGTACGAGCGATGCTGATCCAGAATACCAATCCGATGGTGGTATGCCCTGAATTGGCCAAGGTCCATGATGGCTTCATGCGCGACGATCTGTTCGTGTGCGTGCATGAACAATTCATGACCGAAACGGCGGCGATGGCCGATATCGTGCTGCCGGCGACGACGTTTCTTGAACATGAAGACATCTATCAGGCTGGCGGCCATACCCATTTCTTCGTCACCAAACGGGTGATCGAACCGGTCGGCGCGTGCCGGTCCAATCACGATGTGCTATGCGCGCTGGCCAAGCGGCTGGGCGCGGATCATTCGGGCTTTCGGGTGTCGGCCTGGGAATTGATCGAGCGAACCTTGCGCGATTCCGGTATGCCGGATGCCCAAACCCTGTACCGGGACCACTGGCTCGACGTTGCGCCCGGCTTCAAGCAAACCCATTTCATCAAGGGGTTCGGCCATCCCGACGGCCGTTTCCGGTTCCGCGCCAAATGGTCGGAAATCGGCCTGGGTCTTGGACATTTGCCGGAATTGCCGGGCTATTGCGACGCCATCGAGGCGGCGAGCGACGAATTTCCGTTCCGGCTTGTGGCGGCGCCGGCGCGTAATTTCCTCAATTCCAGCTTCACCGAAACCCCGACCAGCGTTGCGCGCGAAGGCCGGCCGACGGCGCTGGTCCATCCAGACGATTGCGCGCAAATCGGTCTTGGCGACGGCGGCCTTATCCGGCTGGGCAATGCGCGCGGATCGGTGGCGCTGCATCTGCGCGCCTTCGATGGGGTCCAGCGCGGTGTCGTGGTGGTGGAAAGTATCTGGCCGAACGCCGCCTTCGTCGAGGGCATCGGGATCAATGTTCTGATCGGCGCCGACGCGGTTGCCCCCAATGGCGGGGCCGCGTTCCACGATACCGCCATCTGGCTGCGCGCGGCGTGACCCATAATATCGTTGTCGGCAACGAGAAAGTCCATTCAGGAACTCTCCCGGCGCATCGGCTTTCGCGTCGCGCCGGGCTTCAGCGAGCGGGTGATATTCCGGGAACTGTTCCTGAAAGGGCTAACATTGCTGGATATGCGCCGGCCCGGCCTGGGCGTCCGCTTGAACATGTCGCATGTCGCCGCCCACCAGGAAGTTAGAATGCTGTTGCAGGCCATAGGCTTGCCCGCGCACAATGGCGCGGATACTGGAAATTCCTTGGGGTCGGACCCCATATAATAACCATGGCCAAGTTACCGACATCGACCGAAGACGACGTCACGCGTTTCCTCAAGCAGGTTTCCGAGACGACCGCGCCGCCGCGCCGCCACGGCAGCCGGGGGCGGCTTATATTCGCCCTGGACGCCACCGCCAGCCGGGAACCGAGTTGGGACCGCGCCTGCCAGATACAAGGCGACATGTTCACCGAAACAAGCCTGCTCGGGGGGCTTGCGGTTCAACTGCTCTACTATCGGGGCTATCGCCAATGCCGGGCCAGCAAATGGGCGATCAATCCGGACGAATTGCTGCGCTTCATGACCAGCGTGCGTTGTCTTGGCGGGGCCACGCAGATCGAGAAAATCCTGAAACACGCGATCAAGGAAAACACCAAGCAGGAGGTCAATGCGCTGATATTCATCGGTGACGCGATGGAAGAAAATATCGATCTTCTGTGCCACCAGGCCGGTGAACTGGGTCTTTTGAAGGTGCCGGTTTTCGCCTTTCACGAAGGCGGCGACCCGGTCGCCGAGCGCGCGTTCCGCCAGATCGCCCGGCTGTCGGGCGGCGTGTATTGCCGTTTCGATGCCAACAGCGCCCAGCAATTGCGGGATCTGCTGGCGGCGGTTGCCTTATACGCCGCCGGCGGCCGCCAGGCGATGCTGGATTATGGTCAACGCAAGGGGGGAGCCGCGCTGCGCCTGACGCACCAGCTTTCCGGTAAACGTTAGTGGCCATGCCGTGGCTGGTGCTTGGCGTTTCAATTGTAATCGGCGGAATCCTGGTCTTGCGCTGGTTCGTCGATGCCGATGTCAAGAAAGTGCTGCGCTTCGCGCGCTGGACCGGGATCGGTTTGGTTGTCCTGGCCAGTGTATTTCTGCTGATTTCCGGCCGGCTGGCCTGGCTCTGGGTCGTGGCCATGGGCGTGTTGCCCTGGATATCGCGGTTTCGCATGCTGCGCCGGGTTGTCCAGGCGGCGCGCGGCCCCCGCAGCGGCAACCAGTCCCGGGTCGAGACCCGCTTCGTGACCATGACGCTGGACCATGATAGCGGCGATATGGATGGCGAGGTGCGCGAGGGACCGTATGCGGGGCGGCGGTTGTCCGAGATGACGCTGGAAGATCTGATGGCGCTGTACCGCGCCGCGCGCGAGGCGGATGTGCAATCGGCGAGCGTGCTGGAATCCTATCTTGACCGGTTCCATGGCGATAGCTGGCGCGACGACGGCGACGCCGGTGGCGATGCCGGTGGCAATGCCGCTGGAGATGGTCCGATGACCAAGGCCGAAGCGTACCGGATACTCAACCTCGCGCCCGGCGCATCGAAGGCGGAAATCAACAAAAGCCATCGCGACCTGATGAAGAAAATGCACCCCGATCACGGCGGCTCGGATTATCTGGCGGCGAAAATTAACGAAGCCAAAGAGAAACTTCTCGGCGATTAAGGGACGCCGCTAGGCCGTTGCGGCCCGGACGCGGATATGGCAAACAAGCCTTTCGTTGGCCGAATTTTCACAGAAACCGGATATGCGCCAAACCATACGCAAAGCGATTTTCCCCGTCGGCGGCCTCGGCGTCCGCTTCCTGCCCGCGACCAAGGCGATGCCCAAGGAAATGCTGCCGATTGTCGACAAGCCATTGATCCAGTATGCGGTCGAGGAGGCGCAGGCTGCCGGAATCGAGCAATTCATTTTCGTCACCGGGCGTGGCAAGCATGCGATTGAGGACCATTTCGATATTTCCTTCGAATTGGACGCGATGCTGGAAGCCCGGGGTCAAGGGGCGGTTCTGGAATCCATTCGTCAATGGATACCAAGGCCAGGCCAGGTTACCTATACACGGCAGATGGAACCGCTCGGCCTTGGCCATGCGGTTTGGTGCGCCCGCGACCTGATCGGCAAAGACGAGCCGTTCGCAGTCCTTCTGGCCGATGATCTGGTGCAATCGAAAGTCCCGTGCCTGAAGCAGATGATCGATGTCCACGCGCAAACCGGCGGCAGCGTCGTTGCGGTCATGGATATTCCGCGTGAACACACCAATCGCTACGGTATCCTCGATATCGAGAGCGAGAGCGGAAATCTGGCGGTCATTCGTGGGCTGGTCGAAAAACCGGACCCGGCCGACGCGCCGTCCACGCTGTCGATCATCGGGCGCTATATTCTACAGCCTGAAATCTTCACCCATCTGGGCCGGCGGATAAAAGGCACCGGCGGTGAAATTCAACTCACCGACGCGATGGCGGCGACCCTTGGTTCGGGACCCTTCCATGGCCTGCGTTTCGAAGGGCGCCGCTTCGATTGTGGCGACAAGGCGGGGTTTCTTGAGGCGACGATCGCCTTCGCCCTTGCCCGCGACGATCTGGCGCCGGCCATGCGTGACATTCTAAAATCCTATGCGGACGCATAACGGCGGCGCCCGTCGGATTCCGGCCCACTAATTTCGAAGGAATTCCGTCATGCGCATCGCAATGATCGGCACCGGCTATGTCGGGCTTGTCTCCGGCGCCTGTTTTGCGAAATTCGGCGTCGAAGTGACCTGCGTCGACAAGGACGAAGCGAAAATCGAGCGGCTGAAGCGCGGCCAGATGCCGATTTACGAGCCAGGTCTGGACGCGCTGGTCAAGGACGGATTCGACAGCGGGCGCCTCACCGTCATCACCGGGCTTGCCGGCGCGGTCCGGTCCGCCGATGCGGTCTTCATTGCGGTGGGTACGCCCAGCCGCCGTGGCGACGGACATGCCGATCTCAGTTTCGTCTACGCGGCGGCCAAGGAAATCGCGCCCATGCTGGACGGTTACACCGTCGTGGTGATGAAATCGACCGTGCCGGTCGGCACCGGCGCGCAGGTCGAAAAGATTATCGCCGAAGCCCGTCCGGACGCCGATTTCGACGTCGTGTCGAATCCGGAATTTCTGCGCGAAGGCTCGGCCATCGAAGATTTCACCCGCCCGGACCGGGTCGTGATCGGCACCCGGAGCAGCCGCGCGCAAGACGTGATGCGGATGTTGTACAGACCGCTTTATCTGTCGGAAACGCCGGTGCTGTTCACCCAGCGCGAAACCGCGGAGCTGATCAAATATGCGACCAATGCGTTTCTCGCCACCAAGATTACCTTCATCAACGAAATCGCCGATCTTTGTGAAAAAATAGGGGCAAACGTGACCGACGTGGCCCACGGGATCGGGCTGGATGGCCGCATTGGCCGCAAGTATCTGCATCCGGGGCCGGGCTATGGCGGTTCGTGTTTTCCGAAGGATACCTTCGCGTTGGCGCGCACGGCGCGCGATGCCGGCGCGCCGTTGACCATCGTCGAATCGGTCATCGAAGCCAACGCCAAACGCAAGAAATCGATGGCGAACCGGGTGATCGGGGCCTGCGGGGGATCGGTTGACGGGGCGATTCTCGCCGTTCTGGGCGTGACCTTCAAACCAAATACCGACGATATGCGCGAAGCGCCGAGCCTGGAAATCCTGCCGGCGTTGCAGGCGGCCGGCGCTCATATCCGCGCCTATGACCCCGAAGGCATGGCCAAAGCCGAACCGCTGTTGCCGGGGGTGGAATGGTGCAGCGGCGCCTATGAGACGATGGACGATGCCACGGCGGTCATTATTCTGACCGAGTGGGATGAATTCCGCATGCTCGACCTGAGCCGGGTCCGCGCGGCCCTGCGGCAACCCTTGATGCTCGATTTTCGTAATATCTATGGCACCGGCGAGATGTCCGCCGCAGGTTTCGTCTATCACAGCATTGGCCGATCCGGTGTGGCGGCGGCGTCAATCCAGAGCGCGCTGGAGAACACCGCATGAAGGGCCACCGCTTCGAGCCGCAAATTTTGCGCCAATACGATATCCGGGGCACGGTCGGCGAAACGCTGCACACCGCCGACGCTTATGCGCTCGGCCGGTCGTTCGGGGCTGTCGTCGGGGCCGGCGATGGGCGGCTGGTCTGTGTCGGATACGATGGCCGTTTGAGCTCGCCGGCGCTCGAAGAAAGCCTGGTGGAGGGGCTTTGCGACAGCGGCATGCGGGTGCTGCGGATCGGAATGGGACCGACGCCGGCATTGTATTTTGCCACCCGCGCCATGCATGCCGATGGCGGCATCATGATCACCGGGTCGCACAATCCGCCAGATCATAACGGTTTCAAGATGATGCTGGGCAACGCCCCGTTCTGGGGCGGCGACATCCAGAAGCTGGGCGGCATCGCGGCCAAGGGCGACTGGCCCCAAGGCGACGGCGGCGCGATGGACCTGCCGGTGATGGAAGCCTATGTCACCCGGCTGTTGATCGATTACACCGCGCCGCGCGGCTTGAAAGTTGCGTGGGATGCCGGCAACGGTTCCGCCGGCGATGCGATGGTGCGGCTGACCGAGCAATTGCCCGGCCAGCATATTTTACTCAACGAAGTGGTGGACGGCACCTTTCCCGCCCATCATCCCGATCCGACCGTGCCCGAAAATCTGCTTCAGCTGCGCGAAGCCGTCGCCGCGCAGGGCTGCGATCTGGGCATCGCGTTCGATGGCGATGGCGACCGTATCGGCGTCGTCGACGGCCAGGGCCGTATTCTGTGGGGCGATCAGTTGCTGTCGATTTTCGCCGCCGATCTGCTGGCGCGGCGGCCAGGCGCAACCGTCATCGCCGATGTGAAGGCCAGTCAGGTCCTGTTCGACGAGATAGCGCGGCTTGGCGGAAAGCCGCTGATGGCGGCGACCGGGCATTCGATCATCAAGTCGAAGATGGCGGAACATTCGGCCCCGCTGGCCGGTGAAATGAGCGGGCATATTTTTTTCGCCGACCGTTATTACGGGTTCGACGATGCGCTTTATGCGGCGGTCCGCCTGCTGGATATCGTCGCGCGTGGCGACCGGTCGCTGGCGGCGATGCGCGACGCCTTGCCGCAAGTCGTCAATACGCCGGAAATCCGCTTCGACGTGCCCGAAGACCGCAAGTTCAAGATCGTCGACGAGGTCAAGGCGCGCCTTGCCGCATCCGGCGCAACACTCGATGACACGGACGGCGTCCGGGTGCGGAACGACGATGGCTGGTGGCTGTTGCGGGCATCCAACACCCAGGCGGTTCTGGTGGTCCGCTGCGAATCGCGCAACACGGCCGGCCTGCGGCGGCTGAAGGAAATTGTTGCCGAACAGTTGCGCCAGTGCGGCGTACAAGCGCCGGATTTTAGGAAAATTTGTTAACGGGCTTGTTTCGCCGTCTGGCTATTTGGCGCATCGCTTGTCGATACCCGGTTGGGTGGAATGGCGATGCAGGGGATTTTGCGCCGTTCAAGCCGCACGCATGCGGTGCGCGCGCTGGCGGCGGTTAACCCAATGAGCCGCGCCCGGTACATCAACCGCTTGCCGGCGTAATAGGGCGAAATGCTGACCCGGGTGTTGCCGTTCAGTTTGGGTGCGCGGGTGATGGCGCGCTGAACGGCCCGCCGCGCCGGGTTGATATCGCCATAGGCACCGACCTGTATGGCCCACTCTTTCGAATAATCTGGCGGCGTTGGCGCCGGATTCGGCCTGGGGCGCCGTGTCGTGCGGGCCGGGGGCCGGTGTTTGAGGGTCCGGGCGGATTTTGCCGCCGGCGCGGCTCGTTTCGCCGCCACGCGCCGGGCCGGTTTTCGTTGCAACGGAATCGTGGTTTTTGCGGTATTGGCGATTTTCCTGAAGCCGCGTTCCAGCAATTTAGCGATATGTTTGTCGCGCGATCCCGCCGTGCGGCCGCCGAACACGACCGCGATCAGCCGCCGGTCACCACGTTTGGCCGAGGCGGCAAGATTGAACCCCGAAGCCCTTATATAGCCGGTTTTGATGCCGTCGGCGCCCGGAAAGCTTCGCAGCAAACTATTGTGATTCTGGAACCGCTTGCCGCGAAAGGTATATTGCTGGCGTGAAAAATAGCGGTATTGCCTGGGAAAATTCTGAATCAATTGACGGGCCAGCGTCGCCATGTCCCTTGCGGTCGAGCGGTGACGCCGGTTCGGCAATCCCGAGGCGTTGCGAAAGTTCGTGCGGCGCATGCCGAGTTCCCGGGCCTTGGCGGTCATCATGCGGGCGAATTTCACCTCCGTGCCACCGAGCGCTTCGGCGACGACGACCGCGGCATCATTCGCCGATTTCGTGATCAGCGCCAGGATCAAAGCCTCGACGGCGATGGTCTCGCCTTTTTTCAGCCCCAGCTTCGTGGGCGATATGCCCGCCGCGCGGCGCGACACCGAAAGTTTCCGCGACAAAGTAAGCCGGCCGCGTTCCAGGGCTTCGAAGAGCATGTAAAGCGTCATCATCTTGGTCAGCGAGGCCGGGTAGTTCCGGGTGTCCGGGTTGACCGCGTACAGCACCCGGCCGTTATCTGCGTCCATGACAATCGCGGCATAACGGGCCTGCACCGAAGACACTCCGGCAATTAAAGAAACCCCAAACACAACGATGGATAGGAAAAAGATTAGACTTGATCTTCGTGTATAGCCGGAATGTTTCATTGTGCGTTAAATATAATTCTAATGCCAAGCCGGTTCAGGTACTTTGAATACTATCTGAAACGTAGATAAATCGCTACTGGGTATCCAGGGGTCTTTATCGCTCGTTTCCATGATATACAGTGAACGCTGGGCTCAAAAGAGGGGGGATCATGTCAGTCGGCTATATCAAGGCCATCACCGAGCGTTACGAAAAACTCGGCTATGCCGCCTATCAATGGGTCCAGGCCAATGATCCGCCACCGTTCGCGCCGTTGCGCAAACCGCTCAAGGATTGCCGCATCGGCATGCTGTCGACATCGGGCGCCTATGTGGTCGGCCAGAAGGCATATTTTTATAAGGACGACACCTCGACCCGGACCATCGCGGCCACGACCGACAAGCGACATATCCACTTCTCCCATCTCACCGAAAACTATCTTCCGGGCCCGCGGCGCGATCCGGGCTGCATTGTTCCGGTGGACGCCTTGCAGCGCCTGGCAGCGGAAAATGCAATCGGCGCGGTGGACCCGGACGTAATTTCGTGCATGGGCGCGGTTTATTCGCAACGCCGGGTTCGCGAGGAACTCGCGCCGTCATTGCTGGAGACATTTCAAAGCCAGCATGTGGACGCCGTGCTTCTGGTGCCGATGTGACCGGTTTGCCACCAGACCGTGTGTCTGGTCGCCCGTCACCTGGAAGCCGCCGGCATCGCGACGATATGTCTGGGCAGCGCGCTCGATATCTTGCAGTCGGGCAACCCGCCGCGCGGCGCCTTCACCGATTTTCCGCTCGGCCATACCGCCGGCCCGCCGGACGATCCAGAGCAGCAATACCGCATTGTCCGCGATAGCTTGCGGGCGCTCGACTCGATTTCGACGCCCGGCGATATCCGCCATCTCAACGTCGCATGGCCCGGCGGCGATGCCTGGCGGATCGAGGCCGAGCGCGGCGACAGCAGTGACGAACGCTCGCCCCGCGATACCGAACCGCGCTATCAGACCGAACAAGACCGCGTCTTGGCGGCGGCAATGGCTGGAAACTGAACCAGGCGGGCCACGCCGGCCCGTGGGCATCTTCCCCATTTGGGATTGCGGATGTATCGCGAGTCCGGGTATTTTGCTGCATTGCACAAAAACCATTGGCAATGCGGCCAGTTTTTCATATCTGACGTTATGTTGCGATGCAGCAATACCGGATTTCGCACCGCGTTACGAACAGATGTGGGAGTACGGCACGATGTCGAAAAAGACACAGGATACGTCGAATGCCTCGGCCGCCATGGCAGGCGAGTGCGCTCTGCCTCGATGCCTATGGCCAGATTGGCGCGTCCTGTCTCGCTTATTTGCGGAATGCGACGGATCCTGGCATGACGGCGGTTCTGGCGGCAACGTCGATTCACGAGGTCATGGACGTTCAGATCGATTGCGCGCAGCAGCGCTACGATGTTTTCATCGCCGAGGGTACGAAAAGTTCCGCGCTATCGATGCGTCGCGCGGCAGGTATATCGTGTTATATGATTGTCTTTCCCCTCGGGGCAAAATAAGCAATATTGACGGGATGGCGGTTAGGGCTGGCGTGAGAGGCGATGAGCGAGCAAAATAACGATACCGATGGCGGCGTTAAAACCGGTGTGGTCGTCAAAACCAAACCGAAAACTAAAAAGCCATCATTATATAAAGTGCTGATGTTGAACGATGACTATACGCCGATGGAATTCGTCGTCCATATTCTCGAACGGTTCTTCAACAAGGGGCAGGAGGATGCGACCCGGATCATGTTGCATGTACACCAGAAGGGGGTCGGCGTATGCGGCGTGTTCTCTTTTGAAGTCGCCGAAACAAAGGTGACCCTGGTCATGGATTTCGCCCGTAAGCACCAACATCCGTTGCAGTGTACTCTGGAAAAGGAATAAAACGCCCGTGTTATCGCGCAATCTGGAAGAAAGTCTGCATCGCGCCATCGCGCTAGCGAACCAGCGCCGGCATGAATACGCAACCCTGGAGCATCTGCTCTACGCGTTGAGCGACGATCATGACGCGATTGCCGTGTTGCGCGCCTGCGGCGTGGATATCGGCAGATTGCGCAAGGATTTAGGCGGCTATCTGGACGGCGAATTGGAAATGCTGGTGGCCGACTTCGTCGAAGACCCGAAGCCGACCGCCGGTTTTCAGCGCGTCTTGCAGCGTGCCGCGATTCATGTCCAATCTTCCGGGCGCGAAGAGGTGACCGGGGCGAATGTCTTGGTGGCGATGTTCTCCGAACGTGAAAGCCACGCTGTATTCTACCTCCAGGCGCAGGATATGACCCGCTTCGATGCGGTGAATTATATCAGCCACGGAATCGCCAAGGTGCCCGGCGAACAGGAAAGCGGCGGCGTCAGCGGCGCCGACGAGGATGCCGCGGCGGAAAAAGTCGACAAGAAGGGCAAAGAGGCGCTGGACGCCTACTGCGTCGACCTCAATCAGAAGGCGAGAGACGGCAAGATCGACCCGCTGATCGGCCGCAAGATGGAAATCGACCGGACCATCCAGGTGCTTTGCCGGCGGACCAAGAACAACCCGCTTTATGTCGGCGATCCGGGGGTTGGCAAGACCGCTATCGCCGAAGGGCTGGCCAAGCGGATCGTGGAAGGCGAAGTGCCGTCGGTTCTGGCGAATGCGACGATCCACGCGCTCGATATGGGCGCGTTACTGGCCGGCACGCGCTATCGCGGCGATTTCGAGGAACGCCTCAAGGCGGTGATGAAAGAGCTGGAAGAAGAAGACGACGCGATTTTGTTCATCGACGAAATTCACACCGTCATCGGCGCCGGCGCGACCAGCGGCGGTGCCATGGACGCATCCAACCTGCTGAAACCGGCGTTGCAAAGCGGAACGCTGCGCTGTATGGGATCGACCACCTACAAGGAATACCGCAACCATTTCGAGAAGGACCGGGCGTTGGTCCGGCGGTTCCAGAAAATCGACGTCAACGAGCCTTCGATTGCCGACACGTTCAAAATCCTCAAGGGGCTGAAACCCTATTACGAGGAACATCACAAAGTCCGCTATACCAATGAGGCGCTGCGGACGGCGGTCGATCTTTCGGCGAAATACATCAATGACCGTAAGCTCCCCGACAAGGCGATCGACGTCATCGACGAGGCCGGCGCATCGCAGATGCTGCTGCCGGAATCGAAACGCAAGAAAACCCTTGGCGTCCGCGATGTCGAGGCCGTCGTCGCCATGATGGCCCGCATTCCACCCAAACAGGTTTCGCGCAACGACCGCGATGCGATGGAAAGTCTGGAACGGGATTTGAAGACCGTCGTCTTTGGACAGGATTCGGCAATCGACGCGCTTACCACCGCGATCAAGATGGCGCGGGCGGGGCTGCGCGAACCGGAAAAACCGATCGGCAGCTATCTGTTTTCCGGCCCGACCGGCGTCGGCAAGACAGAAGTTGCGCGCCAGCTCGCGATAACCATGGGTATCGAACTGACCCGCTTCGATATGTCGGAATATATGGAACGGCACAGTGTCTCGCGTCTGCTCGGCGCGCCGCCCGGTTATGTCGGATTCGATCAAGGGGGGCTGCTCACCGATGCCATCGACCAGCATCCCCATTGCGTCGTGCTGCTGGACGAGATCGAAAAGGCGCATCCCGACGTTTTCAACATCCTGCTCCAGGTCATGGATCACGGTAAATTGACCGACCATAACGGCAAGGCGGTCGATTTCCGTAATGTGATCCTGATCATGACGACCAATGCGGGCGCCACCGATCTCGCCAAGTCGGCGGTGGGTTTCGTGCGCGAGGAACGGGTCGGCGACGACGAAGAAGCGGTCAACCGGATGTTTTCGCCGGAATTCCGCAACCGCCTGGACGCCATCATTCAGTTCAACGCGCTGGCGCCGGAAACGGTACACCGGGTGGTCGACAAGTTCATCATGGAACTCGAAGGGCAACTGGCCGACCGGAACGTGACGATAGAGTTAAACGCGGCGTCGCGCGATTGGGTCGCCAAGAAAGGCTACGATCCGAAATTCGGCGCCCGGCCGCTTGCCCGCGTCATCCAGGAATATATCAAGAAGCCCTTGGCCGAGGAACTGCTGTTCGGCAAGCTTGCCAAGGGCGGTCGCGTGCGTGTCGACCTCAAGGACGGAAAGCTTCAATTCGACTTCACCAGCCCCCCGTCCCACCGGGGGCCGGAACCTGACGCCAAACCGGGGCCGAAAGTACCTGAGTTGATCGAAAGCTGATCCCGGTCCGCGGATCGGCGTTACCGCGGCCAAGTGCCATGCGTTTGTTGTCGGCGGCGCTTGCTTTCAGGCGTCGGCTGCCGCCTGCGACACGATCCGCTCGGCGGGGAAGCGCACCGTAACCGTAGTGCCGACGCCAAACACACTTTGTAGATCCAGTGATCCACCGTGTAGTTCGACGAGAGATTTGCTCAATGGCAAACGTATCTGGAAGGAAAAATTCGTAGGCTAATCTAGACCTGACAGACGCCGCATCAAAATTGGTAACTGTCAGATCAAGTCGCGACTACTACACTTCAAGCGCGATGCCGATGCCGGTGTCAAAAATTTGGAACACATAGCCGTCATCCGGGCGGGACCAGGCTCTTATGGTGACTTCGCCGCTAGGCTGCGTGAATTTTATCGCGTTGGACAGGAGGTTGAGCAGGATTTGCTTGAACATGCGTTCGTTGGCGTATAGCGGACCAAGTTGGTTCGTAATCTCCGATTTTAGATTCACGCCGGCCGTCTTCGCGCTCCCGTTCAACAAATTCAGGCAGTCCCCGGCGACCTTGAAAATATCAATGGCGACTTCGTGGAGTTCGGCCTCGTTCGCCTCGACCTTCGAGAGGTCGAGAATGTCGTTGATGGGTGCGAGCAGTTGGTTGCCGGCCGCGTTGATATCCTTTGCGTATTCAACATATTTCGGGATGTTGATCGGCCCGAATAACTGTCTATGGATTATATTCGAGAATCCGATGATGCCGTTCAAGGGCGTGCGTAACTCGTGGCTCATGTTGGCAAGGAACTCGGACTTGGCCAAGCTGGAAAACTTGGCATCTTCCTTGGCGTTGATTAACGCCACCTCTGCATTCATGCGCATAGTGATATCCGTGTCAGCCCCGCGATAGCCGTGATATTCTTCAGCCGCGTCGAATACCGGAACACCGCTGACGTTTATGTGGCGTTGTTTCCCATCGACGCCCGTAATCTCGTATTCCAGATTACTGAACGCCCGGTGCGCCTCCAGGTCTTCGAAATGTCGCCGCCATTTTTGCGGATTAGCTTGGATATCGCGGTCCGAGATAAAATCCCGCCGGGTCTTGCCGATGACGGCTTCGGGTGCAACTTTCATCGCCCCGTAGAACCGGTCGGAAATGTAGATAAATTTACTGTCCTTATCCGTTTCCCAGAACCAGTCCGATGCCACCGTGGCTACATCCCGGAACCGCTGTTCGCTGTTCCGCAGCGCTTTTTCCACCTGTTTGCGTTCGGCAAGCTCGTACTCCAGTTGCGCGGTGCGCATTTCGACCCTTTGTTCGAGCTGCGCGCGGGCTTCCTCGACCAATTGCAGCGCGCGCTCGGTCTTCTCCACCATGCGATTAAAGCTGGTGGCCAAATCGCCGAATTCGTCCTGGCTTTCGATGTCAATTCGGTGCGCCAGATTTCCATCGCCAATGATCTCGGTGCCGCGCACCAACGCACGTATGGGCATGACGATGCGTTGGGACAACATAAAGGCCGAACCGCATCCGACCAACAAAGCAATGGTGCCGGTCACGAGCAGCAATAGGGTCGCCGTGGCGGTCGAGGCCTTCGCATCGGCTGCCGCGCGGATCATCTCGTCGTGGATCAAGGGTTGGATTTGGTCGTCCAGAATGCGGTCGATCTCCTTAAGGTCTGCCTCGAACCTCGCCAACTTCCCGCGCACCGAGTCGGTAATCGCGATGATCTCGTTTCCCGCCGCCACCACGTCACCGAAGGTCGTTGCAATCTGGTCGAGCCATTGCGTCTCGTCGACCGCCATGGCGGTTGCGCGATACCGCCTTTGGGCGCGTATGAAGCCGGCCTCCGAATCGGCGATCGCCCGCTTCAAGGCCGGATTGGGTCTCAGGATATAGCCTTCGATCGCGGCAAAGGCCCCAAATGCGTCGATTTCCATTTCGAGTGCGGCATAGCTCTTCGCCTGTGCGTCGGGCGCGGCACGGTCGATGGCGGGTTGGAGTTTGTCGTCGATCAGCGCGCGGATGGCGACGACGCCGTTTTGAAACACGCCAAGGTCGTTGAAACGCAGCTTCGCCAACGCCGTAATCTCGTCGCCCAGGGTCTT
>Ga0066376_10002041_pt1 | contig 19095 bp, 10 predicted proteins | sample Knorr_S15_td_Bot_FD_77009 | JGI IMG/M metagenome (GOLD analysis project Ga0066376, IMG submission 77009) | Marine microbial communities from Southern Atlantic Ocean transect - Knorr_S15_td_Bottom_ad_5009_LV_A | ecosystem: Environmental > Aquatic > Marine > Oceanic | place: Southern Atlantic... | reverse complement strand
TCACTTCGTTGGACCAGGTCTCGATGGCGCACGGGCACGTGCCGTTGCTCGACTCGGCCAGCCTGCGAATCGAGGCTGGTGAGCGGGTGTGCGTCATTGGGCGGAATGGCGCCGGCAAGTCCACTCTGCTCCAGTTGATCGCCGGGCGACAGACACCGGACCGAGGGAACGTCCGCCGGGAGCGTCACGTCCGGATCTCGCTGCTCGAGCAGGATGTTCCGCTGTTCTCAGACCGTCCAGTCTTCGATGTCGTGGCAGAAGGACTGGGAGACTTGGCCGAGCTGGTGTCGGACTATCATCGTGCCGCGACAGCGTTGGGCGCCGGTTCCACCTCGGCCCGGCTCGACGCGCTGGGCCGTCTGCACCACTCCCTCGAGGAGCGCGACGGCTGGCGTGTCGAACAACGCGTCGAGCTGATCATCGAGCGGTTGCGGCTGCCGTCGGACGCTGTGGTCAACACGCTGTCCGGCGGCTGGCGGCGGCGAGTGTTACTGGCGCAGGCCCTGGTCGCCCAGCCGGAGATTCTGTTGCTGGACGAGCCGACGAACCACCTCGACATCGAGGCCATCGATTGGCTCGAGGCGTTCGTGGTCGACTATCCAGGCGCGGTGGTTCTGGTCACACACGACCGCCAGTTCCTGCGACGAGTGGCCACGCGGATCGTCGAGATCGACCGGGGCCAGCTCACATCCTGGCCAGGAGACTACGACAACTATGAGCGCCGCCTGGAAGAGCGCCGAGCCGACGAGTCGGTGCGGCACGCCAAGCAGGACAAGCGACAGGCCGTCGAAGAGGTGTGGTTGCGTCAGGGCATCAAGGCCCGCCGCACCCGAAACGAAGGGCGCGTCAAGGCGCTGCTGGCGATGCGAGCGGACCGTGCGGAGCGACGCGCCGCAATGGGGCGTGTCCGGCTGAAGCCCGCCACTGCCGACGCCCCCGGTCGACTGGTGTTCGAGCTCGAGGGGGTCGCAAAGTCGTTCGACGGGACCCCGGTGATTCCTGAGTTGAATCTGCGCGTGCTGCGGGGAGACCGGGTCGGTCTTATCGGTGCCAACGGTGCCGGCAAGACCACCTTGCTGCGTTTGCTGCTCGGCGATCTTGAGCCCGACCAGGGCCACGTTCGTCGCGGGAGCAACGTGCGGATCGCCTACTACGACCAGCAGCGCGAACAGCTCGACGTCGAGCGCACCGTGTTCGACATCGTGGGAGACGGCAACGACACCGTCACCGTCGATGGGCAGGCTCGTCACGTCTACGGGTATCTTCGTGACTTCCTGTTTTCGCGCGAGCGTGCCCGGTCGCCGGTCAAGTCGTTGTCTGGCGGCGAGCGCAATCGGCTCCTGCTGGCTCGCCTGTTCACGCGTCCGGCCAACGTGCTCGTGCTCGATGAGCCGACCAATGACCTCGACCTGGACACCCTCGAGTTGCTGGAGTCGCAGCTTGTCGAGTGGTCAGGCACGGTGCTGCTTGTCAGTCACGACCGGGTATTTCTCGACCACGTGGTGAGTAGTACGGTGGTGTTCGAGTCCGATGGCCAGGTGCGGGAGTACGTCGGCGGTTACCAGGATTGGCTGCGGCAACGCCGTGTCCAGCCCCCCGCGGAGCGTCCGGGTCGTCCGACGACGCCTCGCGCCCAGACGGCGGAGCCGCAGACATCCAGCGGCGCGGCGGTTGCGGCTCCAGCGCGACTGTCCTACAACGAGCAGCGCGAGCTGGTGGCGTTGCCCGATCGGATCGAGCGGCTGGAGGCCGACGTCGATCGGCTGAACGGGGCGACGGTGGCGCCCGACTTCTATCGCGAGGCGCCGGAGTCGATCAAGGCAACCCTCGCACGCCTGAAGGCCGCGCAGGCCGAGCTGGACTCCTCCTACGTGCGCTGGGAGCACCTGGAAGCCCGTCGCGGCAATTTCCGCGGCTAGTGCCCTCAGAGCTGATGAGGGCAGGAACGGTTCACCGACATGCGAGATCAGTGGTACGGCGATGACCGGGACGTCCTCAAGTGGAGCACCCTCGTCCATTTGGCACGACGGGAATCCGTCCCCGGAATCCTCCACATCGCGATGTATCGAGCGAGCCGGCCGATCGCCCCGCTGGCCACCGCGTTCGGTTCTGTCGACCCGCCGGACGAGGTGCTACGCCACTTTCGCGACCTCGGCGACATTCAACGCTTGGCCGCCGCGACTGGGCTCGAGATCGACGTGATCAAGAGCCCCTTCGCCCATCGGGTGACCTACTTCGACGAGGTCTGCGGTGCAGTACGAGCGCGAACCGGGCGGGTGCTTGTGTTTCTGGACCCTGACATCGGCATCGAAGCCGAACAAGGAGGGCCCGAGCACGTCACGTCGGCAGACGTCGCGCGGGTCTTCGACGCTCTGCAGCCGGGCGATCTGCTGGTCTGCTATCAGCACGCCAGGCGGCAGAAAGGTTGGCGTGGCCGGGCGCGCCGCGCCTTTGCGCACGCGCCAGGGATTCCCTCCTTCGACGTGGAGGTGGTCGAGTCCGAGCTGGTGCGTGATGTCCTGATGTTCTCCGTGAAGAAGTCGTGACAGGCCAGCCCGACCGCGTAGGCTCAGCGACCCGGGGCCACCCCCTACGGACCGGTCGCCGTCAAGTAGAACGAGAGGAACTTCTTCTCGCCGGCCTGGACGTTGTGCGAGATTTTCCGTCCATCGCGCTCCATGCCCCTACAGGCGCGCCATCGCGGTCGCCAGGTTGCCCAACGCCCGGTCAACCAGTTGCCGGCTGGCCGCGATGTTCATCCGCATGCACCCCGCCCCGCTGGTGCCATAGCTGGATCCGGGATTGATATGGATATGGGCGTGCTCTAGCAGGTAGCGCTGGAACCGTTGCTCAGGCGTCTCGTCGTGTCCGGCCACGTCTCCGGGATCGACTCGGTCGATCGCCTCGCTGACATCCAGCCATGACAAATAGGTGCCCTCGGGCTTGACGACCCGCACGTGCGGCACACGTGAAGCCACGAACGACTCGACTCGTTCTTGCGTCCCGTCGATGTAGTCGACCAGTTGGTCGAGCCAGTTTTCGCACTCGTTGTAGGCGGTTTCGGCGGCGACGACGCCCAGGGTGTTCATGCCCTGCCGATGCTGTCCGGCGCCAAGAATCCGGTCGAGATAGTCCGCATTGGTCGAGAACAGGTAGGCGCACTTCAGACTCGAGAGGTTGAACGACTTGCTGACCGACTTGTAGGTGACGCTATTGCGGACGATCGCCTCGTCGTCGAGGGTCGCATACGGGGTGTAGGTGTGCCCCCGGGTCACGAAGTCGCAGTGGATCTCGTCGGCGAGTACGATGACCCGGCGGCGGGTACAGATCTCACCCAGGGTCATCAGGTCGTCGCGTGACCAGACGTTGCCGGTCGGGTTTTGCGGGTTGCAGAGAATGAACGCGTAGGTGTCGTGGTCGATTCGACGCTCGAGATCCTCGAAATCCATGCGGTAGCGACCGTTCAACAGCCGGAGTGGGCATTCCTCGGCCACGGCCCCCACGACGCGGATATCGGTGTAGAAGCCGTTGTAGCCCGGAGTCTGGAGGAGGATCTTGCTGCCGGGAGGGCAGAAGGCGCGCAGCGTGCTGATGATGGCCGGATGCACCCCATCCGAGTGCAGGATGGAGTCAGGTGCGATCTCGAGACCGTAGCGACGCCGGTTCCAGTCGACGATCGATTCGAGATACGACTCGGGCTTGGTCAGATAGCCATAATTTTCGTGGGCGACGCGGTCGCGGAGCGCGCGCGTGATCGCCGGCGCGATTCGGAAGTCCTGGTCGGCGGTGCCCATGCCGACCTCGACCTGGCTCCGGCCGTACTTGGCAATTTGGGCATCCCACTTCGACGAGTCCGTGCCGATGCGACTGTAGATCGTGTCGAAGTCGTAGCGGCCGCCCGGTGGCTGCACGCGTCCGCCGCCTTCCGCGGTTGGCAGCGCTGCGCCGGCCGCTCCGGCGACGGCGGTGAGTCCGGCGCCCCTCAAGAACGCCCGTCGATCAAGCTGACTGTGCTTCGGCATCGTTGCCTCCCGCCGACGTTGCGGTCGCGGACGCGTCGGCGCACGTCACCCTGCAGGGTGACGTGCGATGAGGCAAGCATAGTCGACTTGACGCGGCGGGCGAGCACCGCCGTTGCGTCAGTCGTGTCCAGCGAGCCACACGTGGCGACGCTCGTCGTGTGCCGACGGACACCCCCGCGCCGCCGCGCGTGCGTCCGCACGCGGGCTCGTCGTGCGCGCGCCGCCGATATGGTCGCGTCTGTCGCGCGGCCCGGTGGGGGTGGCATGGTTTCTGCTCGTCTGGTGCCGTGTTTGTGCCAGAGCGACAGTGGACCCCGACGCGGCGGGACGCGCTGTCTCATTGGCGGAGACGCTGCACGACTGTGAACCATACGGCGCGGACGGGAGTCCGCCAGACGAGGGGAGCACTGACTATGTGGAAGCGACAGGAGCCAGACCGATACCCGCACCCACCGTGCCGGTTGCCTCCGAACCTCGCCAACCCGGGGCGCCGCCGCCGGATGCGAGTGGTCCCACTGCGGCTGCGAGCATTGGCCGATCAGTGGTGATGAAAGGTGAGCTGACGGGGAGCGAGAATCTTGTCATCGATGGACAGGTCGAGGGCACCATCAACCTCCGCGAGAATCTGCTCACGATTGGGTCGAGCGCGAACATCAGCGCGGAGATTCTGGCCAAGTCGGTGATCGTGTTGGGTCGTCATCGCGGCAACATCACCGGGACCGAGAAGATCGAGATTCGAGAGAGCGGTTCGGTCGATGGCGATCTCAGCGCGCCTCGTGTGGCGATCGCGGAAGGGGCTCACTTTCGCGGCAGTATCGACAGGCTGACCAGTTGCCCGGGGTGCCGAGCGCGCGCGCGTCGGCGTCGGCTGGAGCGCGTGCCGACGCGGCCCCCCGCGTCACGAGGAGCGGCAGTGTGTCGACCGCCGCAGCGAGGCCGGCTTCGTCGTAGGATCGTGGGTGTGAGCTGGACGGGCCATGACCTCCGCCGCGCGTCCAGCCACTAGGTTTCCCGCCGAGGCGTCCGCCTGACGGCGTTGCTTCCTCGGTCACATGCCACCTGCATGCTCCCTCGTCGCGTCTTGTCAGCCGAACGCCTCGGCAGGAAACCGCCCTTCGTCGTTTTTCAGCAGCCTCCTAGACTCGGGCCCTACCCAGAGGAGCACGTTCGGCCGACACCGGCGGTTGGCATGAAGATCGCCTTTACCTGGCGCGGGGGAGAGGGATGGCGCGGACGGTCGTGGGTCCGGGGCGCGAGACGCTGATTGCCGGAATCCTGGCTGGGGCGGATGAGGAGAACGAGAGGACGTACTGGGTGCCCAGTTCGCGGCCGATGGCGTCCATCGTTCCGCTAAGGTCCCGGGGCGCCGCGATGGTGTGGAAGTGTCCACCGGCACCCGCGGCGAGGCGCTCGAAGTTCGTGAGCGGGACCTGCGCCGTAGAGACGCCGTAGAAGAGGATGCCGTGTTCCCGCAGCGACGCGGCCAGGCGGTCGATATCTCCGTGCAGGTCGGTCGCTCGGCGGCGACCTCGCACTTGCGACGATTGCAGCGCCGACGGTGCGATCTCGCTCGCTTGTCCCAGCATGAGGATGACCGGCCGCGGGGCGGCACGCGCGGAGAGATCGTCAATCGCCTCGATGATGGCGGCATCCAGCTCTCCGTCGACACTCTGCATGTCGACGATGCTCTCGTCGTCGAGGCTCTCGATGAACTGTGAGAGCGCCGACGTGAGTTGTTGCTGGGTCACCGCCAGGCCCTCGAAGATCGCCACGACCTGCACGGTCGTCGGGGCGGGTTCGACGCCGGCCAGGTCGAACTCGACATCGTCGAGCCGCACCGTGAACTCGTCGCGGGTCAACCCGGCGACCGGGGCGCCCGCCTCATCCATCACCGTGACCAGTAGACGCGTCGGCGTTTGCGCGGACGCGGTCGACGACGACGAGAGTGTCGCCACCACCACGCCCGCCGCCGCAAGGCATCGAACCGGCAGCCAGTGGCCAGTGTTGCTGGGCGCGGTCATCGCGGAATGTATTTCTTGACGTCGCGCGGGCCGACCTCGGCGCCGTAGATGTTTCCGTCAGCGTCCACCGCCACGCCTTCGGCCCCGCTGGTGCCACCGCGCTCCGCCGGATCGGGGATGAAGGCGGTGACGGTACCGTCGATGGCGCTGCCGATTCGGATGCCCCGGCGCACGTTGGGGTGATGCCCGTAGCCACCCTCGTTGTCACGTGACTCGGAGTCGGCCACATAGAGGACGTCGTGCTGGTCGATCGCGAGCCCGCTCGGCCGTCCGAATTGTGTCCAGGAGTCAAGGAGTGCACCCTCCTGGTCGAAGAGCTGGATCCGGTTGTTGGTCCGGTCGGCGACGAACAGGCGACCCTGTGAGTCCATGGCGAGTGAATGAGGACCCTCCAGCTCATCCGGCCCGGACCCGTGGTGGCCCCACGACGTGATGAACGTGCCGTCGGCGGCAAACTTGACGATCCGCGCGTTGGTGCTGGGACCATGGCCGTCGGCGACGAAGATGTCGCCGCTCGGTGCCACCAGCACGTCGGACGGCTGATTGAATGTGTCTTGTCCTTCGCCCGGGACCCCGGCTTGTCCCAATGTCATCAGTTCCCGCCCCCGGGAGCTGAACTTGAAGACCTGGTGGCCCTTCCCGTTGCCCGGTTCTACGCCATGGTCGGTCACCCATACGTTGCCATCCGGATCGATATGGAATCCGTGTGGGAAATTGAACAGCCCGACCCCGAAGCTGTCGAGCAGCCGGCCGGACGTGTCGAGGTGAAGAATCGGATCGAGATCGGAATCGACACAGCTGTTGGCTCCACAGCGGTCATAGGCCCAGATACTGCCGTCCGGCGCCACATCCACGCCGGCCGTGGATCCGAAACGGCGACCGTCCGGCAACTTGGGCCAGTTCAGCACCGTGATGAACTCGTGTGGGAGGTTGTTCGGCGGTGGAACGCCGACTTGCGCATGGCCCGCGACCGATGAGGACCCGGCGGCGAGCACCATGGTGATAAGCACCGTGCCGGCATCGTGTGAGGGCATGCGTCGCATATGGCGAAGTATCCGCTGAAAACGTCCGAGGGGGGTTTTCTGACGAGGCGTCTGTGTGGCAAGGCGCGACGAGGGAGCATGCAGGCGGCATGGACCGAGGAAGCAACGCCGTCCACGCGGGCGCCTCGTCGGAAAACCCAGAAGCGAATTATAACGGGGACAGCAGGGAGGCGAGCAGCTCGGCCGGGTGTCGGGCCGTGACGCCGGCCAGATCATGCACCTGGTGTCGACAGGAGACGCCGGACGCCACCAGGGCCTCGTCCGGACCCAGCGCCCGAGCGGCCGGGAGGAGCCGCCGCTCGCCAACCTGTCGCGACACGTCATAGTGCTCGCGCACGTAGCCGAACGATCCGGCCATACCGCAACAGCCGGCGTCGAGTTCGATCACCTCGGTGTTCGGGATCCGGTTGAGCAGCGCCCGGGCCGGCGGCACCAGGCCGAGCGACTTCTGATGACAGTGCCCGTGCAACAGCAGCCGTTTCGGGCCAGGTCGGAAGCTGAGCCGCGTGGCGTCATCTGTGAGGACCCCGTCCAGCCACTCTTCGAACAGTAGACAGCCGTTGGCGACCTCACGGGCGTGGCGCCCGTCCTCGCCCCTCAACAGGGCGGGGATGTCGTCCCGTAGCGCTGAGAGGCAGCTGGGTTCGAGCACGATCACCGGTTTCCCGGCCGCGACGATCGGGTGAAGCCGCCGCGTCGTCTCCACCGCTTGACCCCGCGCCTCGTCCAGGAGCCCTTGAGAGATCAGCGGTCGCCCGCAACAGGCATCCGGCCCCAGTCCGATCGCGATACCGGCCCGGTCACTGAGCGCCGCCACCGCGAGACCGATCTCGGGATGGTAGTAGTTCGTGAACGTATCGTTGAACAGGACGACGGCGTCCGGGTCCTCGGCGACCGGCCGCTCGAGCCAGCGCGACGCCAGCGTTCGCGTGGCCCATGCCGGCAGCCGACGGCGGCGGTCCAGGCCCAGCAGCCGCTCGTTCAGGAGCCGGACCACCGGGCTCGCCAGCAGTGGATTGAGAAGCCGCGCGAAGGGGCTGGCCCAGGCCGACAGTTCGTGGATGCCCCCCAGCAGACGGGCTCTGAGAGGGGTGCCGTGGCGGCTCCAGTAGTCGGCGAGGAACTCGCTCTTGAAACGTGCCATGTCGACGCCCACCGGGCATTCGGCCTTGCAGGCGCGGCACTCCAGGCAGAGATCGAGCGTGTTAAACACCCCCTGGTCGCCGAGACCGGCCTCGTCGAGTTGCCCGTTCATCGCGTAGCGCAGTGCATTGGCCCGGCCGCGGGTGGAATGCGCCTCATCGCGGGTCACCATGTACGACGGACACATCGTCCCGTCCAGCGTCTTCCGGCAGGCGCCGATCCCGCTACACATCTCGACCGCGCGGCCCAGTCCGCCATATTCGCCGTACTCGAACCGGGTCGGCGGGTTCGGCGTCTCGTAATCGGCGCCGTACCGGAGGTTGTCCGTCAACGGCGGCGTATCGACAATCTTGCCCGGATTGAACCGTCCGTCCGGGTCGAACGTGCGCTTGATGTCGCGAAACGCCTCGTAGAGCTGTGAGCCGAACATACGTTCCATGAACGGTCCGCGGACCAGTCCGTCCCCGTGCTCGCCCGACAGCGCGCCGCCAAACTCCAGCACCAGCTCGGCGATGTCGTGCGCGATCGCCGCGAACTGCGCGACGCCGTCGGATGTCTTCAGATTGACCACCGGGCGCACGTGCAGGCACCCGACGGAGGCGTGCGCATAGATCCCGGTGCGGCTGCCATGGCGGTGCACCACCGCCAGGAACCGCTCGATGTAGTCACGCAACCGCTCCGGATCGACGGCGGTGTCCTCGACGAACGAGATGCTTTTGGCATCGCCCTTCATGGCCATCGAGAGTCCCAATGACGACTGTCGCAACTTCCAGATACGCGCCTGCGCGTCCGCCGTCTCAGCCCGGGCGGTACGGACGGTGATGCCCCGTGCGTGCAGATCCTGCTCGATGGCAGTGAGTCGACCAGGCAGGCTCGCGGCGTCGTCGTCGTAGAGTTCGACACAGAGCAGGGCACCGGGCGTGTCGTCGCTCTGGAGCACGGTCCGACGCATTGCATCGAGTGCCGGACTTTCCCGCGCGTGGTCCAGGATGAACCGGTCCATCACCTCGATGGCGGACGGTTGATGGGTCAGGATGATCGGCGTCGCGCCTAGTGCGTCGAGCAGCTCATCAAACTCGATCGTCAGGACGGCTGTCGCTCGCGGCAACGGCACCAGGTTCAGCCGGGCTTCGACGAGGACGCCGAGCGTGCCCTCCGAGCCGACCACCATTTTGGCGAGGTTACACGGTTGGTCCGGGTCGCTGAAGGCGTCCAGGTTGTAGCCGCCGACACGGCGCAGGATTTTTGGGAAGCGGCGCTCCACTTCGGCCGCGTGCTCGGCCCCCAGCCGTCGTACCTCGCGGTAGCATCGACCTTCGAGCGTGTCGGTGTTACACACCGCCTCCAGCTCGGTCCCCTCCAGGCTGCGAAAATGCGCGATGGAGCCATCGCTTAGGGCGACATGGAGATCGAGCACATGGTCGATTGTCTTGCCGTAGAGCACCGAGCGGGTGCCGCTGGAGTTGTTGCTCACCATGCCGCCGATCGTGGCCCGACTGGCGGTGGAGATGTCCGGCGCGAATCGGAGACCGTGTGGCAACAGTTGCGCGTTCAACTCGTCGAGCACGATGCCCGGCTCGACCCGCGCCCACCGCTTCTCGACATTCACCTCGAGAAGACGGTTGAAGTACTTGGCGGTGTCGAGCTGGAGTCCGGCGCCGATCGCCTGTCCCGCCTGCGACGTGCCACCGCCGCGCACCGTGATCGAGACCCCGTGCCGGCTAGCAATCTCGATGGTGCGCACCACATCGTCCCGGGACCGCACCATGACCACGCCGGTCGGTTCGATCTGATACACGCTCGCGTCAGTGGAGTACAGCAACCGCGTGATGGCGTCGAAGCGGACGTCACCGTCGAGCGCGGACTCGAGGTCGTGCCGGAGCTGTTCCCTCACGCGGGAGAGTATACGGGATTGTCGGACGGCCGTTATCGTCCTGGTGCGGCTCTCGGTGGTGGTTGCGCGGCCAGCCACGCCACCCCGCAGGACAGCGTGAGTATGAGCGCCCGGTCAGCGTGCGCGGCGATTCCACGGGGGCGGGCGACGGGTTCGCGAGCGGCTTGCCGGCGCTCGGAGAGGTGATAGATTGTCGCGGCAGAATCGAGTGGCGCCCCACGTTCGGTGTCCTCGGGGGTACCCCTGACCCGGAGCGGAGAGGGCTCCGTTCCGACCGACCGACAGAGTAGACTCACGCCATGTCCTATCGCGCCGGCCGCCACTTCCTGCAGATACCCGGACCGACGAACGTCCCGGATCGAGTCCTCCGGGCCATGTCACGCCCGACGATCGACCATCGCGGACCGGAGTTCCAGGCACTCGGGTACGAGTTGCTCGAGAGTGTGCGTGAGGTGTTCAAGACGACGCATCCGGTGGTGATCTTCCCGGCCTCCGGTTCCGGCGCCTGGGAGGCGGCGCTGGTCAACTGCCTCTCACCGGGGGACCGGATCCTGATGGTGGAAACGGGGCAGTTCGCGACATTGTGGAAGCAGATTGCGGAGCGACTCGGGCTCGAGGTCGACTGGATACCGGGCGATTGGCGTCACGGCGTCGACCCGGCCGCGGTGGAGACACGGCTTGCCGATGATCAGGATCACGCCATCAAGGCGGTCTGCGTGGTGTACAACGAGCCGTCGACCGGGGTCGTCAGCCGGATCGCTCAGGTTCGTCACGCGCTCGACCGCGCCAGCCATCCGGCGCTCTTTCTGGTCGACACCATTTCGTCACTCGGATCCATGGATTATCGCCATGACGAATGGTCGGTCGACGTCACGGTCGGAGCCTCGCAAAAGGGACTGATGTTGCCGCCGGGTCTGAGCTTCAACGCGATCAGTGACAAGGCGTTGGCGGCGCATGCGCACGCGGCGATGTCGCGATCGTTCTGGGATTGGACCGCCGTGCTCACGGCCAACGAGAAAGGGTTCTTCCCCTACACGCCGGCGACCAATCTGCTCTACGGGTTACAGGAAGCGCTGGCGATGCTGCGCGAAGAGGGCTTGTCCAACGTGTTCGTCCGGCACGAGCGTCATGCCGAGGCGACGCGACAGGCAGTGCGGGCCTGGGGGCTCGACATCCTGTGTGCGAACCCCGATGAGTACAGTCCTTCGATCACAGCCGTGGTGACCCCCGACGGCCATGACGCCGACCGACTCCGGAGCGTCGTGCTCGACCGGTTTGACCTTGCGCTGGGGGTCGGGCTGGCTCGATTGGCGGGCACCGTGTTTCGCATCGGGCATCTCGGCGATCTCAACGACTTGAGTCTGCTCGGGACACTGGCCGGGGTGGAGATGGGACTGACGCTGGCCGAGATTCCACACGACGCCCAGGGCGTTCAGGCGGCCATGCGCGCGCTGGTGGAGCGGGCGGCCTGATCCGCTTTGGAACCGGGCCTGCAATACGGACCAGGTCTGGCGCGTGCGATACGACGATACACTTAGAACTGCCGGTCACCACTGCGGGCGGCTAGGCAAGTGGCGAGGAGACGGACATGGCGAGACTATCGACTAGACGGCTGGGTGTGACGCTGCTCGTGGCGGTGATGGTGGTGCCGGCGACGTTCCGTGCGGCGAACGCCCAAGCGCCCGAGATGGACTACACCCCGGTGACCGACGAGCGATTGCGCACCCCCGACGACGCCGACTGGCTGATGTATCGCGGCACCTACAACAGTTGGGGCTACAGCGCCCTCGACCAGATCACGACGGACAACGTGTCGCGACTGGTCCCCGTCTGGTCCCTGTCGACCGGCGTCGTCTCCGGGCATCAGTCGCCTCCGATCGTCAACGACGGGGTCATGTTCGTGACCACCCCCGAAGACCAGGTCCTGGCGATCGACGCGCGCACTGGTGACCTGATCTGGCGTCACCTGCGCCAGTTGCCCGAGGAGACCCTGCGGGCGCACTGGACCAACCGCGGGGTCGGTCTCTATGGCGACAAGGTGTTCTACACGACCCACGATGCCTTCGTCGTCGCGCTGGACGCCAAGACGGGCGAGATCGCCTGGGAATCGTCGGTGGCCGACTACCGGAGTGGGTATTACATGACCATGGCCCCGCTCATTGCGAATGGGAAGGTCCTGGTCGGCGCCTCGGGCGGAGAGCGAGGCATCCGTGGATTTGTCGCCGCCTACGACGCCGCCACCGGGGACGAGGTATGGCGGTCGTACACCGTGCCGGGACCCGGCGAGCCGGGCAACGAGACCTGGCCCGGCGACACGTGGAAAACCGGGGGCGCCTCGATTTGGGTCACGGGCTCGTTCGACCCGGACCTCAACCTCACCTACTGGGGCACCGGGAACCCAGGTCCGTGGATCGGCGACCAGCGGCCCGGGGACAATCTGTTCACGAACTCGGTCGTCGCCTTCGACGCTGACACCGGGGAGATGAAGGCCCACCACCAGTACCACCACAACGGGTCGTGGGACTGGGACGAAGTCTCGGCTCCGTTGTTGATTGACGTGCGCCGGAACGGTCGCACCATCAAGTCGTTGGTGCATCCGGCGCGCAACGGCTATCTGTGGCTGCTTGAGCGCGAGGCCAATGCCATCACCTTCATCGACGCCCATCCGTATGTCGACCAGAACGTCTTCGCGTCGATTGACCCCGTGACCGGACGGCCGACCTACGACCAGGAGCGCAAGCCGGGCACCAACAAGCCGGCCACCTTCTGCCCATCGCTGTGGGGTGGGAAGGATTGGCCGCCGGCCGCCTACAGTCCGCAGACCGGGTACATCTATATCCCCGCGAATGAAAATCTCTGCTCGACGCTCGTGGGGCGGGAAGTCGAGTACCGTCCGGGCGCGAGCTACACCGGCGCGAGCGCGCAGACCTTCGTGGCGGATGGCGCCGATCACTTGGGCGAGATTCAGGCCTGGGACCTCTCCACGGGGGAGAACGTCTGGACGCATGAGTTTGCCGAGTCCCAGAACTGGGGGCCGATTCTGGCCACCGGGGGAGGACTGATTTTCTCGGGCGGCACCCATGACCGGTACTTCCGGGCGTTTGACGCGCGAACCGGGGAGTTGCTGTGGCAACAGCGAACCAACTCCGGGGTGACCGGCGTGCCGTCGTCCTACTCGATCGACGGCGTGCAATACATCGCGGTGCAGTCAGGCTGGGGCGTTGACGCCCAAGGCATGCAACGGGCCGTGAATACGCACCTCGGCCGCAATATCCAGGTGCCTCAGGGTGGCGTCGTGTGGGTGTTTGCGCTCCCGCAGTAGCGTGTAGGCCGGAACACACGACACAGTTCAGTTCGGTGTTCACGGACTTCGCGACTGATCCCTGACCTCTCCAGACGGGGCTGTGCCCCGAACCCCCCCCGTGACCGCTACGCGGGGACCCGGAGAGCCCCACTCCGCTGCGAGGCGCGCACGTGCGCGCCTAGGCGGCCGGGACTGCACCCAGCTGGAGATGAACAAAATGTCCAAGGGGGGTTTCTGACGAGGCGTTCGTCTGGCCAGGCGCGAGGAGGGAGCAGCCAGGTGGGCGCCCCGCCCGACCGGGCGGGGGTGACCGACGAAGGAACGCCGCCAGACGGGCGCCTCGTCGGAAAACCTACGGGTTCTCGTCGCGAGCGCTTGTAGAACGGGCAGTGTCGGACGAATCCCAGCGATGCGTAGACACGAATAGCGGCACGGTTATCGACCCGGACATTCAAGCCGATGGTATCGATGTCGGCGAGGGCCTCGAGCACCGCGCTCATGACGGTGCGTCCCAGCCCGCGCCCACGGCAGTCGCGACGCGTATAGACGTTGCCAATGGTGGCGACGCGTTCGCGGCGCGACAGGAGATGCGTGCCCGCGGCCGCCACAAGAGTCTCGTCTGCGTCACGGCGGAGGATCGCGCGGATGTCGTTCAGGTCGGTCCGGCGGGGCATCGGGAGGGCGGCGCGGCATCCGGTCCTTACCGCCAGTAGCCGAATTCGGTGTGGTAGCAGGTGCCGTCCAGGTCGGCCACGCGGTCCTGCATCACCGCCTGGGCATCGCTGATCGCGCGGTTGTAGACCGCCGGACCGATCTCCTCGAGGAAGAAGTCGAGGAGGAGCTTGGCCTTCAAGTCGCCCACGTCGTCGTCCATGTGCTCCTCGAAGTAGCGTTTGATCGATGCGCGCGCGCGTTCCTCCGCGTCCGTGGCCAGTTTGATTGGCACGCCATTTCTCTTGGCCACATCACTCCTACTCTGACGGCGGTCTGCGTCGATTGACGATCGGCCCCGCTACTTCGCGAGCGGATCCGGACGAATCTGGAACTTGACGTTTTTCTGGCGCGTGCCGGCGCCGCCCTCCAGGTGCCAGGCCGCATAGTTCGAGTAGCTCGACCACAACCCCTTGCCCTTCCATCCGGTCGTCGGATCGTCGATCCGGCCGTTGGACGATCGCGAGAAGAAGCCCATCGGATACGGGACTCGCAGCGTGATGAACTGTTCGGTGTCCGGGACAAAGACCTGCAGCGAGTCAGTGTTCACGTCTCCGTACAGCGGCACGTCGTGCCCGAGACCGAGCACGTCGTGGTGGTCGATCTGGGTGAGGTAGCTCTCGTCGGCATTGATCGGAAAGTCGGCGTTCTGATAGGTGGGCTTCTCTAGCCTTTGGAACGTCCAGCCTTCGGGACAGCGTTGGCCGGTCGGGTCGGGAACGGTCGACGCGCACTGACCGCGATCGAACGACGCAAGATGACCACTGCCACGCCAGTCCTGCCAGGCGACACCGTCCTCGGTGAAGTGGAGACCCCCACTGCCATAGGCAGTCGGATTGGTGACCGTGGGCGGCGGCAGATACAGCTCGGCGCGGCACGACTGTGGCGGGTTGTCACCGAGCTCGATGCGCACGAGTTGGTTGTCCCTCGGGCCGTTCCCCGAGCACCACACCGACCCGTCGGCGGGGTTCACCGCGGGCGAATAGCAGTTGAATTGCAGCCGGTGGTCACGGGTGGGGTCGAGCTCGGCCGTCGGTTCGGTCCACCCCGGCGCGGCCACACCGTCGCCAGTGGTGTCGAGCACGGCGGGACACCATCCCTGCGCCGTCTCGGCGTCACCGGTCTCGTCCCACATGTCCATGTCGATCCAGCCGATGCCGCTGTTGAAGCCGTAGTAGATGACGTCATCCTCGCTGATCATGTTGTGGTCGGCCGAGAAGCAGGTGTCGATCTCGTCGAACGCCTCGGTCTCGGGGTCATACATAAACACCTGGCGAGAGCCGCGCGGCACGGGGAAGTGCGCGGCGAACCGGTTCGCCGTATCAGTGCAGAACGCCGGTTGCGCATCGGCCGCGCGGACGCGGCCCGTGAGCCAGACACGACCGTCCGCGTCCATCGCCACGCTGCGGGGGTCGGCCTGGCGGGCCCAGACCGGGTCGTTGCCCCAGTAGGGCGACGCCGGGGTCTGATCCTGGATGGTCGGGCTGCTCGAGGGGATGTCGATGACGCTCGCCGTATGGGTGACGGGGTCGAGCACGGTGAGAATGTCGCTGGGCTGCACGACACCGTAGACGAGCCCGTTGGCGTTGACGGTCGCGTCCCGCACGTCAGAGGCGGTGCTGTCGGTGCGTCCGTCGGTCTCGGTGCCCCAGTCCCACAGGGTCACGACGATGTTGCGTTCGATCCCGGTGGGGCGAGATGGGGTCTGGGTGGGCGACTCACCCGCGGCGATACGGTCAGTCCAGTCGGCGAACATCGCGCGCTGGTCCCCGAGTCGTCCGAATGCACTCGCCATGGCGGAGCCCATCGGTCCCATGGCCACGCGCCGGTCCCACGCCTGCAGATGCGAATCAGACTCGCGGAGGATGTCACCGGGAATTTCTCTGGTGGCCAGATTGCCGATCTGGTGGCAACTCAGGCATCCGGTCACGCTGCTGCCGAGGGCCTGCTGGCTGTGTTCACCCTCTGGCAACTCGACCATCGAGAGCCACCAGGCGGCAGGGTAGACCTGGGCCGCGGCTTGTGCGTCCGGCGCCACGACACCGTCGAGGTCGAGCTGCTGCCCCGGTGCGGCCGAGACCCGGGGCGAGTCGACAAGGCCATACCCACGCACGAACACCTCATACGTGGCGTCCGGCAGATCCGGGAGGACATACCGACCCTGGTCGTCGGTCGCCACGATGCGGATGAAGCGGGTCGGGAGGTCGGTGGTCTCGGCCACGACCCAGACGCCAGCTTCCGGACCGTCCGCGCTGGTGACGACCCCGCCGATGTCGTCGCCGTCGATGTCGACCCCGCCCGTCCCGGTGCCGTCGGAGGGCATCCCATCCTCGCACCCCGAGGTCATGACCAGCGCCCCGGCGACGACCCCAGCTCCCAGTATCTTGCGTAATCGATAGCCCATGACTCGTCTCCGCAGACTCAAAGAAAAGGCCCGGCACGAACGAGTGCCGGGCCTCAGGGTGATGCCGCGAGGGATGGATGTCCCGCCCGGCGAGCTCGTGGTGCCCGCAACTAGCCGACGCTGAGCAGCTTCAGCTTGCCGGTGCTGTCACTCATCTTGTCCACCGGTACCCCCATCTTGTCGAGAATGGTGAGGTGCAGGTTGCTGATCGGTGTGCGCTCGGCATAGCGGATGTGTCCGGCCGGCTTGAGATGACCCGACCCTCCACCCACCATGACGAGGGGCAGGCCCTTGTTGTCGTGGCGGTTGCTGTCGGACATCCCGGCGCCGTACAGCATGACCATGTGGTCGAGCAACGTGCCGTCGCCGTCGGGCGTCGCCCGCGCTTTCTTGAGGAAATGCGAGAACAGGGTCAGGTGGAACGTGTTGATCTTGGCGACCTTCTCGTAGAGCGTCGGGTCGTCCCGGTGGTGTGAGGTTGGATGATGCGAGTCAGGCACCCCGATTTCCGGGTAGGTCCGGCCGCTGATCTCGCGCGCCAGCATGAACGTGCTGACCCGGGTCAGGTCGGTCTGATACGCCAGCAGCAGGAGGTCGAACATGAGCTTGGCGTGCTCGGTGTAGGTCGCCGGCACGCCGGCCGGCTGGTCCACCTCGGGGAGCTCGCGATCGCTCTGGGCCTCGGCCATCTGAATGCGGCGCTCGATGTCGCGCACCGCGTCGAGATACTCGTTGACCCGGAGTCGATCGGACGCGCCAAGCCCGCTCTGGAGCGCATTGATCTTTTCGGTGACCGAGTCGAGAATGCTCTGGTCCTTCTGCATCCGAGCCAGACGCGCGGCCGGGTCGGTGGACCCGCTGTCGCCGAAGAGCTGCTCGAACACCGCACGCGGGTTGTTCTCTCCCATCAGTGGGGTGGTCTCGTTGCGCCACGAGATCGTGTTCGTATAGGTGCAACTGAAGCCGACGTCGCACGACCCTGAGACGTCACGGCTATCCAGCGCGAGCTCGAGCGAACCGAGCTGCGTGTGTTTTGCGAACTCGCGAGCCAGGAGCTGGTCGACGGAGATGCCCGCTCGCAGGTTCGACTCGGTGCGGGCCGGGGTGACCCCGGTCAGAAAACGAGTGGCCGCACTGGCATGCACGCCAGCGTTGCTGGGCACGCCGTTCAGACCGGTCAGCAGGGTCATCTGATCGCGATACGCGGCGATTGGATCCAGCAGCCGCGTGATCTCGAAGCCGGTGCCCTCGCCGTCGGGCGTCCAGTGCTTCATGGCCATCCCGTTCGGCACATAGACGACGCCGAACCGGCGCACCGGATTGGCGGCGCTGTTGCGGATAGCGGCGAACGCCGGGACCATGCCGTCGAGCAGCGGAAGCGCCAGGCCGGCGCCGATGCCCCGCAACACCGTCCGGCGGGGGATAGCCTTTTTTGTGATGATCATGAGTCGGTTCTCCGCATCTGGAACGCGCTGCTCTGTACAATTCCGAGGATGATAGATGACCAGCGGTAGTCGTCGCTGGCCGCTTTGCGGACGATCTTGCGCACGGTAGGGGCGTCGTAGTACTCAAGCCCACGCCCCAGGGCGTATCCCATCAATTTTTCGGTCACGGTCCCAACGAAGTCGTCAGGGCGGTCCAGCAGCAGATCGCGCAGGCCGGTCGGTCCGGTGAAGGCACCACCATCCGGCAGGGTGCCCGAGGCGTCGATCGGCGTACCGTCCTCGCTCAATTCACGCCACGCGCCGATTGCATCAAAATTCTCGAGCGAGAAGCCGATCGGATCCATAGCGGTATGGCACACCGCGCAAGCCGGATTCTCCCGATGCTGCACCATCGCCTGACGCATGGAGAGTGGTTCGCCCTCCTCGTTCTTTTCCTCCAACGTCGGCACGTTGGGGGGAGGCTCCGGCGGAGGAGCGCCCAGGAGGTTTTCAAGCACCCACTTCCCGCGCAAGACCGGCGAGGTTCGGTTTGGATACGAGGTCACCGTCATCAGGCTGCCGTGACTCAACAGCCCGGCGCGCTCGCCCGGTGCGAACGTGACCTTCCGGAACCGGTTGCCGTAGATGTTGGGGATGCCGTAGTGCCGCGCCAGGCGCTCGTTGACAAACGTGTAGTCCGCGCTCAGCAACTCGAGCAGGCTCTTGTCATCGCGTATGAGGCTCTCGATGAAGAGCTCGGTCTCCATCTGGTACGCCTCACGCAGATTCTCGTCGAAATCCGGGAACGCAATCGGATCGGGGTAGGCGCTCTGAATATTTCGCAGATGCAGCCATTGACCGGCGAAGTTGTCCACCAGCGACCTGGACCGGGGGTCGGCCAGCATCCGTCGCACCTGGTGCTCGAGCACCTCCGGAGTGCCAAGGGTGCCGTTCTCCACCGTCGACATCAATTCGTCGTCCGGCATGCTGCTCCACAAGAAGAACGAGAGCCGCGAGGCCAGTTCCACGTCGCGCAGCGCGTAGGTCATGCCAGGCTGGCCGTCCACCGGGTCGTTTTCAATCCGAAACAGGAATTCCGGGTCCGCCAGCAACCGCTCGAGCGCAAAGC
>Ga0066376_10002038_pt1 | contig 19111 bp, 15 predicted proteins | sample Knorr_S15_td_Bot_FD_77009 | JGI IMG/M metagenome (GOLD analysis project Ga0066376, IMG submission 77009) | Marine microbial communities from Southern Atlantic Ocean transect - Knorr_S15_td_Bottom_ad_5009_LV_A | ecosystem: Environmental > Aquatic > Marine > Oceanic | place: Southern Atlantic... | reverse complement strand
CAAGACTTGCAACGTGCCAAGCTTGAGTTAGGTATTGTCCCAAAAAGGCGAGAGGAAATATTGTGGATACGAGAACTTGCAAAGCCTAAGTACAAATCATTTTGGGACGAAGCAATAGAAGCTCTTACGCAATTGGATTCTGACCGCACAAGTGAAATAGAAATGAGAGATATTCCAATCGCAGTATCTTTACGCAGGCACGGTGGGGAAGATGCTTTTACAAGATCTACAAAAAGTATTGTAGACCAAATTGCATTAAAACTACAAGGTGTTCGGCATTATAATGAAACAGAAGGTGGCGGACAGTATAACTCTCGCAGCGAACGGCTATCTACACACAAAGATACATTGACGTGGGGCGATGCTGTGACGTTAGAGATGTTGTTGGTTGCACTCGATGTTCCACAAGTTAGAGCGCACTTATTTGATTACGCTGGGCGGGACAATGTTGACACGACAACAGAGTATGGTGGAGTCATCGCTTTAGATGAAAAGGGACGATTTGAAATTTTAGAATTTGAACCAAAGATCCGGTACCACGATCAAATTTTCTATAGTCCACAGGAGATGTTTGATGCAGCGTATACCGCATTATTCCATTTTCACTTTCATGCACAAAAATTTCGCAATGGTGACCATGCCGGCCCTGGAATGGGTGATAAAAATTATGCAGAAAACACAAGGGCAAATTGCCTTGTATTTACCTTTGTCGATAAAGACACAATGAATGTCGATTATTATCGACACGGCGGTGTTGTTGTTGACGTTGGGATAATCACTCGATGATTCGCCCGATTTCTTTATTCTTGCTCATTGGAATTTTAGTTGCGAATCATGCATCGGCGGCAACGCATCAGCTTAATATAATTTGGCTGATGTTTTTTTTGCTCCTTGTTCCAATTATTTCCATAGCAACAGTACAAGTTGCAAAACAGGCGAAAGTGGTTCAACTTTTTGCGACGTGTGCTGTACTTCTCTCTTGGTTTGCAGCAGTCTATTTTTTTTCATGGGCAATATTCGTTCAACAGCTTACACAGAATATGCTTTTTGTTGAGGATTTTTTCGTTGTAATTCCTGCAATCTTCTGGCTACTTGTTTTATGGTTTGTGACATCTCCTAGTTCCAATAGAATGTCATGGGTGTCCCATCGTTTTCGTTTGGACATATTTCTTTTATTGGCACCAGTGTTTTTCCTGTTTGCAGTAAGTGATGTTGTAGTGCTGTGTGGTGTTTCAGAAGAAAATGTTGGAATCATAGAACTCCTCGTATGCCTTTTATTGTTAGCGTTTGCGCCATTCTTTATTTCGAAGATTCTTTCTGCGAAGCCGATGAGCAATTACGAATTATGCTCCTCAATTTCGGACATCGGCAAAATGGCTGGGGTTCGTCGAGCTAACATTCTAGTTTGGAACACTCATAATCGAATTATGAACGCACTTGCGATTGGAGTCATCTTTCAACCAAAAACAATAGTGTTGACGGATAAACTCATTGCAAATCTAACGCAACAAGAATTGCTTTCGGTAACCGCGCATGAATTTGGACATCACAAGTATTGGCATATCCCGTTTCTTCTTTTTACAACTATTACAGTTATTATTTGGTCAAACAAAATTCTTCTATTTTTAGGGGTTGATATGAGCGGCGAATTTGTTTTTGTTTTGCAATGTGCTCTCATGGTGGTAGCAATAATCCTTGTCTCGAGAATGTTTGAGAAGCAAGCTGATGCGTATGCTGCGGTCGCTCTTTCAGCAGCGTCAGGAAGTGATTCTGTCACACCAGAAGGCGCGAGTTCCCTAGCGTCAGCGCTTGGGGCCATTGCACAAACGCAGTGTATAAACCCAAGTCGTAAAGATTTGTTGCATGGGTCGATCGCTTTAAGACAGTGCAACCTCCAAGCACTTGTTGGATGTTCTTTTTCCGGAATACCGATCAATAAGCGAGTGTTCTTTCTAAAAATTGGACTTGTTGCATCCTTTCTTATAGGAATTTTCATTTGAAATATCAGCAACAACTCTTTATGCACGGAGCGAGCAACCGTTTTTTAGTGCATCTAGGTGAGGGTGATCCTGAGAAATTGTGCCAGCAATTACATGGGGCGGATGGTGTTTTGCTGGTGCAAGAAGACGATGAAGTGGATGCTTTTGTACGAATTTTTAATGCGGATGGATCAGAGGCAGAGCAGTGCGGAAACGGTTTGCGATGCGTAGCGTTACATCTCGTTCGAAGTAAACTCGTAGAGAAAAATGAACTTGCAATACGAACATTAGCAGGTGTTAGCCAATGCGTTGTTCGCGAAGACTGTAATGAAGTTGAAGTGTCACTGTGTATTCCAATTGTAGAAAGCTGTGCAGATTCTTCGCTGGAAAATCTTTTTTATGTAAATATGGGAAATCCAAACGCGGTGTACTGGACAGAGGACGATCCTGTGGAAGTGCGCGAGGCGTTAGGAGAACAGCTTTCAAGCAATACACAATTTATAAATGGGATGAACGTGCACTTTGCACGAAGAGATGGTGAGCAGTATGCAACGTGTGCATCCTTTGAGCGAGGCGTAGGTAATACCCACGCATCGGGGACTGGCGGTGCTTCTGTTTTTGTAGCCTCGGGAGTTGTTGGGCCTTTTTATGTTTCAAGTGTAGGTGGAACACTTACATATCGATTCAACGAAAAGGGCGAAGTTGTTATGGCAGGGCCAGCAGGTTACGAGTGAATGATAGTGACTTTTTTTGATGTAACTGTGGCTCGCCATCCATCTGATAATTGAAATGTTCTTGCGTGCATATTCTCGTCAACTACGGCTTCTGTAATGGATTGAATAGTTTCAAATGTAGCAGTTTCACCGATGGCTTGTTGCAGTGTTGCATCAATGACAGGTATTGGTAGTTCTGCGAGTAGTTCTCGATCCCACTCATTTCCATTAGGAATGTTTGCATGAAATGCATCGGTGGCGGAATGTAATAATTTTGAAGCATTCGCAGCGTGTTTGTCAGCGGAACTCCAAAGTTCCCGAAGAACAGGAATTACATCAGCTCGAAGACGCCCGCGAGGTGTCGATGGATCAAGATTCGTTGGATCTTCGCACCATGGTATTTTTGCTAATTCACAAATATGCAGCAGTTCGCTTTTTTTAACATGCAAAAGGGGTCGGTGAAGGTCGATGGTATCACTCAAAGATCTTATAGCTGCAATGCCCGAGAGTTTGCGAAGGCCTCCGCCACGGCAGAGTGCCATGAGCATTGTTTCGAGTTGATCTTCGGCGTGGTGTGCAACGGCAACTGTTTGTATATTCAAAGATGTCGCGATTTTTTTGAGCGCTTCGTAACGCACTTCTCTTGCGCCAGCAGCAATGCTCCCATTAATCGGTTGTACGTTAACAAGTACGGATTCACACTGAATGCCCAGGAGTGTACATAATTGCTCAACCTTTTTTTGTTCGTCGTTTGCTTCTGGGCGAAGGCCGTGGTTGATGTGAGCAGCAATGACGTTAAAGTTGGCGGATTCCTGCATTGCTGCTGCGCAACAAAGAAGCAAAAGAGCGACCGAGTCGGCTCCACCGCTTACCCCAACGACAATATCTTGATTACCAATTGCTTTGCGAACGGTTGCAACAAGTTTGTGCCTGCGAACGGCAAGTGGAATAGCTTGCTTGTTCATGTGTTTGCAGTTAATGCATTTGGTTCTAGCACTTTTATACCATGCATGTAAGGCTGTAAACAAGAAGGAATAGCAACTGAGCCATCTTGTTGTTGATGCATCTCAAGAAGTGGTATTAAAATACGCGGACTTGCGAGTACCGTGTTATTAAGTGAATGTGCAAAGATGGTGGTGCCATCTTCTCCTCGGTACCGCATATTTAATCGTCGGCACTGGTAATCGTACAGTCGAGAAGCGGAATGCGTCTCTCCCCAATCTCCTGTTGGTTGACCGTTATCGTCAAGCTCGCCTCTTCCTGGCATCCAGCACTCGATGTCAATCATGTCGGCATTTTTTGATCCCAAATCAGCTGTGCAACATTGCAGGAGTCGGTAGGGGAGTTGCAATTGCTGAAGAAGTTCTTCGACAATCGTGAGCATCGCTTTGTGCCACTTGCGACTCTCTTCTTCGTCGGCTTTGCAAATAATTATTTGCTCGACCTTGTCGAATTGGTGAATGCGATACAAGCCCCCAGTGTCTCGGCCAGCGGCACCGGCTTCCCGTCTAAAACAAGTTGAGACAGTTGCCATTTTAATTGGGAGTTTGTTGCTGTCGATAATTTCATCTGCGTACATGCCCATGAGACCAACCTCGCCAGTTCCTGCGAGGTATAAATCATGTCCAGCTCCGCGTTTTGATTCTTCAATGTGGTACGCCTGATCTCTACCGGCTGGAAAGAAGCCAGTGCCAACCATACACTCTTCCCGCAAAATTACTGGAACAGACATGGGCGTAAAGCCGTGCTCATTTGTTATTAAATCAAATGCGAATCGAAGCATTGCTTGGTGCAATCGCATGCCGTTGCCCGACATCATATAGTGACGTGTTCCAGACATTTTTACACCGCGTTCAAAGTCTGCGAGTTCTAAATCTTTTACAAGTTCTAGATGCGTCTTTGGGTTGAAGCCTCGGTTTGTGGCGAAGGACTTGTCGAGGTTGTATCCATCGGGTGCCCAAGTTCGAAGTTCAACATTATCGTCAGCGCTGGCTCCCTTGGGCACATTATCGTCTGCTGGTTGAGGTATTTGAAGGAGTAAATCTTTCCATCTTGGTTCGATTTCAGAAATAGAATCATCAAGCCGCTGGATTTCGTTCTTCAACGCAATCGGTTTCGATTCGAGCTCCTTGAGTTGCGTTTGAATTTCTGCGACGGTTTCTTCGTCAGCACTTTTGAGTTGTCCTTTGAGTTTACCAATTTGTGGTCCGATTTCTTTTGAAATCTTTTTTTGTTCAGCGCGGTGTTCTTCGCGTTGCCTTGTAAGGAGTCGCTTTTGTTCATCGAGATCAAGCAACGTAATGATATCGACGGTACTGTTTTTTTCTAACGCACCATCAATGAAACGTTGTGGATTTTCTCTGAGTTGTTTGATGTCAATCATTGGTTCTTTTCTTGTAGTTCTGGGTGTGCTGCCCAGTGGAGTTTATCAACTAATGTCTTCCAGTAGGAGCGTGCAGGATTTTGAACAATGGAAAGTGTGTGCTCTGATTGTTGGACTCGCATTTTCATGCCTTCCTTCATCTTGCAATGCACTTGCCCATCAATCACAAGAGAGGTTCCCTCGTTTGCTTGCAATACTTCTATTGTGATATTGGCCTTGCCATCCATGACGATTGGCCGGACTGCTAAGGAGTGTGCTGCAATTGGAGTCAGGATAAATGCATTCGTAGAGGGGTCAACAATCGGTCCACCAGCAGATGCGTTGTGTGCTGTAGAACCCGTTGGTGTTGCAACAATAACGCCATCTCCTCGCAAGGTTGGGGCTGGCACGTCGTCGATGGTGAGTCCAAGTTCAAGAAGTCGAAAGGGTGGACCAGCGGCAATCATCGCTTCGTTCATTGCGATTGTGGGTTGTTGGTCATCGACAGTGATGTCAAGGAGCATAGAACGGAGGATTTTTGCTGGGTTTGTAAATACTGCTTGGCGATATTCAATGAGGGATTCAACGTCAAACCGAGCGAGAAATCCAAGCCGCCCGCTGTTCACACCTACGAGCGGAATTTTTCGCTTGGCAAGTGCTCTACCGTGCTTGATGAGCGTGCCATCGCCGCCAATTGCGATTGCCATTTCAACTTTGTCGCTTTCACAATCAAGGAACGAAACAACATCTGCAAGCCCCTTTTCGAGGGCGATAGAAATGGTATCAATTGCAGGTTGCGTTCTGTCTGCAAGCAAAATAATACGTCTGTGCGCCATAACAAGCATTGTACCCGCGAACTTGGGGGTCTGACCCCAAGGGGGTCTGACCCCAGGGGGGTCTGACCCCAGAGGGGTGTGTTACCCGACGAGACCCTTGGTTAATCGCATAAAGGCAGTTTCGAGGTTGACCTGCTCGGCTTGCATAGAAGTTATGCGGAATCCCTGGGCAATTAATCGGTTTGGGAGTTCAGATACATCAAGTGCAGAATCAGAGTCAATGGTGACATCGATTCGGGTCTGCCCATTCTCAGTGACAACATCCACACAACGAATTCCATCGACAGACCGAAGCAACGTAGCTGCATCTTCGGACCGTTGCGTCACCTCAAGATGAATACGTTGCCCTACTTTTGCTCGTGCGAGAATATCATCTACTTTTCCAGAGAAAAGTAATTTGCCTTGTTCGATAATGCCGACGCTCGTGCAGAGTTCGGCAAGTTCATGCAAGATATGCGAACTAATTAAAATCGTCTTGCCCATGCGATGGAGTTCTTTTAACAACGCTCGGATTTCAATTCGCGCTCTTGGGTCAAGCCCTGAAGCAGGTTCATCGAGCAATAAAACTTTTGGATCATGCAAAAGTACACGAGCGATTGAAAGACGTTGGCTCATGCCTCTACTTAAGCTGGCAACTTGTGACCTTGCCTTGTAATTCAAGTCAGTCAATTCAAGAACGTCGCCCACTGCACGGTGTCGTTCTGATCCGCTAAGTCCATAACATGTTGCAAAAAAGTCGAGGTACTCATTGACGTTCATGTCATCGTATGAACCCATGAAATCTGGGACGTACCCTATGATCGGACGAATCTCTGGATTTTGGTATCCAATAACTTTTCCATCCACCCTCGCTTCACCCCAAGTAGGTTTTAGCAACGTGGCAAGGATTTTTATGGTTGTTGTTTTACCTGCACCGTTTGGTCCGATGAAGCCATAGCATTCTCCCTCTGCAATCTCAAGATTGAGGTTGTCTAGCGCGATAAGATCCCCGTACTTTCGTGTTAAATTAGTGGTTTGAATCATTGGACTTGCTCCAAAGGATACACCCAACGAACGAGCGTGACGCCCTTGCTTCGTTTAATTTCTTCCCCATCAGAAGTAATGGACACAGGAAGTGGAGCGTTTGGGATAAAGCCCATCACAATAAGACAGGGTCGGCTGAACCATTCTGCGAAGTCTAATACCCTTCCTCCTTCGCGGATAGCGTGGTAACTTTCTGGCCCTTGTTTTGAACCTGAATCTTTTTGGTACACAGGCGGCGTAAGATGGGAATACAGTGAGAGCATTTCTATCTTTGTTCTCCATTCGTTTGGAGACAAGGCGTTTACCCTGAATGTATCTTCAAAACGATATCGATTATTTACGGCGTTTGTAAACTTGGTTGCGTTGTTTGCATGTAAATCGTTAAGATTCAAATACGTGCCACTTTCCCAAGAAGGTACTCTCCACGCATACATTTTATTTAGAACTTGTCCACTTTGACTTGGCGCAATCCACGTCGCAGGGGAATTATCTGCGTTGTCAACATCGAATCTGGACGTTACTACTTGCTCAGCGGTGACCCAAATAATGGAGACATCTTCTAGTGCGGTACTCGTATTGTTTTTTATGGATCCGATGAGTTGCAACGGATGTGGGGGGTTCCCTCCGTCCTCCACCATCGGAGCATCTTCCGGCGCACTACGCAAAAGTGATTTGTAAAATGGATCTTCAATAATACCCAACCAATTAAATGAAAAGTTAGCGGTTGTTGCTCGCGCGGGCTGGTCGAATGTGTGTGGCACGTGGTCAACGTGCACCACGACTTCTCGCCTATCAATAAAATCTGGTGTCATCGAGGCGTCCGGCGGCGTCCAAGGAAGAAGCAAATTATCCGCATCTCCTTCTAGTGAAACTTTAGTTTTGCCAAAGTTTGGTAGAAAAAGTGAAAACCATCCCGTGACTCGCTGGCCATTGCCACCATACACATGATCGATAATACTTACATGTTTTAACGGGATAGGTACTCCAGAAGTGCTCGCTGCAATAATCCAAACGCATATCGAAAAGACTACTGCAGAAGTTGTAAAAAGTACCCAAGACCATTGCAATTTTCTTTTTCTTTTGAGTATGTAATACCCAACTGGTCCGCCAATAATCCAATACGAAAGAACGAGTAGAAATACAATGCCAAGTTTTCCGCTTGCAGTTGTTGACATTGCAATTTCTTGTGCAATTATTTTTCCCGTAGACAAAGTTGTAATTTTATGAATCGTGGGCGAGAACTTGTCTGCGTCTTTTAATTGTTGAATGGTGCGTTGGGAAGGGGTGTCAGTGCGCTTGCCAAAAATCCGATTCCATAATACATCTGCATCTGGTAAACGTAGCGATGCTAATTGCCCGCTCGTTAGATCAATCCCGACCATAGTCACAGAACCAAAACCAACCGTTTTTTGAATTGCTATAACGCTTCCATCTTGAAGCCAAATTAATGGGACGATGTCCTTATCCCAAGGTTCATGCACGGTTCCGAACACTCGAACAGAGATATCCATTTGGGGCCAATTATTTTGAAGTAACGTATTGTTTCTTCCTAGAATATTTTCGAGTGATTGGATAGGAACTTGCGTTATTTCTACTTGAACTCCGCTTAGGAGTGATTCAAGGGGACCCTTTTGAGAGCCCAGTGCCCATGGATCGCCAATGTTTGGCAAGCTGAGAATGAAATGACCCCCACGCGATACCCAGTTTTGAATTGCTTCCGTTTGCCTAAAACTGATATCAGGGGATGCGTCTGCCCAAATGAGTGCATCGAGCGATTGGTAACAGGGCCATGCGTCGGGGAGTTCGTTAGATGAAAGTCCAGAAACGACCATTGCGGCTTCTTGTTTTACTTCTGGCGACGTTGGCATGTAGTGTTCAAGACCAAGGCGTCTTGTTCCGACAACAGCGTACGACTCCATTCGTGCATCTATTTGCAACGCACCAACAGATTGAGGAGAAAACCGTAGGACTTGTAATTCTTTTGTTGGCGTATCATCTTCGAATTGTTTAAGGCGAACGGTCCAAGCAGTATCAGATTTGTCCCATCCTCGAGTTGGGGCGTACAGCCATGTTGAGGTTTCGCTCATTGGCGCAAGCGTGATTGCCCTTCCCCAGAGAACCATGTCACCATCGGCATCAGGGACTTCCCATTGTATCCACGCAGCAAGGGGTTCTGGTTTGTTCGACGTGACTGTAATATTGATTGGAGTGATGTCGCCTGCGCGCCAACTGTTCCCAATACCAACATTATTTACGCTGATGGAAAAATCTTCGGCTGCATATCCAAGTTGGGAAACGAGCAGTAGAACAGCGAGGTTATGGAGTAATGTTCGCATACGCTTCTAAGATTGCGGCTTGTGACAAAATTCCACGGTGGAAGCAAGATACTTCAAATTTTTCATTGGGGGCATGGATGAGGTCGTCATCCAGAGAGAAGCCAACCATAACGGTGTCAACACCAAGTATCTCTTGGAATTCTCCGACAACAGGAATTGAACCGCCTGTTCCGATGAGTACAGCTGGATTTGGAAATACACTTGTAAGGGCATCGCTCGCTGCTGCGAGCCATGGAGATTCGACAGGGACGGTAATTGCGGGAGCCGTACCAAAACTTTTTAAATCCCAGTGGCAGCCTGCTGGAGTTCGTGATTCTAAAAAGGCAAAGAGTGCTTTTTCAATCTGCTCTGGTTTTTGATTTGCAACAAGTCGGCAACTAATTTTCGCAGTCGCTTTCGCACCTATGACGGTTTTTGCGCCTTTGCCGGTGTAGCCAGCCAGAAGACCATTGATGTCGCAGGTTGGCCGCGACCATAAACGCTCGAGTGTGCTGTACCCCTTTTCGCCAAAGGTTGCCTTTGCACCAGAACTTTCGAGGGTGAGTGCATCGGCGTCGCCAAGCGAATTCCATTGTGCAACTTGTTCGGTGCTTACTTCTTCAACATCGTCATAGAAACCCTCGATTTGAATTCGTCCATCATCGTCATGGAGTTGACCTAGAATTTTAGCAAGTGCATTTGCAGGATTTACAACGGCGCCGCCGTAACTGCCACTGTGCAAGTCATGGGCTGGTCCGTGAAGGGTTGCTTCAATGTAGACAAGTCCGCGAAGGCGACTTGTGATTGCAGGTGTGTTTTCGTCCCACATGCCGGTATCACAAACAATACATGTATCAGCTTTAAGCTCGTCTTTGTGTTCTATTAAAAAAGGTACAAGGGATTCGCTCCCGCTTTCTTCTTCGCCTTCTAGCAAGATGACAACTCGAATTGGAAGTGAAACGTGCACTTGCTTCCAAGCGCGTATCGCTTCGACAAATGTCATGAGTTGCCCCTTGTCATCGGCAGCTCCACGAGCAACAAACCGTTTCCCTCGAGGCCCATCGACGACCGCGCCATCAAATGGAGGGTATTTCCATTCTTCGAGGGGTTCAACTGGCTGCACATCGTAGTGGCCGTAATACAACACTCTAGGCGCATCAGGCCCAGCACTATCATCCGTTGCAACGACCATCGGGTGCCCATTGGTGTTGTGCATTTGTGCATCTAGACCTATAGATTTTAAATCGTTGGTGATATATTCAGCGCACCTTCGCACGTCCTGTTTATATTCAGGATCTGTGCTGATACTTGGTATTTGTAAAAAAGTTTGAAGTCGTTCAACTGCATGATCAAATTCATTCTCAATTTGTTTGTGTACCAGTTGTAATGTATCACTTGTTACCAAATTAGACATGCGGGAGCCTCGTAATCTTCATTTTCTATAGCACATTTTACAATGCCGTTGTCAAGAGCGATGACTAGTGGGGAACCAATTATCCAATCGGAGCCGATTCGTAGTTCTGTTTTGTCACAGTTATTGCAAGGGTTTTCAAAAGCGCCGTCGTAATTAAAACCGTCTGTCGATTGCGGGATGGCTACGAGCGTTGTTGGAAAGAGTGGGAATTCAAAATATTCCCAAAGCAGTGCTTCGCAATGATCACAAGTGAGCGAATAAAAAATAACGTATTGTTTGCCTTCTTTAATGTCGTTTGGCAACTCTTTTACCCAACCAAATAGCGGTACTTCATCGATTGGTTTGCCAATCCAACTGCCGATATTTTGTGGGTACCATGAGGGAGGAAGCGGTGGCAATGTTGGGTTATCTGTACCCTTCGTATCGCTGGGTTTATGCTCCATCACAGTAGAAAATGTAAAGATTGAAGCAATCAAGGTAAAGGTTGGTACAAGAATTAAACCTCGATTCCCTCGGTTCAGTGCGCACTTACTTGTTCGTGGGGGAATGAAAATGATTCCAAGTAAGAGCGTGAAATCAATGGCGAACATTGCCATTGGGGAGAGGGATTTTTCGCCGAAACATCCGCAACTTTCATAATTGCCATAGCCAAACATCTCAACGCAAAGCACAATAAGAAAGGTTCCCAGCATGACGATGCCTGCAGGCTTGGCTAATTTAGGCGAGAAGAGCATGAAGGCGACGAATACAAATTCGATAGAAACAAGCGTGGCAAGAAGGAGGAAATGGTCAGTAATTCCAAGCGTACTTCCTGCGTCTAAGATCGACCTTGGCAATGATTTTGGAGTGCCGCCCATTGCCTTTTGTAAGGCACCAAAAATTATCCACGCTGGCACAACGAGCCGTATCAGTACGGCGCCAATCCGTCCAATGAGAATAGACTGCCTTGGGGCAGGGGTCTTTGATTCTGACATGCTAAGATTTTAACGGAGTAATGGGTTCAGCGGCGTCTGCGTCTGAGACCCATTGCAAGTGCCGTCAGCATAAGTGCAGCTGGGGGCGCTGGAATCACTAATCCTGTAAATACAGATGTGCCATCGACTTTGAACCCATTCGTGGAGACTATGCCCCAGCCTTCGATAGCATCCCAGCTAAGAAATTGGAATGCCTCGGCATCAATCGCGCCGCCATCTCCATCAAGATCCGTAAAGGAGTAGGAAACAGTGTCGCCGTAGGCTAAATCAGTCCAAGCAAATCCATCCCCGCTGCCATTACTGTCCCAGTTGAAGGTTGCGCCTAGGGTTTGTGAGCCAAAAGGTGACCCAATAAGCTCCCAAGAATCTTGATCGGCGTCATTAATAAACATCCCTAACGAACTTGAGGCAGTTGTTATTAACCCAAGGGATGCATTAGTATCGGTGTCGCCTCCGCCGAGTTCAGCGTCAATGATCGTGAAGAGCGAGAGGCCTTGGCTCGTATTTACTGGAAGGATTGTGATTTTGCCATCGGTAGAAATTCCCCAGTCACTTAGCGCATAACGCATAAACGCGAGGTCGGCTGTGGATAGATAGGGCGATGTAGAACTGAACAGTTCCATTGATTGCGAATGTAGTTGCACCGAGTCAGAAGCGGTGTTAATCTGAATAATTTCAGCTTCTGCTGAGGCGATTAGGATAGATGCAACAATCGCTATCGGGAGTATATATTTGGTTTGCTTCATTTTGAATTCTCAACGTGCCTTGCAATGGACACCATTGAGACTCTTTCGGCACCAAAAGTACTGAACCTAAATGTAAGAGGAAAACACATCTGGCGGGGTTCGGTCTGTACCGTTTGGGGTGGAAGAAGTGTCAAATTGGGTAATCTGAGAATCAGGATTCCATTTGGATGCTGTTCTGCCTTACTATGCCGTCCATGGTACATATCAAGATGTTGGAGTTAATCGTGAGCGCAGTGCCGCAGACAAATCTTTCTTTAGATGCATGGGTGACTGAGCACCTTTCTGGGTGGTTTAAATCCGAAGTCATTGGAATAGAGTATTGGCAGTTGTTCGCGATTGCAACAATGATCACGATAGGTTTTATAGCCGACCTTATTGTACGTTTTATATTGCGTTTCATTCTTCGCAAGATTACGCACGCAGACAAACACGACGCTGAAGTAGTACAACTCTTTAAGCGAGTACCAAGACCAGCGGGCTGCGCTGCAGGTGGTGCAGTTTGGCTCTTGTTATTACCTCTCATGGGTCTCCCCGAAGGCGTTGTCTTTTATCTCCAACCTGCAATTCACATTTATATAACGCTCGCATGTATCTGGTTTGGTTTCAGGGGCACAGATCTTATTGGCTGGGTGGCGCAACAAAAAGCGAACAAAACGGAGAACACACTCGACGACTTGCTTGTACCTCTTCTTAGCAAGAGCCTTAAAATAGTTGTCATTGTGTTTGGGGTGGTCTACCTTGCAGATAGTATGCAAATCCAACTTGCACCGATTATTGCAGGGCTTAGTATTGGCAGTTTGGGTTTTGCCTTTGCTTCACAAGATACGATTAAAAATTTCTTCGGGTCCATTACGGTTATTCTCGATAAACCATTTGAGATGGGTGATTGGATAATCATCGACGGAGTGGAGGGGACGGTTGTTTCAGTAGGCATGCGCTCAACTCGGATCCGTACGTTCTATGATTCGATTGTGACAGTGCCAAACTCGATTCTGGTTACGACAAAATGCGATAATTATTCCAAACGTCGGTATCGAAGGTGGAAGCAAATGGTAAGCATCAACTACGCAACACCGCCAGAAAAGATATCTGCCTTTTGCGAAGGGATCCGCGAGTTGCTGCGGGTGCATCCTTATACGAGAAAAGATTACTACCAAGTCTGGCTCAACGGGTTTGCGGGTTCAAGTTTAGATGTATTGGTGTATGTGTTCTGGTCTGCGCCTGACTGGCCAACGGAGTTGCGAGAACGGCATCGATTTATGTTGGACATAATTCGGCTCGCTGGCGATTTAGGTATCGAGTTTGCGTATCCCTCTCGAACTGTGTATTTGCGCAAAGAAGAAAACTGGGAAAAGGGTCCAGAAAAAATTTCTGCAATGTTTCCTCCGGATTGGATGCGAGAATCAGAGGACGAAGGCAGGGAACTTGTCGAGCAATTTACAGCAGACGATGATTGGCGCAAACATATTCCACCGCCGTATAAATTTACTGGCGCTAGACAAGGTGGAAACGTGAGTACTGAGGGCGGCGAAGGCGGCGAAGGCTAAGCGAAACACAATTGCGCGCAATGGGCAATTGCTTGCGTGAGATATGTAATATCTTTTGCTGTGTGAAAAGGGCCAAAGGAAACTCGGAGTGTTCCACCAAGTGTATCAGTACCAATTGTTTTATGGGCATAGGGTGCACAGTGTAATCCGCTGCGCGAGCAAATAGCGAACGTGTTTTCTAATTCTTTCGCAGCCAAGTGTGGGCAACCATCGAGTACCAAAGAAAAAACTCCACACCGGTTATCGATTGTTTGAGGACCTGCAATTCGAACGCCTTCGATGTTGTGTATTTCACATATGAATTGGGCTGCTAGTTGGTTCTCTTTTTTGTGCAGATTGTCGACACCCATTTCAAGAATCCACCGCACGCTTGCAACAAGACCCGCAATGCCAACCATGTTGTGGGAGCCGGGTTCATATTTATCAGGGAGCGTTTCAGGTTGAACGGGGTGTTCGCTTTCACTTCCTGTGCCACCCGTGCGAAGAGGGGCAATGATTTTTTCCATACCTGGTTTCATGATCAGACCACCAGTGCCAAGTGGACCTAGCAACCCCTTGTGCCCTGGAAATGCAAGTAAATCAATTCGCATGGCTTGGACATCGATTGGCGAATGCCCCATGGTTTGTGCCGCATCGACAAGGAATGGAATGTCGCCACAAACAGTACCAATTGATTCTAAATCTTGTACGGTGCCAGTTACGTTTGAACCGTGAGCAACAGCGATAAGGCGTGTATATTTTGTGATGGCTTTTTGTATGTCACTTGGACAAACGATTCCAGACGAATCTGCTTTGACAATAGTATGTGTTACATTGTAGGAAAGAAAATAATGCAACGGTCGAAGGACAGAGTTGTGATCCATTGCTGTTGTAATAATATGAACGGGCTCACCTTTTGCGGTGTGAGGAGAAGAAATTCCAGCAATAGCAAGATTTAAAGCGTCTGTGCAATTTAGTGTAAAAATACAATGCTTTGGCGACGTTGCGTTGACTAGTTTGCAAAGGAGTTCACGGCACGAATCCAACATATTCGTTGCATCAATAGCTTGTCTATACGCGCCTCGTCCGGGACTTGCGCCGCAGTGGAGGTGATACGACTGCATCGCATCGAGAACTTCATCTGGTTTTGGAAACGACGTCGCAGCGTTGTCAAAGTATCGTTGCATCACTTAGGTTGCGATTGCTTCAAATGGTAAACCGTGTGCTTCTGCAACTGGTTGATTTGTGAGCGTCCCGCGATGCGTGTTGATTGCGTTTGCAAAATGGTGGTCATCGCTTGCGAGTTGCACTGCTGTAGAGGAAGCGAGTTTAATAACCCACGGCATGGTTGCGTTTGTAAGTGCTTGCGTCGACGTCCGTGCAACTGCTCCGGGCATATTGCCAACGCAATAATGTACGACACCATCTATTGTGTAAATGGGATCGGTATGCGTTGTGACTTTCGCTGTTTCAACACACCCCCCTTGGTCAATCGCAACATCAACAATGACCGAGCCGGTTTTCATATGTGATAGATCGTCACGACTTACTAAATTTGGCGCTTTAGCGCCCGGAATAAGAACGGCTCCGATGACAAGGTCTGCCCATGCCAAATGGTCGCGAATTGCTTCAGGGTCGGAATAAATAGTTCTGCAGTTTGCAGGCATGAACTCATCAAGTTGTCGCATTCGGTCAATGTTAATGTCCATCATGACAACGTCTGCGCCCATGCCAGCTGCGACATTTGCAGCACACGTGCCAACAACACCACCGCCAAGAACGAGTACCTTCCCGACTTCAACGCCGGGAACTCCTCCAAGAAGTATGCCTCGCCCGCCTTGTGGCCGTTCGAGGTATTTTGCACCTTCTTGTACAGAAAGTTTTCCAGCGATTTCACTCATAGGTGTGAGAAGTGGTAAGTGTCCATGGTCATCTGTGAGTGTCTCGTATGCAACAGATATACATCCGCGATCAAGACATCCAAGTGTCAAGTCACGATCAGCTGCAAAATGGAAGTATGTAAAGACCGTCTGCCCATCGCGTATTAATGCAACTTCTTGTGGTTGTGGTTCCTTCACTTTTACAATCATGTCAGCGGTGCCCCAAACTTCGTCCGCTGTGGAGACAATCTGTGCACCAACTATTTCGTACAGGGAGTCGTCGTATCCACTCCCAAGTCCAGCACCCGATTGAATAAGGACAGTGTGTCCATTGCGAACGAGTATTTCCGCCCCAACTGGGCGCATTCCTACTCGGTACTCATCTTTTTTTACTTCGGTTGGTACGCCAACAATTGTCATAGCGAGTCTCCTTGATTTCTCACAATTTGGCGTATGATATCGAGTCATTGCTCGTCCGACCAGCGGTATCCCGCATCTGGTACACTCATGCACCCTAGGAAACACTCTTTAAGGAGAGAATCACCAATGTTAATAAGATTTATACACCTTTTGGCCATGTTGCTCCTCATTTCCTCTGCTGCTTCAGCAGGGAATAGAGAAGAAGTGATTGAAGAACTCAACACCTCTTCCTCGATGGACGTGAGTGATGATGCTAAATCTTGGGAACTGTTTTTTGATGCTTGCCTTACGATAACACCTCCCCCAACACCGTTGAGTGATTCATTTTCAATGAATACCGTATGGCCAGGGATGGATGGCTGGGATACAGTTGCTCTATGGGCTGCGCAAAACGAGCACATGGAACATATTTTTATTGAAACGACAAAACGTGCAATTATCGGTTTACCATATGGCCGCGAGAATGTCTCAGCAGAATATATTGCAAAGAGAATATTTGCTGAAATAGGAGTTGATGGAAGTCTAAACAATTTCGACTTTGGGTATATTGAAAGTGTAAAACTTGCTTGTCTTTGGGCAACAGCAGAATCATACGTTTTGTTCATGGAGGGCGAAACGAATCGAGCGATGTATCTCATGATGTCCGAGTTGATTGTGTTACGAAAGTTTTGCGACCGAGAGTTTCTCGAAGAAAAAATTACATTCATGGAACTGTTGAGTGACGCATTGTCAAACTCTCGGGACATGTTTTATGCGTATCGTTCCGATATAAAGCCAACACAGTTTAGAAGACTTTCCATGGAATGGATACCAAACATTAGAACTGGGCCAACTTCATTATTAATGCCAATCGGTGATCAAATCTTAAGCGAACACCTTCTGGCAGAATTGTTTAATGCGCAAGGTATTGCTGATGCAGGAAGATTTAATGAAGTCCTCGCTAAAATGCAGGTGGATGGAGAATCTCTTACAGGTTTTGGGGCTACTCGATATTGGACTAAGATTGCAGGGGGGCACCTTGGCTATGGTGATTCAAAAAAACGTTTACATATGATGTATGACGATTGGTGGAGGCGCTGGAAATTGAGATTTTTTCACCCAATGCTTTCCACACCAACGCAATTTGAAAACGCAAACGCTGTTAACTATGCTGCAGTAAAAATGATTGTTCAAAATACAGAAGAATTGTTCGAAGAAAGAAAAACATTATTGACGCAACTGAACGGGACGATCGTATCCGCTGCGCTGTGTGGGTATTACAATCAGTTTGGACTTTTTCCTTCGAGTATCAAAAAAATGTATGCTCAATTTTTACATCGGGGTAACAATTTAGACCCAATGCGTAAAAATGAATTGCGAGATGATTTGGATTGGGATTTATACACAGGCCCTGCAGGTCAATTTCATTATCGAGTTCTGAACACAGATACTAAAATCAGTACGCTTCGAGGTTCAATTCCTATTGAGCGTGGTGAGTGCCTTTTGTACGGGCTCTCTTTTAACGAAGAAAATGACGGCGGACTTGATGCTGACTTAGACTCAATTATCTGGCCTCCAATGAAATCTCTTGAACGAAATGCAGGATTGTTGAACTAAATGTCTGAAGTTGAGAATCTAATTATTATTGGTAGTGGACCCGCAGGTTGGACTGCAGCGATTTACGCTGCGAGGGCAGAGTTGAATCCATTGGTTTTTATCGGAGTCCCCAAAACATCACCCGCTGTTGTTTTGCCGGGTGGTCAACTCATGCTCACGACAGAAGTTGAAAATTATCCAGGGTTTCCTGAGGGAATTACAGGACCAGACATGATGGAAAACTTCCAAAAGCAAGCCGAACGATTTGGCGCACGTAAGCGTGGCGAAGACATTGTTTCATGTGATTTTTCAGAGAAACCATTTAAACTTGTAACGAATAAGGGTGAAACAATTCTTGCAAAAGCAGTGATTATCGCAACTGGTGCAACCGCTAATTGGTTGGGCTTAGAAAACGAAATGCGCCTCGCACGAAGCGGAGGCGGTGTCAGTGCATGTGCTGTTTGTGATGGTGCCTTGCCTGCGTTTAGAGATCAGCCCCTTGCAGTTGTTGGCGGCGGGGACAGCGCACTCGAAGAAGCGAGTTACTTAACGAAGTTCGGTTCAAAGGTGTACATCATTCATCGCCGGGATGAATTCCGCGCTTCAAAAGCAATGCAAACACGAATCTTTGATGCACCAAACGCAGAACCACTTTGGAATAAAACGGTACTAGATGTTCTTGGTGATGATGTTATAACGGCAGTATTGCTGAAAGATACGGTGACAGGGGAAGAGTCAACCTTAGAGGTGAAAGGACTTTTTGTAGCAATCGGACACACGCCCACTACGACATTTCTTGAAGGTACCGGAATCGAACTCGATGATGCGAAATACATCGAATTGAAAACAAGAAGCAGCGAGACTAACATCGAAGGTGTCTTTGCTGCGGGTGATGTCGCCGACTCGACCTACCGCCAAGCAGTCAGTGCTGCGGGCATGGGATGCATCGCAGCTCTAGACGCTGAGCATTATTTATCCCGCGGGTAATAAAATGCACTGCAGTCGCCGATTTCTTTTAGTTTGAATGCATTTTTTTACCCGCGGGATAATTAATGCATTTTACTCGCGGGAAAATAATGCTGAGTTAACACGCAAGACCGTTTTTGGCATTAGTCGTCTGGCGCAAGTTTTGTAATGATTTTTGCGCCAACGGCATCTCCCCAGACGTTTACAGCGGTTCTGCACATATCAAGGATTCGGTCCACGCCGAGGATGATGCCAATAGCAGCAATCGGAAGGGGTCCAGTTGCACTACCGCTTAAAATCATATAGACGGCAGAAATAACTATACCCATCGTGACTAGTCCAGCAGAGGGAATGCCTGCTGCACCAATTGCAGCAAGGGTTG
>Ga0066376_10002037_pt1 | contig 19117 bp, 16 predicted proteins | sample Knorr_S15_td_Bot_FD_77009 | JGI IMG/M metagenome (GOLD analysis project Ga0066376, IMG submission 77009) | Marine microbial communities from Southern Atlantic Ocean transect - Knorr_S15_td_Bottom_ad_5009_LV_A | ecosystem: Environmental > Aquatic > Marine > Oceanic | place: Southern Atlantic... | reverse complement strand
CCTGATGAAAAATAGAATCAACAACCTCCACTTTTCATTCATACTCTTTGTCAGATATAGCGTCAAAACCAAACCCTACAGTTTCATTAACATTTACGTCTAACTGATAACCTTTTTCGCTCGGCGCATTTGTCGCACTGTAATCTTGGACCATAAAACTGGCTTTCCAAAGATCGACCGGTTTCTTGGAATCACCAAAGATGAAATACGGTTTTTCTGCACCAAACAAGTCCTGCAACTTCGCCGGCCACTGGATCGCCACCGCATCCGGGTATTCCGGGTCTTGCGACAAAAACCGCAGATGGTATTCCACCAGATAGTAAACTGCGCCCTCTTCTTCGCTCCAACGTGAGCTAATCCAGAGGTTGTCCGTTTTAGGATTGAAGTTACGCTTGCCACGAGTGATCTGACCCGCCATTGCGATGTAATGCCTCAATGGATTCTCAGCCAACTCTTCAGACAGAGCAACAATCCTACGGTCGGTATCCGGAGATGCCCAACTCGGATCATCAATCTTCCCGACTACATTTCCTGCTGTGTAAACAGACTGAATGAGAAAGTCGGGGATGGGTTTGTTGGTCAGCGGATCAATTTTCTTTCGCGGACAAAGCGAGTTGACGAACGCCGCAATTTTCCAGCGATCTTCAACAATGATCTGGTCTTTGAAGTTAGGCATTGGAGTGCCGTTCAATCCGGTAGATATTGTGCGAACAATATGGAAGGGATCATAAGGGTCCCGGCGGGAACCGCGGAAGTTCCAGCATTGCTGCCAGTCTGCCGCAACGATGGGGAACCCCCAGTCGTCTTTCATCGTCGGGTTACCGTCCCCACGGCCTTCACCCCCATGACACTCGAAACACTTGTTCTTCGTGAATATTTCTTTACCCGTATCAATATCCGCTTGCGGGATACCCAAATGATAAGGACCTTTTGTTCCCCAAGGATTGGTACCGAAATCCTGAACAAACACTTCTTCATCTTCAATGTCGTTAAAATCCCGATCCTGAACCAGGGTTTTAACAAAGTTCACTGCGGCTACGATCTCATCGTTTGATAAAAACTCACCCCAAGCCGGCATTGCCGAACCGGGAAGTCCATTTTTAACGGTTTTGATCAGATCCGCTTCCATTGGAAGCTCTCCTGAATCCGTTGTACGGATTTTGAAAGTTCCCTGGATAAAGTTTCGCGGTCGGGTGAACAAACGGTCAGCAGAAGGGCCATCACCGCCACCTTCCACACCGTGACACCAGACACAGCGCTTGAAATAAACCTTCTTCCCCTTCTCCAGCAGATCTTTTTTGACCGCATCCGGTAAGGCCGCCAAAGCCGTTCCCGGTACCGCGATCAACGCCACTGTCAGAAAAGATAAAATCAGGCGTTTGATGTAATTGTTGCTTGTCATGGTCATTTCCATATGTTTAGGTTTTAGTAACCGAAAGTTCATTCTTAGCTTTCAGAGCCTTCCGTACCGAATGTTCGTGGATGCCAGCCCGTGTACCAATATTCAAACAGGATGACCTTCCAGATTTCATCGGTTTTCAAATGCTCTTCCCATGGAGGCATTGATGACGACCAGGGGGTGGACTCGTTAGGCAGACCCGGTCCGCCTTTAGCCACCCGCCAGAACAGAAATGATTCCTGCAACATGGCGATGGTACCCGGATCGATAAAGTTTGCCGGAGTAGGATTGAACACATGTGAAAACATTCCCAGTCCATTCAACTGATCTCCATGACAAAAATGGCAGTTCTGAAAGAATATCGTTCCGCCTTCAGTCACATACTTCATGTACTCATGCTTGTCCGCATCAAGAAACGGAAAACTCTCTTTGTAGTTGTCCTGCTCATCAATACGAAACGGATTGTTGGTAGATTCCAGCGGATAAGTCTTGCCATGCACCTTGGTGGTGGCAGGCGGGGCTGGATGCACCGTTCTCAGTTCCACGGGTTCCTGGTAGTTAGGAATAATGGACTGGTATGTTGCCCACCCTACCAGAAGCGGCAACACCGTCAACAAAACGATTTGCGCCAACTTGTATTCACCGACGATTGCTTTAACAATCGGCTTCCTGAATTCCCGGAAGGTATCTGGATCCTGACTAACGTAAAGAAAGGTTCCGATCGACCACATCACCATATAGGTGATAAACAGTGTCCATGGAATCGGTGGATACAAAACCCACTTATAGAAATAAAAACCCAGAGCCCAGACAAACAAACCCATCAGGGAAATCGGTGCCTTGAGCCTGAGCATAAAGTGTGCAATGAGTAAATACGCTATGAATAGTAAATAATATACGTATCTATTTAAAAACCAGCCGATCTCCTTCGGTGTAAAAACAGGAAAGATAACGTTATGAAACACCGCCAGGCCGACAACAAATACCAAAAAGCTAACTAAAGTCTTGTTCATTGGTGTCTCCTATTAACTGCCAGCCGGAGCTTCGGTCTGACTAATAAAATCCACAATCTTGTCGAGCGCTTTTATTGAAAGCTGTTCGGCGAAAGTTGTGGGCATTAAACCATCCGGAAAAGATTCTCCGGCTTCTTCATTAAACACCACATAGGCACCGGGGTCCAAAATAGATTCCCGCACATACTCCCTGGTGTTTTTTGCTTTACCTTTATAGTTGGGATCCTTGATGCGCTTCGGAGCGTTGATCTTCTCATGAAGAACTGGCCCCAACTCACCCATGGCACCCTCAATTCCGGGAATGGTGTGACAAAGCGGACAACCCAAGGTATTGATCATGGCTTGAATATCTTCATTACCCGTGACAAATACCGGACCTTCCTCATCATCGCCACTGTCTTCCACAATCGCGCCACCTGTGTTACCCGCATCATCTTGCGGTAGCGGAACGGTCACCGAAGCATATTCACCCGGTGTGTCTTTGGATTGCAGATAAGCAATGACCGCGTTAACCTCAACCCGACTCAAACTGATCGGCGGCTTGACGATAACGGGCATCGGGCTTTTGGTGTCACCCGCTTTACCGAAGGTTTTTACCACATAACAAGTCGGGCACATTACGGATTCACGGATATAATCTTCACCAATAAACTCGTCCGGACCATTTTGCCGCCGGTACTCTTCCGGAACCTCGTCCCACTTGCCCTTCACAATACCAGATGCGGGTTCCAATTCCCCGACCTTCATCGGTTCGTTTAGATAACGATCCTCCTTAATTCGGTCATGGCTTCTTTTTTCAACTCCAAATAAATTTGGACACCGACCCATATGATCACCCGGATCGAAGGTATGACATAAAGGACACTGGCCTTTACCAATCGACTTCTGACCCGCTACCTGTTTCGCGCCAAAAATAATCACGCGTCCCATCTCAGCGAATTCTTCCATGGTCACATCACCGACAACCGCAGCTTCCTTCGGTGGCGGATCACTGCGCTGTTGCGGCAACCAGTTGGTGTACCCCGCAAGCAAAACAGAAACCGTAGTCCAGAAAAAGAAACCCCTAATAATCGGAGGTGATTGGCTGCCAATGCTCTTGAAGAACACACCCCAAGTAAGCAAAATTGCAAAGATAGCCCAAAGGTAGGTTCCGAAGAAAAACTTCAACTGATCCGCCTGAACAAGGCTGAACATATGGACCGTCATTAAAAAACTTCCGATCGCAAAGATGCCAAAAATACCACCCCACATCTTGGCGCTTGGTACTTCCCTCTCCCTACAGTTTTGAATCACATTGCCGAAAACAAATATCCCAAAAACGGCAAATACAATCGCAAGGAACGAAAATAATATGTCATGCTGCTCTGGTAACATTTTTCCCCTCTCTCCTCTATACCCTCAAGATTAAATCCGGGTTGCGCCCCAAAACAAAGACGGGACGCAACCCAACAGATAATGGTTATTATTGCTGTTGCTGCGCAGGCACCGGAACTGCATCCGGAACTTTCGCAGGTGCTGCCTTACCTGTCAAACTACCTACCCAGAAGACAACGACAAACTGCACCCAAACAAACAGGGTGTTGAAGGTAAGCATTTTACCTGCTTCACCAATCGTCAGAGTGTAAGCATCCACAGAGTTATCGCGAAGAACTTCCGTCACATGCCAGAACAGTCGAACGGCAGAACGGATATAACCCATGAGACCCATCAACCAAGTGAAGGAAATCGCCAACAGGAAAATAGCGTAAGTTCCCACCTTGGACTGCGTGCCCCACTGAATATCCCCATAAGATTCAGAATTCTTGAACATGGAGATATTGATCGCGGTACCCGCAAACAGAGTCGTAAGAGTAGTTGTCACCTGAGGCACGGAAAGCCCAACCCGCTGGTTCGCAGGGAGGAAATAACCATAAATGCCCAGGAAGATGATGTTAGCCGCAGCACCCACAAAAATCGCCGCAATCCAGCAGTTTCCTACGGTCTGCCAGGGGACGGTGATCTTTTTGTTCGCCTTCTGATAAAGAAGGAAACATAGGATTGTCGTGGTGATCATAAGATTCACCGCTGTGTTTTTCGCCGACATCACACCAAAGTGACCTATGACCGGATGCTGCGCCCCACCCATTGCCTTCAATTCGGCGGGGGTCATCACAATCGTATGCGGTGTCATCCACATCGTAAAACAACAGATCAAGAGAAGTACCATGTATTTACAATACTTCATATACCGATGCGATCCCTTGACCCTGGCCATCCCGTTATGCAGATAGGAATTGGCCGCGAAGAACAATAAGCCAATCATAACCGCCTGGATGATAAACAACCAAGCCATGATGCCACCCATCAGGGTGATACCCATTTGTTGACGGAACGCATACACTTCCTTCATCAACCAGTAACCGGCGAAAGGAAGCGGAATCAAACCGAAGATACAGATAAACATGGCGACATAACAAACCCAGTCGTAATGCGCACGCTCTTCTTCGTTTTTAGCTGTTAGATAATGATACGCGGCATACGCACCAACGATTCCACCGCCGAAAACGATATTACCGAGGATACGATGAACGCCAACCGGATTCCAAAGCGTGGAATGGATGACATGCCAAATGTTACCGAGGAAACGGCCTTCTGAATCAATTCCACCCGGAGCCTGCATGAAGGTCGCCCAGGAATTAGCCAGATACATCAGAACCGTACCCACGAGATTGAGAAGAACCGCAAGACTACAATGGATCCACTTCAGAAACGGATCATCATTCATCCTGTCCCAACCGTAGTAGTAAACATAAAGAATACCCGATTCCGCAAGAAACATGAGCGCGTAAACGTGCATTACAGGACGGAAAATACCTGCCATGTATTTGAAGAATCCCGGGAATAAAGTGATAAACGTAAAAAGGAGGATACCGCCGAGAATAGCTGTCCATGAATACGCAGTCAGACTGACCTTCATAAGGTCTTTCGCCAACCGGTCGTATTTCTGCGACATTACCGGGTCTTCTTCCTTGGTACGGATTCCAATAAACTCGATGAGCATACAGAAAATCGGCACCGCAAGAACGAAACTACCGAAATAAAGATGCTGCTGATTGGCTACCCAGAGAATAATTCGACTGGGCGCAAACTCGTAATTATTGTAATCCTCCGGCCCCAACTCCGGCGCAGGATAACCACTGATCGGACCTTTAAGCGGATTGCCTTCCCAGTCCTTATAGAAAACGTCCTGGCCCCACTCAATTTCCGGTTCGCCTTCGCCTTCAACCGCCTCTTCTGCCAGAACTTCTTTGGCAAAGGCTTCTTCAGCGAAAACTTGCTCAGCAAATGCCTCTTTCGCATCTGCAATGCCGGTCATTCCCGGAACCAGATAAATGGCGAATGCCAGTATCAATCCCAACGAAAATGAACCGATGCTTCGAGTATTTTTCCCCAACATGGCTTTAACCTCCTTTTAGGTCTGATCAGGACCCGTTGCTAGTATTACCAAACTTATTTAGGTACCTATATATAATTAAAACTTACTTCGAACTTGATTCACTTTTTTAGACTGGTTTCATATAAAAAACCAGCAAAACTCAAAAACTTCACTCACATAAACCACCCACGCAAGAAAATCTCGCGCGGATGACTTAAAAATAACAATTAAATAAAACCAGTAATTTCTATAAGTTACGGTTTTATAAGGGTTTTCAGACCCTTCCTAAACCATCCTTTTTTGGCGCACAAGTGCCCAAAATGATGGTGATTAAAACATAGCCTTTACTACGTGTCAAGTCAAAATCGACCCCGATAAGCCTGAAAGTATAATGTTTTCAAGATTTTTCATCCGGCTCCTCAAGCCGCAATTTTACCGAATTGGCGTGACCTCCCAAATCCTCCATTTCGGCCAGCATCGTTACAGTTTTGCCACAATTTTGTAACGCTTCTTTTGAGTAGGAAATCAGACTGGTGCGCTTGATAAAATCGTAAACACCCAAAGGGGACGAAAACCGTGCCGTGCCACTGGTGGGCAAAACGTGATTGGGTCCAGCCAGATAATCTCCCAGCGCTTCAGGCGTGTAATGCCCCATAAACACGGCCCCGGCATTGCTCACCGCGTCGATCCATTTCTCTGGATTATCAACGGCTAGCTCCAAATGCTCAGGCGCAATATCATTGGCCAAATCCATCGCCTGCTGAAGCGACTCGGTTATCAGCAAGTAGCAATTGTTCTTCAAGGAGACCTCGGCGATGGCTACCTTACTCAAATTTTTCACCTGTTTCTGCAACTCCTGCCGGACTTCTTCAGCAAGCTCTGCATCGGCAGTCAGCAGAATGGGAACCGCGTCTTCATCATGCTCCGCCTGGGAAAGCAGGTCGGCTGCAACATAAGCAGGATTAGCGGAGCTGTCTGCAACAATCAATATCTCGCTGGGACCCGCAATCATATCGATATCGACAATGCCAAACACCAGCCGTTTCGCCAAAGCCACATATACATTCCCAGGCCCGACAATTTTATCTACGCGTGGAATCGTATCGGTACCAAACGCCATCGCGGCGATGGCCTGCGCTCCGCCCACCTTATAGATCTCTGTCACTGCCGCCAGATCCGCCGCCACCAGCACATGCGGTCGCGTCACAGCATCCGGGAAGGGCGAACACATCACCACCCGCTCAACTCCCGCCACCTTCGCAGGGATAGCATTCATCAACACCGATGAAGGGTAAGACGCCTTGCCGCCTGGAACATAAATCCCCGCCACGGCAAGGGGCCGCACCATTTGACCCAGCGTGATGCCCTCTTCTTCATAAGTCCACGAGTCCTGCTTTTGTTTTTCATGGAACAAGCGAATTCTTTTTGCCGCTTCCTTGAGCGCAGCAAGCTCTTCCGGCTTTACAGCATCATACGCTGAGGCTATTTCTTCGGCGCTGACGCGGATTTTTTCCAATGGCAGGGTGTGACGGTCAAACTTGTGCGTCAACTGCAACACCGCCGCATCACCCTTTTCCTTAACATCGTTTAAAATTTTACGGACTGTTTCATCCTGCACGAATAAATCCAAATTCGATCGATTCACTAAAGCGTCCAGCACATTCTGAAAATCCGGGTCCGAAAATTTGCAAAGTTTCATTTTAAAGAACGACCTCTATTAAAAAGATATCTCATCAAGAATTTTTTTGGTCCTGCCACCCTCACCTAAACCCGACTGCTCAATAAGGGCCAAATGGGTTTTGAGAAACTTCAAGTCCGCCGGCAAATCCACATCGTACCAGACGGGCAACAGTTCCAGGGAAACGCCCGCCTTCTTAACGCGCGCTAAAGTTTCATCGAGAACATGCTCCGTCCCCCAGGCAACTCCGTCAAAAACTTCAGAAACTTTTCCACTCATAGCAATCAAATAGTAGCCGCCATCGATGCTGGGACCCAACACGAGGTCCTTATCGGAAGTCAGTGACTGATTAATATAAGAAACCGGCAAAGACGGACTGTCCGATCCTATGATAGCGACTTTTTTATACCCCTCTGCAAAACGGTCAACAAAAGCCTGGCGCATTTTGTCGCCAAGATCTTTTCCCTGCTGAGCGAACAACCGCATATCGGAAGGCTCCGTTCCGTTAAAGAATCCGGAATGGTTTGCAGGGGATATTCCTACAAAACAATCGGCATCCTCCACTTTGCTGATTTTTTCCAGGCTGTCCTCAACAAAACAGGAATACAGTTTCAGAATGGTTTCATCATCAAGCGAAGAACTCAAACGGGTTTTAACCTGACCCAGAACCGGGTCGCGCGCAAACAGAATAACCGCATTATCATTATTTTTTTTCATTCACCACTTTTACTGGGAACAGGCAATAACCTACTTTAAGCTATAAGCATCGTCAGGCCTTTAACTATTGTTTCGTAGCATTCCCTCCCACGGTAGTGGGGGGGGGCTTGACTCAAGACGCAAAGGCTCATAAAATTCAAGTATTACTTCTATCGCTTCTTTACAAGGGACCCTCACCATCCTCGATTTCGACCTTTCGCTATTCTACTGGATCAACCAGCATTTTCAATCCCGAATGATGGACAAGTTCATGCTGTTTGTTACCATAAAAGAAAACTTTTATGGTGCGGGGATTGTCTGCCTCATTGCCCTTCTCGCAGTGTACAAACATCGCGGGCTGGCTTTTCTTATCGCCGCAGGCGTCGCTATTGGACTGGCCGATGCGATAGGCCATCATATTTTAAAAGAAGGTATCCAGAGGCTTCGCCCCTGCCATGTTCTGCCGCAAGACATTATTGGTATTGTCAGTTGTTCCAACAGCTTTTCGTTTCCCTCCAACCACGCCGCAAACTCCTTTGCCGCCGCAACTCTTTTGAGCCTGTGTTTTCGCAATACCACTTTTCTGGTTTTTGCGTTTGCTCTACTCGTTTGCTATTCGAGAGTTTATTTAAGAGTGCATTACCCCAGCGATGTGTTGGGAGGAATGGTTTTGGGGGGTGCCATGGGTTACCTGGGTTATCGTATTTATGGCAAGGCACTAAAACTTATAAAACCCTGACCTTCTTTGTCCGATGAGTTCAAAAAGCGTAAAAAAAATTCTCATTATCAAGCTGAGTGCGTTGGGAGACGTTGTCCACGCCCTGCCTGTTGCCCGCACCCTGCGGCAGGAATATCCCGATGCTTTCATCGCCTGGATGGTCGAAGAACGTTATCAGGAACTTTTATATAACAACCCTGATATTGACGAAGTTATCACCCTCCGCACTAAACACTGGCGCAAAAACTGGAACTGGGAGACCTGTAAAGAAATCCTGCAAACCAAAAATAACCTGCAGCAGAAAAATTTTGATGTGGTTTTTGATTTTCATGGACTAATAAAAAGTGGGCTTATCGCTATGCTCAGCGGAGCAAAAACCAAAGTCGGGTTCCACCGAAAAAACTGCAAAGAAAAAATCAGTTGCATCTTCACCAACAAAAAAGGCCCCTATATGGCAGGCGGAATTCATGTGGTCGATATGTACCTGACCCTGGTGCAATCTGCATTGGGCATACAAAAACAAATAAAACAATTTCCACTTTCTACTACAGATAATCAGGAAGAAAAAATCGAAGCCTTTTTGCAGAACCATGCAGAACTCACCGCCAAACCGATCATTGGGATCAATCCCGGAGCCGGATTCGAAAGCAAGCTCTGGCAACTGGAACGGTTCGCCCAATTAGCCGATCGCATTGTCGACGAAATGGGCTGTTCCATCCTGTTGACCTGGGGGCCGGGAGAAGAAGACAAGGTCAAAAAGATTGCCACATTAATGCAGCAAAAAAACTGGATCGCCCCGGCCACCACCATTCAGGAATCCATAGCCCTTTACAAACACCTCAAACTACTGGTAAGTTGTGATTCAGGACCGCTACATCTTTGCGCGGCCTTGGGCATCGCCACCGTATCGCTGTTCGGGCCAACCGATCCGGTACGAAACGGCGCATATGGGTTGCACCACGAAACGGTTTATAAAATGCTCCCCTGTAGTTTTTGCTGGAAAAAAAAATGCCCCCTGGGCACTAATGAATGCATGGAACAAGTGACCGTAGACGAAGTTTTTGATGCGGTTCGATGCAATCAGGAAAACCAATTAAACGCGGAGTGAATAATGGGAATCGATAAAGAGTTGCTGGACATTCTGGTTTGCCCTAAATGCAAAGGCGATCTCGAACTGGCTGAAAATGAAGAAAGTCTCAACTGCAAAGCCTGTAGTTTGAGATATCTCATCAAAGAAGATATTCCCGTCATGCTCATTGATGAAGCCCTGCCTTTATAACTGGCAAAATACTTTTACAAACTGCAACCCCTTCGCTCTGGATCGAACAACCGCTCCGTAAAATTACCGTCCCGTATGAAACTATTATTCCGGTCCATTGAATATCGATTAAAAATAATCATCTGGAGTCTGTTTCGATTGTTCTCAGGAAACAGTACCCCCGCATCCATCCCAATTGATTTTTCAAAAATCTCCAATGTGCTGGTGGTTCGACCCGACCGGTTGGGAGACGTTGTTCTATCAACACCCGTCTATGAATCTCTAAAACGTTCATTTCCGCATTTAAAAATCACAGCTATGGTGAACCCGATCCAAGCGGGGATACTGGAAGACAACCCGCATCTGCATAAAATAATTTTAATGCGGCGCCGGCGATTCTGGCGAGCCATTCGCCAATCGCGCAAAGAGAAGTTTGATCTTGCTATCACACTCAACAAAAAATTCAGTGCCACAGCAACTTTTTTTACTCTTGGTGCAAATGCTAAAATAACAGCGGGTTATCAACATACGCAAAGTTCATGGGGATACAATATTCAACTCACTGTCGAGGGGCCGCCTTGCCACGAGATTGAAAACAACCTGGCACTGCTCAAACATATGGGGGTGCCGCAAATAATTTCACAACCACGAATCTATTTTAATGACCGGGAAAAACAAAAAATTGCAGACATCACCAACTGCAACGAGAAAACACGGCCTCTGATTCTGGTCAAGACCGGAACTCGTATCCCCGAATGGGGATGGCAATGGGAAAAGTTTCAAGCTGTCATCGAACATGTTTTAAAAAATAAAATTGCTGACATCTGGATGATCAACGGACCCATGGAAGAAGCCGAATTAAAATCCCATATCGCTAAAATGCAATTCAAACCGAGATTATTACCGCTGGTGAAAGTAAAAGAACTTGCGCTTTTGATGCAACAATGCGATCTTCTTTTTTGTAATCATACAGGAATCATGCACCTTGCCTCGGCTGTTGAAAAACCGGCTTGCGTTATTTTCAAGCACGGCGAAATTCAACGCTGGGGTCCCAGGCACCCGGCAAGCATAGTTCTCGACGACCGACATCAAGACACGCTAACACCCGAAACCGCTATCAACGCCCTCAAAGAAATTCTGGAAAATAAAATATCATGAGCAGCGAACAAAATAAAACTTCTTCCGATTCAAGCATAGCCGCTGCCGGATTGATTTTCAATGAGCCGGTTGTATTCGAGCTGGGGTCCCCCGGTCGCAAAGCCTATTCCTTACCTTCCTGCGATGTGCCGGAAGTTGAACTTGAAGCTCTTTTGCCCGCAGATGAAATTCGTGATCCTATTGATGAACTTCCAGAATTAACCGAGCTTGATGTCGTGCGTCATTACACACGACTGTCGCAATGGAATTTCAGTATCGATACCAATTTTTATCCATTGGGGTCGTGCACCATGAAATACAATCCGAAAATCAATGAAACTCTGGCACGTTTACCCGGCTTTGCCGGGCATCACCCCATGTGCGCAGATGAAGACTCGCAAGGCAGTCTGCAACTGATGCACGAACTGCAAGAATGCCTCAAGGAAATAAGCGGCATGGATCATGTCAGTCTGCAACCCGCCGCTGGGGCGCAAGGCGAGTTTGCCGGCATGCTGATGATTCAGGCCTACCTCACGGCAAAAGGCAATTCGAGAAAAAAAGTGTTGTTGCCCGACTCTGCTCATGGGACCAATCCCGCCAGCGCAGCTCTTTGTGGATATAAATCGGTGCAGATACCTTCTAACTCTGAAGGACTGATCGACATCGCCAAACTGGAATCACTAATGGATGAAGAAACCGCCGCTATCATGCTGACGAATCCAAACACATTGGGAATGTTTGAAAAAGATATTTTAAAAATCACAGAAATCGTGCACAACAAAGGCGGCCTGGTTTACTGCGATGGCGCAAACCTCAACGCGGTGATGGGAATCGTTAAGATGGGAGAAATGGGGATAGATGTTTTACACATCAACCTGCACAAAACTTTTTCGACCCCGCATGGCGGTGGCGGCCCGGGTGCGGGACCGATCTGCATCAAAAATATTCTCGAACCTTATCTACCAAAACCGGTGGTAGAAAAAAAAGGCCACAACTATTTTTTAAATTATGATCGGCCTGACAGTGTCGGCAAACTGAAAGTGTTCAACGGCAACTTCGGTATGTTGTTGCGAGCCTATGCCTACATCCGCACGCTCGGACCCGAAGGCATTCTCGAAGCGGCGCAATCGGCTGTATTGAACGCGAACTACATCCGCGCAAAATTAAAAGGCACCTTCCACCTGCCCTTCACCGGAGCCAGTCTGCACGAATGTGTATTCAACGATAAAGGCCAGGGCATCACCACAATGGACTTTGCCAAAGAACTCATCGACCACGGGTTCCATCCACCCACCGTTTATTTTCCATTGATCGTAAAAGGTGCGTTGATGATCGAGCCGACAGAAACCGAATCGAAAGAAACGCTCGATATGTTTATCGAAGCGATGAAGTCCATCGCTAAAAAAGGCCATGAAGACCCCGAAAGTTTTCACGATGCACCACGCCTGCCAAAAGTATCGCGTCCCGATGAAGCAAAAGCCGCACGCCAACCTGTCCTTCGATGGCGCAGGGCAAGCCCTGCTGCTTGAAGGTCTATTCTCTTTCCTGCAATGCACCCACCGCTTCTGGATAAATTTTATTCTATAAATAGCTGAGTCACCAAAACCAGAACTGCGGTGGTAACGATACCGGCTCCTATCAGGTTGAGGATCAATCCTGCCTTCGACATTTTTGGGATGCTCACCCAACCACTGCCAAACACAATGGCATTTGGTGGCGTCGCCACCGGCAACATGAATGCAAACGATGCAGCCAACGTTGCCGGCACCATGAAATATAAAGGGTGAATCGTTGCCGCAACCGCCGCCATCCCGAGAATTGGCAAAATCATCGTTGTCGTTGCAGTGTTTGAAGTCAGTTCGGTTAAAAAAGTAACTGCAAGACAAATAGAAAGAACCGTTAGCCACAACGGCCAATCAGACATTCCCGTCAGCTTCGAGCCGATCCATTTATCGAGTCCGCTGACACCGAACCCGGATGCCAATGCAAAACCACCGCCAAAAAGAATCAGAATTCCCCAGGGGGTTTTCGATTGCACGGTTTGCCAGTCCAACGCAAATTTTTCGACTTTTCCGTTCACCTCGAAACCTTTAATGCCATTGACCGGAAGAACAAGCAAAAGAATTCCCATGGCCATGGCCACAGTGGAGTCGTGCAGGTATTTTGGATTTGCAAAAATATTCGACCAGCCGGGAATAATAAAATCGCCCATCACAATAGGTCGCCTGAAAATCCATAATGCAGCAGTCATACAAAAAACCGTAGCGACTATTTTTTCTGCACGGTTCATCGGACCCAGGTCATCGAGTTCCTGCTGAATAATTTTTGTATCCCCCGCCTCAATGTTCTGCAAAGGAAAAGGCGAGACAAAACGACAAAGGTACATCCAGGTAATTGGAATAAATACCATGACCACGGGCAGAGCCAATGTCATCCACTGGAAAAATGTTATCTCCGGATTATCCGGAAAAAGATTTTTGTAGAACCCGGCGAAAACTATATTGGGTGCCGTTCCAATGGGAGTGCCAATACCGCCGATGCTTGCAGAATAAGCGAGACCCAGCATCAACACGAGTCCCAATCCGTTTTCGATTTTCTTTTGCGACTCAGAATTTCTCTCGCCGTTTAAAGAGGCATCCAACGCTATCTGCCGCACCACCGCCATAGCCACCGGAAGCATCATCATGGTTGATGCCGTGTTGGATATCCACATCGATAAAAACGCGACGGCGATCATGAATCCGAGTACGATACGTTGTGGCTCCGTCCCCACCGCGTTGATGATCCACAGAGCCAAACGTTTATGAAAACTCCATTTCTCCATGGCAAGCGCGATCATGAATCCACCAAGGAACAAAAAGATAAGATGGTTGGCGTAATTGAGAGCGACTTGTTTGCTCGACAGGATGCCGAGTAGCGGAAACAATACCAGGGGTAACAGGGCCGTAACGGCAATCGAAGTGCCTTCACCGACCCACCACACCGCCATCAATGCGGTGACCGCAAGCATACGTTGTGCACTTTCGCTCATGCCTTCCGGTAATGGCATAAGCAGAATTGCGCAAAACACCGCAAGCCCGAGCAGAAGAACAACGATTTGTTTTTTGAATGAAGTTTCCACGCAGGGATATTAACGCCTTAGACCTTATTGCACAAGTAAGGCAAAAGTAAAAACAGGAACCACAGATGAACACAGATAAATACATATGGAAGCTGAACTTGCTCCCTCGCTGTCAAATAGGAACGAACTTCTAACTTACTGCACAAATATAACTTGATCCAGAAGCTTGAGAGTGAGCGTGTCGCAGAAAAGGGATAGACCCATCGGCCTCTTCCGCTAGGAAGCGAGGATTTGGTTGATCTTTAAAGTGGAGACGATGTGGGTATCCATTCCCAGTTGGGTGGGGGTGTAGCCCAAGGCCAAGGCGACCAGTTGCGGCAGATGCAGGATAGGGATGGATTGGTTTTTCTTTTGCAATATGGGTATTTCCGGTTGATAGGAGTCGAGACTCAGATGACAGAGTGGACATCCGGTAGCGACCACATCGGCACCGTTCTCGATGGCATCCTGCAACGCGTTGCCGGACATGTCTAGCGAGGCATCTTTATTCATCATCACGATCGGGAAGCCGCAACATTTAATACGACTCGGATAATAAACCGGGGTAGCACCTAACGCTGCAAAAATATCTTCCATACCGGTGGGATTGTCCGGATTCTCGAAGTCCGAAAGTTCGGAAGGACGCAGAACATAACAGCCGTAAAACGCCGCGACTTTTAATCCGGTCAACGGACGTTTGATTCGGGACTTCAACCTTGCCATGCCTTCTTCGGTGGCGAGGATGTTGGCAAAATGTTTGATGCGTGTTTTCCCGTTGTATTGATGTCCGCCTTCTTTGAGGATGTCGTTTACTTTTTCTTTGTACTCTTTGCTTTCGTTCAAATGAGCTTCGGTTTTTTTCAGAGTTCCCTGACAAGTGGAACAGATGGTGACGATATCGAGCCCTTGTTTTTCGGCAATGGAAAACGAACGCGCGTTCAAGGCATCTGCCAATAGTGGACTCTTTTCTGAAACCACTCCTGCTCCACAGCAGGACGCGCTTTTCATTTCTACAAACTCAAAGCCCAGGCCTTCGGCGGCTTTGGTGGTGGAGAGCATCAACTCGCGGGTCGCCCCTTTGGCGACACATCCGGTAAAAAGGGCGAACTTCATTGATCCAACTCCTTGAATATACGTTTGACGTCATCGACCTCTTCAATCGAATGAGGAATGATCGGCGGAATTTTTCCTTTGAGCAACATTCTGAGCCCAATAGGAATCAGGCTGAGTAAACCGGGGATATTGAACCATCCCATCGTACCAGGCGCAATCAAGTTTTCATTCAGGATACCCTGTCTTTTAACGGAACTAGTAAAAGCCAAAGCATGGCGCGCGCCGTTATTGTCATGCACGCCATTTTCCAATGCCACGGTCATAATTTCTTTGATGCGGTCGAAAGGGCGTGCCGGTTTCGGACAACGCTCGACACACTCGCCGCAATGTGTGCAGTCCCAAATACCCCCTGGCTCACTCAAATCCTGCACCCGTTGCAAAGTTTTTGAATCGCGGGAATCGCCGACAAACCGTTGCGCTTTCGCTAACGCTGCGGGACCGAGGAAGTTCTCGTCCACTTCCAGAGTGTTGCAGTCGGAATAACAGGCACCGCACATGATGCAGGTGCTGGCGTCATCAATGATTAAAAACTCTTCCTGCGACTGAAGTCTTTCTTTTTCCGGTGCCTCGTCTTTCGGTTCGAGGTACGGTTTTACTTGATTGATTTTGTCCCTGAACGGTGTGAAGTCGACCACCAGATCTTTGATCGGTTTCATATTACCGAGCGGTTCCAGGGTAATGGTATCGTTGTCATCCACAAGGTGTTCTGCCTGTTGTTGGCAGGCCAGCAAGGCATGGCCGTTTGACTTGACCGCACATGAACCACAGATGGCACTGCGACAGGACATGCGGTAAGACAGGCTGCCATCGAGAGTCCACTTGATCTGGTTCATGCAGTCCAGCAGCGTGGCGGCCTCGGGAATATCGAGATTGAATTCTTCGAAGTAGGGCTCTGGCTGTTTTTCCGGATTGAACCGTTTGATTCTGAATGTTGCCATCAATAAGTTCTCTCAGCAGGTTGGTATTTGGTAATCACCACCGGTTTGGTTTTTATGACAAAGCCATCTGGCGAATCATAAACCAGGGAATGATGCAGAAATTTTTCGTCATCGCGTTTGGGGAAGTCGGTGCGAAAATGACCGCCACGACTTTCCTGCCGGTAAAGGGCTGCGGCGGCGATGATTTCTGCCATGCTCAGCATATTGCCAAGTTCCATGATTTCGTAGATTTCGGTATTAAACAACTTACCTTTATCAGTTACTTTACCCCTTTTGAACCGCTCTTGCAGTCCTTTCAAGGTTTCGATGCAGACTTTCAATTTTTCTTCATCGCGAAAAACACCACAATGGGTCATCATAATCTCTTTCATTTCCTCACGGATATCGTTGTAACTTACCGAGCCATCTCTTTGGAAAATATCCTCAAACTTTTCCAGCACCTTGGCTTTTTCCTGCCCCTCATTGACGTTTCCGAAGTCCTTGCCTCTTGCATATTTGAGGACAGATTTACCCGCACGTTCGCCAAAGACCACAGCTTCAAGGAGGGAATTTGTTCCCAGTCGGTTTCCTCCATGAACAGACACACAAGAGCATTCACCGGCGGCGAAAAACCCCTGCATCTTTGTTTGATCCGCGTCAACGATGACGTGGCCTTCTTTATCTATAGGAATACCGCCCATAGAATAATGCGCTGTGGGTTGAATGGGTAGAGGATCGGTAACGCAATCGATGCCGAGAAAGTCGATTGCCAATTGTCGAATCTGCGGCAGGCGTTCCATGATGCGTGCTTCGCCAAGATGTCGAAGATCGAGATGAATGCAGTCTTCGCCGTTGACACCGCGTCCCGCATCCATTTCACTTTGCTCGGCACGTGCCACGATGTCGCGGGGGGCCAGCTCCATTCTGGAAGGCGCATAGGTTTCCATAAACCTTTCGCCTTTACCGTTGAGCAGATAAGCTCCCTCGCCACGAGCCGCTTCAGAAAACAAAATGCCCTGCTGGTAAAGTCCGGAAGGATGAAACTGCACGAACTCCGGGTCTTCAAGAGGAATGCCCACTTGAAAAGCCGCCATCACGCCATCTGCCGTGCTGGCAAAAGCGTTGGAGGTAATTTTATAAACGCGACCGTAACCGCCGGTGCAAAAAATAACAGCTTTGGCGCGGATGACTTCCACATCACCCGTCTGGATATTACTGACGACCACACCATTGCAACGGTCGCCATCGACCACCAGCGAATGCATATACCACTCATTATAAATTTTAACGGACTTCGCATTTTTCATCAGCTGCTCGTGGAGAGCATGCAAAATCGCGTGACCGGTTCTATCGGCTGAGAAACAGGCGCGAGGTTTCGAGTGACCGCCAAAACTGCGCTGGGCTATTTTTCCATCAGGGGTGCGACTGAATACACAACCCATATGTTCCAGTTCATAAATGATGCGGGGAGCCGCCTTGACATATTCTTCGACCGCATCCTGATCATTAAGAAAGTCGCCCCCCTTAATGGTGTCGTACATATGCTCTTCCCAACTGTCCGGCTCAGAATTTCCCAGAGAAGCGGCAATACCACCCTGTGCGGCTCCAGAATGGGAGCGGGAAGGATAGACCTTGGTCAAGACAGCAACATCAAGCTCCTTGCATACCTCCAGGGCACTACGCATTCCCGCAAGGCCGGCACCGACTATCACCACATCATGTTCAATCACAAAAACACCTCAAACAGGGCATGCTTATTAATTCCAGTCACTGCCAGAATAAAACGTTTTTTATCATGGCGGTCCGGTCTCACCACAAACATGAAAACCATTGAAAAGTTAAGGAAAACTTAGCTTGGTTCCGTTCGGGGAGGTTGTAGATCAGAGTACTTACCGGATACAAAATGAGGAGGAATTTAAACATTTCCCCGCCTTGAAAGTCAAGCAAAATGAAATTGGGGTTGCAAATCCCCGGCAAGCCCATCATAATGAACCCTGCCAACGAGAGCGAATAGCAAGCTATTGAAATTTAAAGGCTCTAGACCCCCTCCGTCCGCTAGCCATGAAGACAGATGGCAAAGACCCATCCGTCCGAGAAAACGTTTTCCCGTAGAATAAAAACATTGCAAATGACCCGCAGTTAAACCTGCGGTATGGAGTATTTTTTTGGAACTTCTTAATTTTGAATCTTTACCACTTCCCGAACCCCTTTTGAAGGGTATTCGAGATGCTGAATTCAAAACCTGCACCCCCATTCAAAGTAAATCGCTTCCCATCACCCTGTCTAAAAAAGATCTAGCAGGGCAGGCACAAACCGGAACCGGTAAAACCGCTGCGTTTTTGATCACACTTTTCACCCGACTTATCGAAAACAAAACGGAACCTGCGGCAAAGGGCAAAGAGGGTCCACGCGCTCTGGTTCTGGCACCGACCCGCGAGTTGGCGCGACAAATTGAAAAAGATGCCCTGTTACTCGGTAAACATTGCAATTTTAAAATCGCGTGCATCATCGGCGGAGTCGATTACGAAAAACAACGCAACCAGATTAAAGCCGGGGTCGATGTCCTCATCGCCACCCCTGGAAGACTGATCGATTTTTACAAGCAACGCATCTTCAGTCTGAAACGAATTGAAGTGCTGGTGGTCGATGAAGCCGACCGCATGTTCGATATGG
>Ga0066376_10002033_pt1 | contig 19141 bp, 10 predicted proteins | sample Knorr_S15_td_Bot_FD_77009 | JGI IMG/M metagenome (GOLD analysis project Ga0066376, IMG submission 77009) | Marine microbial communities from Southern Atlantic Ocean transect - Knorr_S15_td_Bottom_ad_5009_LV_A | ecosystem: Environmental > Aquatic > Marine > Oceanic | place: Southern Atlantic... | reverse complement strand
ACCCAGGAAGATGGCATAAGCCAGTCCCTTCATCAGGTACCAGTCGCTGTTGTGCGACAGCAGCTTGTAGAACACCAGTTTGTCCGGTTGCGGCACTTGCCCCCCCAGGATCAACGTCGCCACCGGAGTCGCCGCGTTGGCGGCCAGGTAGGGGAAGATGCTGCCGAAGTCGAACAGCAGGTAGGCCACCACCCAGAAGCGGGGGCCGGGCATCATGCGGAACTTGCCGGTGAAGATCGGTTCGCCGGTGTACAGCGTGTAGCGGCTGATCTCGATGTTGTACAACACCTGCCCGAGGATGCTCAGGGTCGCCACCCACAACAGGCCGCCGCCGTACACCCCCGTCACCTTCGGACCCAGTAACCACTCGCCACCGCCGATCGCCGACCCACCCATGATCAGCCCGGGTCCCAGCAGGGCAAACCAGTTGCGCGACGTGAACCGCGGCGCATCGATCAGCTCGCCGGTGTTCCAGGCCGGCATGTCCAGAGACCCCAGCCGGGGAGCCTCGAACGAGCCTCCCGAGGAGCCCTGCCCACTCGGCTCGGTCGCGTCGGTCCCGGCCGAGTCATCGCCTGCGGGAGTCATGTCATCGGAACTGGGAGTCTCTTCGGCCATCACGAGGGTTCCGGATCGCAAGACGACTGGGATGCCGCAGCCGAGGTCCGCGGCGTGAGAAATCGTGAGAAATGTGGAGGGCAGAATCGCATAGGCGCGTGCCGATTGCAACCGCGTGTCGCAGCGACCGGCTCACGCTATCAGCGTGCAGGCAGATCGCTATAGTCGAAATGACCCCCTCGATCACGCAGCCTCCTGCGGCACCCGGACTCTCTCGCATGTCCGTATCCAACGCCGTCCTGCCCGATGAATTGATCGAGGAGCTGCTCAGCTACATCAACCTCTCCGGAGGTGCCCACGACCCGGCCTTCGCTCGAAAACTCAACCGGCTCTGCGACCACCTCGGTGGGGTCGGTTGCTGGAATGACGTCGGCCAACTCCTCGGCGATTCGCTCGAATCGCTCGCCGACACGTCCCCCGTCCTGGCCGACAGCCGCCAGGCCGCCACGGTGCTCGAACTCGTCTTCGACGGCCTGGCACCCCTCTACCAGCTGCACCACCAGGACCTGCTCTACCACCTCGACCTGTTCGACCGCGAGCAGCCGTTCCTGCTGGTGAAGATGTTCGAAGCGATCCTCGAGCAGGGGCCCGAATGGGACGACGTCGAGACGATCCTCGAATCGGCACTGGCCACGCTGAATGACTTCCTCGGCTACCGACCCGTCGCGGTGCTCGAAAACGACCAGTTCTGCGAACCCTACCCGCACGAACGCTACCGGCCGGCCCCGCTGTACCTGGCCGGAGCCGGTGCCGCGGCCGGGCCCTACCAGGACCTGGTCGCGCGTACGATCGAGGTGCTCGACCTGACGCCCGGCGAGTTGCTCAATATCGCCCACTTCGACCCGTCGCACCTCGACGAATTGGCCGTCGACCTCAGGGCCCACGACCACCTGCACCCGGTCAACAAGCGGACCACCTACATGTTCGGTGAGTGGGACCCTCACCAGATCGACACCAAGGGCTTTTACCGCCGCTTCATTCTCCGGCAAATCATCCTCGACGCCCTGATCGACTGGACCCGCGTGATGGTCGCCGACGGTGCGGATCCCGGCGAGGTGCTCGAGGACACCGCGATCGTGCTGGCCGGAACCGTGCTGATGGCCTCGGCCATCAGCGGTGCCGGCCCCGACACGCACGACTCGAGCGTCTCATTGACCACCCTGCTGCCGGTCGTCGCCCGGCTGCGGGACGCCTTCTACGAATTCCACATCGAGCGGGCCGAGGGGGAACGGGCCCAGTGGCTTGCCGAATTGGCCAGCCGCACACAACAGCCCTTCGGCCACGTCCGACAACAACTCAACCTCTACCTCGCCCGCTACGGGGCCCGGCAGATCCAGCACCGGCAACTGGCGATGCTCTATGCCCGCATGGGATTCCCCGAAGCCGCCAGGCAGCAGGCCGAATCGATCCCGGCTGCCTCGATCCGGTTCGAATGCGAGATCCAGTGCGCGTTGACGACATCCGAGTTGAGTGCCGAGCGAGGCGACCTGGTCGAGGCACTCGAGTTCCTCTCCGAAGCTCGAGACCTGCTCGATCGAGGCATCGACTGCGGTGCCCTGCCCGATCCCTGGAACTACCTCGGATTTCAAGCCCACTTCCCGCTGTTTCATACCCGCGAGGACGTGATTCCCGACGCGCGACTCGAGGACCTGCTGACGCTGATGGAACGGCTGTTTGGTGCCTATGGTACGGCGCTGTCGGAAGCCGCCGCGCGAGGCCGCAGCGACCTGGTCAATCGACTCAACAACGACTTCCAGACACTCGCGCTGAACTGGGACGGCTACGGAGCCTCGATCATCGTCGACCTCGAAGCCGAATCCGGAGTCCGCCGCTGGTGGTCGGCGTCGCAGGCGGCACGCGTCCTGGCCACCTGGCAATCGGCCGGGGCCGCTCGAGGCGACCTGGCCTTCTGGGCCCGGCAGGTCGAGGACTTCTCGAGATTTCAGGCCGGGCCGGCCTACGCCCAGATCGTCGAGGCTCTGCTCGATCGACACGACCTGCCCGCCACCATGGGGCTGCTGATGCAGTGGCTCAACCAGGCCATCCCCGGAGACCTCGCAGGCGGAACCGGCAGCATCGCCGGACTGCTCGGCCGCTGGCTCGAACTCGCCACAGACCCCGAGCACGTGCGACCCTCGCAACAGCATACGCGGATGGTCGAGAGGTTCTTCGCAGTCCTGGAAGCCAACGCCGAGTCCTACTGGTCCGTACCACGGCTCGACGACGAATTGCTCGAACTCGCCACACCCGAACTCCCCACACCGCTCGAAGAACTCCTCGACTCGATCGGACTGCCCGATGAGGACGGCGACGAGGAATCCGAGACGGACGAGGAATTCGGAGATCCGTTGGAAACCACCGAGGAGCCCGACTTCGGGAACGAATTCGGGAATGAATTCGAGAACGGCTTCGGGAACGGCATTGAGGGTGGGCCGATCGACGAGGAGGGAGTCGACGATGACGATGCCCAGACCCTGTTCTCGGCCGCCTACGACGATGTCACGTTTCGAGACAGCGCCGACGACGGGTTTGAAGCCGAACTGCTCGACGACGGCTTCCTGCCGGGATCGACCGAGTTCGAGGGGCTGTACCGGGAACTGGTGCCGAGGTTGAAATTCCTCGAGTCGATTGCCCGGCTGTGGCAGCAGGTGGTCGCCGGAGCCCCCCAGCTGCCGGGGCTCGATCCCGAACGGGCCCTGGGCTGGACCGCCCAGGCCCGCACGATGCAGGAAGAACTGCTCGGGCTGCTCGACGCAATCTGGCAACACCAGATCCCCACCCCCTCGGGACACACCGAATCGGGGATCGAGTTCGATGTGCAGTTGCAGACCAAGTACGAGCTGCTGCAGGTGGTGATGGGCGTGCACGTGCAGGCGCGGCGGGCCGAGCTGATGCTGAGAGGACTCTCGCCGAATCAGGCCGCCGACGGAGACCGCCGCGAGCACCGGCTCTGGAGACTGCTGGCCGGAGCGGTGATCCACGGCGACACCGCCACGGTCAGGCAGGCACTGCCGGTGCTGCTGCGGCGACTGGCCCGCCAGCCGCTGCTGTATGTGCCGCTCGATGCCGGAGGCGACCCGCACCAGATGCTCGCCGCGCGCACCCGACACGCCGACCTGCAGTTCCTGGTCGAGCACCTGCCGAGGCTCGGGCTGTTGCGAGAAACCTCGCAGGTGCTGCGAACCGCCTACCTCATGGAACGCAGGTCGCGACCCGATGGGGCGGCGGTCACCGAATTCGATCGGCTGTTCCGACAGGCACTGCGGCATACCCTCGAAGCGGTCTGCCACGCCGCTCAGTCCTGGCCCTCCCAGCGCGGCATCACACCGCGACGGGACCTGCCCGGAACTCCCCCGCGGACCCGGCCGCCGCGATCGCACGGACCCAGACGAACACGCCGCCCCGACCAACGCACACCCCGCTCGGGGCTCGATCGAGACAAACGGCTGCTGGAGTTCATCGAGGAACTCGTCGATCGATTCCAGATCCCCTGGCTGCGACACAGCAGTCGCACCAGGCTCGCGGCAGCCGAGACGATCGAACCCGAGGAGACCTGGCAGGATGTCCGCGAGTTCATCGACAACTACGGCAGCGAACTGTTCGCCGCTCCCAGGCTGACACTCGGGCACATCCGCACCATCCTGCACCAGGGAACCGATTGGCTGCTCGAGCATCTCGAGGCCGAGGTCGACGAGGATCCGCTGGCGGAGAGTCGGCTGGTCGACGACCTGCAGTCGGGCACGCTCGATCGGGAACACGCCGCACAGATCCTGCAGATGATCTACCAGACGATCATCGATCGCTACTTCCGCTTCATCGAATACAACACCACCACCACCCAGTCGGACTATGGCGAGAAGATTCACTGTCTGCTCGATTTCCTGCGACTCGAAGCGGCCTACGATCGCGATGCCTGGAACTTCACGCCGTCGGAAATCGCTCACGAAGTCCTCGCCCAGGGACCGCGGCCGTGGCTGGCGACGGTGTGGGAGGAGATGTGTGGTCGGGGCGTGAGACACAGCGCCGAGTTGCACCTCGAACGACTTGCCCAGCTCGAATCGCTGTGGGGCATGAGACTGCCGGCACTGGCCGACCGCGTGGCCGAGCGATTTCTGAGACCGCTGGCGGTCAATCGGATGAGATCCCTGATCGAAACCGCGCGACAGGACGCTCGGGCACAACGCGAGTACTCACCGGCATTCGAGCGACTGCAGACCGAAGTCGACCGCTACCTCCACGAAACGCACGGGTCGGGAATCGATGTTCCGCCCTGGCTGCAGAGGCTCGAAGGAGAAATCGACCGGCGGCCGACGGTGTCGCGGCCGCGAACCGTCGTGGGGCTCACACCCAGAGCCATCTCACACCAACTCGCGACCTGGCAGAGGTCGATCATGAGGCGTCGGCGGCGACGGAACTGAAACCCGTCGCAAAGAACCCGCCTACTCCTCGTCGGCGTCAGACCGCTTCGCTGCCGCCACGATCTTGGATTGCTCCTGGGGCGGGACCGGCTCGTAGTGGCTGAACTCGTAGGTGTAGGACCCCTGCCCACCAGTCATGCTCGAAAGCGACCGCGAGTAGGTCATCACCTCGGCCAGCGGCACCTTCGCCGTCACCACCTGGAAGCCGCCACCGGCGTTGTCCATACCCTCCATCCGGCCGCGGCGGGTGTTCAGGTCGCTGGTGATGTCGCCGAGATGAGAGTCCGGGACGGTGATCTCCAACTTGACGATCGGCTCGAGCAAGACCGGGTGGGCCTGCTGGAAGACCTCGCGGAAACACCGGTTCGCCGCGGTCTTGAATGCCGTCTCGTTGCTGTCGACCGGGTGGTCCTTGCCGAAATACAGCTCGCAGGTGCAGTCCTGGACCTGGAACCCCGCGATCACCCCCTGCTCCATTCGCTCGCGGACCCCCTTCTCCACTGCGGGAATGAAGTTGTTGGGAACCGATCCACCGCTCACCCGGTCGATGAAGCAGTAGTTCAGGCTGTCGTCGTAGTTGAAGGAACGCAGGTTCTCGAAGTTCGCCTTGATGAAGAAGTCGTCGGGCTCACCAAACTCCTGGACCAGGCTCTGGACCTTGAAGTGCACCTCGGCGAACTGCCCGGCACCTCCGGTCTGCTTCTTGTGCCGGTAACTCCCTTCGCTGGAACCGCTGACCGTTTCGCGATAGGGGATCTTCGGAGCGCGGGTCACCATGTGGACCTTGTCGCGGCTGGCCATCCGCTTCTCGATCACCTGCAGGTGCAATTCGCTCATCCCCATCATGACGATTTCCTTGGTCTGGGGCTGGCGTTCGACCCTGAAGGTCGAGTCCTCCTCCTCGATCTTCTGCAGGGCTCCGGAGATCTTCGTCTGGTCCGCCTGGCTCTTGGGCTTCACGGCCAGCCCGACCATCGGTCGAGGAAACTCGATCGCGGCCAGCTCGGTGCCCGAGGCGGCCGCCAGGGTGTCCGAGACCTTCAGGTCCTCCATCTTGACCAACACCACGATCTGGCCGGCCACCGCCTCCTCGACAGCCTCCTGCTCGGCTCCGCTGACCGAGAGCAGCTGGCCGATCTTGACCGCCTTGTCGATGCGGGGGACAGTCACCGATGAGTCCTTCTTGAGCGTCCCCGAGAAGACTCGAATGAAACTCATCTTCGATACGAAGGGATCGATGCGAGTCTTGAAGACCTGGGCCAGCAGCGAGTCCCCGCCCACATCGATCGCCACGTCCTCACCACCCGCACTCGCGGTTCGCTCAACGTCACCGGGAGCCAGAGAACAACTGACCAGGCCGCTGAGGAATTCGTCGACGCCCACATCGGTCTTGGAACTGCTGCAGAAGATGGGGATCAGCGTGCCCGAGGCGATCGCGGTGCTGACGCCCGAGGAGAGTTCTTCCTGCGAGAGTGCCTCGCCCTCGAGATAACGCTCCATCAACTCCTCGTCGGCCTCCACGATCGAGTCCATCAACGACTGGTTGACCTCACTGGGATCCAGTTCCACCCCGTCGGGCACATCAGAGGGCACGTCCAGCGTGCTGATGACTCCAGAAAAGTCTCCTCCGGTCCCCACCGGAACATTCAACGGCACGCAAGCGCGTCCGAAGGCCTCCTGGATCTCGTCGACCAGGCCGGAAAAATCCACGTTGTCCATGTCGCACTTGTTGACCAGGATCATCCGCCCCAGCCCGGCGTCCCCGGCGGCCTGGAACGCCCGTCGCGTGTTCACCTCGATCCCCGCACCCGCACTGATCACCACCACCGCGGTTTCGACCGCCGCCAGCGCACCGATCATCTGGCCGCTGAAATCGGGAAACCCGGGCGTGTCGATCAACTGGATCCGCTTGCCGTCGTGGTCGAACTGGATCAGCGTGGAACTGATGCTCGAGTTGCGGTCCTTTTCCTCGTCGTCGGTGTCGAGCAGGCTGCTGCCGTCGTCAACTGATCCGGCTCGCGTCGCCACGCCGGCTTTGAACAGCAGCAGGTCGGCAAGAGTCGTCTTGCCGGTCGCGCCGTGCCCCACCAGTGCCACGTTGCGGATGTCAGCAGTCGTTACGTCGGCCATCGCTGTCGGTTCTTGCTACGAGGGAATTCCCGATGCCCCGGTGCGGCAATCCACGACGCCGCACCACGCTGAATCCGCCGATAATAGGTGATCCCCGGCGCGTTCGCCACCAGTCAGACGGCACCAGGTCCACCACCCACAACGGCTCGCGGACCCACAGGTCCCGGCCGAAGAACCCGCCGAAGAACCGGCCCAACTCGACGCTAGAACGGCACCGGCAGCAGCAACAGGTGATGCTCGAACAGAACCCTCCTGCCGTGCTCGCTGAACAGCGGAGTGAAGAACAGCAGGAAGACATAGAAGCTCAGCAACGGCAAGATCGCCAGACGCCAGAACCAGTGCCACAGCAGGTACGAGCGGCGAGGTCGTTTCGTGGCACGGTGATACGCCCAGCCGGTGAGCAGCCGCGACGGGTAGATCGTCATCACGAACACCAGCGTCGTCATCCACATCGCGTCGGCAGGCAGCAGGTAGATCTTGAAGAGGTACAGCGGCAGTGAGAGCGCCGAGGTGATCGTGATCACGATGAACCAGCACATCGGCGACCGGCAGAACAACTCGCGGATCGCACCCAATTCGAACATCGCCCGCATCCGGTTCTCCGTCGCCAACCGCGCCTGCAGAAACGGAACCCACGCCAGGACCAGCACCAGGTTCAATCCGCCCACCAGCATCACCAGACCCTGGCCCACGTTGTCGACCTGCTGGTACACACCGAACAGGCCACTGGGAACGACCAGCCACAGCAACCCACCCAGCAGGCCGCGGAGGCCCAGGGAGAAGTGGTGACCGATCCGCATCTGCGACACGAACGCCAGGACGTGGCCCTCGGCACGCTCGAAATACCCGCCCCGCCGCAATTCTCCGATCAACCACAGCACGTTCTTCAACGGACGTACGAAACAGCCCAGGCTCCCGCCTCGTGCCAACGCCAGCAGCAGATGACCGGTCACCAGCACCACCGTGATCCCGTGCAACACGGCCAGAGTCACAGTCGCGGTGCCCTGCGGGGCAATCAGGCGGTAGTCGGCGAGCACCTGAGTCAGCCACCAGACCGGCAGCAGCCACCCGGCCAGCCCCACCACGATCGCTCCGAAGCGTGGAGCAATTTCCAGCAACGGAAACGCGAACCGCAGCCGACCGGTCCGACCCACCCGACCCTCGACCTCCAGCAAGTAGCCCAGCGCCAGGATGTTCACCAGCGGGATCGCCGCGATCACCGACAGCAACAGCGTCAGGCTGAACAGCCCGAACAGCATGCGGATCACCCAGGCGCTCGCCCGCAGGGGATGATCGATGACGTGGGGACAACGCAGCACCTCACCCAGCGTGTCCTCGGGCAACAACACCAGCCCCTCGGGCACCACCTCAGGTGACCTATCCGGGATCAGGACGCCGGGTTCGGAGGTCATCGGCGCAAGTGCGTTGCGGTGGGGAATTGCCAGGGCTCCAGACATCGGCCGCCGCAGGCCGCAGCCCTGTTCTACTCTCCCCGTTACGTTATCAAAACGGCCAGACCAGTCTCAGTCGGCCGCCGGGCCTCAGAATCCGGAGGCCGAGATCGTCTTGCCAGTTCGCCGACGACGCCCGAGAATGTGGGCATGAAGGTCTTGCGTCGAGTCATCCCGCTGCTGCTGGTCGTCGTCGGATTGCTGGCGCTGGTGCAGGCGATCGCCGGACGGCCCACCGGTGACATCGCCACACCCCTTCGACTCGCCGATCGCTTCGCGGCCGATGACTCCACCACGCGACTCGACGAGTGGTTCCAGGGCCGCTGGAGAGACGAACAGATCACGCCGGCGGCCCCCGCCAAGGAAACCACCGTCCTGCGACGACTCTCACTCGCACTGCACGGCACCGTGCCCTCGCTCGAAGAGCTCAGGCAATTCGAGGCCGACAGTGGAGAAAGACGACTCGAACGGTGGACCCAGAGACTGCTGGATGACAGCCGCTACGCAACCTACTTCTCCGAACGACTCGGCCGAGCACTGGTCGGATCCGAGGAAGGTCCGTTCCTGGCCTTTCGCCGAGACCGGTTCCATGCGTGGCTGTCCGAGCAGTTGGCCGCCAACCGACCCTGGGACCAGATCGTCACTCGCCTGGTCACCGCGCGGGGACTGCCGACCGGCGAGCCGGCTACCAACTTCATCACGATTGCCCAGATCGACGACGAGATCGACGAAGAGGTGCTCGCCGGGCGGACGATTCGAGCCTTCCTCGGTCAGCGCATCGACTGTGCCCAGTGCCACGACCATTTCTTCGACCCCCGCTGGAAGCAGGCCCACTTCGAAGGCCTGGCCGCCTTCTATGCTCCGGCTCGCTTTTCTCCGCTGGGAGTCGACGACAACCTGAAGGCCCAGTTCGAAGTGACCGATCACGAAAACGGCACGTCCCGAGTGGTCGAGCCGCAGGTGCCCTTCGGCCGCGAGTGGCTGCCCACAGAAGGCACACCCAGGCGGCGACTGGCCAAGTGGTTGACCGACACGCGGAATCTGAGATTCGATCGGGCGATCGTCAATCGCGTCTGGGGCCTGATGTTCGGTCGCCCCTTCTCCTCCCCGGTCGACGACCTGCCCGACCCCGACGACCCCGCCACCAGGGCACTCGACCTGCTCGCCGAAGACTTCCGCTCACATCGTCGTGAACTCAAGTGGCTGATCCACGCCATCGCCGCCAGCCCCCCCTTCCGCCTCGACTCTCGACCCCACGTGTCCAACGATTCCCAAACCAGCGAGCTGTCTCCCGAGGAACTCCGTCGACACGAGGAGGCCTGGGCCGTGTTTCCGCTGATCCGCCTGCGACCCGAACAGGTCGTCGGCGCCATGCTCCAGGCCGCTTCGATCAAGACCATCGACCGGCACTCACACCTCTTCACCCGCGCCCTGCGGTTCTTCGGCGAACAGGACTTCGTCCAGGACTATGGGGACCTGGGAGACGAAGAACTGTCCGAACAGACCGGCACGATCCCCCAGGCGCTGTTGAGAATGAACGGGCAGTTGGCTCGCGACTTGATCAAGGCCGGAGCATTCGGGGCCACCACCTCCATCGCCCGGGCCACCCAGGGAAACGACGCTTTGTGCCTGAAGAGTTGCTTCGAGGTCTGCCTGGGGCGAAACCCCTCGGCCCGGGAACAGGCGGTCATGGGCGGGTGGCTGGCCGACACGCGAGGCCGCCGTCGCGAAATGGCCGTCGAGGACATCTTCTGGACCCTGTTCAACTCACCCGAATTCTCCTGGAACCACTAGCCTGATGTTGACCGGCCCATCGCTCGACCGCCGTCACTGGCTCCAGCAGACCCTCACGGGACTCGGGGTCGGCTTCGCACTGCCCGCTCTGGATGCCGTGGCTGCCCGGCAGCGAGGCCCCGCTCGGCCCACTTCGCTGATCACGCTCTTCCTGGCCGGCGGACCCAGCCAGCTCGAGACCTGGGACCCTCACCCCGGTCAGAAAATCGGCGGTGAAACCACCGCGATCAAGACCCGCCTGAAGGGGCTCAGGATCGCGTCCGACTACCCTCTGACCGCCGGGATCATCAACGAGCTCTCGGTCATCCGCTCGCTGGTCTCTCGCGAGGGCGATCATCAGCGTGGGGTCTACCTGATCAAGACCGGCTACCGCCCCGACCGCACGCTGACTCACCCCTCACTCGGAGCAATCCTCGCCAAGGAACGCTGGGACAAGACGATCGAGATCCCTCAACACGTCTCGCTGGGTGGCGGACCCCGGCCGGCTCGAGGCGGATTCCTCGGGGCCCAGTACGACGCCTACAAGATCTACAACCCCGGGAAGAGGCTCAGAAACATTGCCTCGCAGATCAAGGACAAGCGGCAGCTCCGTCGGCTGCGGGGCCTGAAGGTCGTCAGCCAGACCTTCAGCCTGGGCCGCCTGGCCGCCACCCGGGGCACCCAACACCAACTGATGGTCGACCGTGCCCTGGCCATGATGAACTCCGACCAGCTCAAGGCCTTCCAGATCGACGACGAATCCCGCTCCACCATCGACCTCTATGGCGACACCCGTTTCGGCCGAGGCTGCCTGGTCGCGCGGAAGCTGGTCGAGGCGGGGGTCCGGGCCATCGAAGTCACCCTGCCCGGCTGGGACACTCACACCAACAACTTCGAAGGCCACCATCAGCAGGCCGCGACCCTCGACCCCGCTCTCTTCGCACTCATCACCGACCTCAAGCAACACGACCTGCTCGACTCGACCATCGTGCTCGTGCTCGGCGAGTTCGGACGCACACCCACCATCAATCCACTCGACGGGCGTGACCACTGGCCCCAGGGATTCAGTTGCCTGATCGGAGGCGGCGGGCTGGCCGCAGGACGACTGCTCGGAGCAACCGATCCCACCGGAAGGAAACGCAAGCCCGATCAACCGGTCGAAATCGCCGACCTGTTCGCCACCGTGATCTCCCGGATGGGAGTCGAATACGGCAAGGAAGTCATCACCCCCATCGGTCGACCGATGGCCTACTGCGAAGGCACACCGATCCCCGGGCTGCTGTGAATCGACGCCCGACACCGCCCGACACCGCCCGACACCGCCCTGCCTCGGAATCCTGCTGCTGTCGCCGGTCCGGCCCGTCGGTTACGATCCCCTGACTGACCCCGCTCTCCCCGCTCTGCGACCCGCTGATGTCCGAGCCCGCTTCAACGTCCGACCCCCGATTCGGTACGCTGGTCATTGTCGGAGTCGGTCTGATCGGCGGCTCGATCGCCGCTGCGGCACGGCTGCGGAAGTTGGCCGAGCGGATCGTCGGCATCGGCAGAACCGAGTCGCGGCTCGCCGGGGCCGTCGCAGCGGGCCTGATCGACGAGGGATCGACCTCGGTCGCGGCCGCCGCCGACGCCGATTTCGCTGTCGTCTGCACACCTGTGGACCGCATCTGCGACGATGTTCGGGCACTGGCCCCGGTGATGTCGCCCGAGGGACTGATCACCGACGCGGGCAGTACCAAGCAGCTCGTGTGCGAAGAACTGGCCGACCTGAGCGGTGCCGACGGGCCCGCGTTCATCGGGTCGCACCCCTTGGCCGGCTCCCAGCTGCAGGGCTTTGAACACTCCGACGCCACGCTGTTCCAGGACCGAGTCTGTGTCGTCACACCCGCCGACACGGCCCAGGCGAATTCCACACAACGGGTCGAACAGTTCTGGAGGGACCTGGGATCGATTGTCGTGCGGCGGACCCCCGGCGAGCACGACCAGGCCCTGGCCCGCACCAGCCACCTGCCCCACCTGGTCGCCGCGGCCCTGGCCGGATCGCTGCAGCCGAAGGACCTCGAACTTGCCGCCAGCGGCTTTCGAGACACCACCCGCATCGCCGCGGGAGACCCCGGGCTGTGGGTCCCGATTCTCACCCACAACGCCCGCTCGGTGCAGGTCGCTCTCGGAGAATTGCAGGCCCGGCTCAGAGAATTCGGCGACTCGCTGCTACACGACGATCACTCTGCCTTGCAAAAGCTGCTCGAAGAGGCCAAAAGACAACGCGACGGACTGGGTTGAGCCACGAGCTGCTCCCGACCCGCCGTCGCGACCGACCCCGAACCCGACCCGTCCAGGGATGGCATGCTCTGGGAAATCGAAGTCCGACCCGCGGCCTCGGAAATCGACCGTGAGGCCGCCCGAGTGCTCTCGGCCAGCCGCGAACTGGGCATCACCACCGTGCGGGATGTCCAGGCCTCGAGCAGCTTCCTGATTCAGACCGACGCCGACAGCAGACTCGTTGCCGAAACCGCCGGCAGCCTGCTCGTCGATGAACTCGTCCAGGACCACGCCATCCGCGCCGTCGACGGAACCGAAGAGCCTCCCGGCGACGAGGGCGGCGACACGAACATCCGGCTGCTCAATGTGCTCTTCAAGCCCGGCGTCACCGACAATGTCGCCCAGAGTGCCATGAAGGCCCTGGAGGAACTGGGCCTGTCTACCGAGGCGGTCGCCACCTGCCGCAAGTACCGCGTCAACAGCGACGCCTCACCCGAAGACCTCGCACGGCTCGCCGAACGGGTCCTCGCCAACGACGCCATCGAACACATCGTCGAAGGCCCCCTGGCCATGGACTCGATCGACGTCGGCAGCCTCTACACCTTCCAACTGCAAACGGTCCCGCTGTGCGAGATGGACGACTCGGCTCTCACACGCCAAAGCCGCGACGGCCAACTCTACCTCTCGCTCGAAGAAATGCAGACCATCCGCGATCACTTCGTCTCGCTGGAACGCGACCCGACCGATATCGAGCTCGAAACGATCGCTCAGACTTGGAGCGAACACTGTTCGCACAAGACGCTCGGCGGACGGATCCACTACCGTGACGAGTCGACCGAGCGGCACTTCGACCAGATGCTCAAGGAGACCATCTTCGAGGCGACCGCGGTGATCCGCGAGCGGCTCGGGGAAGACGACTGGTGCGTCAGCGTCTTCCGCGACAACGCCGGCATCGTGACGTTTCACGACACGCTCGACGTCTGCTTCAAGGTCGAAACGCACAACCACCCCTCGGCCTTGGAACCCTACGGCGGAGCCAACACGGGGATCGGCGGAGTGATCCGCGACCCGCTGGGCACCGGCATGGGCGCCCGGCCGATCTGCAACACCAACGTCTTCTGCTTCGCTCCTCCGGACACCCCACTCGACGACCTGCCGCCCGGTGTGCTGCACCCGCGCGGCGTGATGCATGGTGTTGTCGCGGGGGTCCGCGACTACGGCAACCGGATGGGCATCCCCACGGTCAACGGAGCCCTCTGCTTCGACGACCGCTACCTGGGCAACCCGCTGGTCTTCTGCGGCAACGTGGCCACGATCCCCGTGGGACTCTCGACCAAGGCCGCTCGACCCGGCGACCTGGTGGTCACGATCGGAGGCCGCACCGGCCGTGATGGCATCCACGGAGCAACCTTTTCGTCGGCGGAGTTGACCGACCACAGCGACAAACTTTCCGGGGGCGCCGTCCAGATCGGAAACGCGATCACCGAAAAAATGGTCGTCGATGTGGTGCTGGAGGCTCGAGACCGACGGCTGTTTACGGCGATCACCGACTGCGGAGCCGGAGGATTCAGCAGCGCGGTGGGCGAAATGGCCGAGGAACTCGGGGTCGAAGTCTGGCTCGAACGCGCTCCGCTGAAGTACGAAGGACTCTCCTACACCGAGATCTGGATCTCCGAGGCCCAGGAACGGATGGTGCTGTCGGTGCCACCGGAGAACTGGGACGAATTTCGCTCGTTGTGCGAGTCCGAGGGTGTCGAGGCGGCGGCGATCGGCGAGTTTCAGGACACCGACTCCCTGGTGCTCAAGTACGACGGCACCACCGTCGGTGAACTCACCATGGAGTTCCTCCACAACGGACGACCCCCCGTCATCCGCGAAGCGGTCTACGCACCGCCGCCGGCCACGGACCTCGACCTGCCGAGGCGAGACCGCTGGGATCAGGACCTGCTGGGCATCCTCGGATCACTGAATGTCTGCAGCAAAGAGTGGGTCATCCGGCAGTACGACCACGAGGTGCAGGCCGGCAGCGTGCTGAAACCACTGGTCGGTGCCGCCGACGATGGACCCTCCGACGCCGCAGTCGTCCGTCCCGACCTCGACTCGAACCGCGGCCTCGTCATCTCCTGTGGACTCAACCCCCACTACGGAGACCTCGACCCCTACTGGATGGCTGTTGCCGCGATCGACGAGGCGCTGCGGAACTGCATCGCCACCGGGGCCGATCCGGCCAGGATCGCCATCCTCGACAACTTCTGCTGGGGCAACACCGAGCGGCCCGAGACTCTGGGGACCCTCGTGCGGGCCGCCCTGGGCTGCTACGACGCCGCCGTCGCCTTCGGCACACCCTTCATCAGCGGCAAGGACAGCCTCAACAACGAATTCGCCTGGGACGACTCCTCGGGCCAGCGACAAAGCATCGCCATTCCCCCCACACTGCTGATCAGCGCCCTGGGACAGGTCGATGACATCACCGCCATCGTCTCGATGGACTTCAAGCAGCCAGGCAACACGCTGCTGCTGGTCGGTCACACCCGTGACGAACTCGGAGGCAGCCACCTGGCACTGGTCAACTCGCTCACCGGTGGAGCGGTCCCTCGAGTCGATCTGGAGAATGCCCCGAAGCTCTTCGCCGGACTCCACGCAGCCATCTCCGCCGGCACACTCCGCAGCTGCCACGACCTCAGCGAAGGTGGACTCGCAGTCGCCGTTGCCGAGATGGCGTTCGCCGGCGGGATCGGAGCCACGTTGGACCTGGGGGAACTGGCCAAAGCCTCGGACGGACTCGATGAGGCCGTGCTGCTGTTTTCCGAGAGTCCCACCCGGTTCCTGGTCGAGGTGCCCGATGGGTGTGAAGAGGCCTTCCGCGAGGCCCTGGCCGGGCAACCGGTGGTCGAAGTCGGAACCACCAACGACGGCGATCGGCTCGAAATCCGCAGCGGCGAGGGCCGCCTGCTGATCGATTCTCGACTCGCCGACCTCAAGCAGGCCTGGCAGGCTCCGCTCGATTGGGACTGAATCCCAACCCGGCGCCGACTCGCCTCACGACTCGTCGCCGGAACCGGACACCGTCATCCCGACGGACACCAGCAACACCACGCCGTCGACGAGCAGAGCCAGCAGCGACACCGAGGCGATGACCTTCATCACCGTCTCGACCGCCTGGTCCCCCGCGGCCGAGAAGATGGCGAGCAGGCCGGCGGAAATGACCAGCGTCGCCAGCAGGATCCCGCCCAGGCCCAGGCAGCGGGCAATCGTCCGTCTTGATCCGTCCATCAATTCCGACTCCGTCTCCGTTTCCGTTTCCGTTGCAAAAACGTGCCAGGTCCGGATACCGGCCCGCGGCGGGTTCGTCTCACAATCGCTGACCGCTGTCAAGATCCGTCAGGCCAACCGCCACTGGCGGCCGCCCGAACAGCATTGCTACACTGGAGGTATGACCAGCGAGTCGACTCGAACCGCACCACTCGTACCGCCCTCAGCCGGCGCTCACGACGACCTCAGTCGCCGCGAGTTCCTCGGCCACAGCGCCAAGAACGCCGCGGTGGCCGGTGCTGCGGCCGCCGGAGTGGTCGCACTGGCCCCGGCCCGCACCGCGGGGTCTCCGGCCGAACGCATCGCGGTTGGTGTGATCGGAGTGCGACGCCGCGGACTCGAACTCGCCACGCTGCTCGCCCAGCGCAGCGATATCGATGTCGCCGTGATCTGTGATGTCGATCCGGCCGTGCTCGACTCCGCCACGCCACGGCTCATGGATGCACAGGGTTTTGCTCCCGAGCACTCAGCCGACTTCCAACGAGTGCTCGACCGAGCCGATCTCGATGCGGTCGTCATCGCCACGCCCGACCATCACCATGCCACGATGACCCAACTGGCCTGCCAGGCCGGCAAGGACGTCTTCGTCGAGGCACCGGTCTCGAGGACCATCGACGAATCTCCGCAGATGGTCGAAGTGGCCCGCGTGAGTGGCCGCGTGATCCAGTGCGGGCTGCAGCAACGCAGCGGCGCCCACTTTCGTGAAGCGATCGAGTTGATTCACGCCGGCGAAATTGGCAGGGTGCGGCTGGCCCGTGCCTGGACCGTGCACCGCAGCAAGTCGATCGGGACCCGATCCGAAACCGATCCCCCGGCCGGAGTCGATTACACCGCCTGGCTCGGCTCGGCCGCCACCCGCCCGTTCCACCCCGCACACTTTCACGACAACTGGAGATGGTTCTGGGACTTCGGCACAGGAGCGCTGGGCCGCTACGGAGTCCACTCGCTCGATGTCGCCCGCTGGGGACTGGGCCTGGAACTTCCCACCCGTACCTCCGCCAGCGGCGGCATCTATCACTTCCAGGACGACCGCCAGACCCCCGATACACTCTGCGTTCAGTTCGACTATCCCGATGCCACCATCGCCTGGGAGCACCGGCTGTGGAGCACTCGAGGCCCCGAGGGTCGCAGCGAAGGGACGGCGTTTTACGGCGAACTGGGGACCCTGATCATCGACCGCGGCGGCTACAAGATCTACGGCCGCAGCCAGGCCCCCCACTCCGACGGCCGCAGCGCCGATGCCGACCACATCGCGAACTTCATCGACTGCATCCGCTCACGCCAGATCCCCTCAGCAGATATCGCCAACGCAGCCACCAGCAGCACGCTGTGCCACCTCGGCAACCTCGCTTATCGGTTGGGGCGTGAGGTGACCGGAGAGGCCGTGACGGGAGACTCTCCCGAGGACACCTCCGAGGTGACGCAGGCCGAGACCGGTCATGACGGCGCCGTATGACTGCGTGATCATCGGCGCCGGCCACAATGGCCTGGTCTGTGCGGCCGACCTGGCAGCCGCCGGTTGGAAGGTGCTGGTGCTCGAACGACGAGATACCGTCGGTGGAGCGTGCGTGACCGAGGAGACCTGGCCCGGGTACCGGGTCTCCACGGCCAGCTATGTCGTCAGCCTGCTGCTGCCTGAAATCGAACGAGACCTCGAGCTGGCCCGCCACGGCTACCGCGTGCTGCCGCGGAACCCGTCCTCGTTTACCCCGACCCAGGACGGCCGCTGGTTGATGCTGGGACCCGACGGCGATTCGAATCGACGCGAGATCGCGAAGTTCTCCGAGGCCGACGCCGAGGCGTACCCTCGCTACGAAGCCCTGCTGGAACGGATCGCCGAACGACTCGAACCGGTCCTCACCCGCACCGCTCCCAACCTGCTGCCGCTGCCTGGTTCGTGGCGACGCCGAGGGATCTTTTCGAAGATCCGTGACGCCCGAAGTGCCTGGTCACTCCACGAAGCACTGGCTGACCTCGGCGAGGACTTGCCCGAGGCGATCGAGTTGCTGACCGGAGCCGCTCGGCCGATTCTCGATCGCTGGTTCGAGTCGGATGTGCTCAAGAGTACCCTGGCCACCGACGCGATCATCGGCACCTTTCAACCGATCTCGGCTCCAGGCACCGGCTACGTGCTGCTGCACCACGTGATGGGCTCCGCCGGGGGCGCCCGAGGGGTGTGGGGCTACGTCGAGGGCGGAATGGGCGGACTCGCAAACGCACTGGCCGCCGCAGCCACCGAGCGGGGTGTGGAAATCCGCACCGGGTGTACGGTCGAGACGATCGAGACACAAGGCGATGCGGTCACCGGAGTCGTCGTCGACGGCACGACGATCGCCGCGTCACGGGTCGCCAGCAACATCGACGCTCATCAGACCTTTCGACGGCTGGTCGACGAATCGGCACTCCCGGACGGCTTTGTCCGTGCCGTGGACCGGATCGACTACTCGAGCGCCAGCGCCAAGATCAACCTCGCCGTCGACCAACTGCCCGATTTCCTCTGCTGCCCCGGACACCTCGAGGTCGGTCCGCAACACCGCGGCACCATCCACATCGGCACCGGCTGCGAATACCTCGAAACCGCCTACGACGACGCCCGCCAGGGCCGCATCTCGTCTCGGCCGATCGTCGAGATGACGATCCCCACCTCGGTCGACTCGACACTGGCCCCGCCTGGCCACCACCTGCTCTCGCTGTTCGTTCAGTACGCTCCCTACGAGCTGGCCGATGGTGCCTGGGACGAGAGATCCCGCGAGCTGCTGCTCGAACGGTGCCTGGCCGAAATCGCGCTGTACGCGCCCAACGTCCCCGACTCCGTCCTGCACCACCAGGTCCTCTCGCCCGTCGACCTCGAGTCGATCTTCGGGCTCACCGGCGGCAACATCTTCCAGGGTGCGATGCCGCTGCACCAGCTGTTCAACCTGCGACCGGTGCCCGGCTGGGCCGATCACCGCACGCCCCTGAAGGGCCTCTACCTCTGCGGCAGCGCGACTCATCCCGGCGGCGGAGTGATGGGCGCCTGTGGACGCAATGCAGCCCGCGAGATGATCCGCGACGGCCGCTAGCAGCCCGTTGAAGAACTCGGACCCTGGGGTCAGACGCCGCCCACAACGGGGTTTGCTCCACCTGTCGCGTTTCACAGGCGGGGCCTGACCCCTTCTTCGAGTTGCAACGAGTGCTGGT
>Ga0066376_10002032_pt1 | contig 19155 bp, 15 predicted proteins | sample Knorr_S15_td_Bot_FD_77009 | JGI IMG/M metagenome (GOLD analysis project Ga0066376, IMG submission 77009) | Marine microbial communities from Southern Atlantic Ocean transect - Knorr_S15_td_Bottom_ad_5009_LV_A | ecosystem: Environmental > Aquatic > Marine > Oceanic | place: Southern Atlantic... | reverse complement strand
CTGGTGCAGCTTCCCGGCGTTGATGATCCGGAACGGATCAAACGGTTGTTGGGCAAGACTGCGAAGATGAGCTTTCATTTGGTCGATCAACGCAACTCGGTCGAATCGGCCATGGCCGGGCGCATCCCGCCGGGATCATGGCTGCTGCCGTCCGAGGGCGAGGATGGGCGCATGTACCTGATCCGCAAGCGGGTCATGGTTTCCGGCGATACCTTGATTGATGCGCAGCCCTCTACGGATTCCCGCACCAATGAACCGGTCGTCACCTTTCGGTTTGATACCGCCGGGGCCAAGCGGTTTGGTTCCGCGACGTCGAAAAACGTCGGCAAGCTGTTTGCCATCGTGCTAGACCGCAAGGTTATCAGCGCGCCGGTCATCCGCGAACCCATTCTCGGCGGCAGCGGACAAATTTCGGGCTCCTTCTCCTTTCAAAGCGCCCAGGATTTAGCCTTATTGCTTCGGGCCGGCGCATTGCCGGCGCCATTGACGATCCTTGAAGAACGCAGCGTCGGGCCGGGGCTGGGCGCCGATTCCATCGCCGCTGGTAAGATCGCGTCGATCATCGGTATCATCTTGGTTGTGGTGTTCATGGTTGCCGCATACGGCTTGTTCGGGTTCATGGCCGATATTGCCCTGATTGTGAATATGGTGTTGATCCTGGGCGCGCTCAGTTTCCCGCAGGCGACGCTGACGCTTCCCGGCATCGCCGGCATTGTGCTTACTATCGGCATGGCGGTGGATGCCAATGTGCTGGTGTTTGAACGGATACGCGAAGAGGTTCGTTCCGGACGAACGCCCATATCATCTATCGATGCGGGGTATTCCCGGGCGTTTACCACCATTATCGACGCCAACCTGACGACTCTGATCGCGGCGTTGCTGTTGTATGCTTTTGGTTCCGGGCCGGTGCGCGGGTTCGCGGTGACGCTGTCCATTGGCATCATCACCTCGATGTTCACGGCGATCATGTTGACCAGGTTGATGATCGTTATCTGGCTGCGGCGCACCAAGCCCGATGTACTGCCATTATAGGGATTGATGGATCATGATCGGCTTTAATTTAATCCCAGCGGACATCAATATCCGGTTCATTCCGAGACGAGTGATCTTTTTCATCTTTTCAGCCCTTATTGTGGCCGCCTCGGTGGGCTTGTTCACCATCAAGGGATTGAGCTACGGCATCGATTTCCAAGGCGGCATCATGATTGATGTGCGCACTAGTGGCCCGGCCGACCTCGGCCAAATGCGGAGCAAACTCGGTAATCTGGGCCTTGGCGAAGTCTCCTTGCAGGAGTTCGGCCAGCCCGATGATGTGCTAATCCGTGTCCAGCGCCAGGACGGCGGCGAGGCGGCCCAACAGGCGGCGGTAGTCAAGGTCAAAACGGCGCTCGGCAGCGGCCTCGAATACCGTCGCACCGAATTCGTCGGCCCCAAGGTATCCGATGAATTATTCTGGGATGGGGTGAGGGCAGTGAGTTATGCCATTCTTGCCATCCTGATATACATCTGGTTCCGGTTCGAATGGCAGTTCGGCCTCGGCGCGGTGATCGCGTTGCTGCACGACGTGTTGACCACCATCGGCCTCTTCGCCTTGCTGGGGTTGGAATTTAACCTGTCGACGGTGGCAGCAATCCTGACCATCGCCGGTTATTCCATCAACGATACTGTGGTTGTCTATGACCGGGTCCGTGAAAACTTGCGCAAATACAAAAAATTGTCACTTGAGGAACTTCTCAACAATTCGATCAATCAGACCCTGTCCAGGACCGTCATCACCAGCCTGACGACGTTGCTGGCGTTGTTTGCTTTGTATTTCCTGGGTGGCGAAGTGATCCGCGATTTCAGCTTCGCAATGATCTGGGGTGTTTTTATTGGCACCTATTCTTCAATCTGTCTGGCGGTTCCGATATTGCTGTACTTGAATATTCGGCGTGGCGGGAAGGCCCCATTGGCGGAGGAGGCGGCCCCGGCGTCGCCCTAGAGAATCCATTCCCGGACTGGACATCACCCCTGTTCTTCCTCCCGGCCGCCAGCTGATTGAAAGTTACGGCTCCGGAAAGTTTCGTATCGCCGGGAAAGAACATGAAGGTTCGGTCCTGATCTTTCCCGATCAAACACAGCCATGGCCGGTAACGGATGCCGGCGACATTATCCTTGACCGGTTGAAAGACCTCAGCGCCGGGCCACCAGTTGAAATTCTGGTTGTCGGTTGCGGCCCGGTGTTTTTACCACCACCGGCGAAGCTGAGGGCGGGCCTACGGGAGTGGGGGATAGTGTTGGAATGGATGGATACCGGCGCTGCTTGCCGCACCTTCAATGTCCTGCTGAGCGAAGAACGCGCCTGCGCGGCGGCGCTGATTGCGGTGGATTAGCCGCAAAAGAAAACGGGGCCCGAAGGCCCCGCTTTCCCCAGGGTCCGCTTCCCCATTAGTAAATGTTCTGCGCCGAAACCATGGCGTAGAGCATGGGGAACGAAAGCAAAGTGTTGGTGCGTGAAAACAACATCGCCTTACGCGCCGATGCCGCCTTGGCGTCTGCTTCGGCATCGACAATACCCAAGGCGATCTTCTGGTTCGGCCAAATGACGAACCAAACGTTGAACCACATGATCAGGCCCAGCCACATGCCGATACCGATGGCCGTGTGCTTGGCGACGCCGTCCATGAGGCCGAGCGTCAGCGCCTGCATCAGATAACCGCTGCCGAGCGCCAACAGAAGGCCGGTGATGATGGTCGCCATCGCCGCCCAGCGGAACCAAAACAACGCCGCCGGGGCGATGACCTTGCTGATGGCCGGTTTCTGCTCGTCCGGAATTTTCGGCATGCTTGGAATTTGGACGAAGTTGAAATACCAAAGAATTCCGATCCACATGACGGCACTAAGCACGTGCAGCCAGCGCCACAAAAAGGCAATCCAGTCGGATCCCCACGGCATGCCTTCGCCGGTAATGGCGACGACGACGACAACCATGATTACGGTCAGGATAAAACCCGCGATTACCGTAGATTTAAGATTACTAAGAATGCCTGCCATTGCTTATTGCCTCCATTTTAAGTCCGAAGTCCGAAATTTAGAGAGTTTCTAAATCCGTTAGGATTGGTATATACGGATGAACGCCCTGGGCTTCAATGGTGTTCCTTAAATCGTTTCTGGATATGACTTTCAGCCTTTGTGGGCGGGATGGCCGGGGGCCAGAATTAGCGTTTTACGGGGTTGGATTCGGGCCATTTGCCACCGGTTTAAGGGGTCGGGCGGTAAAGCAAACGAATCGTCAAGCGGTGCTTCCGGCGCCCCGGTTTGCCTGCGGCTTCCTGGGCTTTGCGTTTTCTCCGTTCGACTTGAATTTCTTCCGCCGTCATATCCTTGAGCGATTTCGTCGGCGCCGGTTCGTCAAGAGTGGCGTCAATGTTCGCCGGTTTGTTGGGAGGCGGGTTGTCGGGACCATACGAGGCGTTCGGGATTTGATCCGGTGGGGGTGGTGGAATTTGGTTCAGGCGGGTGCGGTTGATCCGCATCAGTTCATGAGACGACACCTGCGGTAAGATCGGCGGAGAATTGGCCAGATATAGCATCACCGCGCCGCGGTTTGTGTCCGGGAAACCGCCGCGGCTATCGTCGAATTTGCGAATTTCCAATACGGTGATCACCGGTCTCATGCGCGCACTAAACAGCAAGCGATTAAATCCCCTTCGGGTCATGATCGCCAACAAGAATCGATTCACCCCAGATCATGCCATTTTTTGGCCCTTGCCGACAGGGCCAGGGGTCTTTGCACCCCGCCCGCAGGTCCGTCCTTCAGGGGTTGTGACACCGGTTCGTTAAGTTGCTATACCAATGCCCGGTAGTCGCATAAATTGCTCCTGGGAGGAAAAATCATTATGGAATACAGACGTTTAGGCGCAAGTGGTCTTAGGGTTTCACCAATATGTTTGGGCACCATGATGTTCGGTGGGCGGACCTCTGAAAAGGCGTCCAGGGCCATTATCAGTTCGGCCCGCGACGCCGGGGTCAATTTCATCGATACCGCCAATACCTACGTTAAAGGCGAATCGGAAAGGATTACCGGCCGCGCCATTAAGCGCCATCGCCACGAATGGGTTCTGGCCACCAAGGGCGGTAATCCCATTGGCAAGGGGCCAAATGACGGGGGGTTGGGGGCCAAGAACCTCCACAAAGCCATCGACGATAGCCTCCAGCGCCTGGGCACGGATTTTGTCGATATCTACTACTTTCACCTCGATGACCTGGACACACCGATGGAAGAAAGCATCACCGCCGTCACCGATATCATCCGCCAGGGCAAGGCGCGATATTGGGGCATTAGCAACTATACCGGTTGGCGGGCGGCAACGTTGTGCAGCATGGCCGAGGCCATGGGCGCCCCGTTGCCGGTTGCCTGTCAGCCCTATTACAATGCCATGAACCGGACACTGGAAATTGATCTGCTGCCGGCGTGCGATTATTTCGGTCTTGGCGTCGTGCCCTACAGTCCCCTGGCCCGGGGTGTGCTGACCGGTAAATACACGGTCGGTAAAAAGGCCGACAAGGGAACCCGCGCCGGGGTCAAGGACTCCCGCATGATGGAAACAGAATTTCGCCCCGAATCCATCAAGATGGCGAAAACGATTAAAAAACACGCCGAGTCACATTGCCTGACGGCGGGTCAATTCGCCTTTAACTGGGTACTCAACAACCAAATCGTGACCTCGGTGGTGGCCGGGCCCAGGACCATGGGGCAATGGAAGGATTACCTGGGCGCGCTACGCTACGAATTCACCGCCGAGGACGAAACCTTGATTGATGGCCTGGTGCCGTCGGGACATCCGTCAACGCCGGGGTTCTCAGATCCCAAATTCCCGATCCAAGGGCGTCAACCGTGGACCGGCGGCGCGCCGAAAACATCGCGTTTCGGAGATTGACGCGCCGCGGAAACTAACCAGAAGGGCTTTCCCGTTTCCGACGTATCGAACCTCATCCACGAGGGATTAAAGGCGCATCAGGCAGGCCAATTCCAGGAAGCCACGGCGATTTACCGCCGGGTGCTGGAGGCCCGAACTGAGGGCGAATTCCATGACATCGCCGTTGTCTTGGCCGCCGATGCAACGCGTTTGCGCGGTTACCGCCAAACCCTGCGCCAAGCCATGCAATTGTCATCCTTGTTCGACGCCGACGGCATGTTGCCGAACTGGAAGATGCCTTCCGGGTGATGTGGCGACGATGGTGTGAAGGGCTCCCGCCGCAAGGATTTTAGGGCAAATCCCAGTGGCTGGCGGCTAGACCCAATCGCCAAAGTCCTTCAACGCCCGTGCGCTCATCGCCTGTTTTCGGTTGCGGCCGCGCAATCTTTTGCCCCGTTCGTCCGTCGCCTCAATGGGCGGGAACAGGCCAAAATTGACGTTCATGGGCTGGAAGGTATCGGCGTCGGCGCCGCCGGTGATGTGACCTAAAATCGCCCCCATGGCGGTGGTCGGCGGCGGCGGGGTGGGGCGTTGGCCCAAGCGTTCGGCGGCGGCGAAACGCCCGGTCATTAGGCCCACGGCGGCGCTTTCCACATAGCCCTCGCAGCCGGTGATCTGGCCGGCGAAGCGGATTTGCGGGCGAAGTTTCAGCCGCAGTGTTTCGTCGAGAAGCTTCGGCGCGTTGAGGAAGGTATTGCGGTGGAGCCCGCCGAGCCGGGCGAATTCGGCATTTTCCAACCCGGGGATGGTGGTGAAGATGCGTTTCTGTTCGCCATAGGTCATTTTGGTCTGGAACCCGACCATGTTGTAAAGCGTGCCCAAGGCGTTGTCCTGGCGCAGTTGGATGATGGCGTGGGGCTTGATGTCGGGGCTGTGGGGGTTGGTCAGTCCTACCGGCTTCATCGGGCCGAAGCTCAAGGTCTTGCGCCCCCGTTCCGCCATCACTTCGATCGGCAGGCAGCCTTCGAAATAGGGCGTGTTTGCCTCCCAGTCATGGAAGGAGACCTTATCGGCAGCCAAAATGCCGTCGATAAAGTCGTTGTACTGGGTTTCATCGAGGGGAAGGTTGATGTAATCGGCGCCGTCACCCTTATCATAGCGGGATTGAAACCAGACTTTGTCGAAATCGATGCTGTCCTTATAGATTATCGGCGCGATCGCGTCGAAAAACGCCAACCCGGTGTCGCCGGTCAGTTCCGCCACCGCGTCGGCCAGGGGCGGCGACGTCAGCGGCCCGGTGGCGATAATCACGGAATCCCAATCGTCTAGCGGCAGGCCCTGAATTTCTTCGCGCCGGATTTCGACCAACGGCTCGGCCTCCAAGGCCTTTTCGACGGCGGCGGAAAAGCCGTCTCGATCCACGGCCAGCGCCGATCCGGCCGGCACCTTGTGCGCATCGGCGGCGGCGATGATCAGGGAATTGGCGCGGCGCATTTCTTCGTGCATCAGGCCGACGGCGTTGGACTCATGGTCGTCGGACCGGAATGAATTAGAACACACCAATTCGGCCAGGCCGCCGGTCTGGTGGGCATCGGTGCCGCGGACCGGACGCATTTCGTGAAGCACTACGTTGAGCCCGGCGCGCGCCAGTTGCCAGGCGGCCTCGGAACCGGCCAAGCCGCCGCCGATGATATGAACGGGTTTTTGTTGTTCGGATGCCATGGAAGAGAAAGACATAGCTACCGGCGGCCCAATGCACAACATCGAAAAAAGGGTGTGTGGGCGTTGCTTTGGGTTCGGGTAATTGGAATTTGGCGATTGATGCGTCATGATGCGGTCAATAGGCAGAAACGCGGATGCCATGATCCTACAGGACGAACTCGACGATAAACTGGAAATGACCAAGGTGACCCAGCAGGAGCTGGACGTGATCCTTGATCGCCATGAGGGCTTCGTCAACAACGAGCGTGACGGGAAACGGATGCAGCTGTGCATGTATGACCTGTCGTACATGGATATGGCGGGCAGGGACCTGTCCCGGGCCGAACTGACCGGGGCGGTGTTGAGCAACTGCAATTTGGAAGGGACGAAGCTGAACGACGCCATCCTGTTCGTCACCGATTTATGCTACACCAACATGGCAGAGGCGGAACTCAACCGCGCCGAAATGACCGGGGCCAAAGTGGCCGCCGACCTGTCGTTCACGGTTCTCAAGGGCGCCAACCTGTCGAAATCCGAATTCCTGATGACCGATTTTCCTTCGCCGATCTGCGCGGCGCGGTGCTGGCCCGGGCCGACCTCAGGGGCGTCAAAATGACGCGGGCCAACCTGACCGGCGCCACCATGGTCGGTGTGGTGTTAAGCGAAGTCTCCATCTCGGCCCACGACGGCGGCGGCCAATGGCGCGCCAGCCTGGAAAACGCCACCCTCCGGGGCGCCATGTTGAACGGCGCGGTGATTAAAAACATGGATATGGAAGGCGCCGATTTCCGGGAGGCCGATTTGCGCGACGCCGACCTCACCGGATCGTTGTTGATGGATGCCGATTTTACTGACGCCGATCTGTGCGGCACCAAATTGGACAAATCCGATCAGCGCGGCACCAAGGGAATACCGAAGAAATATGAAGACGACGAGGATTAGCCTCGTCCTCCCAATCGGCCTATCATCAACCCATGACCCAATTTGAAGACCTCCAAAGCTTGGCCGGGCGCGTTCCTCATGGGGCGCTGGTGGCGCTGGCGCCGGATTACAGTTGGGTGCCCATGGCCCTGGTGCGTGCCATGATCCGGGGCGGCATCAAGGAGTTGAAGATGCTGGCGGTGCCAATCGGCGGCATGGCCACGGACTTGTTGATCGGCGCCGGTGCGGTGGCGAGCCTGGAAGCCGCCGCTGTCAGCCTCGGCGAGGCCGGCCCGGCGCCGCGCTTTACCGTCGCGGTGGAGACCGGCGCGTTACCGGTGCGCGATACCACCTGCCCGGCCATCCACACCGCCTTGCAGGCATCGGAAAAGGGCGTGCCGTTCATGCCCTTAGGCGGATTGATCGGCTCGGACCTGGTCGAAAACCGTAGCGACTGGAAAGTCATGGATGATCCCTTAGGGGAGGGCGGCGGGCCGGTGGTGCTGCTGCCCGCCATCAAGCCCGACGTGGCGCTGTTCCACAGCCCCAAGGCCGATATACACGGCAACGTCTGGATCGGGCGGCGCCGCGAACTGATGACCATGGCGCATGCCTCGTCGGCTTCCCTGGTCACGGTCGAGACCATCGAGGACCGCGACTTTCTCGCCGACGAGGAAACCGCGGCGGGCACCCTGGCATCGCTTTACGTGACGGCAATCGCCGAAGCCAAGAACGGCGCCTGGCCGCAGGGGCTGACTGGCCATTACGACCGCGATGCAGATCATATCCGCGCCTACGCCGAGGCGGCCAAAACCGAAGAAGGATTTCGCCAATACCTGGAAGGCGACGTCCTGGAGCCGTCATGACCGGTGCTTCCTACAAACCGGAGGAATTGCTGATCACCACCTTCGCCCGGTTGCTTCTGCGGCTGGAACGCATCGGCCATGTCGCCGTCGGGGCGCTGTCGCCGATCCCGGGCGCGGCGGCGTTGCTGGCGCAAGCGCTGGCTGCCGATGAAGGGGGGGAAGAGGCGGGCCAAGAGACAGAGAAGGGAGCGGCACTTGCCGGTCCCGGACAGGGACATAAAATGAGGGATTCCATCATTCACGGCGACGCCAACAACCCGTTTACCGACGGCGGCCGTGAATTGTTCGATTGCGCCGGCCAAGGCCGCATCGATGCGTTCTTTTTGGGCGGTGCCCAGATCGACGGCGGCGCCAACATCAACCTGCTCGGCACCGGCGATTACCCGGACCTGGACAAACGCTTCCCCGGATCCTTCGGCTCGGCCTTCGTCTATTTCGTCATCCCCAATGTCATCCTGTTCGCGCCGGAGCATACGAAACGGGTGCTGGTAAACAAGGTCGATTTCATCAGCGCGCCCGGCACCAGCCCGCCCGAGGTCCACCGCCCCGGCGGCCCTAAGGCCCTGGTCACCGGCAAGTGCGCGATGGAGTTTGATGCCGCCACCAAACGCTTCACCTTGGAATCGGTGCATCCGGGGGTGACGGTGGAAGACATCCGCGACAACACCGGCTTCGATTTCGACTTGCCCGATGGCGGCCCGGACGCGGTTCCCGAAACCCCAGCCCCCGACGCGGCATTGTTGGACCGCCTGCGCACCACCATCGGCCCCGAAATCGCCAAAACCTACCCGGCCTTCGCCGAACGGGTGTTCGGGTAGAAGGAAGCGCGTCTTACTCGGGCAAACGCTTAACAGTCACCAGGCCCGTTCCGTGATTGTTGCCATAGAAATATGAGCATCCCCCAATACAAAACGGCGGGATGGCGTCGTTGACATAAAGGTACAATCGGCCGGTTTCGGTCGCCGTGACTTTCTTTTCCTCTCCGACGCGGAAGGTCGTTCCATTCCGCCCGATCTTTCCCATGACGTCTATTATATCGTCAAGATGATCAAGCGCTTCAGATCGAAACACATCGGGGGGATCTCCGCTCTGTCAAATAATGGCATGTTTCACCTCTAGATGATGAAGGGGGTTTCTATGACTTCTTTGAACGTCATGCTCTCCAACGAAGCTGTATATATCCCAATAGATACGTTGATATCTGACCCCGAGGATATGCTTCCAGTCCTGCATACAACAAAGCTGTATCCGGTGCCTCATTGGAACGGAGTAATCTGCGGCACGGGAATAATGAAATTCATCGTCGGGTGGTACGCCTATGCGCTAACCAGTGTTCTTGCCCGCGATATCGAACATTTAGATGAATTTGCACCTGAGTACTTATGAACAATGTTCAAAGAAGCCAAAGATAGTTTTGATAATGAATTATTGGACGAGGCAACCAGCACGATTTATCACTTCGGGTACAGTGAAGAACAATCTCGGTTTTTTGGGTACGCTTATCGTTCTGGAGAAGACTTCGTATCTGAACAATTAGAGGAGGAGTTCAGGCAAAAACCTGGGCTTTTGAATGGGGGCTATGAGATCAAAGAGTTTCCAATCGACCCCATCAAATTATCTGATTTACAGAAAGCAGAAGACGCGGAAAAGAATATTGAGGACCGTGTGGGAATTGGTGGCGAAATTCACAGCTTTTCAATGCAAAACATTTCTAAGGATGAGGGGCAGGCCGATATTTTGATGCAAATAAGGCGGTGTCACCGATTCGATGATTTTGAAAAAGCGTATATTGAGATGAGCAAAAAGCTACCTTCTAGCTAATATCGACACACTCTTTATAGCATTTTAGCTCTTTTACGCATTTTCGGCTTGGCTTTCGAAGCCTTCTTCTTCGCAGGTTTCGGTTTCACCACTTTCTTGTCTTTCTTCGCCCCTGTCGCGGCTGACCCTGCGCCGCGCCTCTTGCTCAAATAGGGCTTCAAATACTGCCCCGTAAAACTGCCCTTCACCGCGGCGACGTCTTCCGGGGTGCCTTGGGCGACCAGTTTGCCGCCTTTGTTGCCGCCTTCGGGGCCGAGGTCGATGATCCAGTCGGCGGTCTTGATGACCTCCAGGTTATGTTCGATGACGATGACGGTATTCCCGGTCTCGACCAGGGAGTGCAGGACTTCCAACAGTTTGCGGACGTCTTCGAAGTGCAGGCCGGTGGTCGGCTCATCCAGGATATAGAGCGTCTTGCCGGTGGCCCGGCGGCTGAGTTCCTTGGCCAGTTTGACCCGTTGCGCCTCGCCGCCGGATAGCGTCGTCGCCTGTTGGCCGAGGTGGATGTAGTCGAGGCCGACCCGTTGCAGGGTCACCATCTTGTCGCGGATCGCCGGCACGGCTTTAAAGAATTCGGCGGCTTCTTCGACGGTCATGTCGAGCACGTCGGCGATCGACTTGCCGCGGAAATGAATTTCCAGGGTTTCCCGGTTGTAGCGCTTGCCGCGGCAGGTGTCGCAGGTGACATAGACGTCGGGCAGGAAATGCATCTCGATCTTGATGACGCCGTCGCCTTGGCAGGCTTCACAGCGCCCGCCCTTGATGTTGAAGGAAAAACGTCCTGGCTTGTAGCCCCGCGTCTTGGCCTCCGGCATGCCCGAGAACCACTCGCGGATCGGGGTGAAGGCGCCGGTGTAGGTGGCCGGGTTGGAGCGCGGCGTGCGGCCGATGGGGGACTGGTCGATATCGACGACCTTGTCGAGCAGTTCAATCCCGTCGATGCCGTCGTGGTCGCCGGGGTGCAGCCGGGTTCCCTGCAGGCGGCGGGCCAGGGCTTTGTACAGCGTTTCGACCACCAGCGACGATTTGCCGCCGCCGGAAACGCCGGTGATGCAGGTAAAGGTGCCCAAGGGAAAATCCACGTCCAGGTTTTCCAGGTTGTTGGCCCTGGCGCCACGGACCGTCAGCTTGTGGTCTTTGCCATTCTTGCGGCGGGTCTCCGGCATCGGCACCTGTTCGATGCCGGCCAGGTACTTGCCGGTCAGGCTTTCCGGCGATGCCATGACTTTTTTGGCCGACCCGCTGGCGACCACCCGGCCGCCGTGGATGCCGGCGCCGGGGCCCATGTCGATCAGGTAATCGGCGCTGGTGATGGCTTCTTCGTCGTGTTCGACGACGATCACGGTGTTGCCGATATCGCGCAGCCGTTCCAGGGTTTTCAGCAACCGAGCGTTATCGCGCTGATGCAGGCCGATGGAGGGCTCATCCAGCACATACAGCACCCCGGTCAGGCCGGAACCGATTTGGCTGGCCAGCCGGATGCGCTGGCTTTCGCCGCCCGACAAGGTGCCGGACGACCGGGACAGGGTCAGGTATTCCAACCCGACGTTTTTGAGGAAGCCCAGCCGTTCGTTGATTTCGCGCAGGATGCGCCGGGCGATCTCGCGCTGCTGCTTGCTGAGGTGTTTCTCGACGCCGGAAAACCAATCGTGGGCCGCATCGATGGACATCTCGGCGACCTCCGACACATGCAGGCCGGCGATTTTTACCGCCAGCGCCTGCGGTTTCAGCCGGTGGCCCTTGCAGGTGTCGCACGAGGTGATGGTCTGATACCGGGCCAGTTCGTCGCGGACCCAGTTGGAATCGGTCTCGCGCCAGCGCCGTTCCATATTGGGGATGACGCCTTCGAAGGGCTTGGTGATGTCATAGGCCTTGTGGCCGTCGTGATAGCGCATGGTGACGTCTTCGGCGTCCGATCCGAACAGGATCATTTCGCGGGTCTTTCTCGGCAACACCTCGAACCGGGCGTTCAGATCGAAGCCGAAGTGCTCGGCCAAACTGGTCAGGGTCTGGTCGTAATAGCGGGACGACGAATTGGCCCACGGCGTAATGGCGCCTTCGTTCAGCGACAACCGGTCGTCGCCGACCACCAGGTCGGGGTCGAAGTACATCTCCGTGCCCAATCCGTCACAGGACGGGCACGCCCCGAAGGGGTTGTTGAAGGAAAACAGCCGGGGTTCGATCTCGTCGATGGTGAAGCCGGACACCGGGCAGGCAAATTTGGCCGAAAACACGGTGCGGCCTTCGGGGATGTTATCTTTGATGCCGGATTTCTTCTTCAGTTTGGATTCTTTTTCAGTCCCTGTCGCGGCTTCGCCGCTCCGCGCCTCTTGAGCCAGATCCACAAAGGCGATGCCATCGGCGAGGTTGAGCGCGGTCTCGAAGCTGTCGGCGAGGCGCGATTCCAACCCCTCGCGGACCACCAGCCGGTCGACCACGACCTCGATATCGTGTTTGAATTTCTTGTCCAGGGCCGGCGCGTCCTCGATATCGTACAGCGTTCCATCGATGCGGACGCGTTGGAACCCGCGCTTGGCCAGGGCCTGCATTTCCTTTTTGTACTCGCCCTTGCGGCCGCGGACGATGGGCGCCAGCAAATACAGCCGGGTGTCTTCGGGCATATCCATGACCCGGTCGACCATCTCGCTGACGGTCTGGCTTTCGATGGGCAGGCCGGTGGCCGGCGAATGGGGAACGCCGACGCGGGCAAACATCAACCGCATGTAGTCGTAAATCTCGGTCACCGTGCCGACGGTGGAGCGCGGATTGCGCGATGTCGTCTTCTGCTCGATGGAAATTGCCGGTGACAGCCCTTCGATGGTGTCGACGTCGGGTTTTTGCATCAGTTCCAGGAATTGCCGCGCATAAGCCGACAGGCTTTCGACATAGCGGCGCTGGCCTTCGGCGTAGATGGTGTCGAACGCCAGCGAAGACTTGCCCGACCCGCTGAGTCCGGTAATCACGGTCAGTTTATCGCGGGGGATTTCGACGTTGACGTTTTGCAGGTTGTGCTCGCGGGCGCCACGAACCTGGATGTTTTTGGGCATGAGTACCGTCTGGGGCCTCTAGGAATGGTTTTCAGGGCGCAAAAGGAACCCCGACAAACCCCCACACATAAAGGGCTTGCGCCTTCAGGTAAAGGGACTGCATTACGAATGGACGCAGCTATTTTTGGGGACAAATGTTGGTTGGTGGCTGCAAGTCGCCAGGAAGGCTACTAGGTGGTATTCCGGATTCAATGCACGCCGAATCGAGTTGGGTTTGGGTGAGGAATTTAGCGTCTAAAAAAAGCGATCCGAGCCGGGCATTACTGAGGTTTGTATTGGTGAGGGTTGCTTCTCCAAAATTAGCGTCAACAAGGGAGGATCCGCTGAGATCAGCTCCACTCAGGTTGGCCCTGATGAGCCTGACTCCTTGTAGTTTAGCTTTGGTGAGGGTTGCCCCACTCAGGTCGGCCCTAACAAGATTGGCATATAACAGATCGGCTCCGCTGAGGTTGGCTTTGCTGTTTCGTATGCGTCTGGGAACAGCCTAATTGGTTTTGGTCAACAAAACGTAAAGGCGAACCCCGGCGAGGCGAAAGCCCTTATGAGTCATTAATGTTCTTGAAATGTTCTTGACAGGTAGGACGATTTGGGCTTTCATTTCCCCTCATGAAGACCGGTTGTCCGGTTATCCCCGGTTTCCACAGGGGGGCCACTGGCGGCACCCCGCCCGCCTGTTTAAGGTTCCGGACTTAGAAGGCGAGGACGGGCGAAGCCCGGACAGGGACATATAAATATAGGAGTACCCATGGCAGGGTCAGTCAATAAAGTCATTTTGGTCGGCAATTTGGGGCGCGACCCCGAGGTCCGACAATCCCAGGCCGGCGCCAAGATCGTTAATTTCTCGGTCGCCACTTCGGATTCCTGGAAAGATAAAAATACCGGTGAGCGGCGGGAAAAGACCGAGTGGCACCGGGTCGTTATTTTCAGCGAGGGCTTGGCCAATATCGCCGAGCAATATCTCCGTAAGGGCTCAAAAGTCTATATCGAAGGGTCGTTACAGACCCGCGAATACGAAAAAGACGGCATCAAGCGCTATTCCACCGAGGTCGTCCTGCAGGGCTTCAACAGCACCATGACCATGCTCGATACCAAGGGCGGCGGGGGTGGCGATTTCGCCTCAAGCGGCAATGGTGGCCAACCGGATTATGTCAGTTCTGATAACGGCGGCGGAGGCGCGCCCAGTGCTCCCCCCCGGGGCGGCGATCTGGACGACGAAATTCCTTTTTAATTATTCTAATTTCAGCACTTGGCCTTCCCGGCTGGAATTGATATCTTCTCTTGGGGGGCGAATTTTTCATATTCGCTTTTGGTGTGTTTAGAACACTGGATGAGATGTTTTCATTCGAGGGGCGGGTTTTTTTAGCGGCGATTCCTGGGGTGATATTGGCTGCCGAAACCGCCGTTGGCGATGATACGACGTCGGGTATGACGGTCCTGGGCGTCGGTGCTCTCATGGGCATTGCCCTGACCCTGATTATCCTTTCTCTCCGCCGGATTCGGGACCATGAAAGGGCGCTCAGAGAAGGCGGGCATTTCCGCGATGTCGCCGAGTACGTCGGCGACTGGGTTTGGGAAATGGATACGGAATTAAAATTTACCTACCTGTCCGCCCGTTTTTTTGAACAATTTCCAATTATCCCTGAAATAATTTTGGGCAAGACCCGCGCCGAATACATCGGCGCCGGCACTGATGACCCGGGTTGGCGAAACCATTTTAAGGATATCAAGGCGCAACGGCCGTTTCGAGATTTCAAGTATTCATTCACGGATGAAAATGGCCGTCTCCGCCACATCCGCATTAGCGGCAGGCCGGTGTTCGACGCCCAGGGAGCCTACAAGGGGTATCAGGGAACCGGCGCCGATCTGACCGCCGAGGTCGAGGCGACGGCGCAGGCGGCCAGGGCGGAAGCCATCTTGGCTGACGCCCCGGAGCCGCACCAGGCGGCCCCACAAGGCAGCCCTTACCTCCCCTTAAATAGTCTACAAATTCAGCCAAAACCGGCCCCAATTTAAGCGGTCATTCGGTTGTTTGCAGGGTTGGGAAATGGTAGAGTTTGTCGTCCCGGCACGAGCCTGGGGCCGGCCCCGGCGTAGGCCATATAAGCGCTTGAAAATACTGGATAACCCGATTGACGACACCCTCTGATTCTCCCCCTCCCGCGACCCCTGATTCTGACATTTTAACGGTTTCCATCGAGGACGAAATGAAGTCGTCCTATCTCGATTACGCGATGAGCGTCATCGTGTCGCGCGCGCTACCCGATGTGCGCGATGGATTGAAGCCGGTGCACCGACGGATCCTCTATGCCATGAAGGAAGGCGGCTACGAAGCCGGCAAGCCATACCGAAAATCGGCGCGCATTGTCGGTGACGTGATGGGTAAATATCACCCGCACGGCGATCAGGCTATTTACGACGCCATGGTGCGGATGGCGCAGACGTTTTCCCTGCGGCTGCCCTTGGTGGACGGTCAAGGCAATTTTGGTTCCATGGACGGCGACCGGGCGGCGGCCATGCGCTACACCGAGGCCCGCATGGACCGGAGCGCCCATGCCCTGTTGGAGGACATCAACAAGGATACGGTTGACTTCCAACCCAACTACGATGAAACCGTTTTCGAGCCGTCGGTGCTGCCGGCGGAGTTCCCCAACCTGTTGGTCAATGGCGCCGGTGGTATTGCCGTCGGCATGGCGACGAACATTCCGCCCCATAATCTGGGCGAAGTCATCGACGCCTGTTGCGCCTATATCGACGACCCTGACATTAGTATCGAGCAGATCATCGAAAATCATGTGTCGGGTCCGGATTTCCCAACCGGCGGCCTGATCATGGGGCGCTCAGGAATCATTCAGGCCTATCACACCGGCCGCGGCTCGGTGATCATGCGCGGCAAGACCTCCTTCGAAGAAGTCCGCAAGGGCCGCCAGGCGATCATCGTCCACGAAGTTCCCTATCAGGTGAACAAGGCCCGGATGGTTGAGATCATGGCCGAGACCGTTCGCGACAAGAAGATCGAGGGCATTTCCGATTTGCGGGACGAATCCGACCGCAACGGCGTACGTGTCGTCGTCGAACTGAAGCGCGACGCCGAACTCGAGGTGGTGTTGGCGCAGTTGTTCCGGTTCACCCCCTTGCAGTCCAGTTTCGGCGTTAACATGCTGGCCCTGGACAGGGGTCAGCCGAAGATGATGAATCTCAAGCAGATCATCGTCGCCTTTGTTGAATTTCGCGAAGAGGTCATTCGCCGGCGCACCATCTATGACCTCGGCAAGGCCCGTGAACGGGCGCATGTGCTGGCCGGCTTGGCCGTTGCCGTCGCCAACATCGACGCCATCATCGCCTTGATCCGGGCCGCCAAGGACCCCGGTGACGCGCGCGAAAAACTGATGATCAAGGCGTGGCCGGCGACCGAGGTGGAGGCGATGATCAAGCTGTTGGACGAACCAGGCCACGGCGTCGTCAAGGGGACCTACAAACTTTCCGAGGCCCAGGCTAAGGCCATTCTTGATTTGCGCCTGCATCGGTTAACCGGGTTGGAACGGGACAAGATCGGCGGCGACCTTAAGGTCTTGGGTGATGAGATCACCGGCCACCTTTCGCTTCTGGGGTCCAGGGAACAGCTGTATACGCTGCTTCGCCAGGAACTTCAGGACAGGAAGGAGAAGTTCGCCGATGCGCGCCGCACCGTCATCGAGGAAGGCGAGTTCGAGCACGATATCGAAGACCTGATCCAGCGCGAAGACATGGTGGTGACGGTGACCAACACCGGTTATGTCAAACGGGTGCCGCTGTCGACCTATCGGGCGCAGCGCCGCGGCGGCAAGGGCCGCGCCGGGATGAGCACCCACGAAGAGGATTTCGTCAATCAGGTGTTCGTGGCCAACACCCACACACCGATGCTGTTCTTCTCGTCCGAAGGCATTGTTTACAAGCTCAAGGTCTATAAGCTGCCGCTTGGCACGCCCCAGGCCCGGGGCAGGGCGTTGATCAACTTGCTGCCCCTGAACGAAGGCGAAACCATCACCACCATGATGCCGCTGCCTGAAGACGAGGACACCTGGGGCGACCTGTTCGTCATGTTCTCTACCGCGTCCGGTAGTGTCCGGCGCAACCGACTGAGCGATTTCACCAATGTTTTCGCCAACGGCAAGATCGCCATGAAACTGGAAGACGGCGACAAATTGGTCCGGGTGCGCACCTGTACGAAAGACGATGACATCCTGCTGTCGGCCCAAGGCGGTAAATGCATCCGTTTCCCGGTCACCGGCGTCAGGGTCTTCACCAGCCGAGCGTCGAAGGGCGTGCGCGGAATCAAACTGGCCAAGGGCGATAAGGTCATCGCCATGTCGGCCCTTCGCCATGTCAAGGTCGGGGTCGAGGACAGGGATGAGTATCTTCAGGCTGTCAACGCGTCGAGGCGCCTGAAAGGCGGCGATTATACCGATCGGGCCGAAGACAAGGCCCGCGATGAGGAACTGACGGCGAAGCTGACCGAGGACAAGTTCGTTCAAATGGCCGAGGAAGAAGAGTTTATTTTGACCATCGCGGCGGATGGTTTCGGTAAACGCTCTTCGGCGTATGAATACCGAATCGCCGGGCGCGGCGGCCAGGGCATCGCCAACATCGATATTTCGCGCGGGAAGAAAAAAACCTACGTCACCGCGGCGTTTACGGTGGTCGACACCGACCAAATTGTCATGGTGTCGGACAATGGCCAGATCATTCGCTGTCCTATCGACAAGGTCAGCATCGTCGGCCGGTCCAGCCGCGGCGTCACCATCTTCAAGACCGCCAAGGGTGAAGAGGTGGTGTCGGTATCACGGCTCCGCGATGTCGAGGACGAAAATGGCAACGGGGATGTGGAGGCCGATTCGGAGGCCCCCGTCGAGCCCCCCGTCGAGCCCCCCGCCCCGCCAATTGAAGGCGCCGGGGACCAGGCGGAAGGAGAGTAGGAATGAGCGATACCCTCACTGGGGTTTATCCCGGCACCTTCGATCCGGTCACCAATGGCCATATGGATATCGTCGCCAGGGCGGCAACGGTTGTCGGCCGGCTGATTGTCGGCGTTGCCTCCAATGCCGGAAAAGACCCGTTGTTCTCCTTGGAACAACGAGTGGCATTGATGGAGGGTGAAGTTTCGGCACTGCCCAAGGATCAAGCCGCACGGATAAGCGTCCAGTCTTTTGATCATTTGCTGGTTGATTTCGCCGTCGCGCACGACGCCTCGGTGATCATCCGGGGCCTGCGCGCGGTGTCCGACTTTGAATACGAATTTCAGATGGCGGCAATGAATTCGCGCCTCAACGGCAGCGTCGAAACCGTGTTCCTGATGGCGTCGGACAAATACCAGTTCATTTCGTCGCGCTTCGTCAAAGAGATCGGTCGGCTCGGCGGCGATGTCGGTCATTTCGTGTCGGACGCGGTGAAGCAAAAGCTGGAGCAGAGTTTCTAAAACATCTGCGGTGGGCACGCTAAAAATGCGTTTTAAAAGGCATTGACCGGCCCTTTGCGGCTACTTATGTTCCCGCTTTCTCCCGGCGTTCCCCCGACTACCCACTGGGCGTTCGCCGGAGACCCTAAGGGCGCTTAGCTCAGTTGGTAGAGCACCTGACTTTTAATCAGGTTGTCGCAGGTTCGATCCCTGCAGCGCCTACCAAATAAATCAAGGGGTTAGCTGGAAACGGCTAGCCCCTTGATCCTGTTCGGGTACCATATGGGTACCACCCGGAATGGTACAAAGGCATAATTGCCAATCCTATCGAACCATCAGAAATTGGAGGCGACTTGATCACGGACGCCATCATTAAACACTTACCGTCTTGAAGTTTCTGGGGTCTTTGAGCATCAATTCCGTAACCGCCCAAACGATATCATCCAGCCGGTTCGGTGACGCCATGCCGG
>Ga0066376_10002031_pt1 | contig 19167 bp, 22 predicted proteins | sample Knorr_S15_td_Bot_FD_77009 | JGI IMG/M metagenome (GOLD analysis project Ga0066376, IMG submission 77009) | Marine microbial communities from Southern Atlantic Ocean transect - Knorr_S15_td_Bottom_ad_5009_LV_A | ecosystem: Environmental > Aquatic > Marine > Oceanic | place: Southern Atlantic... | reverse complement strand
GAGCAGGAGCCGGAGGCCGTTCAGCATCCCCATCCAGGAGGCCAACTCGTCCGGATCGATCGAATCGGCGCGGACGATGGACTCGACGGTGTCGACCGCTGTCAGCTGGCTGCGGACCAGGTCGTCGTGGACGAGGGATTCGTACTCCGTGGCCTGCTCCGCATCGTCCGGGTACGCCGTCGGGTACAGGCGCCGCAGGCTGGGATCGTCGTCATCTGTGAGCACGGACCGGAACTGGTCGGCCAGACCGACGATCAGGTCCCGCTCCTCGCTACCCAACCTGATCCGGATCCGCGCCCCGGACCGCTCGAAGGCCACGGGCCGCTGTCTCCCGGGGATCATCAGTCGTCCTGCTGCATTGTCGCCCACAGGCCGTGTTCATGCAGCCTGAACACATCGAGCTCGGCCTTCTCCCGTGCGCCGTTGGCCACGACGGCCCGACCCTTGTCGTGCACGTCGAGCATGAGTCGGTCGGCCTTGGCCGTGCTGTAGCCGAACAACTTCTGGAACACGAACGACACGTAGGACATGAGGTTGATCGGGTCGTTCCACACCAGCACGATCCACGGTCGGTCCACATCGGTCGCCTCGTCGTGGTCGATACCGGGCTCGTCGACCTCGACGGGCACCGGGCCGGGGGTCACGACGGCGCCTCCGGTGGGGCAGTCGCCGTGCCGGTGGTGCGCCGGCAGGTCGCAGGCGAGAACGGGATCCGCACCCTCACAAGGCTACGAGCCCGGTCGGGCGGTGCCGACCGCGTGTTCATAGGATCAGCCCATGGAACTGAAGGACAAGGTGGTCGTGGTCACGGGTGGGGCGAGTGGAATCGGCCGTGCGTTGGTCGAGCGGTTCCACGCCGAGGGGGCGAGGGCACTGGTCGTGGCCGACCTGGACACCGATGGGGCGGCACGGGTCGCTGCGGAGGTCGGCGGCACGGGAATCGGCTGTGACGTCAGCGACGAGCAGGAGGTGAAGGCCCTCATCGAGGACACCGTCGCGGTACACGGCGGGGTGGACCTGGTGGTGTCGAACGCGGGGTATGTGACCGTCGGTGCCCTCGAAGCGCCGGACGACGACATGCGGCGGATGTTCGAGGTGCACGTGATGGCCCACGTGTTCGCCGCCCGCCACGCCATCCCCCACATGATCGACGCCGGCGGCGGCTACCTCCTCAACACGTCGTCGGCTGCCGGCCTTCTGACCCAGATCGGTTCGATGCACTATTCGGTCACCAAGCACGCAGCGGTGGCCCTGGCCGAGTTCATCTCCGTCACCTACGGCCATCTCGGCATCGGCGTGTCGGTGCTCTGCCCGCAGGCCGTCGAGACGAACATCAGGCAGAACAGCCCGACCCGCGACCTGATGCCCGACGAGGGCACGGGCAACGCCGCGGCCGTCGACGGTGTCCTGGAGGCCGCGGAGTTGGCCGCCACCGTGGTCGAGGGCCTCGCCGCCGAGAGGTTCCACATCCTGCCGCACCCGGACGTTGCCGAGTACTCGCGACGCAAGGGCGATGACGTCGACCGCTGGCTGAGCGGCATGCGGCGGTTCCAGCAGCGGTTGTTCCCCGACGGTCCGACGCCTGCGGACTGGCTCACCGGCTGAAGCCCTCCCGGTCGGGCGGTCGCGTCCCACCGGGCGTCTCGTAGCCTGTTGCCGATGCCCGCTAATCCGGTTCTTCCCCTCCGCGCCCGAGTGTCGGGGTTCGTCGCGCTGACCAAGCCCAGGATCATCGAGTTGCTGCTCGTCACGACCGTGCCGACCATGTTCGTGGCGAGGCAGGGTGTCCCGTCGGTCTGGCTGATGGTCGCCACGGTCCTGGGCGGAACGCTCGCCGCAGGCGGTGCCAACGCCGTGAACATGGTCGTGGACCGCGACATCGACAGCCTCATGGAACGCACCAGGGAGCGGCCCCTCGTCACCGGTGTGATGACACCGCGTGCGGCCCTCGTCTTCGCCGTCACCCTGGAGGTGGCGGCGTTCGCATGGCTCCTGGCGACCGTCAACCTGCTGAGCGCCGTGCTGGCGGTGTCGGCGACCTTCTTCTACGTGTTCGTGTACACGCTCTGGCTGAAGCGGACCTCGACCCATAACATCGTCATTGGCGGTGCAGCGGGTGCGGTCCCGGTGCTCGTCGGCTGGTCTGCTGTGACGAACTCGCTGGCCTGGGCGCCGGTAGTGCTCTTCCTCGTCATGTTCTTCTGGACGCCTCCCCACTTCTGGGCCCTCGCCATCAAGTACCGCGACGACTATGCGGCGGCCGGGGTGCCCATGCTTCCGGCGGTGGCCAGCCTCGAGGAGACGGCGTCGCGCATCATCCTCTACACGGTCATCCTCGTTGCCCTGAGCGTCGTCTTCGCACCCGTGGCTGGAATGGGGGGGCTCTACCTGGTCTCGGCCCTCGTGCTCGGTGCGGTGTTCGGAGCCTTCGCCCTGGCCGTCCGTCGTGACCCCGGAGAGCGGACCGCCATGCGCCTCTTCACATATTCGATCACGTACATAACCCTGTTGTTCGGTGCCATCACCCTCGATGTGGTGGTGTGAACCCCTACACGTGCCGGTTCTGATGGGGTTGTCCCGCACGGCTACTGTGCACAGGTCGTAAAAGCGTTGGGTTCGGTGACGGGACACCTAGCATCGGGTGGTCTGACGCCGCTCCGATCACCGGACAAGGGCGGTTCTCCGGCCCACAGAGCGAAGAAACTCCCATGACGATGAGCGAAACAGCAGCGGACACGACAGGCGGCGCTGGCGTCGTCCCGCCGACGTCCCTCGAAGCGGCGGTGACCACCACCGATCACCTGGTCGTTGGGCGCGCCTGGATCGCATCCGGTGCGCTGTTCCTCGTCGTCTCGCTGCTGGCGGGACTCCTGGCGAACCTGGAGCGACTCGACCTCGCCGGGGTCGGCCTGTTCGGCAGTGCCGACGAGTTCTTCCAGTTCTGGAGCGCCCACCGCGTCGGCTTCGTGCTGCTCGCCGTGGTGCCGGTCATCGTCGGCCTCGCAACAGCTGTCGTCCCGCTGCAGGTGGGCGCCACCTCGATCGTGTTCCCACGGGCCGCGGCCCTCGGCTTCTGGACGTGGCTACTGGGTGCGGTCCTCACCGTCACCGGCTTCCTGATCGACGGCGGCCTGGGCACGCCGGGATCCGGCAGCCAGCGCCAGGCGGTGGCCCTCACCCTGGTCGGCCTACTCATGGTGATCGGCGGCATATGCGTCGCCTCGCTCTGCATCGTCACCACGGTCGCCGCAGGACGACCCTCGGGCATGTCGCTGGACCGGGTGCCCCTGTTCAGTTGGACCCTGCTCGTCGCCGGCACCATCTGGCTCGCCACGCTGCCGGTACTGGCCGCCAACGCGGTGCTGGCCTATGTGGACCTACGTGGCCGTCCGGCAGTGGGGTTCGGTGCCGAGGACGCCATCTGGGAGCAGCTCTCCTGGGCGTTCACCCATCCGCAGGTGTACGTCTTCGCCCTGCCGCTGCTCGGGATCGCCGCCGACGTCATCCCCGTCGCAGCCCGTCGTCGCCTGCCCAGCCACAACGCGCTGCTGGTCGTGACCGGCCTGATCGGAGTGGTCGGGTTCGGGGCCTATGCCCAGCCGGCATTCGACCTGAGCACCCCGGTCATGACCCAGGCCCTCTACGTGGTCGAGGCCTTCCTCGCCGTGCCGCTGGTGCTTCTGGTGGTTGGTGCCCTCGCCGACACGCTGCGCCGCGGTGCCGGCAACCTCGGCGCAAGGCCACCGGCACCGGTCGTCCTAGCCGTGCTCTCGCTCCTGCTGCTCGTCGCCGGCACGGTGGTGGGTGCCATACGGGCCGTATCCCCCCTCGACCTGCTCGACCGCTCCACCACCGGAGCCCAGATGACCTTCACCATGGGAGCGGCACTCGTGGCCGCCATGGCCGGAACGCTCTGGTGGGGCGACCGCACCATGGGCAGGGTCGCTCCTCAGGGAATGGGCCTGGTGGGCGGCCTGCTGGCGACTCTCGGTGTGGTGCTCGTGGCCGTGCCAGACACCCTCAGCGGGTTCATGGGGCTGTCGGACTTCACCGGCGCCGACCTGGCCGCCGCCGGCGATCCGGGCGGCGCCGTGGGTGCGCTGAACGCCGTCGCCGTGGTCGGTTCGCTGCTGCTGCTGCTGGGTGCCGTGGGCTGGATCGCGACAGGGGTACGCCGGATGAAGGGCGCCGAGGCCTCCCCCGACCCATGGGGCGGCCACACGCTGGAATGGGCCACGGGCCCGGTCGAGGTCACCTCTGAGCGGCCCCTGCTGGATGCCATGGCCGAGGTTGGTGCCTGATGGCCGCCGTCACGCTGCCGCCGGCGTCGCCCACCCGCCCCAGGACCCTCGTGATCGGGTCCGCGCTCGGCACCGGCGCCGTGCTCATGTTCTTCGGCGCCCTGTTCGGCCTCTACTTCTCGCGACGCGCCAACACCATGGCCTGGGGCAGCGAGTGGTTCCCCGAGGGCGCAATCCAGTTGGTGCCCGGCAGCATGAACATGGCCACGATGGCCGTGTCGACGGTGACGATGGCCTGGGCGGTGTACGCGGTCATCAACGACGACCGCATCCACTCGTACCTGGCGATGTTCCTGACGGCTGTCATGGGCATAGCGATGATCAACCAGACGGTCTTCTACTTCAACGACATCGGCCTTCCGATCGACCACAGCGAGGCCACCACCTTCCTGTTCGTCATAGTCGGAGCCCATATGGCGATGGTCGGAGTCGGGGTGCTCTGGCTGGGCCTGCTGCTGCTGCGGGCACTCGGCGGGCAGGACACCTCACGGCACCGTGACCTCGTGTCGGCGGCGGCGCTCTACTGGTATGCCGCGGTCGCCGTGTACGTGGTCATCTGGTACGGCATCTACATCGCCAAGTAGGACGGGCGGACGGGACGACATGCTCACCACGGGATTCAAGCTTTGGATCGGCCTCTGCATGGCGGCCGCGTCCGCTGCGGTGTTCGCCGGCTACACGACCGGGGGTACCGAGACCGGCCCGGTCAGCCTGGGCTGGAAGGGAGGCGTGGGCGACCACGTCACCTACGCCGTGCTGGTGATGGCGGCCGCCGTTTTCGCCCTCCTGGGCCTGGTCAGCATCGCCTTCCGCGACGCCGACGCCGAATCGGTCGCCGAGGTACTCGGCCTGGACACCGCCCCCGAGGCCCAGGCGGCGGTCGGCAGCTCACTGTGGCCGCTGCTCGGCGCACTCGGAATCGGTTCCATCGCCGTGGGCCTGGTCGTGCACCCGGCCGTGTTCGTGATCGGCATCTTCATCGTGGTCGCCGTCGGCTTCGAGTGGACCATCACCAACTGGTCCGAGAAGGCCACGGGAGACCCGGTCGCGAACCGGGACCTGCGTGAGCGGCTGCTGCGACCCGTGGAGATCCCGGTCCTGGGCCTGCTCGGTATCGGGGTCCTGGTGCTCGCCATCTCCCGGGTCCTGCTGGCCACCTCGGCCAACGGGGCGGTGCTCGTCGCCACGGTCGTGGGCATCGGGGTGTTCGGGGCGGCATTCTTCTTCAGCCGGCGTCCGCACCTGCCGCGGGGCATCGTGCACGGCGTCCTGCTATTCAGTTGTCTGGCTGTGATCGTGGCGGGCATCGTCGCCGCAGCCACAGGCGAACGCGACTTCCACCAGAAGGGTGGTGGTGCGGATGACGCCCATGTGGAGGCAGGCCAGTGATCCTGAAGCGACTGTGCCGAAGCGGCCCCGCCGTCCTGGCGGGTGGCCTCCTGGCGCTGCTCTCCGGCTGCGCAGCCGGTGCCGAACTCGACACCCTCAAGCCCCAGGGACCGTACGCCCGGTCCATCGACAACCTGTCCGACCCGGTGTTCATGGTGGCCGGGGTGGTCTTCTTCATCATCTTCGGCGGCACGGCACTCATGTGGTACCGGTTCCGCGACGACCATACCGACGAGGAGTTCCCGGAGCAGATCCACGGCAACTTCCGCTTGGAGATCCTCTGGACCGTCGTCCCCGCACTGATACTGGTTGTGATCTCCGTCTTCACGATCGCCACCCTCACGGGCCTCAACGAGTACGAGGACAATGCCATAGCGCTGTCCGTCGACGGTGCAGAGGTGTCCTGGGAGCCCGAGATCCTGGTGGTCGGACAGCAGTGGTGGTGGGAGTACCGCTACTACTTCGATGGTCTGGACGGCCTCGACCTGAGCGACGCCCGCCACCTGCCGCCCGCCGACATAGTCACGGCCAACCAGTTCGCGATCCCGGCAGGCGAGGAGATCGAGTTGACCCTTGTCAGCCGGGACGTGATCCACAGCCATTGGATACCGGCGCTGAACGGCAAGCGCGACGCCGTTCCGGGCCGGGTGACCTCCTGGAAGATCGCGGCCGACGAGCCCGGCTTCTTCTTCGGGCAGTGCACGGAGTTCTGCGGCCTCTCCCACTCCCGGATGCGCATGCAGGTGGTAGCCATGACCCACGACGACTTCCAGGACTGGGTCCGTAGACAGTTGCAGCCTGCCGCCGAGCCGACCGGTGAGGCCGCGGTGCGGGGCAGGGAGGTGTTCGAGTCGCAGTGCGCCCGTTGCCACGTGGTCAACGGGGTCAACGACGAGACCTCCAAGGGCGCCGACCAGGTGTCCAACGCAGCTCCCAACCTGACGCACCTCATGAGCCGCACCACCTTCGCAGGCGGCATCTTCAACCTCTACGAGCCCGGTGGCAACCTCAACCGCACCCGGCTCGAGGCCTGGTTGCGCAACGCCCCTGCCGAGAAGCCCGCATACGCCGAGGGTCGCCGGGGGATGCCGGCAATGGGCCTCAGCGAAGACCAGATCGATGATGTGGTGGCCTATCTGGTCACCCTCGGCGAGACGCCGACACTCGACATCATCGCCGCCACGGAGGTCGAGTGATGACCGCAACCACCACAACCCCGGCGACGGTAGGAGAGGGGGCGGCCGCACAACCGCTGGGCGTCTACACCCGCCCAAAGGGCGGCAACGGCTGGCGCGACTGGGTCACGACGGTCGACCACAAGAAGATCGGCATCCTCTACGGCGCCGCCGCCCTGTTCTTCTTCGCCATCGGCGGGCTCGAGGCCCTGCTGATCCGTCTGCAGATGGCCACCCCGGACGGCACGGTCCTGGGCGCCGATATGTACAACCAGGTCTTCACGATGCACGGCGTGACCATGGTCTTCCTCGTGATAATGCCGCTGGCCGCGGCATTCGCCAACTACCTGCTCCCACTCCAGATCGGCGCCCGCGACGTGGCGTTCCCGCGGCTGAACGCCCTCTCCTTCTGGATCTTCCTGGCCGGTGGCCTGTTCCTGAACACGTCATGGCTGTTCGGCGACGCACCCAGCGGCGGCTGGTTCGCCTATGCACCCAACACGGGTGTCACGTTCTCGCCCGGACACGGCATGGACTTCTACGCCCTGGGCCTCCAGATAACGGGGATCGCCTCGTTGCTCTCGGCGATGAACCTGATCGTGACGGTGCTCAACATGCGGGCGCCGGGAATGACGCTGTTCAAGATGCCCGTGTTCACCTGGATGATCCTGGTCGTGCAGTTCCTGCTGCTGTTCGCCATCCCGGTCATCACCGTGGCGCTCTTCCTGCTCCTGTTCGACCGCAACTTCGGTGCGAACTTCTTCAACCCGGAGATGGGGTCCGATCCCCTGCTCTGGCAGCACCTGTTCTGGATCTTCGGGCATCCCGAGGTCTACGTCCTGATCCTGCCCTCCTTCGGCATCGTCTCCGAGGTGATCCCCACCTTCTCACGCAAGCCCATCTTCGGATACGAGTTCATGGTGTTCTCGGGCATCGCAATCGGCTTCATGGGCTGGGGCGTGTGGGCCCACCACATGTTCGTGTCCGGTGTCGGCCCCATCGCGGTCGGCGCGTTCACGCTGTCGACCATGTTCATAGCCGTGCCCACCGGCGTGAAGATCCTGAACTGGATGGCCACCATGTGGGGCGGCAAGCTGCGGTTCACCACGGCCATGCTGTTCGCCACCGGGGTGGTGTCGATGTTCACCGTCGGCGGCCTCTCGGGCGTGACCCACGCCGTCGCTCCGGCCGACACCCAGCAGACCGACACCTACTACATCGTCGCCCACTTCCACTACGTGATCTTCGGTGGTGCCCTGCTGGGGTTCTTCGCAGGCTTCTACTTCTGGTGGCCCAAGGTCTTCGGGCACATGCTCGGCGAGCGCCTGGGGAAGTGGAACTTCTGGACGATGCTGATCGGCTTCAACCTGACCTTCGGCCCCATGCACATTCTCGGGTTGCAGGGCATGTCCCGCCGTATCGACACCTACAGCCCGGGGTTTGGATTCGAACTCTGGAACCTGGTGGCCACCATCGGGGCGTTCACCATCGCCCTCGGCGTGCTGTTCTTCGCCCTGAACGTGATCTTCTCGGCCCGCCGGGCCCGCGGCCTGCCGCCGGTCGGACCCGACCCGTGGGATGCCCGGAGCCTCGAGTGGTTCTGCCCCAACCCGACTCCGGTGCACAACTTCGACGAACTCATCCAGGTCGAGTCGCTGGACGAGTTCTGGCACCGCAAGTACGGCACCGATGAGAACGGCCGGATCGTGAGGGTGGCCACCGCCGAGGAGGTGTGCCAGAAGGGCGACGCCACCGACGTGCACCTGCCCTCGCCGTCGTACTGGCCGGTCGTGCTGGCCGCAGGCTTCCCGTTGATCGGGTACGGCATCATGTACAACCTGTGGTTGTGTGCGGCGGGCGGGATCCTGGTCGTCATGTCCATCTACGCATGGGTGTTCGAGCCTCCCGACGATCCTGACGGGGCCCATGGCCATGAGGCCGACGGCGCTGCCGAGCCCGAGGAGGCCCCCGTTGGCTGATGTGATGACTACCGAGGCTCCGGCCGCGGCCCACCAGTCGGAGGGAGCGGGCACGGGGATATCCAACAACAAGTTGCTGATGTGGGTGTTCCTGGGCTCCGAGTGCCTGCTCTTCGGTGGCCTCATCTCGACCTATCTGATCTACCGGAGCAGGTTCCACACCGGTCCTGCACCGGGCGACATCTTCGACATCCCGTTCACGTCGGTGAGCTCGTTCGTGCTGCTCATGAGTTCCCTCACGATGGTGCTGGCGCTGTCCGCACTAAACCGGGGCGATATCCGCAACAACAGGCTGTGGCTGCTGACCACCGCCCTGCTGGGGTCCCTGTTCATCGGCGGCCAGGTGTACGAGTTCACGACGTTCGTCCGCGAGGGCCTGGGCTATACGACCAGCCCGTTCTCGTCGGCGTTCTTCACCCTCACGGGCTTCCACGGCATCCACGTCAGCGTCGGGATCGTGATGCTGATGTCGTTGTTCATCTCGTCCCTGCGTGGTTCCCTGCGCCAGGAGCACTCCGAGACGGTCGAGATCGTCGGCCTCTACTGGCACTTCGTGGACATCGTGTGGATCTTCATCTTCACGGTCATCTACCTGGTGCCCTCGCCCACCAGTTGACCGGAGAGCGACAACGATGAGCACGACAGACATCGCCCAGTCCGGAGACACCTCCCACGACGGGGGCCATGGCGACGAGGGCCACGAGCACCCGTCGGACGCCAAGTACATCCAGATCGCCGCCATCCTGGGTGTGCTCACGGCGCTCGAGGTGTCGACCTACTTCGTGAACATCGGTCCGGTCCTCATCCCGACGCTCATGGTGATGATGGGGGTCAAGTTCTTCCTGGTGGCCGCATGGTTCATGCACCTGCGGTTCGACAGCAGCCTGTTCACCAAGTTCTTCGTGGGCGGGCTGGTCCTGGCGACCGGCGTGTACATGATCGCCCTGACGGCGTTCGAGTTCTGGACCAAGGGCTGAGGTGACCTCCGGCCCGGCCCGTGAGGGGGGGCGGCACCAGACCGGACAGCCCTGCGGGTGTGCCAGACCCATGCATCCCTGTCGGCGTCCGTGATGGCAGTGGTCGTCAATCCCTGGACCTGGCAGGCCCACCCCGAGGTGTGGGTGCTGGTCGGAGCGATCGCGCTGCTGGGGCTGTGGGCCGGCCGGATCGGTCCGCGGGTGCTACCTGCCGGCACCCCTGTGGCCAGCCCGTTCCAGAAGCGGGCCTTCGTGGTCGCCGTGGTGCTGCTCCTGGCGACCGCCGACTGGCCGGTCCACGACATAGCCGAGAAGCACCTCTACGCCGTGCACATGCTCCAGCACCTCGCCTTCACCATGATCGTGCCACCGCTGTTCCTGCTGGCGACGCCGGCATGGCTGGCCCGGCTGGTCATCCTGGACGGGGGCCGGTTCTCACAGGTGCTCCGGCGCATGACGCACCCCGTCTTCGCCGGCATCCTCTTCAACGGCCTCATAGCGGTCACCCACTGGAGCGGGATCGTACGGTGGTCGGCCGGGAGCGGGACGTTCCACTACCTGGTGCACGTGGCGTTGTTCGGCTCGGCGCTGCTCATGTGGATGCCCGTGGTGTCGCCGCTGCGGGAGTTGCGGCTGTCGGCGCCGGGCCAGATGATCTACCTGTTCCTCATGTCGATCATCCCGACGATCCCCGCCGGCTGGCTGACCTTCGCCGACGGGGTGGTCTACAAGGTCTACGACGACGGCTACGAGATGTGGGGCATAGGCGTCATCGCCGACCAGCAGGCCGCCGGCGCCGTGATGAAGGTCCTGGGGGGCTTCTTCCTGTGGTCGATCATCGTCGTGAAGTTCTTCCACTTCGCCGCCGAGCAGCTTTCCGAGCGGTCCGTGCCCCGCCCGGCTGACCGGTCGGGACGGCCCTGACCTCCCGTCCGAGGACGATAGGTTCTCATCGTGATCGACCTCAGGCTGCTCCGCAGTTCACCGGAGACCGTCAAGGCTGCAATCGCCCGCCGCGGCGAGGACACAGCACCCCTCGACCTGGTCCTGGAACTCGACGCCCGGCAGCGGACCATGGCCGTCGACCGGGACCGGCTGCGCAACGAGGTCAGGTCGATCTCGAGGGAGGTGGGTGGCCTGCACAAGGAGGGACGGGCCGACGAGGCTGCGGACCTCCAGGCCCGCAGCAGGGAGCTGGGTGCCGAGGCCGACGGGCTCGCCGAGGATGCTGACGCCCTGTCCGCTGAGATCCGCGACCTGCTGCTACGCATCCCTAACACCCCCGCCGACGAGTGCCCCGACGGCGCCGACGAGCACGACAACGTCGTGGTCCGGGTCGAGGACTTCGACGAGGACTCGTATGCCGACCACCAGCGGGTACCGCACTGGGAGATCGGCGAACAACTCGACATCCTCGACGTGGAGAGGGGCACCAAGCTCTCCGGTTCGATGTTCGTCATGTACACGGGCCCGGGTGCCACGCTGTGTCGGGCGCTGGTCCAGTACGGCCTGGACCGCAACGTCGACGCCTACCGCGAGATGCGACCCCCGACGCTCGTCAGCACGGCGACCATGACCTCCACGGGCCACCTCCCCAGGTTCGAGGACGACGCCTACCACCTCGAGCGTGACGACCTGTGGGCCATCCCGACGGCCGAGGTCCCGCTCACCTCGCTGGCACGCGACGAGATCCTGGACGAGGCCGACCTGCCGATGAAGCTCATGGCCCACACCTCGTGCTTCCGGCGCGAGGCCGGTTCGGCCGGCCGCGACACCCGGGGCCTGCTCCGCATCCACGAGTTCGACAAGGTCGAACTGCTCGCATACGCCACACCGGACCAGGCGGCCGAGGTGCACGCCGACATCCTGGCCCGGGCCGAGTCGGCGATCTCCGACCTGGGCCTCGCCTACCGGATCCTGGACCTCTGCGCCGGCGACCTGGGTGCCTCCTCGGCACGCACCTTCGACATCGAGGTCTACGCCCCCGGCGCCGACCAGTGGCTGGAGGTCTCGTCGGTGTCGTGGTTCACCGACTACCAGGCGAGGCGGGCGAACGTGCGCTACCGGCCCGAGGGACAGAAGGGAACGGCGGTCGTGCACACCCTCAACGGTTCCGGCCTGGCCGTGCCCCGCGTGTGGGCGGCCGTGGTGGAGACCCATCGGCAGGCCGACGGCACGGTCGCAGTTCCCGAGCCGCTCCTGCCCTACTTCCGGGGCGCCACCGTCATCTCCTGAACGGCCCGTCCGCACCGGGTCCGGTCATCCTGCCGTCGGGCAGTCGGGTCAGGACCCTTCGTCGGCGACCTGTTCCCTGGCCCAGCGGTAGTCGGCCTTACCCGCCGGGCTGCGCACGATCACGTCGCGTCGCACGATCAGCTTCGGCAGCTTGTAGCGGGCGATCGACTCGGATGCGGTCGCCAGCAGCTCGTCGTCTCCGACATCGCCCCTGAGGGCGACGACGGCACAGACCTCGCTTCCCCAGCGCTCCGACGGTCGGCCGCACACGACGGTGTCGACGACAGCCGGGTGCACCATGAGGGCCTGCTCGACCTCCTCGGCGAAGATCTTCTCGCCCCCGGAGTTGATCGTCGCCGAGTCACGCCCGTGGAGGACGAGGTTGCCGTCCTCGTCGAGCTGGGCACGGTCGCCGGGAAGGGCCATCCGCTCGCCGACCACGACCGGGAAGGTGGCTGCGGTCTTGTCCGGGTCGCCCAGGTAGCCGGGCGGCAGGCGTCCGCGCTGTGCAAGCCAGCCCATGTCGTCCTCGCCCGGCTCGGCCAGGCGGGTGCGGGTGCTGTCGACCACGGCCATGTCGGTACCCGGCGTGAAGCGGCCGCTCTGGCTGCCGGCGGCTTCCGTGGCCACGGCCGAGGCCTGGGCACCGGTCTCCGAGGAGCCGAGGGTGTCGATGATCATCCGCCCCTCGAGCAGTTCGAGCATGCGGCGCTTGGTGTCGACGTGCAGTGGGGCTCCCGCGTTCACGAGGGCGTTCAGCGAGGAGAGGTCGTAGTCGCCCCGCTCGAGTTCCTCGGCCAGTGGGCGGGCGAAGGCGTCGCCGACCATTACCAGCGTGTTCACCCGTTCCCGGTCGACCGTCGACCAGATGTCCACGGGGTCGAGGTGGACGACCTGGTTCGGCAGGACGACCGTGCTGCCGTTCATGAGGGCGTTGAAGCACGCCCACTGGCCGGCGCCGTGCATGAACGGCGGCAGCGGCATGAGCCGGGTGCCTCCCTTGCGTGCGATGGCGATGACGGCGTCGAGGTCGGGCCACTCCTCGCCGTTGTTGCGGTTCCGGCCACCCATAGCCGCCACGAACACGTCGGCCTGTCGCCACAACACGCCCTTGGGCATGCCTGTCGTTCCACCCGTGTAGATCATGTAGATGTCGTCGGGCGACGGTTCGACGCCCGGATCCGGGTTGCTCTGCGCCAGGGCGTCGTCGAACCAGACGGCGCCGGGCAGCAGGGCGTTGCCGGAGTCGTCGGGAACCTGGACGAGCGTGAGGGGGCCGGTCGTGCCTCCCAGGACGTGGGCGAGGGTCTCGGCGAACGTCGAGTGGAAGACCACGCCCCGAGCGTCGCTGTCTCGGACCAGGTAGGTGAGCTCCTCGGCGACGTACCGGTAGTTGATGTTGAAGGGGACCGCCCGTGCCTCGTATGCGCCCAGGTTGGCTATCAGGAACTCGGGACAGTTGTGGAGGTAGAGGCCGAGGGTGTCCTGGCCGATCTCGTAGTTGGCCAGGGCGCTCCGCTCGGAGTGGACCGAGAAGCCCCGGTCCACGAGGAAGCGCCCGAAGCGGCTGGACCTGTCGGACATCTCTGCGAATGTGAGCCGCGTGTCCCGGCTGACCAGGAACTCGGCCTCGGGGATCGCCTCGGCCACGGCACGGGCCGTGACAGCCAGGTTGAACTCGGTCACGCTGCTGCTCCTCGGGGCGGGACTGCGATCAGGTGCTGATGGCTATGCCGGTGAATGCAGCGGCCATGCCCAGGGTCAGTATGGCTCCCACGTACACCGCCCCACGAACCAGACCTCCCTCCTCTGCGGCCTCTGCGGCGTCTGCGGCGAACGTCGAGAACGTGGTCAGGGCGCCGAGGGCTCCTGAGCCGAGGATGGTCACGGTGGGGCCGCTCCACCCGGCCAGCAGCCCGAGTGCCAGCGAGCCGGCGACGTTCACGACGAGGGTGCCACGGTGTCCGCCGGGCCAGATGTGGACCACGGCGCCACGCACCGCGGCGCCGGTACCGGCCGCCAGGGCGAACAGCACGACGGTGGTCATGTCGCCACCCGGTCTGGGTCGTAGGGTCCTGTCCGGGTGGTCAGGCCCCGTGCCCGGTCGAAGCAGACGAGGCCGCCGACCACCGAGGCGACCAGGTAGGAGGCGGCGATCCCGACACGGTTGTCGTTCAGCAGTCGTGCCACCTCGACGGTGAACGTCGAGAACGTGGTCAGGCCGCCGCAGAGACCCGTTCCGAACAGGAGCCTCGCCCTGTAGGACACGCCGTGCCCCACGAGCGCACCTAGTAGCGCGCAGCCGACGAGGTTCACGAGCAGGACGGGCCACGGGAAGGGGGTCGACGGTGCGACCTCTACCACGGCCCAGCGGATCCCGGCTCCGATGGCGCCACCCAGTGCCACGAGGGCCAGCAGGTGGGGCCGTTGCATCATCGAATCCTACGGTTGCAGGCGTTGGCGGGGGTCGGAACGGCAGGTGTCTGGTTTGGAGGAGTGGCGGAGCGGGTATTGACTGCACCCGTGGACCTGAGCGAGGTGCGGGAGTCTTACGAGGAGCGGGGGCTCGACGAGTCGGACCTGGCCGCCGACCCGATCCAGCAGTTCAAGAAGTGGTTCGCCGAGGTCGGGGAGGCCGGCTACTGGGAACCCGACGCGATGGTCGTGAGCACGATCACGGGCGACGGGTGGCCGTCGGCCCGGAACGTGCTGCTGAAGCGCATCGACGAGCGCGGCTTCGTGTTCTACACCAACTTCACCAGCGACAAGGCCGTGGAACTGGACCTGCCGGGGCGGGCGGCGCTCACGTTCAGCTGGACCGAGTTGCGTCGACAGGTCAGGGTGGTCGGTCCCGCCGGACGGCTCAGCGCGGAGGAGTCGGACAGGTACTGGGCTACACGCCCTCGGGGCAGCCGGCTGGGCGCCTGGGCGTCGGACCAGAGCGCCATCGTCCCCGACCGGGCGCATCTCGAAAGGCTGTTCGCCGGTCAGGAGGACCGTTGGGCCGGTGCCGAGGTGACCCGCCCCGACCACTGGGGCGGTTATCTGGTGCGACCCGAGGTCGTGGAGTTCTGGCAGGGGCGCCCCGACCGGCTGCACGACCGGTTGCGCTACCGCCTCGAGGGAGGCACCTGGGTGATCGAGCGCCGGGCACCGTAGAGGGGGCGCCCTCACCCGGCCCAGTCGGCCAGGGCGGCCGCCAGGCCGTCGATGAGGGTGTCCAGCTGCGGGGCCCGTGGCGTGTCGTCGGTGTCGGACCAGTTCCGGTACTGCTCGTGCCAGCGGATGCTCGGTGGCAGCTCTACCTGGACGCCGGCGTTGGCGGGTCGGTTCACCGGGTTGTCGGCGTGGATGCCACGCAGCGGACGGGGGATGGCGTCGATGTCGTCGACCACGACGTACTCCGGTGGCAGCGACGAGCGGAGGTGGTCGGCGACGTGGTGGGCGAGTCGACGGTTGGCGCCACCCAGCAGCACGGTCCTGAAGTCGTCGAAGCGGCCGTAGCCGTGGATCGAGACGGCGGTGTCGATCCTCTCGAGGAAGGACCGCAGGCGGGGCGACATCTCTGGGTCGAACCGGGTCGACGAGAGGTGGTGGCGCGACCCCGCAGGTTGGACCAGCGCGTAGTACGAGGCGTCGACACGGGCGGCTACCTCGTCGGCCACGACATCGGTGGCCCTCTCCAGCCCACCGCCGTGTAGTGCGCACACGCCGAGCCTGGAACCCAGTCGAAGCTCCTCCACCACTCCCGGCATCGACAGGAGGCTGTCGAGATCGGCGACCCTCGCCACGTCGGTCACCAGCGACGGCTCCTGGTCGCCGGGCCGCCCAGGGTGGCCTTGACAGACGCCATGAGCACCAGCAGTGCGGCGGCGGTGAGCAGTGCCTCGAACGGGACCGCCCACCGGACGGGCTCGGAGGCCCAGTGTGTGACCCGCTCCGGCCAGGCGACGGCTACCCGGGCCACGGGGAACAGGATCAGCTCACCCCGGTGGAAGATGCCTTCGGCCACGACCCAGGCGGCGGCGGTGAGCGCGCGGAGGGTGACCCGGGTCCTGCCGGCCAGGGCCGGTCCGACTCCCCAGATGGCGGCGGTCCAGATGAGCAGCCAAAGGGCCAGGCCGACGCGGGTGCCGCCCACGTCGGCGGTCCAGGTGGTGAGGAACGACTGCAGGTCGGTGACAGCGTCCACGATCGGGTTCGAGGCGGTGTTCACGTCACGCAGTATCCGGATCTCGAATATCCCGTAGATGACCAGGTAGCTGCCTCCCAGAAGCAGGGCGAAGGCGCCGATCCGGTCGACATGGGGGAGCAGCCGTCGGAGATGGCGCACGACGCCACCCCGGGCCAGGGCCAGGGAGAGGGTGAGCGCCGTGAGCACCGCAGCCATGCCGGCGGCGAACGCCAGGTAGACGACCAGACCCTCGGCGACCCCCTGGCGACGGAAGCTGCCGGCCACGTGCAGCAGGAACAGCGGCGCCGCGCATCCGATCGACACGACGGCGTACGAGGCCCCGAACCAGAAGACCGACCAGAGTTCACGTGACCGCGGGCCCCGGGTGGGTTGGGGAATCGGCAGCCTGGGTTTGCGACCGGCGAGCACTGCCAGGCCGTAGGGCATGAACGCGAGCCCTATGACCACGGTGGCCCACGGGGTCCTGCTGGCGATGGCCTCCTCGCTGACCAGGTGCGTCACCGCCATGCCCAGGATGCCGAAGACCAGGACGAAGGCACCGGCCAGGGTGAGGCTGACCACCAGCCCCCGGACCACCTGCTCGGGGCGGGCCCCGGTGTCTCCGGTGTCGCGTCCTATGAAGTAGCCGAGCCAGGTGGGCAGCATCGCGAACCCGCACGGGTTCACCGCCGTCACGATCCCGAGCGTGAACGGGAGGGCGATCCCGATGTCGATCATCGTGGATCCCCGTCGGTCGGGTGTGGCGTACCGGTCACGAGAGGTACTCGTCGACGGCCGCCAGGAGGCCGTCGTAGTTGAGCTGCCCATGGTGCACGTGGGTCAGTTCGCCCGATCGGCTTACGAATGCGGTCACCGGCAGCCCGACGGCCCCCAGCGCCGCCACGAAGACGCCTCCGGGGTCGCGGCCGAGGAGGTAGGTGATTCCGATCTCCTCGGCCAGTTTCGCCGACCGGGTGGGAGAATCGCTGATGTTGAGGCCCACGACCCGGATGTCGTCGCCCCTGGCCCGGTGCAGGGCCTCGATGTCGGGCATCTCCTCAAGGCAGGGGGCACACCACGTGGCCCAGAGGTTCAAGAGGAGCGGTCTGCCGTCCTCTGCGTGGAGGGCGGCCAGCGTGGTCGTTCCACCGTCGACGAGTTGGAAGGTCCGGCCCAGGACGTCGTCGGCGGCCGTGAGCCCGGCGGGATCGGCGCCACAGGCCGTGAGCACCAGAAGGGCTGCGAGGGCCAGGCGGCGGATCGGGAGCACGTCGACGACGGTACTCCCGGGTCGTCGTGGTGCGCCCACGGGCCGGGGATCGCCTTGGCGTCACCCCGGCCCGTGCCGGGCGGCTTGGTGCGAGGTCCCTCGTGGAGGCCTGCGCTCCCCGTGGTCCGATCTCTCGGTCATGGCCGTCGGTAGGGGGAACCGACGGATCAGGCCGACCGCTGGAGGTGGACGGGGATCGGTACCACGGGGAACTGATCTTCTGGACGGGGCACGCGTGGTGGCCGTCCGCGCCGTCGCTTGGTGGCGAGCATCCGGCCGTTGCGGAAGAGCTGGCCGCCCCACACGCCCCACGGCTCACGCCTCTCGAGCGCCCCCTCCAGGCACGGGGCCAGGGCGGGGCATTCGGCGCAGATGCGCTTGGCCTGGGCGATGTCGCCGAGGTCCTCCGAGAAGAACACATCCAGCGAAACGCCGAGGCGTGAGCATGCGGCGTCCCGGCGCCACACCTCTGGTTCGTAGAGAAGTGCCTGCATTGTCCTGTTCCTTCTTCTGGGGATGGGGTTGTCGGTCGGGCAGTCGGTGTGAAAAATCGGAAAGGCCGCCGGATTTCTCCGGCGGCCTCGGGGTGTTGGTGTGCAGTTCAGCTGATCAGCTGGTTGCTCCCCGGGGCCGCTGGTGGATGGTCCAGAACACGTCGTTCATCAGGTCGGTGGGCGTGGACCAGGTGGCCTTGAAGGTGGCCGCATACGCCGGCTTGGTGGCGCGCGAGGAGATCACGAGCGCACCGGCCGGCCGGCCGTGACGGTGGTGATGCATCGTTTGCATGGTGGTGTCTGTTCCGTGATTCCTGGATCGTCCGGTATGGCGGGTGGTTTCAAGGCACCCGGTCTGGCATCCCAGCGTACGGGATGCCACGGCGAGTGACCACTCAACACCATCGGGTGGTCACAGTCAAGTGAATAAAATGGCTCAGGTGCCGGGGGCTCCGGCGTCGGGGAAGAGGCCCTTGCGGTAGTGGCGCAACTCGATCAGCGATTCGCGGATGTCGTCGAGTGCCCGGTGTCCACCGGCCTTGGTCGGGGCGGAGGCGACGAGCTCGGGCCGCCACCTGCGGGCGAGTTCCTTGATGGTCGAGACGTCGATCGACCGGTAGTGGAGGAAGGCCTCGATCTCGGGCAGCCAGGCGGCCAGGAACCGCCGGTCTGTTCCGATGGAGTTGCCACACAGCGGCACGGTGGCCGGTTCGGATATGTGCCCACGGAGGAACGCGAGTGTCGTAGCACCGGCCTCCTCGAGGGTGGTGCTGGAGGCCGTCACCGCATCCAGGAGGCCGCTCCTCGTGTGCATCTCCCTTACGTAGTCGCCCATCCTCGAGAGGGCTTCGGCCGGTTGGTGCACGACCAGGTCGGGGCCTTCGGCGATCAGTTCCAGGTCGTCGTCGGTGATCAGGCTGGCGATCTCGACGATGACATCGGTCGTCGGATCCAGCCCGGTCATCTCGAGGTCGATCCATGCCAGCACGGCGACGATCCTATGGCGACCGTTGCGCCGGCTGGTGTCCCGTGCGGGCGTCCTCGGCCGGTCGGTTGGATGACGGCCCCCGGCTAGGGTCGCCGCCGTGCTGGAGATCCCCTTCATCAGGCTCGTCGACGAGGCGACAGTGCCGGCCTACGCCAGGGAGGGCGACGCCGGTGCCGACCTGGTTT
>Ga0066376_10002029_pt1 | contig 19170 bp, 16 predicted proteins | sample Knorr_S15_td_Bot_FD_77009 | JGI IMG/M metagenome (GOLD analysis project Ga0066376, IMG submission 77009) | Marine microbial communities from Southern Atlantic Ocean transect - Knorr_S15_td_Bottom_ad_5009_LV_A | ecosystem: Environmental > Aquatic > Marine > Oceanic | place: Southern Atlantic... | reverse complement strand
TCCGTGGTCATCGGCGGTCTCAAGCTTTTGGAAACCAAAGTAACCGAAACCAAGATTCCTTTGTTGGGCGATATTCCCTTGATAGGTTGGTTGTTCAGTTATCGTGGAATTTCCAAAGCCAACACCGAAGTCTTGTTTATTATTACTCCCGTGATAAAGACTCGGGGCGCCAGCATTTCTCGATTTGGAGATATCTTTGATCCCTTTGCTGAAGATGCTCAAGAGTAGGGAAGAACGAGGGGTCATCCTTATTCTTACTCTTTTTGTTTTGCTGATTTGCTACGCCATGGTGGCGCAGTTAACCCTCGGCACTGCGGTGGCTTGGCAAATAACTAAAAATGCTTCCGATCGGATTCGCTTGGAATATGCATGCAAGTCAGCGGCTGAAGAAGTCATCCAAATGCTCAAAGATGATGCAGGCAAGACGAAAGACGAGGAGGAGTTGTTGGAGGAAGAGCTAGTCTCGGCCGCTTCTGAGCAGGGTTTAGCCGGAGCTTCTGACAGCGATGATGAGCCCGAAGACCCCGGCTTGGACACCTCCGCTTGTGATTCCAGCCGAGATAGTTGGTGGCGGCCAGCCCGTTACAATTATGGTGACATTGAAGTCACTTCCTGGGTGGAAGATGAAAATGGGAAATTCAATCTGCATTTACTTCTGGTAGAGAATGAAGAAATACGTGTGGCTGCTGAGGAGGCCTTTCTTCGAATTCTGGATGTATTGCGGGAAGATTTTGAGGACGATTTGGATAACCATGATTCAAACCGCATATTGACCCAACTACGGGAACTGATGGATGGTGACAAACGGTCTGAGGATTACATCCCTAGAGCGTTTCGGCATTCGGATTCGGATGAGAGTGAGCGGGTGTTGTTGTTCGCTTTGGAAGAACTCATGCTATTGCAAGATGTAGACGAAGCTTTGTTCTACGACCAAGTGAGACCTGAGTCTCGGATTGCTGCCGGCTTGGAGTCTGTCTTTACGGTTTTCACTTCGGTGGGGTTAGACCCCGAAGGTAAGGAATTGGAGGGAGATACCGCCGCCGAAGCCAGTGGTGAAGAACTGAATATTGATGGAGGCGGTAGTGCCGAACCCGAGGCTGGTGGTGCTTTCGGTGGGGGAACCGGCAACCAGGATGAAACTGCTTTCGGAACCGAAGAGGAAATTGTCGAGCAAGAACTTTTAGCCGAAGCGGCTGCAGCGGGTGGCCTAGAGGATGTACTCGATGGGGATCCTCCTTTGGGCACCCTGATTAATCTCAATACCGCCCACCGAGCCGTGATTGAGGGAATCGTTTCTCGCGACACTTTGCCTCTTTTTATGGTAGACCAAATCCTTCGCTACCGTAATGAAGTGGATGAAGCAGCCCGAATTCAAGCGGAGGGGGAGGAGCTGGACTCCAATGAAATGGATTTGCGACGGGCTCTTTATCGGGAAGACGAATCCATTCCATTACGAGTCTTTGCTAGCTTAGAAGATTTATCTGAGATAGAAGAATGGGAAGAGCGAATGGATGAAGAATCCCGTGCCACGTTTGAGGATGCGGTGGGCGTTTCCTCGGATATTTTTTCGCTTTATCTTTTTGCCCGCATCGCCCCCGATGACTGGGAGCAACAAGACTGGTATGAGGAACCGCCGGGTTCGGTGCTTCGCATGCGGACCATCGTTTGGCGGCGGAATGGCGAAAATGGTGCCAAATTAATTATCCTTCTTCCTTGGCATGAAGTTCCTTATCGGCGTTGGCGAATTCCGGATTTCCAAGAGGACTTGCCAGCTTACGTTCGGCCAGAATGGTAAGCACTGGGCGGATTTCTACTAGGTGTACAGGCAAATCCAACTGTGCCATCAGGCGTAATAGTTGACGCGCATCGCGGCGCAAGATGGATGGAGGGCAGGGGGTTCCGGCTAAACCGATGAGTCGGGAAATTCGTTGCTGGATAGAGCGAAAACCAGGCACAGGTTCTAAATCTTTCCATAATGCGGTGAGCCGTAGTTTCAATTCTCGGCGGGTTAACCCCATCTGCTTTGAGGCTCGGGCAAGTCCACAATCTGGCCAACCGGCAAGAAATAGTTTTTGGGTGAACTCGGAGTGAGTGCCGGTTTGAGTCCCCCCATTTGGCCCTTGGTCGGCCAAGCGTTCCGCTTGGTTACCTAAGGAAGGCCGACGGGTTTCCCATTCCCGGTAAAGGGCCTTACGCAGCGCCTGTTTCCACGAAACGGGAACCGAAGAGCAATGCATCTCCAACCAAATGGCACCCTGTAAGTCCTCGAGGACAGTTTCGGCTTCCCAAATGGGGGCGAATTTAGTTTGCCGGAGATAAGCGCGGATGCGGCCCAAAAGGCGAGGGCGGAGTTGGGCAAGAGAGTCCGGTGCGGGGGTCGGCTGGGGCACCGGCTCAGCCTAGGGTTTTCTGACCGCTTTGGGGGAGGCATTCTTGACCTTCACTCTCGCCATGGGACAATCCCCTTTTACGGGCGACCGTACCCCCACAAATCATCCATTCATGTCATCTGCTGCTGTCATCGGTCTCCAATGGGGAGACGAAGGGAAAGGAAAAATTATCGACACCTTGGCACACCAAGCAAAAATTGTGGCCCGCTACGCTGGTGGCAACAATGCTGGCCATACGGTGATTGTGGGTGATGAAAAATATGTCCTTCATCTCATTCCCGGCGGCATTCTTCATGAAGGCACCATCAATTTGATTGGTCGCGGAGTGGTGATAGATTTGGGTGCCTTGCTGGAAGAAGTGGATGGCTTGGTGGCTCGCGGAGTGCCGGTGGAAGAGCGTTTGCGGATTGATGGCAGAGCTCATGTGATTTTCCCTTACCATCGCCACGTCGATGGCTTGGTTGAAGTTTGGCGCGGTGAAGGCCGCATCGGAACCACGGGCCGGGGTATCGGACCGGCTTATGCAGATAAAGTGGCACGTACCGGAATTCGACTTGCCGATATATTGCAACCTGACTTGTTCCGCGACCGCCTTCACGCTGCTATGGCCGAGAAGTCGGCCTTGATTGAAAAAGTTTATGGAGAAACTCCCGAATCTTGGGACAATCTTTTTGAGCAGTCCATTGCCATGGCCGAACGACTAAGGCCGCTTATCGTGGACGGCGGTGCTTTGTTAAGAAAGGCTTATGCCGACAACGAACGAATCCTTTTTGAAGGCGCTCAAGGAGCCATGTTGGATTTGGATGGCGGTACCTTTCCCTACGTCACCTCTTCTTGGACTGGAGTGGCAGGAATTGCTGGCGGAACCGGCTTTCCTCCTAACCAATTAGATTCCCCGATGGGTGTGACCAAGGCTTACACCACTCGGGTTGGAGAAGGACCATTCCCCAGTGAACTCAGCGGAGAGGCTGAAGAACGGTTACGGGAGGCTGGCAATGAATATGGAGCCACCACCGGTCGGCCGCGTCGCTGTGGTTGGTTTGATGGCGTGGTGGCCCGCTACGCCTGTGCCAGCAACGGCATTCAAGGGGTGTTTTTAACCAATTTGGATGTGCTCAGCGGGCTGGGACCCATCCAAGTCGTGACTGCTTACAAGGTGGGTGGAAAAGAGACTCGGGACTTTCCGGCCCAGGTGGGCATTGGCGGAAACATAGAAATCGTGACCAAAGAATTCCCCGGCTGGGAAGAGGATATTACCGGCGTGCGAAGTTTTACAAGCTTGCCGGAAACCTGCCAAAGTTATGTGCGGTTTCTCGAAGCAGAAATGGGAGCTCGGATTGAACGGGTTTCGGTTGGACCCGGCCGGGATCAGATTTTCCCAGGTGAATCCGCGAGAAAGGACCTTTGGGGTTGACCAAGACGCCGTCCTTTCCGGTTCCACGCCACGTCGGCATCATCATGGATGGCAATGGCCGTTGGGCAAAAGGAAAGGGCTGGGCGCGTCTCCAAGGTCATGAGGCAGGGGTAGAGGCGGTCCGAGACGTCACCACTGCGGCAGCATCCTGGGGCATTGAACACCTCACCCTTTATGCTTTTTCGGTAGAAAATTGGCAGCGCCCAAAGCGAGAAATTGTTGGGCTGATGCGTTTTTTAAAGCGATTTTTGCGTACTGAGCTGGAAACTTTATTAGAGAACGGCATCCGACTAAAGGGTTTAGGAGACTTGCAGGCTTTGCCGGCGGATGTTTTGAAAGTCCTCCATGAAACGGAAGCGGCAACCGTCCATGGGGACCAGATGACTTTGCGGTTGGCCCTTTCTTATGGGGGGCGGCAAGAAATTACCCATGCCGCTAAAGAATTGGCCCGCCAAGTGGCACAGGGATCTAAAAAACTTGAGGAAGTGACGGTGGAAAGCTTGACCGCATCCCTTTACGATGCGGATATGCCTGACGTGGACTTAGTTATCCGCACTGCCGGTGAGCTTCGCTTATCGAACTTTTTGTTATGGCAAGCTTCTTATGCAGAGTTCTCCTTTACTCCTGTTTTGTGGCCGGATTTTCGGCGCGGTGATTTATGGAAAGCATTGGAGGATTTTGACCACCGAATAAGAAAGTTTGGCTTAGTCCTGGAAGCTGATTCTGCCGCGGAGAAGTCCATCTAGTGGGCGCACTGCAGACCCGCCTTGTTTTTGGTTCTCTGATGACCGCTTTGGCGGTGGGTATGCTTTGGGCCGACGGCCAGGATTGGCCGGTCAGAGTGATTCTGGTCCCACTTTTGGCGGCGGCGGCTCAGGCGGAATTTTACAAAATGGCCAGCAAGGCGGGTTGGCCACCCAATTTTGGGTTGGGGATTTTTGCTGGGTTGGTTTGGACCACGCGGGATTCCCTTTGGCCCTGGGGTGAAATTTCTTTAGAGGCATTCACCACGGTTTTTGTTTTATTGCTTCTCATGCGTGCGGTGCTTTTCTCACAAGTGACGGCGGCTCCGGCAAAGCTAGGGGTGACCCTGCTTGGTTTCTTTGCGGTACCTTTTCTGTTTGGTTATTTATTGAAATTGCCTTGGGAATGGCTGGTCTTTTGTATTGCGGTGGCCAAAGCGGGCGACATTTCCGCCTATTTCGTTGGCTCACGGTGGGGGAGCTGGAAGTTAATTCCCGCTGTCAGCCCAAATAAATCTTGGCAAGGTGCTGGGGCTTCGGTCCTCGGTTCTTTGTTGGCGGGCTATCTATGGGCTAGATTGATGGGCTCGGAAAACGTTACCGCCACCCTGTGGATTTCTGCCGCTTTGGTGACAAATATAGCGGCTCAATTTGGTGACCTAGGGGAAAGCATTCTAAAACGCGGTTGTGGAGTCAAAGATTCTTCGCCGCTCATTCCTGTCATGGGAGGTACATTCGATTTGGTTGATTCATTCTTGTTTGCAGCTCCAGTCCTCTTCGCATTCCTCTACTTTCAGGAGATTGTGGCATGAGGCGTCCCCGTAAAGCCAAGACTCAGCAGCGTCGGTTGTTACCTGATTTCGAGGCCAAAATCCCTTTATTGTCCCACGAGGAAGAGCTTTACTTGTTGGGACAACATGACCGACACGTGAGGGAAGTTTCCAAGCACTGGGGGGTGCGCTTGAGTTCTCGCGGCGGCGAATTAAGCTTGCAAGGACCGGATGAAGCGGTGGAGAGATTGGTCGGCAAAGTGGAGGCGGTGTTGACCCGCATGAGAGCTGGCAAGGAATTATTGCCGATGGAAGTGCAGAGAATTTTGTTAGATAAGGAAGTAGCCCCAAGTCCTTCCAAGGCTGGCGACTTTTCTGGGAACGCGGGAGGTTCTTTGCCATCAGCTCGTACTCCAAGACAAGCCGATTATTTGGAGGCACTTTCTAAGGCTGAACTTGTGTTTGCTACCGGTCCGGCGGGGACTGGCAAAACTTACCTAGCGGTTGCCGAGGCAGTGCGTGCTTTGCAATGCGGACAGGTTCAAAGATTGGTGTTTACTCGCCCGGCGGTAGAAGCTGGTGAAAACCTTGGTTTCTTGCCGGGAGATTTAGAAGAAAAAATAGACCCTTATTTGCGGCCACTTTTTGATTCGCTGAATGATTTGATTGGCCCTCGCCAAGCCCGGCGCATGCGAGATTTGGAAATCTTGGAAATTGCACCTTTGGCTTTCATGCGTGGCCGTACCCTTCGCCAGTCCTTCGTGATTTTGGACGAGGCCCAAAATGCCACCGCCAGCCAACTAAAAATGTTTCTTACTCGTTTGGGAGAAGGGACTCGGGCGGTGGTTAACGGGGACATTTCTCAAACCGACTTACCTAAAAGTAAGAGTGGCTTAGCCGATGCCATCCAAAGATTAGAAGGGATTGAAGGAATCTCGGTGATTCGTTTTCACCGTTCAGACATTCAAAGAAGCCGTTTAGTGGAGCGCATTGTGGAAGCTTACGCGACGGATTCTTCCGAGTAATACTGTGGCGGAATCCAGTCTCGTTGATGTCGTGGTAACTCGGCGACTGGACTGCGAGTTGGGAGATAAAGCCATCGAAAAACTACTTTGCCATTGTTGGACCCTACACCAGGGACCTCCAAGACGGCGGGTGGAAATTGTTTTTTTGGGTGAAAAGGAACACACCGCATTGCATGAAGAATTCTTTCAGGATTCAACTCCGACCGACGTCATGGCCTTCCCGTTCGTGGAGGAAGAAGTTTTTGAGAGGGAAGAGTGTCCTTTATTTGGAGAAATCTTGGTAAATGTGGAAATGGCAGCGACCGAGGCAAAGTTGAGAAAATCTGACGTTGCGCAGGAATTAGCCCTTTATGTGGTCCATGGCGCCCTCCATTTGCTTGGTTTTGATGATTTGAACGAGGCGGATTGTAAAAAGATGCGTCAGGCAGAGCAAGATGCTTTGTTAGCCTTGGATTTCATGAAATAAAGTTTTTCCAGCTAGTTCTTGAAACTGATGGGGGTCATGGCGTGAAATGGGGTAACGGGAGACGCTCTCTTTCGTTTCTTCCCCATGGTCCGCCGCGCAAAAAACCCCAAAGTACCCAATCCCACTCTGCAAAGACTTTGGGATGAGTTTCGAGGCAATGGTTGTTTGAACGCAAGGAATGCTTTGGTTGAGTTTTATCGTTCGCATGCTGTCCGAGTGGCTCACCGGGTAAAAGCTCGTTTACCTCGTTCGGTAGACGTAGGGGATTTAAAGGCAGCGGGTGATGTGGGCTTGATTCAAGCAATTCAAAATTTTGACCCAACCCGTGGAGTGCCCTTCGAGGCTTTTTGTGAGCACCGCGTCCGAGGCGCCATCATTGATGAATTACGCCGCCATGATTGGTTACCGCGGCCTATGCGGAATCGGCTGAATCGTCGTAAAGATATTGAAGCTGGACTTCGACATGAATTGGGTCGCGAACCCACCGAAGAAGAAATTGCTGAAGGCTTGGAATTGTCCTTGGAAGATTTCAGAAACCAATATGGCAAGGATCAAGAAGCGCCAGTGCTTGCCGGCGGTAAACCGGTTTCGGATTCCGCCGATGGAGAGCTTGGTTTAGATTTCATTGAAGACCTTCGGGAAGAAGGTCCCATGGAACCGGCTCATCGAAGAGAAATGGTTCAACATATTGCTTCGAACTTGGATGCCGAAGCACGGGAAATTTTGTTTATGCGGTTTTTTGAGCGCCGCACCCTGCAGGAAATTGGTGACGAACTTAAAATTTCACCTTCTCGGGTGTCCAAAATACTGGCTCGTATTATGGAACGCTTAAAAGAGCGCTTCGAAGATAAGGTTTTATAAAGCCGGACAAGGACTGCCGTCGGCTAAGGCGGCACGAATCTGGCAGATGGGTTGAAGGGCTGCAGTCAAATGCTCCAGCGGAATCATATTGGGTCCATCAGAAGGCGACTCCAGGGGTTGGGGATGGGTCTCTACGAAGAAACCGTCATAGCCCGTTGCCGCACCAGCTTTTAATAGAAGGGGAGCCAAAGTCCAATCTCCCGCAGTGGTGCCTAGGCCTGACCCCGGTCGTTGCACTGCGTGGGTGGCGTCAAGGATGACCGGGACTTTTGCTTCCTTTAGGATTGGCAAAGAGGCAAAGTCCACAATGAGGTGCCCATAGCCAAAAGTCGTTCCACGTTCGGTTATCAAAACTTGGTCATTGCCACAGCTACGAACTTTTTCAACTGCGTGTTTCATGTCGGCAGGGGCTAAAAATTGCCCCTTTTTGATATTAATCGTTTTGCCGGTTTCTGCGGCAGCAATCAATAAATCGGTTTGGCGGCAAAGGAAGGAAGGTATTTGAAGGATGTCCACTACTTCGGCGGCGAGGGCACATTGTTCCGGTAAATGAACATCGGTTAAGACCGCAACTCCGAGCTGCTTTTTTATTTGTTCCAAGATTGCCAAACCTTCTTGTATGCCCACTCCGCGGTCACTGCTTGCCGCCGTGCGATTGGCTTTGTCAAAGCTCGCCTTGAAGACCCATTCAAAGGGCAGAAGTGACACGATTTCTTGAATTTGTGCGGCATAGTCCACCGTTTTCTGGCCCTCAACCACGCAAGGTCCGGCAATGAGCAGGGGCTTTCCGCTGGGCGGGGAATTCCCATTTGTGAAGGAGAAGGTGGGGTTCATCGCTGAGGAAGAAGTATAGGCAGAGGTGGTTCATCGAGGGAAAATTCCGCGGGGGTATTGCCGACGTAGTCCCCGTCAATTTGAATGGGGGTTGGAGCCTCTCCCTCAACCAGGACGGATTTTGCTTTGCAATGCACGACCCCGGGGGCTTCAGCAAGTTTGCCAAATGCGGAAGCAGCCACGTACATGGAGCCACTGCTTAAATTGAAACGGGGAAATAAATAAAGTTCCCATAGCCCATCGGAATAAGCAGCTTTGCCCAAGCGGAATCCTTTCAAGGCGTAGGTACGCATTCCCGAAATAATTCCGAATTCGAATTCACCTAGGTCTTTACCATCCGCAATCACTCGTTGCGGGGTGGCTTGCCATTCCTTGAGCAATCTGCCAACCAAGGGAAAATAATCTGCTTTGTGGATAGGGCCCTGGCGTTTTTCCTGCATTCGCCTCATGAGTTCCCCATCCAGGCCGAATCCCCAAGCTAAAAAAGAACGGCTGTTTAGAGTGGTGGAGTCTAGGTCGGGGGATCGAAAATGCACCCGGCCGGTGTCCAGTTGTAAAATTCGGCTGGAGCAAGTTAAGGCGGCAATTCCATCCGGCCTTTTCGGGATTCTCAACTCATTTGCCAGCAGGTTGCTGGTCCCAAAAGGGGCCAAGGCCAAAGGTGGACATTCAGCCGGCAATCCATCCGCCACTGCACTGAGCGAACCATCGCCGCCGACCACCACCAGACGGTCTGCGGATTCGGCAGCCTCTTTCGCCCAAGCTGTGGCATCTACTCGGCTGCGACCCAAAGTAATCCGGCACCGGTGCCCTAAGCGGGCCAAAGCGGCTCCAATTTCGCCGGCCTTTGGCGGCCCGCCGCCGCGACCGGAGTTCGGGTTCACAATGATTTCGATGTCCATGAGGGGAGTTTATGGGCCGAGGAGTGGATAGCCTAGTTCCTCCATGGCTGACCTGAATTCTCGCCCAGCTGTCTTATGCACCGGCATGGGCGGTGTGCTTGGGGAAGGACTATCCCATCTGGCGCCGGCGAAAGGCTCTCGGTGGATCGTGGCTGGCCGGAAGCCACCCCAAGCTTGGTCGGAATTCCCTTTTCAATTATGTGATTTATCCCATCCGAAAGAAATTTCCTCAATGATGGTAGAAATTCGTCCGCGAGTTCTGCTCCACGCCGCCGCGATGTCCAAAGTGGACGCTTGTGAATCCCAGCCGGATTTGGCGCGGCGGATTAATGTGGAATCGGTGGCTGAAGCCTTAGCGGTGGCAAAGAAAATCGATGCGAAGGTGGTATTTATTTCCACCGACCAAGTGTTTGACGGTCAAAAATTAGGCTATACCGAAGACACGCCAGTTTCCCCTTTACACGAATATGGTCGGACCAAAGTGATGGCGGAAGCATTAGTCCTTGCGGCCGGCGGCACGGTGATTCGCATTCCGCTACTGCTTGGCCCCCAAATTTCCCCTAATCGGCGAGGGGCGGATGCTTGGTTGGTAGCGGCGGCACGACGCCAAGAATCTTTAGGCCTTTTCACGGATGAATTTCGGGCGGTGGCTGCTGCACGCTTGTTGGCGGCTCCAATTCATGGTTTGGTAGAACGTCCATTGCCGGGAATTTTTCATTTAGCGGGTGCCACCGCTGTGAGCCGTTGGCAGTTAGGCGTGGAGGCTTGCGCGGCAGCCCAGGTAAACATGATTCATTACCAACGTAGTTTGGAAAATTGGCAAGGCCCGGCCAAGCCGCCGCATTTGCATTTACTTTGCCAGCGGGCGGAGAAAGAAATCGGCTTTCAGCCTCCCGATTTGCGACAATCCTTGACCGTTTTATACGGACCACCCCATGTCTGAGACTGCGTCAAATTCCATTCCAACTCGCTACCAACCTGCTCAATTTGAGGAGGACATTTATGCCCGTTGGGAATGTAGTGGAGCTTTTTCGCCGTCGGACGACAAAACCAAGCCCACCTTCACGATTATGATTCCCCCCCCCAATGTGACTGGGGTACTTCATATGGGTCATGCCTTGAATAACACTATGCAAGATGTAGTGGCTCGACATCGCCGGAAATCCGGTTATGACACGTTATGGGTGCCGGGAACGGACCATGCTGGCATTGCGACTCAGGCGGTGGTGGAAAAGCGTTTATTTTTAGATGAAGGCTTAAGCCGGGAAGACCTGGGCAGGAAAGATTTTCTTGCCAAGGTTTGGGAATGGAAGGAAGAACATGGCGCCACTATTTTGAATCAACTTCGACGTTTAGGAACTTCTTGTGATTGGTCGAGGACAAAATTCACGCTGGACCCGCCGATGTCAACCGCCGTGGTTCATGCTTTCGTACATTTATGGAAGAAAGGCTTAGTCTACCGAGGGGCTCGGTTAGTCAATTGGGATTGCAAGCTACAAACCGCTATTTCTGATGACGAAATTGAATATGTCACTCAGAAAGGAAAAATGTGGTTTCTTCGTTACCCTATCAAGGGTTCCAAAGAATTTTTAACGGTGGCCACCACTCGACCGGAAACTATGTTGGGAGATACTGGTGTTGCAGTTCACCCTGAGGATGAAAGATATGCGGACTTGATTGGCAAAATGGTTCTGCTTCCCATTGTGGACCGTGAAATCCCGATTGTTGCTGATGAAACGGTAGATCAAGCATTAGGTACTGGTGCTGTCAAAGTGACTCCAGGCCATGACCCCGCTGATTACGAACGGGGTGCTCGCCATGGATTAGACATCATCAATATTTTGGAAAAGGATGGTTGCCTCAATAAAGAAGGCGGTCCTTTCGCGGGCATGTCGCGGGAAAAAGCTCGGCAAGGGGTGGTGGAGTGGTTTGAAAATGCCGGGCTTCTTGACCGTGTTGAAGACATCACCCATAACGTTTCCATTTCTGACCGGTCAAAAACGGCGATTGAGCCGTTGGTGTCCGAACAATGGTTTGTGAAAATGAAGGAGCTTGCCGCTCCGGCTATCGCCGCGGTGGGCGACGGTTCCCTAACTTTCAAGCCCAAGCGCTGGAAAAAGGTTTATCTCAATTGGTTAGAAAATGTCCACGATTGGTGCATTTCTCGTCAGCTTTGGTGGGGCCATCGGATTCCAGTTTGGTACGACGAGGACGGGGTGCCCACCGCATCTGAAATACCTTTGGAAATTGGTCAAGCGCATCCGGAAACAGGTAAGCCGATTGTTCGGCAAGATGAGGATGTGCTGGATACATGGGCAAGTTCTTGGCTGTGGCCTTTTTCCACTTTGGGGTGGCCGGCAGAAACAACGGACTTGAAGCGTTTTTACCCCACCCAATTTTTGTCTACTGCCCGTGACATTATTTATCTGTGGGTGGCTCGCATGGTTATGGGGGGGTATGAATTCTTGGACCACCTTCCCAAAGAGAAGCGTTGTCCTTTTTCAACTTGCTATATCCATGCCACGGTATTGGATGGCCAAGGCCGACGCATGTCTAAATCCGCGGGCAATGGCATTGACCCGGTTGAGATGATTGACAAGTATGGTGCCGATGCAGTGCGTTATTCATTGATGATTTTAACTCGGGAAGGTCAAGACGTGAAACTGAGTGAAAACCGTTTTGAACTGGGGCAAAGATTTTGCAATAAAATATGGAATGCATCGCGTTTCGTTATTAGCCATTTAGAGGGAGATATCGCCGAGCAAGGTGGTGACGCATTGGAAGATCGTTGGATTCAATCCCGGCTTGCAGCCACTGTGGAAGAGGTGACCCAAGCCTTGGAAAAATATGATTTCCATGATGCCGCCCAAGCCCTTTATCGATTTACTTGGGATGACTTTTGTGATTGGTATCTTGAGGCAGCAAAGCGTAGGCTTTTTGCCGGCGAGGATGCGGGGCCGGGAACTGTCGAAGCCGAGGATGCCGCAAAGGTGCGCCGCACTCTGCATTCCGTATTAACCGATTTATTGGGTCTGTTGCATCCCTTCACCCCCTTTCTTACCGAAGCCCTGTGGGAACAAATTCCAGGGCGAAAGAAAAAAAGTATGTTGATGCTGGCGGATTGGCCCCAATCCGGCCAACGTGATTCTGTCGCCGAAAAATTGTTCGGTCAATTGCAGGATGCGGTACGCGGAATTCGGAATGTGAGGGCTTTACTGGATCTTCCGGCTGGGGATACTCCGCGAGGTTATGTGCTTTCCGACGAGGATGGTTTGGCCGAGAAATTGGCTCAGCAAGCCCCATTGATACAGTCTTTAAGCGGTCTTTCCGGACTTTCAACAGGCTCGCTTTCGAATCGTCCGCCACATGCTGGCACCGATGTCTTTACCGGTGGTTCGGTGTTTTTGCCTTTTGCCGAAGACACGGATATGCAAAAGTTGCAGGATTCATTAACCAAAAAGGTGGACAAAGTCCATCGCGGAATTTTTGCCATTGAAAAGAAACTGAGTAACCCGCGATTTATCGAAAACGCCAATGCCGAAGTGGTCGATGGCGAACGCCACCGCTTAAGCCTACTTCAGAAAGAAGCCGCCACTTTGCAAGAAAACTTGGCGGGACTATAAGTTTAGTCTTCCTTTTTGGGAATGACTTTGAAGTAATTTCCAGTCCAATAACCTGCCCGGGACAATTTTCCGTCCTGGTTGAATGGTTTTAATGCGAAGCGGAATTCCCAAGCTTTGCCACGAGGACCGTTGACTTTTGTGACGAAGTCCACGGCTCCTTTCTCCATATTAATGGTCACGCTGTGCTCAGCAACTTTTATGCGCTCAAGTTTAGGACTCTTCATAAGGGGAATGACCCCCTTAGGGACATTGTTATGATCAACAGCCAGTAAGTATTCAGTCTCTGGAGCGAGAATTATCCCAGCCATGGCGGGCCAGAAATTTATCGGGTCCTTGTCCGCATCTTCATATTCTTTGGCCACAGGGATTTCATCGGGCATTAAATCGGGAGGAACCGATGCGCCAATCCCAAAAATGAATTCCAAAGTGAGCTCTGGAATGTATTTGAGTATATAAGTGCCCGGTAGAATGTTTGCTTGTTCTAAGGCAACCGTAGTGTGCAAGGCGGCAACCGGTACTGGGCCAAAGTGTTCCACTTCTCGGACCATTTTCTTTAACTGCTGAAACCCCAATTCTTTTAATGGGATAATCCCCAAGCAGTCATAGCGGTCAAAGACTTCATAAGCTTCGTGCATGGTTGGCGCAGGAAGTGGTTTTTTTGGGTCAGCCCGATGGGGGGTGAGCTCTGCTGAAGGCACCACCCGAATTTTTTCCAGTCCTAATACTTGGTCAAAATCCAAGCTCCTTTCGGCCATGTCGCCAAGTAATTTCCCTGGCAAAGAAAGCCCCGCGTGTTTTCCGCTGTTCCATAACGGCTTGTAACTGGAGGCTACTCGGAATCCGATGTGGGGCACTCGTGCAGTACGTTGAATTCCAGGACGGGTATTAATCCGACTTACGAAGGCAGGGTTTTGATATGACCCTCCCTTAATGATGGCACTTGAGGCGTCAAAATTGGGGAACACATCCAACATCCCCGCCTTGGTTTTGACTTTGAAAGATTTGAATTTTGGTAAAGCAGAGAAACCACTGTTTGTCCATTCCCAGACGTTGCCAGCCATGTCAAAACAACCGAATGGAGAGGCATTTCCTGGCAGCCCCCCAACCGGCAAGGCTTTGTGCGAAAGGTGTTTGGGTTTCGTTGCTTCATAGGCGGTTAAGGTGGGGTCAAAGAACTCCCCGTAAGGGTAGGCTCTTTCGGTATCGCCACGGGCGGCACGCACCCACTCTTCTTCGGTTGGTAAGCGGAGCCCGGCCCATCGGCAATAAGCTGTGGCATCATTGTGGTTGACAAAAGTGACCGGCATGAGCGCTTGCGATGGAAGCAATTCCCATTTCACATCACCTTCCTGCCAGTGTATTTCCCACCATGCTCCCTTTGCGAGATCACTGAATGACCAAGCCGGGCCATTTTTGTCCTTGCCCTCTTTGATAATTGCGAGACGTTTTTCCTTCGTAAAGGTGGCCCAGCTTGCCGGCGGCATGGCACCGGTATCTTTCACAAACTGGAAATACATCTCATTGGTGACTTCGGTGGGACTCATGAAGAAGCCAGCAACGTCTCGTTTTTCTTGCCCGACTTCGGCCCCTAAAAGGTTGGCGTCATTTGGCTTTTCGGCGATGAGCTCCTTTGCAGAGGCCAAGTCCGCTCCCATGATGATGCGGCCGGCTGGGATTTCGATGAAGCCAGGTTTGGTCGCTTGGGGAAAGGCCAACAAAAAGAGGAGGGAAAGCATTTATTTATGTTTTAGGCGAGTGGGCGAAAAAATGGCCTTACAGGATACCTTCAGGGCCGTTTTGGACCAAATTTAGGGCCGTTTTCTCGCCTTTCCATAGTTTAGATTGCCCAAGTGCTCCGGTTTCCTGAAGATGTGCGGGTTGATGTCTTCCTCAGCCTCCGAATCCCGCACTGCCAAGGTTCCTCCAGCCTTGGTAGGGCAGCGGTTAGACAAAGTGGCCCTTGATTTGGTGGGGGCGGGTTACTCTCGTTCCCGCATCCAAGCTTGGATTCAAGCGGGCTACCTGCAGGTCAATGGAGAGCCGAGTTTGCTTCCCTCCCAATTAGTGGAGAATGGCCAGGAGTTACTCCTTGCCATCCCCGAGGTGGAAATCCCCACCATTCAATCTGGGTTGGCGCCTACGGTGCTTCATCAAGATGAGGGCCTTTTGGTTTTGTCCAAGCCTGCTGGCCTCGTCATGCACGGCAATGGAGTCGGCGACACGCGGCCCAGCGTTGCTTCTTGGTTGCACCATCATTTCGGACCAGACTTGCCGACTTGCCAGGGACCCGAAAGGCCGGGCATTGTGCATCGGCTGGACCGAGACACTTCGGGGATTTGTTTAGTGGCCTTGCAGGAAAAGGTGTTTATTGATTTGATGGAGCAATTTTCAGAGCGGGTAGTCAAAAAGGAATATCGAGCACTGGTTTACGGGGTGCCCCGGTTTCACTCGGATTGGATTGACAAAAGACTTTCTCCAGATTCAAAAAGACCCGACAAAGTACGAATCACCAACTCCAATAAAAAGGGGACTCGGGATGCATTGACTTACTGGGAGGTGATTGAGTTGTTTCCCAAGGGAGCGATGCTTCGCATTCAACCTAAAACCGGACGCAAGCATCAAATCCGGGTGCACTTGGCATCCATAAACCTTCCCCTCATGGGAGATTCTTTGTATCGAGCCAAGAATTTTGGAGAAGGTATGCTCGGCCCCGGTTGCCCCTCCGTGAACCGGGCTTTGCTCCATGCATTTGCCATCGAATTTGAAAATCCAAGTTCCGGAGACTTCATGAAATTCACGGTGGACCCACCGGAAGATTTCCAAAGAGTGGTTGATTTTTTGTCAGCATGAAACGAATTCTGTTGAGTTTATTTTTTTTGGCAGGACTTTCCTTGCCCGCCTTCGCTCAACTTGGCGGAGAAGTGACCGGTGATTCCGCCCGTATGGCGGCCTTGGCGGGTGCGGGTCTAGCTGGCGGGGAGGACTTGCTCGAGGCTTCGCATAATCCGGCCATGCTAGGTTTTGTGATTCACCCCGGAGCCGGTTTTTCTCTTGATGCCAATTTACGAGGATTCGCTGTGCCGGTGAGCGGAGTTTCCGCCTCAGGAGAAGATTTCACCATGACGGATACCGCCGCCCTTGCCCCCTTCCTTGCCTTGGGCTTGCCGGCTTGGGGTCCTTTTCGTTTTTCTTTTGCCATTCGGCCGACTTCGGGTGGAAAGGCTTCCATGGTTCGAGAAACTAATTTGATTCCCGATGAATCTGTGCCTGGGTCGGGTGTTTTTGACGTCCCTCGATTTGACGAAGTTTTGACCGCCAACGAAATGGTTCAGCTTGCCGGAGAGCCAACCATGTCCTTTTTTGTGACTCCTGAACTTTCAATCGGCTTGGGGGCTTCCTTTCGAGACACCACGTTCAATATGAAATCGGCAGCTGATGTTCCATTCTCAGATATGAAAGGGGACTCAGGAATTGGTGGTTTGACTTACGGTGACCTCATGTCGGGTTCGGGTCATGAATTTTTTCAAGCAGAGTTTGAGGGGAGTCTGGAAGGAAACCTGATGACTTGCTTTCAAGTCGGTGCCGCTTGGCAAGTGAATCCATCGAGTCGGGTTGGGTTTTGGTATCGGCTTCCTTCAAATTCGATTGATTTGGAAGGGACGGTACATGTCGACGTCAGTGCCGATTTGGGGGATATTATTGATGTGTTGGGTGTCCCCTATGAACCGGGAACAGAATCAAACTTTGATATTTCCATCCCTGACATTCGCTTTCCGGCCCAACTAGGTTTGGCTTTTGCCCACGGCTTAACTCAACGGGACCGTTTTCACGGTCAGGTTATTTGGACTCAATGGTCGCAAAGTTTTGACGGATGGGTTGCTACTTTAAATAATCCGGACAGCCCAGAATGGCAAGATTTCCTCGGCGGAGATGACCCCTCAACCAGTGTGAATTTGGATATGGTCTGGGCAAACACTCTCGCTTTTTCCTTCGGTTGGGAACATGATTTTGAATGGTTGCCGCGGGCTTGGCGTCATCAGCGAGAACAACGTACTAGAAATCTTGACTCTTATGCCGACCTCACCTTTCGCTTGGGATTAGCTTGGTCCAATAACCCAATTCAAGGAACCGCCATGGCCGGTTTGATGCCTTTTAATCCACTCCATGTTGGAGCGGGTCTCAGTCGCCGGACGGAAGCCGGCGGGGAATGGTTACTTTCCTCGGTGGTGGCCCTGCCCGCGTCTTGGACCGCCGGGCAAAATAAAATGATATCCGACTTTAGCGGCGATACTTACTCACAATTCAGCGCCGCCATCGTTTTGGGCTATCGTTATAGCTGGTAATTAAAAGCTAACCGAGGTGGCTTTGTTAGTTGCCAAACCATTTCCGGTTTCGCCGCCGATGACCACCACGTCCATTTTGCAGGTGACTGCTGCGGTTCCGCCAGCATGCTCTTGAGGTAGTTGTGGGCCGCTGGTGATGGTGTTGGTGACTGGGTTGAAATACCAAGTGTTGGCGATGGGCAGGGGGTCATCCAAGCTGCCGTTGGCGCCGCCAAGGACCATGGCTCGGCCGTCGGCTAGGGTGACGCAAGAGGGGAAAGCCGAATCAGAAGTCAGCGACTGTGTTGAAGTGCAATTACCGGTTACAGGATTCCACACTTCGCAATTCCTTATGGGGCCAATGTTGAATACATCCCCACCGCCACCGCCGGCCATGAAAACCTTACCATCGGTCAACTCCGTTAAGCCAAACAAGGCTCTTTTTGCGCGCATAGAAGTGGTGTTTCCGAAACTGCCCGTAGTTGGGTCATAAATGGTGAGTTTTCCGGCGAAGTCGGGAATGGCAATTCCAAAAATAAATGTGTGAGTAATCCCGCCAGCAATCAGAATGCGGCCATCGGATAAATTCAGCGAACCTGCACCGGCTTTGTATTCAGGAAGGTTGGGCCCAGCGGTCCAGGTGTTGGTGGCAGGGTTATAGATTTCAGTGGTCTTGCGGGCGGTACCTAAAATATCACCAATATCTGAAAGTTGGTTGGAACTATTGCCGGGGGTGCCACCGGCGACTAAAACTCTGCCGTCGGGCAAAAGATTGGCGGTGGCTCCAGCGCGATGTTCATTCATTGGGGCAACGGTTGTCCAATTACCGGTGGCAGGATTATAAATTTCAGCTGAATCCAAGGTCATGGTGTAGTGGGAATTCCCGCTACCAAAGGGCCCGGTGATTCCGCCAATTACCAATACCTTTCCATCCTGGAGTCTGACCGCATTATGAAAAGCGCGCGAAGTTTGCATGGTGCCACCGGCAAGGGTGAACTCCTCCCTCAAGCAATCGTAAATCCAGGCTTTATCCGTAGTGGAATAGGGGTTTGAAGCGTCAGTCAAAAGGACCGGGCCTCCGCCGCAAATCATCAGCGACTTGGGTCCACCGGCCAGCGCGGTTTCTAAAACAACCGAGGCGGAAAGGGCGGCGGTTTCTGGTGCATTGGGAAGGGTTTGCCAGCGTTCCGACCGGTTGGGGGTCATAACCAAAAGATTAGAAAACTTTTGAAACATGTCCGGCCCATTGGTAGCGCCGCGACTGAAGGCCTGAAAGTAAAGTGGGTTGTCCAACAAGGAGGCTGCGTTTGGGAGGAATTTGTTTAGATTCCAATTACCGTTGCTTTGCGCGGTGCCTTGGAAATAAGTGCCACCAGTTGCCAAGCTCAAATCTACCGTCAAAAAGTCATTGGAGTCTCCGGATAAGGAAACCAGATAGTTACTGCCACCGTTGCCGAAAGCCGGCAATAGATAAGCTGGCTTGTTTGGAAGTAGGCCCGAGATCTTGATGGAAACTGAGCTTCCCAGCACATCCCCACGGATGACCAGTTCGGATTCCGCATTGCTTTGGCTGAAAAGCTGAGGTGCAAACAGAAGGGTGGCCAGTAAAAGTAGAGGATTTAGGCGCATGTAGATTGGGGAAAGAGTCTTGGAATTTCCTATGCAATCACAAGCCTAGCACGAAAGGGATAGCTGAAATCAGAAAATAAAGGAAGGGAAACCCTACAATTCCGCCTGAAATGAGTCCTCCTTCGCCGAATTCGTGGAAAGACCGAGTGTGGGCCCCGTTTCGCCAGCAGCGTCCGGAACGAGAGCAGGGT
>Ga0066376_10002028_pt1 | contig 19171 bp, 19 predicted proteins | sample Knorr_S15_td_Bot_FD_77009 | JGI IMG/M metagenome (GOLD analysis project Ga0066376, IMG submission 77009) | Marine microbial communities from Southern Atlantic Ocean transect - Knorr_S15_td_Bottom_ad_5009_LV_A | ecosystem: Environmental > Aquatic > Marine > Oceanic | place: Southern Atlantic... | reverse complement strand
GGATAGCCCACCTTCAGTAAATTCTTAATGTTATTCGGTGACTGCCCGCACCACATACCGTTACAGAACATAACTGCTGTCTTAGCATCACTGAAATCAAACAAACCTTCGCTTTCCTTGACATTGAAGACGCTTTGAAGGATTTCGGCTATTTCAATGGGGCTAGCCCCTTTTGCCGAATTGCACTCGCAATGGAACCACGCCCAACCCAGTTAGGCGTTCGAGAATCAACGAGAACAATTCAATCATCACCCGCGCTCCTCTCGCAAGACACCGAGATAACGCTGCAGCGGGCGATCGGAAAAACCAAACAGCACGCTCTCGTTATACGACTCCAGTTGGTAACGACACCAACTCGGCACCACAAACGTATCATGTTCAGACCACTCAAAGACTCGATCGTCTAAGTGCATTCTCCCATTGCCGCTGATGACCGAAAAAACAGTGGCATCGGTAGCGCGATAAGCCTGTGTCGTCGTATCAGCTTGCAGTCCTTGCACGAAGGCTTCGATACCTGGAATCGCTGGACCACCGGTTGCGGGATTCACAAAAACAAACTTCAGACCATGACACGGATCAACTTCACCGGACTGACGCAATCGTTTAAGCGCGTCTATCGTCCGAGCATAGGGATAATGAAATAACGGAGAGCTACTGACAGATGCGTCGTAGTTAACGGGTAGAAGGCCCGACCCATATCTCGCTAACGCATCCCCAGACGGGCGAGTAATCGACTGGACGTGATCCGGGTGGTGTTCAACAAAACTGGCATCAAGCAATCCAATCATCGGAATATCGAGACCATCCAACCAAACCACTGGCTCACTCCCATCGTTCCCGTGGTCGTGCCAACACCCAGCGGGGGTAATAATGAAGTCTCCCGGCGCCATCGGCACCCTTTCCCCATTAACCGTTGTATAGCCACCATCCCCTTCAATCACCAGGCGAAGCGCAGACTGCGAATGCCGGTGTGCGGGTGCGCTCTCACCAGGAAGGACTAATTGCAATCCGGCATAAAGCGAGGTCGTGGTCCGTGACTGCCCCTTTAGTCCTGGATTCTCCAGGATAAGTACTCGACGTTCTGCATCACTCGCACTAATAACCTCACCTGCCTCAAGCACCGCTGGCCGAGCGTCGCAATAGCGCCATAGTGTCGGTTGGCAACCGCTGTTAGGCTCTTTAGCCACCAGATCCTTAAACACGTCCCACAGTGGAGTCATATTCTGCTGTAGCAACCGATCACGAAAGAGTTCTGCCAAACGCTCCACCTCCATTTGCCACCCAAATCACCGCTTCACTTCTACACCACGATGATACGCCAGCCTGTCACTGCAAAAAACATAGAGACAGAAAAATACTGGAACTGCGGCCAACGATTAAGGCCCCCATCGAACAGCCCGCGTTAGTGGCGCTCAGAGTATCGGGCGCGGACCAATCGCGCCACCTGCACCTCCACCTCGAAAACGTGCTTGTCCACTATATCCAGATCACGAAGCGCTTCCCCTAAACGCCTTACGTAGTCCCAGTTACTCCCACTTGGGCCTGCTGCCTGCGCGATTTGAACGGCAATATCGGGTAGACCACAGTCACCGAGATAATGTGGGTTACTTTCCATCGCGATATACACCAGACCCTCATTAATCGCCCTATTACTCATTTGCATCTGTACTGTCTGTCGCTGATATCCCTGTATTTCGCGACGGTCGAGCTCTCCAAAGGCCTCTACCGCCACTTCTCGATCGATCTCATACGCCATGCCCCCACAGTATTCATCAGGAGTTTCAACCAGGGTTACCACTCGACCCGGAGCACCCGGCACACCACGATGATCCGTCGAACCCTGCCAAAATCGACGACTCCAACCACTGATTCTCGCCCGCCCGAAATTCAAATACTTGAAGTCGGGACGCCACATGAGTGAACCGTAACCAAATACCCACACAGTGTCTGAGTTCCTCATGAGAAGAGCGTACCACCCTGATGATTTCTACCCCAAGGTTTTGCATGCGCTACAGTTGGAGAACTCAAACAACCACCCGGTGTCAGTGCCATGGCTCGACTTCCTTATCTCAGCGTATCCGATCTTGCCGAGGAAGATCGCGATCTTCTGGCTCGTGACATCAACCTTCATCGACTCCTCGCCCACAGTCCCGCCGGCGCGCGGGCATTTACTCACCTGAGCACCTGGATACGTTATCACTGCGCTTTGAATCCCCGCTTAAGGGAGCTGGTTATCCTGCAAATTGGCTATTGCACCGGCAGTGATTATGAATTCAGTCATCACATCCAAATCGGTCATGACTTCGGTGTTTCCGACGAAGATATCAATGCGCTAATGGCAGAAACGCGGGGCGAGGACAGCAACCTGGGAAAACTCGACCGGCTGGCGATCACCGCTGCCCGGGAAATGGTTAAACAGGGCGCCATCCAAGAAAACACCCTCGCATCACTCACAACCCTGCTGTCGAATCAGGAGGTCATTGAACTCGTGATGATCGCTTCATTTTATGTGGGTGTTGTCCACCTGCTTGCCAGCCTCAACATCGACGTTGAAACAGACTACCTACCCTACTTAGCCCAATTTCCCTTTGCCGGTAGCTAACCACAACCGCCCCCTAGTAGCGCTGCTGTTTCGTGTCACCCACCGAAGACTCCAACACCTCCCAGCATTTGTATCCGGTAAACACGGCATCGCGGGTCTAGGGGATGTCATAACCTTCGATAATGACAAGGTCCCCTTCCGAAATGTCGTCCCTTAAGGCCTTGGCGTCCTGGTATTCCGGAGAATGATAACAATCCACTGCTTCCTGGTAAGACGCAAACTCCAGCACGACGTTGCGTTGTCGTCCCGAGCCCTCGACCACGACATGGTCACCGCCGCGCACCAGGAAGCGTGCACCATAACGGCCAAGAGGGCCCGCATTAGCGCGGACATACGCCTGGTAAGCCTCAACGTCACTGACATCAACCCTGGCAATCCAATAGCCCTTGGCCATTACGTACTCCTCCGGTTTGGTTTCATATCGCCATGAGCATAACAAATCCGTTGGTGACCCTCAGCCAGGCCACAACACAATGGACTTCCGTTAACAACTCATTCGGCGTATAAGAGCGCGCCACCACAACCCAAAAGCCCGGTGAATATCACCGCTTTCCAACAATGTAATTCCTATGCTGTCCTTACAGCCAATACTCCAGCACTTACGGTCACGCCCTCGCCTCACCGGAATTCTTTGCGTGATAGGCGGAGTGTCCTGCTTTTCCACCCAAGACACGGCCATCAAGTTCCTAAGCGGTGGCTACCCACTGCATCAAATCATTCTTGTCCGAGCAACCATAGCCCTAATTTTCACGTTAGTGGTGTTTGTTCCCCTAGAAGGCGGGGTTCGCAGGCTGTACACGCATCGGTTAGGCCTGCATGCACTTCGGGGCATCACGATTGTATTTGCTAATCTGTTCTTTTTTGCAGGCTTAGCCAGTCTTCCATTGGGAGAAACGACAGCAATAATTTTTGTTGCGCCCCTATTGATTACCGTACTCGCCGCAGTTTTTCTGCACGAAAAAGTGAACAAACGCCGGTGGATCGCGGTTGGAGTCGGCCTGCTGGGCACCACCTTGATGATTCGTCCCGGCACCAGCGTCTTCAACCCCATGATGTTTTTACCGTTACTTTCGGCCGCCTGTTACGCATTGTTTCAGATTATGTCGCGGCACATCGGCAGTACGGAAAGCGCCTCAACAATGGCCTTTTACGTGCAGTTGATGTTCATCGTCGTCAGTGCACTAATAGGCCTACTGGTTGGGGATGGCCGCTTTGCCGTTGATGACAACCCAACCTTGAATTTCCTTTTAAGAGCATGGGTGTGGCCGAACGACCGGGATCTCATCCTCCTTGCAGGCGTTGGCACGCTCAGCGGAATTGGCGCCTACCTAATCAGTCAAGGATACCGCATCAGTGAAGCCAGCTTGGTCGCCCCCTTCGAATACACGGCACTCCCCTCGGCCATGGCTTGGAGCATTCTATTCTTCGGTGATTGGCCGGATAACTGGTCCTGGCTGGGAATTACTTTGATTCTAGGTGCCGGGCTTTATGCCTTTTTTCAAAGTAACGTACAGGGACGCAACCGTTAGCGAGCCAATACAAGCACAACCTAAGCATATGCCAACCGGGGGGCATGGTGCAGAGAGTTTCCACGCGATATATCATTATCTGTAAAAATGACTGAGCGTTCCTGATATTCCATGCACACTGAGATGACGTTCGTCGTTGAAGACGAGCACACCGATGAACTGGGTCACCTGAACCACGTCGCAGCAGTGCGAATGCTTGAACAAGCGCGCGACGACTGGTACCACGCCTGCGGACTCTACAGGGACGATCCCAATCGCTATGGCACGGTTATCGTTAACGTCAACTATGACTATCACAGTGAATGTTTTATTGGCGAGAAACTGCGGGTCACCACCACACCAGAGCGAATGGGTACCAAAAGCATCGTCCTGTCGCACAAAATCCTAAAACCCAATGAAGAACCCGCTGTCAGCGGCAAGGCCATCAGCGTCGTCATGGACATGTATGAACGGGCCGTGATCCCGGTACCTGAATGCATCGCTATTCACTTTGCAAAACCCGGCTAAATTCCCAACTGTTCGACCGAGGTCCGTACAAAAGCAATCGCAATGCGCAAAAACCCAAGCGAGATTATTCGAAAAACTAAATAGCAGCGTTTAGAGGCCGGCCATGCACTAACATTCCAACTGGACCAGTTAGTGGGGGCTGGTCAATTCATTCCAGCACCGATACCGCTAGCCCGCTCGACGTCGGTCTTGCTGACTTTCTTTTCCCCTCTCTTACTAGGGGGATATATCAAGTTATACACCAAACCAGTCCGCAAGACCTAGAATTAGCGATGACATGCTTTGTCAAGACCGCATTCAGACTACTTAAAATTCCTTTGGATACCGCCACTATGCGTCATATCGACACCGCGCAAGAACTCGCGAACCAACTCGGGCTGCAACGGTTATATCAACTACTACCGAAAACATTTCACGCCGCCATGAAGTCTGCTGCTGAACTGAGCGCTTCTCAGCCACAACCTAGAGACCCGCACCAAGAGCCTGCACACGTATGTCGATTCGATAAGCCAGTGCACACCTACGAAAAAACATGACGGAGATCCCCTATGGCGGCGCGCTCGAGATCGCCGCGGCGATTCGCGATAAACGCCTGTCGGCAACTCAATACTTGGAATACGTATTGAACCGAATCGAGCAGCATGATCCCGCGCTTAACAGCGTTATTACACTGAATGCTGATGCTGCATTGACTGCAGCCCATGAGGCTGATCAAGCGGTCTCCGATGGCGCCGTGCTCGGCCCGCTGCATGGCGTACCGTTCGGATTGAAAGACATCATTGATGCAGCCAACTTACCGACAACCGCCCACTCTCGAATCTACGCTAACAACATCCCACTACAAGATGCCGCGGTCACTGCACATCTAAAGCAGTCCGGCGCCATCCTGGTCGCTAAACTGGCTACGCACGAATTTGCGTTTGGCGGGCCCAGTTTTGACCTACCCTGGCCACCGGCCAGGAACCCCTGGGATACGCGAATGTTTACTGGCGGTTCGTCCAGTGGCAGCGGCGCTGCCATCGCCGCCGGGTTCATGCCGCTGGCACTGGGTACGGACACCGGGGGGTCAGTGAGAAACCCAGCCTCCCTATGCGGCATCGTTGGCATGAAAGCCACCTATGGCCGAGTCAGTCGGCGCGGCGTTGTTCCGCTGGCATTTTCTTTAGATCACGTCGGAACGATGACTCGTACCGTATCGGACAATGCTGCGCTGCTGCAGGTCATCTCAGGATACGACCCCCGAGACTCGGCCAGTGCGCAAGTTTCGGTGCCTGACTATCTCAGCGCCGTCGAGCGTGGCAGGACTCAAGGCATCAAAGGCATGCGCATTGGTGTCATTCGACATTTCTTTGAAAAGGACATGGTGGCAGACTCCAAGGTAGTTAACGCCATTAACGCTTCGCTCCATGTCCTGGCTGATCTTGGCGCGCATATTACCGACGTTGAGACTCAGTCCCTGCAGACCTTCTCCAACGTGAATCGAATTATTCTACTCAGCGAAGCTTATGCTGTTCACCAGCACTGGCTTCAGAGCCGTCCCCAGGACTACGCTGTGATGACTCGAGAAAAATTACTTCCCGGCGCCTTTATCCGGGCGGTCGACTATGTCCAGGCCCTGCGCAATCGCCCAATATTTACGGCTGCGATCGACACGCTTCTCGATGACGCTGATGTCCTGATTACCGCCTCAAGCATGGATCCACCGTTCCCGATCGATAACCCTGAGGCCGTCGCGCGTTGTTATCCTCGAAGTGCCCGCCCGCCATTCAATCTCACAGGACACCCGGCCCTATCGCTACCGATCGGGTTTACCGAACCCGACGAGGATATCCCAGTTTTACCACTCGGACTGCAGATGATCGGGCGCCATTTTGACGAAGAAAGCGTTTACCGCGTGGCATCAGCTTACGAACACGCGACGAATTGGAGCGAAGTTCATCCCCCGCATTAACTCCGAACACCTCTCACCGGAACTCAACTCAATGAGCGAAGATCCTATTCCTCTTATCGGTTACACCGAGAAATTTTCAGCCACGCCTGGCGAAACCCTCTCCTTTCAGGTCAGTAGCCACTCAGCGTCAGATTACCGTGCGCAACTCGTCCGTGTGATCTCATGTGACCCAAATCCCGAGGGCCCAGGTGTCATCGAACACTCGCTGGACTCACCGGTTAATGGGAACTATCCCTCTCGTGTTCAAGCGGTGAATCTGGGCTCGTATGTTCAAGTAAAGGAAGCCAAGGCCTTAGACGAACTCGGCAGTTTTACCATCGTTGCGACGATCTACCCCACGACCCCCGAGCAAGGACTGCAGGGTGTGGTCTCTCGCTATGACTCAGGCCAACAAACTGGCTATGCCTTGGCAATTGATCACACCGGTGCTGTCGCCTGCTTGGGGTCACATCGACTCTCAACTGGAAAACCGCTCGTGAGTCATCGCTGGTATCGCATCTGGATGTCTTATAGCGTCGATCAAAACATGCTATCGGTCGGGCAGATGCCGCTTCAGGTGCGAAAGGATGTTGACGATCAGGGTAGTGCCGATCTAAGCGATATCAGTACAAGTCCCGGCCATGGCACGCTGCTCATTGCGGCTATTCAGGGTCAGTCTGTGGAACACCATTTCAACGGAAAAATAGAAAGCCCGATGCTCATCGGAGCAGCATTGTCAAATCCGCTTACAGATCAAAAAGACGAACAGCTCATTTTTCACTTTGATTTCTCGCGCGACATTGGAACACCTAACGCAGTCGATGTTGGCCCCCACGCTCTTCATGGAGAAGTGATTAATCTGCCGACCCGTGCAGTCATGTCCTCCCAGTGGGACGGCAGCACCTTCGACTGGACCAAACAAACAGCACATTACGCCGCTATTCATTTCCACGACGATGACCTCTATGACTGTGACTGGCACACAGACTTCACTATCAAAATACCAGACGATTTCAGAAGCGGCGTCTATGGAGTACGTTTGAAAACCACAGAGGGTGACGAGGACATGATTCCTTTCTTCGTGACCGCGCCGCTCGGCGCCCCTCAATCACGCATTGCTGTCCTGATACCAACATTCACTTACACGGTTTATGCGAACATCGCCCGCGGCAACACCAACGATGAGTGGCGACAAACGGTGCGCGAGTGGCAAGCCTGGCCGTGGAACGCCGACGATCATCCGGAGTACGGCCTGTCTACCTATAACCTGCACAGTGACGGTTCAGGCATTGCTTATTCGTCCAGGCGTCGACCCATTATCACCATGCGCTCAGCCACCGTTTGTTATCCCGGCGTACCGGGCTCGGGACTGCGTCATTTCGCAGCCGACGCGCACCTTTGGTATTGGCTAGAGAGCGCGGGTTACTCATTTGACGTCATCACCGACGACGACCTGCATTATCACGGCGGCCACGCGATCGATGCTTATGACGTGGTAATGACCACGACACACCCGGAATATCACACACGAGAAACCTTAGACGCTCTATCCGCCTACACTGAAGGTGGTGGACGATTTATGTATCTCGGAGGAAATGGTTTTTACTGGAAAGTCGCTCTCAGTGACGCGTGGCCTGGAGCCATCGAAATCCGTCGCGGCGAAGGTGGCATTCGAGCCTGGGCCTCGGAGCCCGGCGAATACTACAACGCTTTGGACGGGACTTACGGTGGTCTATGGCGTCGCAACGGGAGACCCCCACAACAACTGGCCGGGGTCGGTTTTACCTCGCAAGGCGAACACAGAGGGGGAGGCTATCAACGCACAGCCGCATCGTACGATCCGGATTACCAATGGATATTCGAAGGCATCGACGATGAGTTTATTGGTGATTTTGGTCTTTCTGGTGGCGGCGCGGCCGGTTTCGAACTCGATCGAGCGGATACTCGCCTCGGCACGCCAAAAAATGCAGTCGTGCTCGCCAGTGCACACGGTGACAGTAACCACTTCGTCCTGGTACCAGAAGACATCCTTACCAATCTCCTATCCTGGAATGGTGAAGACTTTGAGGAACTTATTCGAAGCGACATTGTCTACTTCGAGACACAAAACACCGGGGCGGTGTTCTCTGTCGGCTCAATCACTTTTTGCGGATCACTCCCTGTTAACGGTGGCGACAACAACATCTCACGCCTCGTAAAAAATGTGCTTAATCGATTTCTGGAAAAATAAATGAAATAACCGCCTCAGGACGAGGAATCACATACCGCTTAGCGCCGCTCCCAGCTGGCGTATATTCTGCTCAGGCGCATCTCCTAACATGGTGAGCGTAACTTGCGTTACACCCGAGTTTTTCAACGACAACACCTGCTCTACACAATCATCCGTCGTGCCTGCAACTCCGTAGGCTTCAACAAAAGTATCATCTAATACACGCTCACCGGGTTCTCCGTTCGCTAACCGCGCGAGTGCTTTCTCAAAACGACCAGTTTCTATCTCGTTGCCATCCCGAATCGCCGACAATGCGGCCGGGGCCGCCTGATAGGCTTGCCAAAACGAACTCAGCGTTTTCCCAATGGCGTTACGGGCAATTTTCCTAGCTGCATTGCCATCCTGATGCACCACACACGGCAGATACTTGGTCATCTCCACCGGAGGTTGACGTGAGACACGTGCAGCACCCTCACGCAACCTGTCACTTGCCCGCTGCGTAAACGCGGGCGGGCACATGTTGCCAATTAATAATCCGTCTGCGAGTTCCCCACAAAGTAGTAGCATTCGATGACCCATTGCTGCCACATGCACGGGCACGTGACTGCGTGTGAGATCGTACTCCAACCGTACACCGTTCGCTGAGTACATCTTTCCGCTGTAATTGACTTCTTGCCCGGAAAGCAAGCTGCGGGTAATGCACACCGCATCGCGGACCGCCTCGAGCGGCCGCCGATAGGGCGTAATACATTCAACCCAGGCAGGCACACCCGAACCAATGCCTAAAATGGCTCGCCCACTCGACAACTCATCGAGCGCACCCATCTCCATCGCCATCAACGTCGGGTGACGGTTGTATGGATTAAATACCCCGACACCCAGGTCAATACGCCTCGTCGCCCCAGCACACGCGGCAACAGCTGGTAGCACTCCGCGCTGGTAAGGATTCTCTGCAAACCACACCGTACTGAAGCCACTTTGTTCGGCGACTACAGCCAATCGCACACTAGCATCCGCCGACATAGCGCTGGATAAACGCAAGGCAAGTTTTGGTGCATCGGACATCAGAGTGTATGGGCCTCTGGCGTACGTATGGTCAAGGGTTACTTAATCGAAGCGAAGGATAAACGCACGCAAGCCGCTAAGCCGGGTCAACATACATGCCTGTTGAAACGACAAGAGATCGTCTTCTATCACCCCAAAGACTGATTCTCGCACTCGACCGCTGGCCATCGCAGGGCTCGCATCACCATAAAACAAAGTAAATTCTGCGTGACCGACCGTGTAACAAAGGTCCCCGGGCACGGGAAAGAAGGTGCTGTTTTCATGTCCAGTTACGTCAGAGAGATCCATTGGCTCGAGCGCGCGCACTCCACTGCCTGACCACGCCGAATGGATCAAGTGTCCTTCGAATGGAAGTCTTGCCAACAACGCCTGAGTAATAGTTGGCGCCACGCCATCTAACAATCGAACACAAAACGGGGTAAACCCGTGAATCTCCAACATCAATGTCAGCGTTGACGCATCCGCGCCCCGGCTGATGGGTTGCGGCCACACCGCTGCGTAAGCGGCCAGCAAATCGCGTTCCTTTTTTGTTACGGCCATCTAACTTTCCTCATGCCCTGATGCCGCCGGTGCGCTGCCACCACATGGGTCCTGTTGAATTGGCATCTTTCAGTCCGCCCCATCATCGGGATGTGCATACGCACAGAACACGCCGCCCACATGAGCGATCGCCGGATCAGACGGGTCGCCCGGCGCCGTTCCTGCCTCGACACGCTCCCGGTAGTCCTCGGCACTATCGACCGGCCGGTAACCCAAATGCGCCACCTTGTGATTAGAGAAAAAGGCCTCCCGGTTATCAGAAATACCGTAGATCACCGCGTACCCCACTCGCTCCGCCACCAGACAGCGCTCGACCAATTGCACGAGATCTCGAAAACTCATCCAGGTCGCCAAGTGGCGCCGATCTGCCGGTTCTGGAAAACATGAATTAATTCGAAGACAAACGGATTCGATCCCAAATTTGTCGAAGTACAGCTTAGCCAGATCTTCGACGAAACACTTTGACAAGCCGTACAACGTATCGGGCCGGTGTGGCGTATCAGTATCTGCACCCTCTTCGCGACGAACGAATCCCACTGCGTGTATTGAGCTCGCGTAAACAATACGCCGAATCCCATGCCTGCGGGCCGCTTCGTAAACGTTATATCCCCCCTTTATTGATGAGTCGAGAATCTCGGCCCAGGGCCGTTCAACGGGTGCAGCGCCAAAATGTACAACACCGTCGCAACCCTCGACCAGGCTCATGACCGAGTCAAAATCCCCCAACTCACAACGCACGACTTCTTCGTTCTCCCCCGCTGACTCCATATCAGCACGATCACTCAAACGCAGTGTTTGGGCCAATGGTGCCAGTCCGCGCCTTAGCTCGCGACCAAGATTGCCCGCTGCACCGGTAATTAATAGTCTGTTGAATCGTGCCATCTGTTTTCCTCCTGTTCTCTTGAAAATCCGGCCCCACATCAATCGATTGGGGCAGAATCAGCCAATGCCTGCCTGGTAAACTCCACCATGGGCCAGCAACGCAGTAATCCGGTTTTCCTCGACCCCCCCCTCTCGTAACACTTCTATTGTGTGTTCGCCCAGGCGCGGCACCATTTTACGGATCGCTCCGGGGGAATCAGAAAATAACGTCGGAATCCCCGCGAAACGCAACGTGCCAAGTTCAGGGTCAGTATGCGTATGCCAGAAATCGACCGCCTGCAGATGGGGATCATTAACCAAGTCTCCGAGTGAAAGCACGGCCATCGACGGCACGTTCGCATTATCAAGCGCATCCAGCCAGTCAACTGTCGTTCGATCCTTCAGAAGCTCCGCCAAATCTGCGTAAAGCGCATCAATATTCGCCAAGCGCTCTGTAAGCGAGGTGTAACGCGGATCGTGGGCCAAATCCGCTCGACCGGCGATGCGAAAAACCGACTGCCACTGTTCATCTGTATAGGGCACTACACCAATATATCCATCCAGCGTTTGATAGGGCCGGCGATCGCGCGAAAGCGCACGGGGGTATCCCGCCGCTCCCCGCGGCGGGTCGTACGCGGCACCATACAAGTGCTCAACCATATTAAACGCAGCCAGTGTCTCGAACATGGGCACCTCGACAAATTGCCCTCGACCGGTTCGCAAGCGATGGATCAGCGCCATACTGATGGCATAGACGACCGTCGTTGCTGTAATTTTGTCCGCGATCGCAGAGGTGACATAGCGCGGTGATCCCCCCTGCCCCTGCAAATCCGCCAAGCCAGACGCCGCCTGAATCATGTCATCAAACGCCGGTTTGTTCCGATACGGGCCGTTCTGGCGAAAGCCGTACGTTCCGCAGTAGACAATATCAGCCTTGTAACCGCGCAATGTCTGGTAATCGATGCCCAGACGCTCCGCCGCCTGGGATCGCATATTGTGAACAACGATGTCTGCCACTTCGACCAGTCGATAAAAGATCTCTTTCGTATCCGTCTGTTTCAAATCCATAACAATACTTCGCTTGTTGCGGTTGGCCCCCAGAAAAACCGCGCCCATACCATCCGCTGGCGGCGGGCCCACGTGTCGAATGGGGTCACCGCCGGGCGCCTCGATCTTGATCACATCGGCACCCATGTCGCCTAAAATCTGCGTTGCAAAGGGGCCCAGCAGAATAGTCGTCAGATCCAGCACCCGCAGTCCAGACAAAGGGCCCACAGCGGCTCCTTTGGGTTCCGGTTCCTCTTGCACGCAATCGATGGCCATTCAGTAGGACCGAGGCAGATCCAGCACTCTTTCGGCCAGATAACACAGGACCATCTCCTGGCTGACCGGCGCGATCCTGGGAATTAATACTTCGCGAAGTAAACGCTCGACCTGGAATTCTTTGGCATAACCCATCCCCCCGTGTGTCATGAGCGCTCGCTCACACGCCGTAAACGCAACTTCTGACGCAAAGTATTTCGCCGCATTGGCCGCTGCACCGCTGGGTTGCCCCGCGTCATAAGCCCATGCCGCCTTCATAGCCAACAACCAACCCGCCTCAAGCTCCGCCCAGGATCTCGCCAAAGGGTGTTGTATGGCCTGGTTTTGTCCGATGGGGCGACCAAAAACGACTCGCTCTCGGGCGTAGCGTGCGGCCCGATCAACTGCGTTTCTTCCGATGCCCACAGCCTCGGCGGCAATCAAGATACGTTCAGGGTTAAGTCCGTCAAGGAGGTAACGAAACCCTTTACCCTCCTCGCCAATCCGATCCTCAACCGGGACAATGAGATCGTCAATAAACAGCTCGTTTGAATCGACCGCCTTGCGGCCCATCTTGTCGATCTCGCGTACGCTGATTCGATCGCGATCAAGCCGCGTATAGAAGAGGCTCAACCCGTCAACAGAAGAGCCCTGCGCCTGGCGCGGGCCTGTTCGAGCAAGCAGCATGACTCGATCGGCCACCTGCGCGGTAGAAGTCCAGATCTTACGGCCTCGGACCACGTAATGATCTCCCTCCAGGCGGGCCTGCGTCGTGAGGCTACCAGTATCCGATCCCGCATCGGGTTCGGTAACGGCAAAACAAGCAATTTCCCTGCCCGCAATCAATGGAGGTAACCAACGTTCCTTTTGGGCCTCGTCGCCGTAAACAACGATGGGGTGAGGTCCAAATATATTAATGTGCATTGTCGACGCCGCACTCATTGCGCCGCCCGAGTTAGTCACTGCATGCATCAAAACAGCCGCCTCGGTAATGCCCAGACCTGCCCCCCCATAGCGCTCCGGCATTGCGATGCCCAACCAGCCACCTTCAGTCATCGCCTGGCGAAATTCAATCGGAAAATCACCGCTACGATCATGATCAAGCCAATAAGCATCCTCAAATTGTGCGCACACTCGCCGCACGGATTCGTCTATCGAACGCTGCTGCTCAGTTAATGCAAAATCCATACCCGTAGTCCCTCAAGTTGCCGCCGGATAGACCCAATGCGAGCGCTCCTGCCAGGTGCTATTTGGTCTATTCATTAGAATCCATTTACTCCCTTGATGAGCCTAATCGACCAAAGCACCAGTCGACCATCTGCCCTGACACCGCTAATAATGGCGCAATTCAACGACATGACCGTCGGGGTCCAACACATACAAAGAGGTCCCCTCACCATGCGCCCCCCAGCGTGTCGCCGGGCCATCTTGAACCGTAACCCCAATGCCTTCAAATCGCGCCTTGAGTGCAACCATATCCGTCGCTTCAATGACCAAACAATAATGATTCAGGTCTGACCCGGCCGACACACCTTCCATTAAATCGATCAACGTGTCGGGGTTTAACCGCACTGAGGGGAAAGGCACTTGGTTATCGCGCCACAGTTCAACTCGTTCTGTGGGAAGACCCAGAATGTCAGCATAAAACGATAACGAGGCTTCAACATCCTGAACCCGCAGGGCAATATGATCCAGCGCTTTAATGCAAACCAGAGCACTCATTGCACAAATCTCCAGACATACACCGTTGTGCTCTCAACGAAGCAACGTTCCGGACTCTTTACCCCCCCATCAATCGCGACTATCAGTTGTAATGTTTCGCTCACCGCTTCGCTCTCCTTAATGTCGTGTCATTTAAGATGAATGTGCCCCAAACCGGCCGGCTTCGCTACAATACCGGCCTCCATTCCGTTGCCACATCGGCATCGACACCGAGACAACGATTCACTCACAGCTACTCGAAGTTGGCAAGCGCGCAATAAAATACAACTCACGGACCGGAAACACCAGATCGCCCCTCCAGTGACCGATCAGTCAAAGACACTCTTTCCATTGAAGTATAGGTAATGGCGCCTTTCGTCAGGACGCGACCTTGATCCGACGTTACCTGCCTTTTCTCCGATGGTGGCCTCGGGTCAACCGGGATTCGCTCAGACACGATCTGCTTGCCGGCTTGACGGGCGCCATCGTCGTTCTGCCACAAGGCGTGGCGTTTGCCACCATTGCGGGCATGCCACCGCAGTACGGGCTCTATGCCGGCATGATTCCGGCGATCGTCGCCGCGCTATTCGGCTCGTCCTGGCATCTGGTATCCGGGCCCACTACTGCAGCATCGGTTGTGCTCTTTTCTACGCTCAGTCCGTACGCCCTGCCGGGCAGCGCCGAGTACGTCACACTTGCTTTAACCTTGACCTTAATGGTTGGAGTATTCCAACTGGCTTTGGGAATGCTGCGTCTTGGCACCCTGGTAGATTTCATCTCGCACACCGTCGTCGTTGGTTTTATCACAGGTGCCGCCATATTGATTTTTGCGAGCCAAATTCCAGGCTTTCTCGGCTTGGGTAGCAGCAATCGATGGGCTTTCTATGACATTCCCGTGCAACTCATCGATCACATCAACGAAGTGAATCTATACAGCGTGACCGTCGGTGTACTGGCATTGGCCACCGGTATCGCCACATTGCGCATGCTCCCTAAGCTACCCTACATGCTGGCTGCCATGCTGGCAGGTTCGGTCGCTGCGTTCTTATTGGATCTAGTGCTGGGCAATGAAACGACAGAACTGCGAACCATCGGCGCACTGCCCGCCGGATTACCACCATTGACATTGCCCGCGGTGTCCTTCGAGACCATCAGCCGCCTCGCGCCTGCTGCGGCAGCCATCACGCTACTGGTACTAACAGAATCAATCACGATTGGTCGAGCGCTGGCACTGAAATCGGGTCAAAACCTTGATAGCAATCAGGAATTCATTGGTCAGGGACTCTCGAACCTTGCGGCCAGTTGTTGTTCTGGCTACGTTGCCACCGGTTCGTTTAATCGCAGCGGCGTGAATTACGAAGCCGGGGCGCGAACGCCACTGTCCGCTGTTTTTGCCGGTCTGATACTCATGGCGATTGTCGTTTTCATCGCACCCGCCACTGCCTATCTACCTAACGCGGCCATGGCTGGAGTGCTGTTTCTGGTCGCCTGGCAGCTGATTGATTTCAATCGGATAATGAAGATCGTTCGAGCCAGCCGTACCGAAACGGCAATACTCATCCTGACGATCACCACTGCCCTGTTTGTCGGACTCGAATATGCCATTCTGCTTGGTGTCGTGTTCGGCTTACTTCTCTTTGTCATGGATACAGCGCGTCCACGGATATTTTCTCGAGTACCCAACCCCAACACACCCAATCGGGACTTCGTCACTGACCCGAGCTTGCCTGAATGTCCACAAGTCAAATTTCTACGTATCGACGGCGATCTATACTTCGGCTCAATCCACCATGTTGAGCGTATGCTGGAAATTTACCGTCAGCGCCAGACGGATCAATCCCATCTTTTGTTGATTTGTTCTGGTATTAATGAAATTGATATCTCCGGTGCCGAACTACTTGCGGATGAGGCAAGAAAGCGTAATGCGGAGGGCGGCGGGCTTTATCTTTATCGTATCAAACCAGCTGTCGAAGAAATTCTGATTCGAGGCCGTTATATGACGGACATTGGGGAGGATCATCGTTTCTCTAAAAAATCGGAGGCCATCTCAAGCATTTTCGAACAACTCGACCGAAGCATCTGCGCCCGCTGTGAACATCGCATATTCCTTGAGTGTGCTTCTGTCCCTGGCCCATCAACACCGCAAGCGGATGAAGCAACAACAACGACTACCGAATAAGCAGTCGCCCACGCGGTAGCACTCGAGCGAGTTCAATTAACCGCTCCGTCAATACTTCTCAGCGAATTGCGGGATGATTTGTTCAGCGTAATTGGCGATCAATTCTTCTTCGTCCCCATTTTCTAAATAGATATTGAATTGGGTAACGCCTGCCGCCTCAAGCTGACGCAGTTTGGCTACGTGCTGCTCAACGGAACCGAGAACCCCGAAACTTTCCACCACATCCGGTGTAATGAAATCGAGATACGGGTTATCACTTTGCCCATGCTTGGAGTAATCATAGCCCCGTCTATTCTTGACATAAGCACTTAGGGATCTGGGTAAAGCATTCGAATCAGCGCCGTAACGCTCGACAATCTCGGCGATATGATTTCCCACCATGGCCGGAAACCACCGTGTCTTCTCGATACACACATCCATAGGGCCGACAAAAGCAGGAGCCGCCGCCATCACGCGATAGTTGGACATATCGCGCCCGCGCGCTTGTCCGGCCCGGCGGGCCTGCGTCGCCAACCAGCGGCAGATCTCGGGCTCCGCTATCTGAAGAATCAGACCATCGCCGTATTCACCCGCGCTTTTTAGCGCCTTCGGCCCATAAGCGGCAATCCACAGTGGCAGTTCGTGCCCCGCTGCCCAGGGAAACTTCACCGATGACGGGCAATCGGGGTAGGTTACTTCCTCTCCGCGCACCATCGCTTTGACCTGCTGACCAAATTCGACCATCGACCTGAGATTAGCAGGGCGTTTACCCATCACCCGCAGAGAACTGTCACCCCGCCCCAGACCGATGTCGAAACGACCCTCGCTCTGTAACGCCAACGCAGCGAATGAACTCGCTGCGACCGACCACTCCCGAACTCCTGGGTTGGTCACACACGGTCCAAAACGAATACGACTGGTGTGTTCAATACACATCGCCATGGCAACATAGCAGTCGCGCCACAAAATGTGTGAATCGTAAAACCAGCAATAATCAAAGCCACCCGCCTCCAGTTGCTGGACCAGGCGGCGCAACCGCTGCGGGCTGAGTTCTCCTTTAAAACAGACACCAAACTCCATATGACCCCCAATCAAAAATTCTTGCGCAGCGTTATCACGCGCACAAAGATGCTTCAAATGGAAAGTTTGACAGCAATTCTGGCCCCGACGGCGTGACGAGCACCTGTTGTTCGAGTTTAACGCCTTCGCAACCTCCCACTTCTCCGATATAACTCTCTACACACAGGGTCATACCGACTTCGATATGCCCGTCGTACCCGGCAGTGAGAAAATCGGCCCCGTGATAGAGGTACGGATACTCACCCGTCATACCCACGCCATGCGCCGACACATAATAGCGATTAACAAAGTACTTCTCGGGTATTTTCCATGCCCGTTGCGCGTATTCGCGAAACGCGAGGCCATGATGAAGTAATTCCATATTATGGTGAATCTGTTCATAAGCCGCGGCATAAAGCTGCCGTTGGTCCGCGTTGGGTTCGTCGGGACCCGAATGAAAGGTGCGGGAAAAATCAGCGTAATAACCGTAACAACCCACCACATCGGTGTCCAACGCAACCAGTTCATTCTTGCCAATCACGCGGTTTCCGGACTCCTGAAACCAGGGATTTGTCCTCTGACCCGAAGAAAGCAATCGCGTCTCAACGTAATCTCCGTTTTGCGCGATGATCGCCTGGTGGAGTATTGACCACAACACATTTTCGCTCAGCCCCGGTCGCAGGCTTTGACGAAGCCGCGCCACTGCAATCTCGGTTGCGTACAGAGAAGCCTTGACACAGGCAACTTCTTCTTGCGACTTAATGGCGCGGGCTCGTTCGATCGGCTGCTGAGCGTCCACCAGCAAGAATCCATATCCGGACAGGGCCTGGACAGCCCCTGCATTGATGCGCTCGATCCCGACGGTGGCACCTTTGCCCACCAGTTCGGTCAATGTCGATGCGACTTCCGCAGCCCAGTCCATCTCCCGCCGTTTTATTTCATCGCCGGCCGCCACAAAGCTAGCCGTGATCGCGCGACGCACCTCGGTGAGCGTCTCCAGGTCATCAGCCAAATGCATGCAGCCGGTAAACTCATACAAGATAACCGCACTTTGGTCCTGTGTGACCAGCAAGTAACGAGCAGGATTTCGAGCATTAAAAATCTGCATATTGCGGGCGCCACTCGCGTAACGGATATTGACCGGGTCGAACAACACACACGCTGCAATGTCATGTCTAGCCATTTCGGCACGGAAACGTTGAAGGCGATAGCAGCGTACCGCCTCCAGATCAACATGAATACCAACATCATCAGTATCGAGCAATAAGCTATCTCGATGGCATTGCGAGTCGCCATGCCAATCCAGTTCCATGCTGATACCCCCTTAAAGACCTTTTGAAACGATCATAATGGGATTGCCACCCAGCGTCACCACAGCCTGCCTAAGCGGTCGATCGAATGGATCAAGTCCGCCCCGCAGCAGACATACCAGCTCAACCACTGATTGGGACCATGACTTTTGGTCATGCACTCGGCATCAGGCGGGAACGTTTTGGATTCCTGGGACTGAACCCGGGCCGCTTCCCCTTCATGATCAATGGATTCCGCACTTAAAAGCCTGCTAGTGTAGAACTCCACCAACGTGGCTCCCTCGGCAGGAGATATAAGGAAACAATATGGATTTCGGCCTCAACGACGAACAACAGATGATCGTCGACACTGTTCGATCCTTCGTCGAAAACGAAATTTACCCCTTGGAAGACGACGT
>Ga0066376_10002027_pt1 | contig 19175 bp, 15 predicted proteins | sample Knorr_S15_td_Bot_FD_77009 | JGI IMG/M metagenome (GOLD analysis project Ga0066376, IMG submission 77009) | Marine microbial communities from Southern Atlantic Ocean transect - Knorr_S15_td_Bottom_ad_5009_LV_A | ecosystem: Environmental > Aquatic > Marine > Oceanic | place: Southern Atlantic... | reverse complement strand
TAAGTATTCCAGAAGTCCGCGGCAACATACGAAGAGCTGTTTCGATTCGGATCACAGGATTTGACATTCAAGGCAATCCAGCCGAGGAAACGAGTGACGATTTGATCGCACGAGTGTGGCAGCATGAAAATGACCATCTTGATGGTGTTTTGATCATCGATAAGATGACTGCGATGGACCGGTTGGTTAATCGACGTAAGATTCGTGATCTTGAGCGTGCAATGTAATGGAGCACCGAATGCGACTTCTTTTTTTAGGGTCAGGCGAATTCGGGTTGCCAACACTGCAAAAACTTGTTGGGTCACATGATGTATGTGCAGTCATTTCTGCCACGGATAGACCCGCTGGTAGAAATCAGAAAGTGACGCCAACATCGATTTCAGCGTGGGCGAGTCAAAACGAAATTGAAGTATTGCCCACTGAAAATGTGAATTCACTAGAGATGATTGGCAAGATTGACTCGTTTGAAGTCGACGCGATGGTTGTCATCGCATTCGGGCAAAAGTTGAGCGATGAAGTCATTGGAAATCGATTCGCAATTAACTTGCATGCGTCCCTCTTGCCGCGATGGCGAGGCGCTTCTCCAATCAACGCAGCGATTTTGCAAGGTGACAAAGAGTCCGGCGTCAGTGTTATTACCCTTGCTCAGCAGATGGATGGCGGCAGTGTTCTTGCTCAACAGGCAACCCCAATTGGACAAATTGAAACAGCAGGCGAATTGCACGATCGACTTTCGATGCTTGGCACCGATCTTGTGCTTGATGTTCTTGCTGGGGAAAACACTTCAATAGATCAAGACGAAACGCTTGTGACATATGCACCTAAAATTTCAAGAGCGGACGCAATCCTTGATTTGCAACAAGACGCTGAAGTCGTTGCACGAACCATACGAGGGTTTTCACCATGGCCGGGGTGCCATCTTCAAATTGCAAACATCGATTGCAAATTATTGAACGCAGTTGCATCGGACGGCAGTGGCAATCCAGGCGAGATCCTTGAAGATGGTTCAATTGCGGTGGGGCGGGGAAGTGTGATTATTACCCAGTTGCAGCCCGCAGGAAGCAAGCCAATGTCGTGGAAAGATTTTTGTAATGGAAGATCAGTGAACTCCGGCGATCAATGTGGTGTTCAGCCATGAGCGTTCGATCGGTTGCGATGACATTGTGGGATGTGATCCGTACGCAGGAACCAAGACAACTCCCAGTAGCCAATCACCGGCCGATTCAATCAAAATACGATGCGATTGTAGAGAAAATGAAAGAAACCTATGGGTTTCGTATCCGCAAGTGGCGATCATCGATGAGTGGATGTGCGTGGGAGTTACGCGACAAGCAAGGAAACATCACTCGGATGGTCGAATCCCCATTCCCACGTGGACCAATGAGTTGTGTCATTTTTCTGCACGAAGTCGGACACCATGCGATTGGGTTTCATGTATATAAACCCAGATGTCTTGAGGAATATTATGCATGGGAATGGGCGTTGAAGGCGATGAAAACAAACGATGTTCGAATCACCACCAATGTATTAAAGCGAAGGGATAACGCTCTTCGCTACGCACTTGCCAAGGCACTTCGCCGAGGTTTGAAGCGTGTGCCTGTTGAACTCGAACAATTTTTACCTCAATATGTCAGCGTAGCATCGTGATTGCGACGCTCACAATTGAAGACTTGACCTTCGACTTGCCGCGAGACAGAATTGCAACGCAGCCTGCATCACCTCGGTCTTCAGCAAAGATGCTTGTTGTTCATCCCGAAAAAAACGAACATCGGATTATTTCTGACTTGCCAGAATTACTCCCACCCGGCGCGTTGCTTGTCGTGAACGAGACTTCAGTGTTACCAGCAAGATTCATTACTCGGCGAATCGAGAGCGGCGGTCGAGTTGAAGGACTCTTTCTTGAACAGCGGGATGACGGTGCATGGCTTGTTATGTTGAAGAGCAATGGCAAATTGCGAACTGGCATTGTGCTGGAATTATGCCAGGGTGTGCAACTGACGTTGATGGATAGAGCAGGGGCACATTGGATCTGCACTTGTGATGATCCCCGAAGTGCACGTGATGTGCTCACTGAAGGTGGCATCACACCATTGCCACCATATATTTTGCGAGCACGAGGCGAAGAAGTGTATACAGATACCCAAGACAAGCAGTGGTACCAAACGATCTACGCTGACCCCTCTCAAAACCAATCCGTCGCTGCGCCCACCGCTGGATTGCACTTTGACAAACCATTGCTCGATCGACTAGACGAAGCAGGAATCCAACGCACCCCCGTTACGCTACATGTTGGAGCAGGTACCTTCAAGGCGATTGAAACAGAACGGATTGAAGATCATCAGATGCATGTGGAGCAATGGTTGGTAGGGCAGGATTCACTTGAGGCGATCAAAAAAGCCAAATCAGAAGGGAGGTCAGTGATCGCTGTTGGAACAACCTCCGTCCGCACCCTCGAATCGCTCCCCCCGATTGATGAATGGCCAAGCAGTGGTGGATTGCATGCGTCGACTCGGTTGATGATCACTCCACCCTATGATTTTCACCTCGCTGACGGCATGTTGACGAACTTTCACTTGCCCAAATCAACATTACTCGCCCTTGTTGCAGCAATGATCGGAATCGAAAAATTGCAAGCAACATATGCCGAAGCAATTCAATCGGAATATCGGTTCTATAGTTATGGTGATGCGATGTTTATCCCTCCAAAATAGACCAAACTGCGGTATGCTGTGGGAGCAAGGATGCAGAAGCTAGAGACACTTTTAGATGGGCTGGAAGCAAGGATAATGGGTGGCGATCGTGCCACGGTTGTCTCTGATGTTGTTGACCATTCAGATCGAGTAACCGAGGGTGCACTCTTCATAGCACGAAGCGGAGTTCGTCGTGACGGTGCGGCATTTATCGATGATGCGATTGCCCGCGGGGCAGTTGGAATTGTATGTACGCCTGAAGTAGCAAGCACACTTCAGAATCGTTCGGTCGCAATCATTGAAACATATGAGCCGTGCAAGATTGGCGCGGTGATTGCTGAACGATTTCACGGTAACCCTTCTCAACAATTGAAGTTAGTGGGCGTTACTGGAACCAACGGTAAGACGACAGTCGCCTGGTTGACTCGCCACATCCTGAATTATGCCGGAATGAATTGTGGAATGCTCGGCACAATCGTCAGTGATGACGGGCTTGAAACAAAACAATCTATCCTGACGACTCCTGATTTTTGTTCGATCAGTCGAATTCTTCGCAGTATGGTCGACAACGGATGTCAGGTTGCTGTCATGGAATGTTCGGGGCACGCACTTGACCAAGGACGTACTGCAGCGTTGCAATTTGAAGCGGGCGTCTTTACGAATTTGTCGTGGGATCACATGGATTACTTTGGCAATTCTGATGCGTACCTGCGAGCAAAGATGCGGCTCTTTGATAACGTTGTTGGGTACTCGATTATTAATATGGATGATCCTGCAAGTTGGTCGGTTGCTGATCGATCAAAGGCAAGAATCATTTCGTGTCGCACCGATAGCGACGCTGCATCTGCTTGGGTTGAGATTCTTCAGGAGAAAATTGATGGATCTTCAATCGTGCTGCACGGATCTTGGGGCAAAGTCGAATCGGTATTGCCACTTGTTGGCAGGCACAACGCAACCAATGCCCTGCAAGCTGCGGTTATTGCCCATGAACTTGGTGTTCCCGCTGAGACGATCGCTCGTGCACTTGCTGTAGCGGTTTCACCACCCGGACGCCTTGAGCGCGTCGATTCAACCAGTTCCACTGTATTTGTAGATTTTGCACACACTGAAGATGCCCTTGAGCAGATGTTGTGGTCGGTTCGGCATGTTCTTCCAGATGGCGGGAAATTACACGTGGTCTTTGGTTGTGGGGGTGACAGAGATCGATCTAAACGGCCACGGATGGGTCAGGTCGCTTCCACTGTTGGAGATATCGCGTATGCAACAAGCGATAATCCACGAAGCGAAGATCCAGAAGCCATTCTTGATGAGGTGCTTTCAGGTGTTCCGAAGGATCGGCGTTCGATGACTCACCGGATTGTTGATCGCAAAGATGCAATCCATGCGGCAATCGCAGCAGCTGCTGATTGCGATGTTGTTGTCATTGCTGGCAAGGGACATGAGAAAAATCAGATCCTTCGTGATGAAGTGATTCCGTTTGACGATGTCATGGTTGCTGCCCATGCAATTCGTACACTCGGAAAAAGTGATACTTGATGAGTTTCACAACCGCTCAACTTGCTTCTTATGTTGGCGGGGAATGCTGCGGGGATCAAACGGTAATTTGCAACGGTGCAGAAATAGATACTCGCAGAAGCGTCCAAGGCAAAGTGTTTTTTGCATTGCAGGGGAAGCAGTCGGATGGTCACGACTATCTTGATGATGCGGTCGCAGGAGGTTGCAGTGCAGTCGTCGTCGAGCGATCGTGTCCGCTGGACGTGCCAGTTGTGGTTGTTTCTAATGTGCGAACTGCATTGTTTAAACTCGCAGAGGCAAGAAGAAGTAAATTACCAGCCCAACAAGTCATCGCTGTCACGGGCTCGGTAGGCAAAACGACAACGAAGGATTTGCTTGCTCATTTGCTCGGTGACAATACGACTGCCTCAATGCAGAGTTTTAATAATGATCTGGGTGTTCCTCTGACAATCCTTGATGCAGAGGATGCTACGTTTCTTGTCACTGAAATCGGGGCAAACGCGGTTGGAGAAATTAAACCACTAGCGACACTCGTGCAACCTGACATCGCGATTCTGACTTCACTTGGGAAAGCGCATCTGGAAGGATTTGGTTCTTTTGAAACTGTGAAGAACGAAAAATTAGTATTACTCAAATCAGTGCATGAAGCTGGGGTTGTGATTCTGCCGGACACGATTGATATTAATTCCAACGAATTCAGTGCTGCAATCTGCACCGTTGGAACATCATCAACGGCGGATATTCAGGTTCTGACTGGCGTGAACAACGAAGGATTCGCTGAACTTGAGATCAACGGGTATACCGTTACGCTCTCGCTGATGGGTGAGCACAATGCAATGAACGCTGCCCTTGCAATCGTGGCGACAAGTGTGGCACTGCAGCGAACAGGCGAGGATCCGAGCATGCAATCCCTGCTTGATGCTGCAAGCGAGGTAAAGGGAGCCACTGGAAGATTGTGCACATTCACCGAGGGCGATATTACGGTGATTGATGACTCATACAACGCCAACCCAACGTCGGTGCGATCCGCGATCCAGATGTTTTCTGGAATGACTGCTCAGCGGAAAGTCTTGATCCTTGGTGACATGCTTGAGCTTGGAGATTGTGCCCATGCTGAACATCGGCTGTTAGCACATGTGATTCCACAGAGTGGAGCCGATCTTGTGATCCTTGTGGGCTCATTAATGGAAGCAGCATCATCCATACCATCATGCGTGCATGAAATAGACCCGACTGACGAAGCAATCGAACGAATTGTTTCACTTATTCAACCACACGATACTGTGCTCATCAAGGGCTCTCGCTCTTTACAACTTGAACGTATCGTTCAATCTATTCAGCGAACGAAAGTTCCGGGCACTTAGCGGACGATACACCTAGTACATGTTGTACAACCTGTTGCAATCAATGGATCAATGGCTCGATAGTCTCGGGCTGTACTCATTTTTACAAGTGCTCTATCAACGAGAGTTCCGAGCCTTCACCGCGGTGATTGTTGCGTTCTTTATTGTCATCTTTCTTGGAAAGCCAATGATTCGTTGGCTGATACGAATGAAAATTGGTGATCGACCGGAATTCAATCATGAGGAACTCAACGCCCTGATGGCGAGCAAAGAAAACACGCCAACGATGGGTGGAATCTTGCTGATGGGCTCTGTTCTGCTGACAACCCTCTTATTCGCTGACTTGTTTAACCCATATGTACGACTGCTCCTTGTTGTGATGTTTTTATTCACATGTCTTGGAGGGATTGACGATTGGCTTAAGTTAGTTGCAACCCACCGCAAACCCGGGTCAAGGGATGGCTTGCTTCGTTGGGAGAAATTGCTGTTTCAGTTCGGATTTGGAATCATCGTCGGTCTGATGGTGTGGAAGCAAGGTGGTGGCAGTGAAGTAGCACACACCTTTACATTGCCATTCTCGCGAACATATTTGCCAGGAACAGAAATGCTCACGCTGTCACCGAACGTTATTGCCCTTAGTGTCGGAGTGTTCGTGTTCATATCAGTTTTTATGGTGATGTTGATGTCAAACGCAGTGAACATTACCGATGGCTTGGACGGTCTTGCCCCAGGCACTGTGATGATTGCAAGTTTCGCCATGATGGTCCTTTGTTACATCGCAGGGTCGCCAGAGTCCGCTGGGTATTTACTGTTGCCGTACATTGAGGGTTCTGCTGAGATGATGGTGGTAGCGGGTGCGGCTGCGGGTGCTTGCCTTGGCTTCCTTTGGTTTAACTGTCATCCCGCGCAGGTATTTATGGGTGACACGGGATCGATGCCTCTCGGCGGGTTGCTTGCAACGATTGCAATCATCATTCGACAAGAGTTTTTACTTTTGGTGATCGGTGGAGTCTTCGTTGTTGAAATTGGTTCCAGTTTCTTTCAAATCTACTATTCGAAATTTACTGGTGGAAAACGGTTTTTTCGTTGTGCCCCAATCCATCACCATTTTCACCGCAAGGGTTGGTCTGAATCCCAAGTTGTTGTCCGTTTTTGGGTCGTCGCAGTTGTGCTTGCGATGATTGCGCTCGTCTCCATCAAACTACGCTAATTGGTCACACGGGTCAATGTATTCAATATATTGCTGCATCGAGATCGATGATGGCGTTGGGAACCTTGGGGGCTTTCTTGAACCGATGTTTTCGAAGAAGGGCCACCAATTCAGCCATGTCGCCATGCAGTGGGGCAGTGAATACTTCTGGCTTCTCTGTGATTGGGTGAGTAAATGCAAGATATGCGGCATGCAGTGATTGCCGCTGCATGACGAATTGCATTCGTTCAAGCCCGCAATCGACCCCACGCGGGACAATATCGAGCACCTTGAGGTGTTTTCCACCATAGATGTCATCTCCAACAATCGGATATCCCAAGTGCTGTAAATGAAGCCGGATTTGATGCGTTCTACCCGTCTTCAATTCCAATTCAAGCAATGTAAAGCCATCGTAGATTTCCCGAACATGGAATATTGTGACGGATGGTTTCCCTGTGTCATCCCAACGAACGGCGTATCCATCTCGTTTTGTTTGGTGTTTTCCCAGTGGTACATCGATGGTATCTGAAATCGGTTCTACTTCTCCATGTACAACCGCAAGATATCGCTTGTGGGTTTGTCGTTTCTCAAATTGTTTACTCAATCGCCAATGTGCAGTATCGGTCTTTGCTGCAACCATCACGCCAGTTGTGTGGCGGTCAAGCCGATGCACCACACCCGGCCTTGCAAACTCTTCGCCGACTGTAGAAAGTGTCCCACTGCTGACATGTTGGAAATGCCATGCTAATGCATTGATGATCGTTCCAGATTTATTTGATCTCGCAGGATGAACGATGATGTCATCGTCTTTGTTGATGACTATCAGATCCTTGTCTTCGTACAGAATTTTTAGTGGAATCTCCTCTGCTTGAAGTTCAGTCGAGGGTGGTGGAGGCAAGACCACTCGTACAACATCTCCCTTGCGAAGTTTGGTTGATGCTTTTGGATTTTTTTCATTTACCGTTACTGCTCTCTCATCGATTAGTCGTTGCAAACTGGTTCTCGATAAAAATGGAATGCGAACAGCAAGATAACTGTCGAGGCGCTTCTCTAAGTTTCTCGAGAGCGTGAAGATCACTTCGATTGGTGAATCGTCGTCACTCCGTTGTTCTTCATATGCGTGGAAAAGTGCATTCGTATCAATGTTTCCCCCACCATCAAAAATGGTCTTTGACCGATCGCTCGGTGTGCCCATTGTTACTCGCCGCCAGTGTCAATGATGTCGGTGAGTGCATCGATTGTCGAGTTGATAGGATCAGCATCACGGCGCAATACTTGGTTGTTTCGAGCAGTGACTTCAATGTCTGTTGGTAACTCGATTGAAGTTGCAAGAAGATCAACGGTTTCCAGTCTAGACTTTGCTTGCAATACAAGAGCGGGGTAATGATCGCCGACGCGAGAAATCACTGCTTCATAGAAGAATTTTGCTTCTTCGACATTCCCTTGCGCTTCAGCGACTGCTGCTTGTCCACTTAATCCTGAAACGACCAAGAGAGTTGTCGCGATCGTGGTATCGTCGTTCGCAACGATTGATGCGTAGAGGCTGGCAGCTTTTTGAAGATAGAAGATACGATCTTCCTCAGTAAGTGTTGTGGAAATATTCGCATTGCTGCCGACGGTTCGATTCAAAATAACAGATTGTAAATATGTATCCGCTGCACTCAAGATGCCAAGCGCTTCGATCGAATCGACATCCGCATATGATTGGGCTACATCCTCGTGCGACGCGGGCAATCCTGAAACTCTTGCTTCGAGGTATGCGTTCCAAGCTTCAACTCGGTGAGCATCTTGTCCTTGTTGATAGCGAACGTAGAACAGATATCCAACGACAACCAACATGAAGACGAGAAGATAGCTCGGCCCCTTCTTTTTCATCCATAGGACAAACTCTTCGTTGACATTGCTTTCAGAAACATCCGCAGTCTGAATATCTTTTAATCTATCACGATCCATGTATGCATCCTTATTGAGAATCGGCAATTCTAATGGCACAGCTCGATTGTGGCAATCACCCACCATTCTAGTTGATGCAGATTACTTCAGATGGAGTCGATCAATCGCATTTTCAAGTTGTAAGAGGCATGCTGCGAGGTACCGCGGATCCCCCTCTGATTGCATAAAAGCAGGTGCTGTACCAGCGAGCATCAATCGTCGAACATCAACAAGATCGCTGTAGTCCTCTTCCACATCCAATCCATAGTGCCTACGGGCGACTGCCATCGCATGAACGGGTTTAGTCTTCTTGAGCCGAGTCTTATGTCCCCAGAGTTGGCGCTCAAGATAAACTGCATCTTCGACCCAATGTCCAGCATGAACTTCAGCAAGATCGATGAGTGAAACCTTCGCGTCTGGTGCATCGCTTCTGCACATGGCATTTGCCATGTGTAGGTCTCCATGGAGCCATTGGTTGATGGATCGGGATCTCCACATATCTTGCAGATAGGAGAGTTTTTTTACAATTAGCGAGTGCGACTTCTTCCACTTGGCATGATTTGCAATTTGGTTTTCGCGGACACTCTTCTTCGCTAAAGCGAGTAGTTCATCCCAATCTTCTAGCCGTCCGTCTTGGTCAACCTCAAATGAAGTAGCAGACAATGTAAACCGAGCAGCAGCGTCTGCAATTCGATCAATGTTTGAATTTTCCCAATGTTTCCCCAAGGGGCCAACGGGGAATCGCTCGATGATCATCCACGCAAGATCGTATCCGCCAAGTTCATCGTTGCCAGCAAGCAAGCAAGGTGCCACACCGTCTTCATCTTGCAGTCGCCTCGTCCAACGAAGTTCTTTTTCGACAATTGGTAATTTGACAACGACGTCCAAGGGACTCTTGTCTCCATTTTGCCACGTTGAGAATCCAGTTGCTGCACCACCACGTTGCCAATCGGTACGAAACCAGTGGATGTCTCCCAATCGATTTTCTGTTTGTTTTTTTAGTACGGGTTCTAATGTACTAGCAAGTGAATTTGGAATCGTGCTAGCGATTGAATCAATCACGCTCGATTTTCCTGTGCACCCATCACTCCCAAAGGGTATGGTCAACAAGCCAATTAGGCAAGTCAAAAGTAGAGGGGTTGCCCTAATTGACTTCAGAACATAGGTTACTGAGCATAATGACTAAAGAATGGGATGTATTGGTACTAGATTTGGACGGAACCTTGCTCTGTGGGCAAGGAGAAGTTTCACATACAAATCTGCACGCGCTTGATATGGTTCGCGATCTAGGAACAGAGATCGTGGTTGCAACTGGTCGTAGTTATTCTGAGTGTAAACACATTCTCAAGTGGATGAATCATCAAGGTGTTTCGATAACTGCTGGCGGTTCGCAATTGGTCACAACTACAGGGAAAACGATCGAACGAGATACAGTAGACGTTGAAATTTCTGAAGAAGTCACAACTCAGATCGTGCAGCATGATCTTCGATGTTTATTACTTAAAGATAGTTCAACATGCGAAGCGCAATATGTCTTGGTTGGCGACGCACCATTACACAATGCTTCAACCTGGTGGTTTGAAACGCTTGGGATCTCCGTGCTTGAAGTATCACAGTTCAAGGATGATCCATGGCCAGAGCACACGCTTCGCGTAGGAGCGGTTGCTGACAAGGAGCAATTGCTCCCGATCGTATCGTGTCTCGAAGCATCGTTGGCTGGAAAAGCAAAGTTGCAACATTGGTCTGCGGTCACTTGCTCAGAGGCAACCGGTTCCTCTACGCACCTACTTGAAGTATTTGGAAAATCCGTTGACAAGTGGAATATGTTGCGTCATCACCTGGGCGAATCGTTGGATCCAGCCCGAATCGTGGCGATTGGGGATGGATTAAACGATATTGAAGTATTTCAACAAGCAGGCTTCTCCATTGTGATGGATAATGCAGACGAATATGTTCAACAGCACGCAGATGTCATCGCTGGAAGGCATGACGAAGATGGATTCGCTCAAGCAATGAGGCAGTGGATTCTTCCTTCTTGCTCGGAATTACGATGACAACGATCACGGAAAAACAAGCAGACATGAAATCAGTTTGGGCGATTTCGTCCATCCTTGAAGGTGTTACACAGTGCCATGATGAATGGGCAATCTTTGCTCCAAGATGTGAACCATTTTGGCCTTCTCTCTCCTCCATAGAAGGTGTCATGAGGGTTCAAACTGCTGCAAGGGGGATTACACTTGCTTGTGAAAGCCAAAAACCAGCTGTTGTATTTGTTCCAAATCGTCAACTTACAAGAGCAATAGAGCTTGCCAGCACATTGACGCTGTCGATGCCTTTGGTTTTGGTCTTGGAAGACCATCCAATTCTTGCGCCGCAATTGCGCCCCAGAGAATCGGCTGCTCGTGCAGGTCTTTGTGTGATTGAGCCAAGTGATCCTTCTGAAGTCTCAGGATGTGCTACCGCTGCTGTGAAAATGTCAACTGCATCGAGGGCGCCATGTGTTTTGATTACACATCATTGGTTGCTCGGTGGCTCTGCTTCTGTTGAATGTGTTGCGGAACAAGTTCAGCAAGCACCTCGACCAACAGCAGAGATCGATTCACCGCTACGACTTGGTAGGAGACTCGAACTTAATCGGCAGCGAACCCTGCCAAGCCCTGGCGAAAAAGTTTCGGTTGGCTTTGTAACTGTTGGCTTGTCCGATCCAGCACTGAAATATTTGGTTAGCGAATTGCAATTGCTCGGAAGAGTGCCAATGTTGAATCTTCGTCTCCTAAACCCAATTGACACAATACCCATCGAGCGAATGTTGTCGCGTTGCCGCAACGTAGTCGTGTTGGAGCCAAGACCAGGAGAAGTCGAACGAGAGATCATTTCTGTTGGTCAAACAATGCGTCGTGATGGCAGAGATGTCGCTGTAATTTGGGGAACAAAATTACCGCCGATCGATCCAGATCAACAATCCGTTCCCGTACCAGTTGACAGTCTGCATCCGTCTGTCGTAGCACGGTTGACCCAGCACCTGCTTCACGATGTTCGTCCAACTGCTTTGGTGAGTGAGCAATTAATTCCAGAAGGGAAGTCGCTTAATGTGCCTTCCCCTCTGAGAACTTCCTTCGGCACGAAGGCAGCACTGGACTTGCTCCGTGAAACAGCAATCCGAGTCCTATCAGGCGAATCTGAATTGGGTGATGTTGTGATCGACGGCTTGCACATTGGAGATTCAGAAGGAGAGCGAGTCTATGTCGAAACGTGGGGTGAAAAACGGTTTATGCAGGATGGAATAAGCGTAGTTCGAGATGCCATCAGCCAAAATGAATCACGAATACTTCTCGTGTGGCGAAGCTCTGAAGTAGGGCATGCCATCTCTACGATGGTTGAATCAATCAATCCAGTGAAAAGCGATGACTACAAGAATGTGCAAGAAGTTTCTCTGGAAAATGGTGAAGATCTGGAAATTGCACTAGCAACCGCAAGCAAGCACAAAAGTGTGAGTGTAATTATTGTGAGCGATGGCGATGAACCAAGATTCGACATCGAAAAACTAGCATTGACTGCCGCAGAAATCGATCGGCGTGGGTTTAGACCCCAGCAAGCAATTGTGATCCCTATTGAGCAGATGGCAATGGTACGGTTTGGAACTTTTGAAGCTTCCCAACCGAGCCTGAGTGCACCCGCGATGCCTCTTGAAACGGCGATTACAACCAAATGGCTTAAGCCACAGTATCGGCGATGGCGTTTGTCATTGCGTCCTGTCCTTGAGCGAGCGCAGGTGACAAGAACAAAACCACCCGTTCGGGTTGTCGAAGAGAGTTCCGTGCGGCTATCACCACCGAAACCCATCCATGCTGCAGCAGCGAAATGGCGAGTGCATATCGCAGGCACAAGAGGTGACCAGCCCGGTGTCGTGGGAGATGTCTTGATGGAAGCGGGGAGGCAAATGGGCTATCAAGTGCACGCCCAATGCGACAGCGCATTTGTCGGCGCAGGTCGAAGGGCTTGGTCGCAAGTGATGTTTACACGCAGACAAACACAAAAATCATATCGACCGCACATCGGCGCTATCCCTTGGGGTGAAGCGGATGTCTTGCTTGGATGGGATAGAGAAGAAGTCATTCGAGCGATCGATCCAAAAGGGGAATTGCGCGTTGGTTCGACTGAACGTACGTACGCAATTATTAACATAGACCCGCTCGAAAGTCAGACGTCAATGACCGACTTTGATGGGAACCCCGCAACACTAGATCTCGACACGATGAAGAGTGCTTGTATTGCGGAGTTTGCTCAGCTACATGGTTTTGCATCACTTGCAAGATACAGATTCCATAATGAACGGCTAGGTGATCTTCTCCAACTTGGGATGGCGTTTCAATTGGGTTTCATCCCAGTTACTGTCGATGCGATTAACTCTGCAGTTGCAAAAGTAGAGCAAGATGGATTTGCACGTTCAGTTGAAGCCTTCGAGTTTGGAAGACGGGTGGCGTTGAATCCAGATGGCGCATGGCAGCCTGTCAAGGAGGAATCAGAGATTGATTTGCAGCGACTCATTAAACGGTGCATCCGCGACTTTGACAAAAAGGGAACTCGAGGTGTTGCACAAGCGGACGTCATTGGTCGATTGATCCAGCGAAGCAGGCAAGCGCTTCCAGAACTCGCAGATACTAAAGAGGGCCGCCAAGCAACCATCGATTTGGTCATTGCAATCCGACGCTGTGTCTTGTGGGGTGGTGAGGAAGCAGCAAACCGCTTCGTTAGTCTCCTCTACAAACTCTACGCTTCGGATACTTCACAGAACGAGAGGGCGTTGACTGTTAATGCAGTCTTGCCGCTTGCAGAAGCAATGCTCATCCGTGATCCGATCTATCTGGCTCGGTTGGCACAAAGCCCTGAAGTTATTCGCAGAGTGAGAAAGCGTCTAAATGTTCGCAAGTCTCGAGGTGACTCATTGCAACGAAGATTCTTGACCCGTATTCGTCTTCGTCTCTGGAATTGGTCATTGCAAGTTGATTTGCGAACGAGTGATTGGTCATCAGTTCTCGTTGCTAGTTTGGGGAAAGTTCTTCCATCTCACTGGCGAGGACGAGCTAAAGATCGCGCCGTTCGAGAAGCAATTGTTCACGCAGTGAATCAAGCAGCAACATCCACTGGACAATCTGATGATTGGGTTCGAAGATTTGCTCAGTTACACAAACTGGCATGTGATGGAACATTCCATTCATTGACAGTGGATGAGATCAAGAGGATTCTTCAATCGTAATTTGCGAGACTTCTCTTTTGAGTTGCCCGCAAGCGGCGGCGATGTCCCTGCCGCGGCTTGCTCGGATGTGTGAATTCACATTTGCTTTTGAAAGGGTTTCTTGAAACCTGTGCACTTGTTTTGTATCAGGTCGTTCAAATGGCAACTCTGAAACTTCGTTGTATCGAATGAGATTCACGTTGCATCGCAGTGTCTTGCACAACTCAGCAAGTTCCTTGGCATGGGATACTCGGTCGTTTACACCACGGAGCAGAAGGTATTCAAGGGTAATTTCTCGTCCAGTCGCTTTAAAATAGATGTCGCATGCTGAAAGAATCTCTTTGATCGTTGCGAATTTCGCCCACGGTATCAGTTGCTTTCGCAAATCATCATTTGGGGCATGAAGGCTCAAGGCGAGCGTGACAGGCACATCAAAAGCGGCGAGTCGCTCAATTGCTGCAGGAAGCCCAACGGTGGAAACAGTAATTTTTCTGGCACCAATACCAAGCCCCCATGGTGCATTGATAATGCGGATTGCACGGGTGACGGCGTTAAAATTCGCCAATGGTTCACCCATACCCATAAAGACGATATTTGTGATGTTATTCGCATCGAGCAAGACAACTTGTTCGACAATTTGACCAACATCGAGATTCCCCTCAAGCCCGCCAATGCCAGAAGCACAGAAAGTGCATCCCACAGGACAACCGACTTGACTCGAAACACAAGCCGTTCGACGTGCCTTTGCAGGGATCATGACTGTCTCGGTTTGTTTTGAACCTTCGTCCCAAGCGAGCAATTTTTTTATTGTGCCATCAGATGCTTTTTGGGTTGTGACGACTTTGGATCGTCGCAGTTGTAATTGCTCTCCGAGCGTCGCTCGGTGCTTCTTTGCAATGTTTGACATCTCATCGATCGAATCGATCTTCTTTGTATAGATCCAATCGAGAATTTGTTTGCTGGTGAATTGTGGCAAACCCAAATCAGCAACGATTGCATCCACATCTCGAGGAAACAGCTCAAGCGCATGTTGTTTTGATGTCACTTGGACTTGCCTTCTACCGTGATGTTACGCAACTCTAGAAATGAAGTGACAGTTGGTGGAATAGAGAATGACATGCCTTCATCGATAGTCGATTCATCTTGAAGTTCACCATCATGGTGTTTGACGAGATGATCGACAATCTCAAGCACGAGATGTTCAGGTGCACTTGCACCCGCTGTGATCAGAACAGTCTCAACACCATCAAGCCAAGTCTCTTGCAGGTGAGTTACGTCATCAAGCAAGTGTGCTGGTGTACCCACTGAATGGGCGATCTCGGTAAGCCGAAGGGAATTGGAACTGTTGTTGCTCCCCACAACAAGTACCAAATCCGCAGATGCCGCATCATCTCGCACCGCAATTTGTCGGTTGGTTGTTGCGTAACAAATGTCATCACTCGGAGGGGCATGAATTGTTGGGAAGGCCGCCTTCAGGGCGGAGATAATGATTTCTGCGTCTTCAATACTCAATGTTGTTTGGGTCAGGTAAACAAGTTTGTCGGGATCATCAATATAAAGGGAAGGAATATCACTCGGTGATTCAACAACCTGAATAGCATTAGGTGCTTCGCCTTGAGTCCCGACTACTTCTTGGTGGTTTCGATGCCCAATCAAGATGATCTGCCAACCACGTTTTTCGTACCGAATTGCCTCCGCGTGTACTTTGGTGACCAGCGGACAAGTCGCATCGATGCATTTTAAATGACGATCTGCTGCTTCTTCTCTAACAGCAGGGCTCACGCCGTGGGCACTAAAAACAACAATCGACCCTTCTGGGATTTCTGCAATGGTGTCAACAAAGATCGCACCACGTTCTCGCAATCTTTCTACAACGTGACGATTGTGGACGATCTCGTGATACACGTACAATTCTTCTTCGCTTTCAAGCCCATCCAACAGGAGATCGATGATGTCGACCGCCATATGCACGCCGGCACAAAAACCGCGAGGATTTGACAACTTAATTTGCATCTGGTCATTGTACCGCGAGAAAGTTACCGACTCATACCAAGCGTGTGGAACAGAAATGCATAAATATCGGCTGCTTCTTCAATGCGAAGTTGGGTAGGTTTTCCCGCACCATGACCCGCACGGGTTTCAATGCGAATAAGTACGGGCTTTTCACATCCTTGTGCGTATTGTAATGCTGCTGCGAACTTGAAACTATGCCCTGGAACAACTCGATCATCCGTGTCACCAGTTGTCACAAGGGTGGGTGGGTAACATGTGTTTTTTGTCACATTGTGGTAGGGGGAGTACGCTTTTAAGTATGAAAACATTTCTGAATCGTCGGGTGAACCGTAATCGCTTGTCCATCCCCAGCCCACAGTAAAGAGGTGAAACCGAAGCATGTCCATGACGCCGACTGCTGGCAAACATGCTCCGAACAAGTCGGGTCGCTGCGTCATGCATGCACCGACGAGAAGCCCTCCGTTGGATCCGCCCTGAATTCCGAGTTTGTCGGGGCGAGTCCATTTGTTTTCAATAAGCCATTCACTGCATGCGATGAAGTCGTCGAATACATTTTGTTTGTTTTTCAACATGCCGCCTTCGTGCCATCTGCGCCCATATTCAGCACCACCACGTAAGCATGCAACTGCGTACACACCGCCCATTTCGATCCAAGTTGCTCGCGACGGAGAGAAATACGGAAGAATTGAAATATCAAAGCCACCATATCCATACAGAAGGACTGGATTTTCTGAGTCCAAAACACGATCCTTGTGGTACGTCAGAAAGAGAGGGATTTGCTCTCCGTCTTTGCTTGTAACAAAGACTCGTTCAACGATGACTCCAGAAAGATCGACCGGTACATTGGCTTTCCAGAACAAGGAAGTTTGTTGTGTTTCCAAATCTAGCGTATAAATTGAAGGGGGCTGGTTGTAACTTGTGAAATACCAAAACACAGTTGTGTCTTTGTTGTCGCCGTTAAAGCCAGATGCAGTGCCGAGTCCTGGCAACGCGATTTCGTACAGTTGGTTTCCATCTAAGTCATGGACGGTTGCCTTTGTCGATGCGTCCTCAAGCCATCTGGCAGTAATCTTGCCTCCAACAATATCTGCACCCCTGAGAATGTTCTTCCCTTCTGGGATGACATCGTTCCATGTTGGCTTCGCAGCAGAGAGATCGATGGAAACAATCTTTCCGTTTGGCGCATTGCGGTCGGTTTTGAACCAGAGTTTGTCGCCAATGCCACCAATGAGTTCAACAGCTGCATCAAATGTGGGTACAAGCCATCGTAATTCGCTCTCATCAGGACCTTGCACGAGCAATCCATTGTCTGACGAAGTGCCTTCATTCACAGTAACGACGAACCATCCCCCATCCTTAGTTACCCTTGGTCCGTAATATCGTTCTGGATTTTTGGAATCTGCCCAAATGAGGTTGTCGCTGCTTTGATCTGTTCCAAGTTGATGGAACCAGATTTGAGAGTCAATCGTTGTATCGATGTGACCTTCACTATTGCTATCGGGAAACCGAGTGTAATAAAACCCAGACTCATCCGGCAGCCATGCAGGCGATGCATTTTTGATGTGTTCAAGGACTTCAGGATAGAGCCGCTTGTTTTTTAGACTACGGATTCGCCACGTTGACCAATCTGACCCAGCATCAGAAGTTCCCCACGCCAGAAACGAGCCATTGGGGCTTGGGCTGAACATGGAAACTGCAACTGTGCCATCCTCAGAGAGCGTGTTTGGATCAAGGAGCACATGGTCGATGGATGTGGCAGAGGTGCCTGTATAGATGACACTGTGGTTTTGCAATCCGGTATTTCTAGATTGGAACCATCGATCACCACGATGGTACGGTGACCCGTGTTTTGGATAATTCCATGCGTTGGTCAGCCGCTTGCGGATCTCATTCAGTTCAGTAATCGAATCGAGATACGCTCGTGTGACGATGTTTTCATCTTCGACCCACGTACGTACAGCATCGCTCTCTCTTACATCATGTTCAAGCCAACGGTAGGGATCTGCGACTTCAATGCCATGCAAGGTTTCCACCACGCTGCCTCGTGGAGCATCAGGATATTCATACGGAGCAACTGCGAGCAAACAAGAGGCAATAGAAATGAGTGAGTTGATCATATTAATTTCCAACAAAGGTAGGAAGTTGGTGAAGTTCTGAAGTCATATCGATCGGCCCATCCTCACCAATCAGAACATCTGCTTCGTAATGAACAGTCATCGAGTGATCAGCCGAGAAGATCGGCCATGTGCCTCGTTTGTGATCAATTGAATGAGTACCCGCGGCAAGCATTGGTTCGACTGCGATCAGCATGCCGGGCTCAAAGTTGCGCCACGCATCGGGCCACTCGGAGGGATGTGTTGGAACAACATTTGAAACAAAGGGTGGTGCATGAAGCGTTTTGCCATACCCGTGACCACCAAGACCCCTGACCAAGTGAAAACCGTATTCGCCTTCGGCGACTGCTTGCACTGCTTTGGCAAAGTCCATGAGTGGTCGATTTGGTTGCATTGCAGCAACACCCGCTGCGAGGGATTCTCTACCCGCCTTCATCAATAAAATGTTTTCATCGGTTGCATGCTCAACGGCCCAGGTCCATGCTGCGTCACCGATCCAGCCCTGATGGGTTACGCCAATATCGATTGAGACGAGATCGCCCGGAGCAAGTGGTGCTTGTTCCATGATGTGGGTTCCATGAACAACGCAATCATTCACCGATAAGCATGAGTGGCTTGGAAAGGGTGGTTGCCCTGGGATGCGGTAATTCAGAAACGCACTTTTGCAATTCAGTGATCGAAGTTGCTGTGCAACAAACGAGTCGATTTCTGGAAGCGTTAATCCCGATCGCAGGTAATCGCTGAGTGACCTATGTACGTCGACAACACAGTGTGCAGCACACCGCGCAGCTTCAATTTCTTTATCTCTGATCAATGGAATTGTTTTCATGATTCCTCTTCAATTTCCATCTCTCCATCGGTGAGCAGGTGGACAATCTCACCAGCGATCGAAACGAGGAGCGGGCCTCCTGCTGCAACATGCCAAGCTAAATCTCGTTCGTCTTCACATTCAAGTAACTGCATATCGGCGTGTTTGCCAACTTCCAAACTGCCGACTAGAGATTGCAGCCCAAGAACACACGCGGCATTGTGGGTTGTTGCGGTAATTGCTTCTGCTGGAGTTAGCCCAAGTCGGCGACATGCAAGTGCGATTGAAAATGGGATCGATGGGCTTGGGGCAGAGCCAGGATTGTAATTTGATGC
>Ga0066376_10002026_pt1 | contig 19192 bp, 18 predicted proteins | sample Knorr_S15_td_Bot_FD_77009 | JGI IMG/M metagenome (GOLD analysis project Ga0066376, IMG submission 77009) | Marine microbial communities from Southern Atlantic Ocean transect - Knorr_S15_td_Bottom_ad_5009_LV_A | ecosystem: Environmental > Aquatic > Marine > Oceanic | place: Southern Atlantic... | reverse complement strand
CAACTGGTGAGGTCCGAGTTATTGAAGTCAATCCAAGAGTCAGCAGGTCAAGCGCTTTAGCGAGCAAAGCAACAGGCTATCCAATCGCCCGAATAGCTGCAAAAATTGCCGTGGGGTATACACTTGATGAATTGCCAAACCCAATCACTGGTGAAGGCACAACTGCAGCCTTTGAGCCTACTTTGGATTATTGTGTCGTCAAAATACCCCGCTGGCCTTTCGATAAATTCCGCACCGCCGATCGAAGACTTGGCACCTCGATGAAATCAACTGGTGAAGTGATGGCAATTGGTCGATGCTTTGAAGAAGCATTCCTCAAAGCATGGGCTTCTCTGGAATATGGTGAACCTCATCCTCGCCCATTGACCAGAGCCGATGAAAGCGATGGCGAAGGAATGGCAGAGAGAGCCCATGAAGCATTGCCTGAGAGCACCTTGGTAGAATGGCTAAGAGTTGCTACCGACCGAAGAATGGGAGCATTATTGGAGGCATTTAGACGAGGCTGGAGCGTAGAGCAAGTTCATGAGATAACCCGCATCACTCGTTGGTTCCTGCACCATTTCGAGAATATGGCAAAGGTCGAAAAGGAAATCAGCGAGTATATTGGCTCAATTGAGAATTTAGAAACATATTCATTGCGCAGATGGAAGCGACTTGGTTTTTCGGATGCCCACATCGCTGATGCAAAAGCTGGATTCCCAAAAACAGGCTGGAAGAATCTGCCCACACTTGCAGGAGAGTCGGCAGTCATGGCTCGCAGACATCAACTCGGAATCCACCCAAGGTTCCGAATGGTCGATTCATGTGCGGCAGAATTTGCAGCAACAACTCCCTATTATTACTCAACATACGAGGGTTCTGATGAATCAGGAATTGATATTCTACCAGATATAGAAGAGAGAATAAAGGAGCGAATGGTTGTCATTGGTTCAGGACCTATTAGAATTGGTCAGGGAATTGAATTTGACTATGGTTGTGTTCATGCTGTGAAAGCGATTCGTGAATCGGGACGAGATGCTATCACCATCAATAATAATCCTGAGACTGTATCAACTGATTTCGATACCAGTGATAGACTCTACTTCGAGCCTTTGACATTGGAATGCGTTTGCGAGGTCCTGATTAGGGAAAGGGCACATGGGATTTTACTCCAATTTGGAGGCCAAACCGCGATAAACCTCGCCCTCCCTCTAGAATCCCGATTACCTGATCTTGAGAAAATGAACTTGAATCTAAAAATTCTGGGGACATCTACTGATTCCATGGATGAAGCAAGCGACCGTGAGAGATTTGAGTTATTTGCTGAAAGAATTGGCCTTAAAATGCCAAGAGGTGCAACCGGAACAACGGCTGATGATGTTAGGGCGGCAGCAGATAAAATTGGCTTTCCTGTGCTGATTCGTCCTTCATATGTACTTGGTGGCCGAGGAATGGAGGTTTTATCAGACCATCAACAATTAGAGGTATATCTGAAAGAGGCATATCTTGCTCCTGATAAACCACTCTTGGTCGATGAATATCTTGGCCATGCAACCGAATTGGATGTTGATGCTGTTTGTGATGGCGAAGAAGTGCTGATTGGCGCAGTAATGGAACACCTTGAGGAGGCAGGAATCCATTCAGGGGATTCAACTTGTTTTATTCCCGTCCAGACTATTTCTCCCCAAATGGTTGAAAGAGTGCGCGAACAAACCATAGAAATCGGACTTGGCTTAGGTATTATCGGCTGTTACAATATCCAATTTGCAATTCAAGGCGAGCGCCTATATGTTCTTGAGGTCAATCCACGTTCCTCTCGTACGGTTCCATTTGTGGCCAAAGCAACCGGTATTCCATTGGCTAGAATCGCAGCCAGAACAACGCTTGGTATGCTATTGAAAGACCAATCAATCCCTAAGCCGAGAACAGATTTGGTCTGTGTCAAGGCACCTGTGTTCCCTTTCATCAAGTTGACTGGGCTTGACCCAGCTCCTGGACCTGAGATGAAATCAACTGGCGAAGTGATGGGCTCAGACCCGGACCCAGATGTTGCATATCTGAAGGCAAGGATGGCAACTGAAGTCCCTGTTGCTTCAGGAGGAGGTGCCTATGTCACAGTTCGTTCAACTGACAAAGAGAATGTTGTTCCAATAGTTAGGGAATTGCTTGAATTGGGCTTCAAAGTTCACTGTACCCTCGGAACTGCTGATGTCATGAGGCGCCATGGATTAGGAGTCCAAACTGCCTATAGAATAACTGAAAGACAGCAACCTGATGCCTTGGACTTGATGCGAAAAAATAAAATACAATTCATCATAAATCTCCCAACAACGAGTGGAGGAGCAGTTCGCGATGGAAATATGATGCGTCGTTTGGCCGTAGAGTTGAACATTCCATTCGTAACTACGCTTTCTGGTGCCAAGGCAGAGGTCTCAGCGATTCGTGCTCAACGTCGAGGTCCATTGATACCTCAACGCCTCAAGGTTACTTACCTCAAGGACTGAACCAAGTTGCCAAACTGATGGCCCAGCCGATATTGAGTAGGGCGTGCCCTGCCATCAGACCGACAACAGAACGAGTTTTCCAAGCGATTAGATCGCCTATTAAGCCAAGGAATAATGCTAGAGTAATCGCTCCAACCCAACTCATCGAAGGTGCTAGTAATTCCAATTCATAGAGATGTAAAATCAGCCAAAGTGAATTTTGCAACAGAATAGCGGGCCGCTCCCCCCATTTATCAGCAGCCTGTAATAATACAAATCCACGAGTCCACAAGTCGGTAATCATAGCCATGATGCAGATTAGTGGCAAGGTAAGGGCCCAATCAGATAGCACTGTATCAGTACACCTATTTGCTTGCCAGAAAGTAAATCCACATGATTGAGGTGGCCATAGCATAAATGCAGCCAAAGCAATGCTATATAGGGCTAAACCTGTACCAATAATGAAAACTTTTTGACCCTTTGGAAAACTCAATCCCAAACTGTTGAAAGCACCTTCTTTGCTATTTCTATTCAACCACCAAATCGCTGGAATGATATATACAATTAGCATTCTCAGAGTCCTGAATAATGCCGACAGTGGCCGGGAATCTAGTCTAGGGTCTATCCAATATTGTTGAATGAGGTATAGCAGGCCCGCAGCGGCCGCTGAAAACAGGATAACTGCTATGAAGCCATCATTTCGGCTTTCATTTTCCAATCAAACCGCCTCAACAAGAGTCGTAGGCCTCGATGATATATTTGGTCAATGGAGATGTCCAAGCCAATTCAGAAAGCCCTTCCTCGCCTTCCTTGGCGTAAATTTTGACTACATCTTCAACCCTAACATTGCCGCCAGCAGAGCGTGCTAAAATGGTTTTACGCTTGACAGTCTTTCCTGTACCATGTGGGTCATAAATAGTATCAAGAGCATCCTTGAGGAACCAGGATGGCTTGCCTGAGGGATCATCACCTTCGTATTTCTTGACCATTTTCTTGGCTCCAAACATCCCGCCAGAAGGTTTCTTTGCTGCCATTTTCTTGCCAGTAGATGAGCTTGAGGCAGTTCGGCTAACACCGCCTCTCGAAGCACCACCTCTGGATGCCATATTACCACGCACGTCTTTTTCAATTTGTTCGCGGATATCATCTTCGATTTCATCGCGTAGTTCCTCCTTTAGTTCGTCACGCAACTCTTCCACGAGTTTTTCCTTCATCTCTGACTTGACTTTTTCTTCATCAATTTCGTCAAGGCGAGATTCGAGGTTAGTATTTTGTGTCTTTAAGGTTGCAAGGTCTCCAACATAATGGGCTGCAACTTGAATCAATGCCGTTTCCATTGAGGCTTCTAATTGCATCGAGACAACTTCCGAGGAATGGTCTCTCCATTTCCTCCATTGCAACATGGTATTGCTGTGAATATCAGAACCGCATTTTGGACAAAAACTTCGCTTTGGCGGTTTTAGGACCGGAATATTGCGCATTGCATCTGGGTCGATACCCTCACCCTCTCCACTTGCAACATCGTGAATATGGGTACTTGCATCCATTCCTCGGCTCATTGCATCGCGGAATAATGAGTCGCCCAAGTTTAGGTCACCGGATTGAATCAGACCCCATGCTTTGGTTGTTTTCATGACAGCTCTAACTGCGGCACTGGATGCCAGATTATCACCGAATGACCATTCACTCTTGGAACTGTCACTGGCTCCAGCAGTCGAAAAAGCCTCTTCAATATCGACTTCGTCATTATCGCCAGTAGCCGCAATTCCTAATGAGATTGGATTTGCACCTTCTTCGATTTTGGCAATCATATCGAATTTTTCAGCCATCGAGAGGTCATCTCTTTTGCGAATTACATCCTTCAATTGCGAAAGGTCATGGCCGGTGGAGGTTATTGGCCCTTGATCTACGAAGTCATGGCCACAGGCAAGACAGAACTTGGCAACTGCGTCGACTAATGCCTCGCAGGTTGGACAGTGTACCCCAGCCATGAGTTAACGGAGCCATTCTCACGCTATTCAAGGATGACGGTTGTTAGGCCCCCGTACAGGCCGAATAACGAGGCGGATTGGATTAGCCGAGATGATTCAATGTAGAGGTCAATGGACTAATGAGTTGCTCTTTGCCGAGTGCCGAAAGTAGGGCTGCTAATTTTGGCCCCTTGTCTTTGCCAAGGTAGAGATTGTATAATGTATTGAAAGCCACTTTCATTTCTAATTTACAATCTTGGGCTGCATTTCTAATCCACTGATTAATGGCAGACTCTGTATTTTCCAAGACTGTTGTCGATTCTGATAACTTTTGCAAGTAGGCGATTTGGTCCCCGCTTAGTGAATTCACCCACTCAGTATTGATATTTTCTTGGATGGAAACCCTAGATGAATCCGGAAACAATTCTCCTGCTAGCCAATTTCTCATTCGCCATAGCCTTTCTTGGAGCACCTTGCTAGGTTGTTTTTCGTCAATACCATGAGTTTGGTGGAGGGATTTCCATACTTCAGCATCATCTTGTTTTACTTGCGCAACTAATGAAAGATGACTGAATGAGACTCCTGAACCACTGGCAGTAGAATCTCCTGCAACCACTTGACTATATTTCCAAAAAGCCAACGCATCTTCTATTTGGTCGCGCTTCCTTTTCTTCATCGTCTCTTCAGATTGCAATATCTCCAGCAAGGAGGGGATTGAATTACCGAGCCTTTCGAATTCATCAGCCATACTGATTAGACCTTCACCAGTGTCGAAGTCTATAGCGCGCTTTGGCTTGGTTCTAGCAATTAGGTAGCGCATCATTTCTGGTGGCACAATGTCCAACAATTGGCGGGCAGACAAGGTGATTCCCTTGGAGGATGACATCGCTCCTTGTCCTTTTAGTGAGATCCATTCATAGGGCAGACCCATCGGGGCTTCATAATCGAGCAATTTTGCAATTTCCTTGCCGGTATCATAAGAACTACCTGCTGCAGCATGGTCTTTTCCAAAAGGTTCGCAGGTCACGCCGATTTGTTGCCATCTGGCTGGCCAATCTAATCTCCAAGGTAATTTGCCGTCAGCCGTTCTCAGGTCTGCTTTTCCTTCGATTCCATGCTGGTCAACCCAATGCACAAATGGCCATTGCCAGTTGGTGATAACTACTCCATCCATGCTACCATCCGAGCCTCTTGGGTTGTATGGGAACCAATTATCAGATAATTCACGGCTGCTAACTCTTTCGATTATTTCCCGAACCTGCCCAGCGGCATCGCATAGTTTCCGAGCATTTTCAGCAAAGTCCCCATTCTTGTATGATTGGTAATTGTCAATAACTCGGCATTCAACTCCAGTTTCTTCTAGAGCTGCCAAGAATGGCGCCAAGAAGTAGTCTGCATATGTTCCATCACCATCAGGACGCCCTTTCTCATCAGGTGCAGGAATATCCCCAAGCGGATGGCCGATATATTGAGAATAGGAATCATCTAGGAAATCGTAGACCTTGCGAAGTGGGTCTGCTGTGTCGGCAATATAGGCCAATTCAGCATTCATTCCTGCATCGCTGCAGGCTCTTCTGAGGATATCTCCAGTCAGAACTTCTCGCATGTTTCCGACGTGAATATGACCAGATGGAGTTATGCCGGTAGCGATTGTGTGAGTATCGGCTCTTTGGGCTAAACGCGAAGCGGCAAAATCAGCCCAATGCATTAGTACACCTCCAGTTAGACTGCAACAGCCCGAATTATTCCACGTAGCGGTACTTCTTCGATTTCATTGAGCGTAGTCTTGTTGACTAAAACCATGCATAATTTGACTTCAGCACCCATCTCTTTCATCATTGAAATTGTATTCCTCATCGTGGTTCCACTTGATAATACGTCATCGACTATAACCACTCTCTTGCCATTGACTTGACTATATTTATTGGACAATGAACCTAAACCAGCCCCTCCTTCGACATTACGATGAATAGATACCTCCACATCGAGGAATTTAGCGATTTCATGAGCAAATAGGATTCCGTTTAGGCTGATACCAACTATCGTATCAACATCATCATTGATTTCCTCAATGATAACATCAGCGAATATCGAAGCTATAGCCTCAGTACGCACTGGTCTTGCTCCGATTGTTCGCCAACCAATGCGGATATCTTCGGGTTGTTCATCAGTTGTTGAGCCAGTGCTTGCCAACCAAGCAACTGTATCCTGTGAAAGCGATAACTCATCAGCAATTTGTTGTGAATTTAATCCCTCTTTTTTGAGATTTGCAACCGTATTCCGCAGTTCATCGACGCTTAATGTCATGGCTATCGACACTATATGCGAAAGCACCCATCCATCAATACATCGGTTGTGGGCCTTCCATTGAGGGGAATTTGACGGCAAAGACCTAAACGGGGTGGTTGGTGGGCCGCATCGATGAGTGAGTTTGAGTACGAGGCATTGCTTGACCGCGCCCGTGAGAGAATACCCAAGGAAATCTCCGAAAGAGCACGTTGGACTTTACCTGAACCTCAGATTATGATTGAGGGAGCCAATACCATTTTTCGCAACTTCCAAGAGGTAGTTTCTCACATGGATAGAGATGAAGACCACGTATTCCACTACATGTTGAATGAATTGGGAACCAGCGGAAGCCGTGAAGGTCCACGGGCCCGCTTCAAGGGTAGAATTCCACCAAAGCGTCTGAAAAAGCGCATAGTCAATTACGTCAACACTTTCATCAAATGCAGCCAATGTTCAGCACCAGATACCCATTTCATCAAAGATGGTAGAACCACATTGTTGAAGTGCCAAGCATGTGGTGCATCGAGACCGGTGAAACTCTAAGGTTCTAGATTCATCAGCATCTCTTCAACTGGAATACCATCGCGAAGATGTTGTTCCATCAGTCGAATAAGTTGTTCCTCACTTCCATTGAGGCTGTACCAAATGCCCTCTGGATAGACTACACATGAGATGCCGTTCTCACAGAAATCTAAGCAGCCAGATTTCTGTACCCGCACATTATCCAAGCCTGCTTGCCTTGCCATCTGTTTCAAGCGTTGCATGACTTCAAGGCTATTCTTTTCAAAACAACAACCACGGGGACTACCTTCTGGTCTTTGGTGGCCACAGATGAAAACATGGCGTGAATAACCAGGCTCTGTCCTACCCTTTCCATCCTTTACCATTTCATTCACCCAAAGCATCAATGGCCTTGCACAGACGATGATCACGTTCGGTTATGGAATCAACATCATGACTCCATGTACGAATCAATAATTTTCCCCATGATAATTCAAAATCAGCATGGTGATTTTGTTGCTCACAAATTACAGCTGCTTTGTTTAAGAATTCTAATGCTTGAATAAAGTCGGAGAAGTTGAATGTTTTTTCCAAATGGTGGTCATCAACATTCAACCAAGCCATTCATTCAACCCCAAAGGTGGCTATCGTCTCTTCCAATCCCTTCTTTCTCCACCTTTTCATTGAGTTTGCTTCGGCGCTTCATGTCATCCCTCTCGTAAGTCATCAGGTCGCTATCATCAAGGTAAGCAGGTCTCATGTGGGCAACGAGAATAACTTCGATTATCGCATCTCTTGACACGTAGTGCAACTTTCTATCTTCACACAATAACTCAATGGTCATTTTCCCACTTGAGATTAACCTTCCTTTCATCCAAGGGTCGCGCCCTTCGGGGAGTATTCTTGCATCAAGTAAAACTTCGATTAAGTCATCTTTGCGGAGTCCATGTCGTCTTTCTAAGAGACTTCCGTTAAGCACTGGACCAAGTGAATTTAATTCTGGAGAACCAATGTCTTTCCACATATCTTTAGCCCAATTAGGCATGTTTTCCATGATATCGTCACCCATCTTCTTGGCTCCTGCAACGATGACATCGGGTGGTGGCGTAAAAGGACCACTATTCAAAAGACTTAGCAATGGAGAGGGATTGAATTAACTTCCCCCATCTATTCTTTTGAAGAGGGGGAGGCCCGCGCCTGTGGTTGAGGAGAGCCGATGCGTATCCGTTGGAAGGGCGTGCCAACAGTCTTGTTTGAAGACGAATTGCTCGATAAAGGCTTCACCCGTGGACGGGCTGCAGCAGACCGAGTCAATGAATCAAAGCGTACATTTAGAGTTCGCAAACAGATGAGTCGAATGGTTCAGACTTCGAGTGATACGATCGCCGAATACCTCTTGGAAGTTGTAAGCACTTGGCCATCTTTAGACCGCATGCCTGATTTCGACCAATCGATGATAGAGGCCGCAGTTGGCACCGATATGTACCGCAAGAACCTAGCCTCCTTACAATGGGCTGCCAGCCAAATTAGAGTGGTAGCCTCTCAAAATGTCAAGAAAATCATCCGCACTGCAAATATTGAGTTCATGCATACTTGCCGGCGAGAAGCCTATGGGCGCATCTCAAGCATTGTCGGCCAAGTTGGTAAGGGACTGGCATGGTTGAATGAAAGCAGAGAGATTCTCAAGGTATTGCCTACCATACATTCTGATGAGCCTTGTGTGGTGATTACTGGGTCACCAAATGTCGGCAAATCAGCCCTAATTCGTGCACTGTCATCAGGTGAGCCTGAAGTGAACTCTTATCCTTTTACGACTAAACAATTACACGTTGGTCATTTCACATCACACCGTTTGAAAGTTCAATTGGTAGATACTCCAGGTCTTTTGGACAGGCCAATGATTAAGCGAAATGCTATCGAAATGCAGGCCATTGCAGCATTGGAGCACTTAGGGAGTCTTGTGTTATTTCTACTCGATAGCAGTGAGAGCGGTGGTGTTTCGGTTGAAGAACAATTGAATTTATTAGAAGAAGTAAAGGAATTATTGCCTGGCACAGAATTATTGGTGTGTGTCTCCAAAGCCGACCTCTTAGACCCTCTGCCTGAAGGTTGGGGGGATGTAGATGTGCCCAGAACACAAGAAGGTCATCCCGCATTTAGTGCAATAGATGGCCAAGGGATAGAAGGCTTGCGCGAACTGATGATGGAGAAAGTGATCGAAGTTCAGCGGGGTACAGCTTTGACATTGCCAGAGGGATGGTACGTTAGAGACCCAGATGGGACCGTATAGAAGGACCTACTGCAACCCCTTTGAAAACATGAATTATTCGCCCTACGAGTCCCCATTCAAGCCGCTAGAATAGCTGTAGGGTCTGTTGCCATAGGCGCGGCAGTTGATGGAATGGCTAGCATGTTTGGAGGACGAGGGGTCAATACAGCACTTGCAGTTCTACTCGGCATGGGTTTCGCAGCGGATTACCTTTCACATGCAAGTTCGCAACACCGCCCCACAAGGTTGGATATGTCGGCACGTTGGTGGGCTGCATTGACTTCGGTTTCTGTCTTCATCTTACTGTCAATGACTACCTTCCCTCCTGCTCGGAATTCTGGCCAACTCCTTACCATCAGCATTCTATTTTCAGTAATTTTAGCGACATGTCTAGCGATGATGCACGGAAATTCAGCAACGGAAAGCGAAGAATAGTCAAATCAACAAATGGCAATCGGTTGTTGTTGAGTGGCTATATCCGAAACCCTATGTTCGCAAAGGTGCGCACTTGAGTCAAGCAGAACCGATGGAGACTTCTTGATGGGATTTAATCAACGACTTTTGAATAAACTAACAAGCCAACTCCAATCAATGCCATTACCAATATTGGCGTGGTGTTGAGCGATGCCTGCCATTCATAGTTCACAGTATTTGAGCGTAGGCTTAAAGAGACGCTATCCGAACCACTGGCGAAGCGATAATGTCCAGGAGTTGCCTTCCAAGAGAAACCCTCTTTCTGGTCGGGGCCACCTGCAACAAAAGTCAAATCATTTTCATCACATGTGAAGTGAGTCGGTAATTCCTTACAATCATTTGGCAAGCCCTCTTCAATGACTCCAATCCAAGCGCTATTTTCAGACCAAGAGACAGTAGTTGTTGCATCTAACCAGCCGACAATGGTAGGTAGGTCAAGAGTCTCTATGGTTACACCTGCATCACAAGACGGTAGGCAAGGAGGCACGTTGGCATCTATACTGCCGTCGCCAGATACTCCGATCGCCCCAAAGACCGACAAACCAATGAATAAAAGGCCGATTATTGCAGGTAGGACTCTCATCAAAATACACCTAATCTACTCAGTATCAACGGGGCAAAGAATACCAATGCGAAAAAGAAGAAGGCAATTCTAACCCTTTTTTCGTTCTTTTTATTTTGCAACCATTTTTTGTCGCATGCTTCATCTCCACAAATTTCAGGCTCTCGCTTGATATCGATTGGGAGGTGACATATTCTGCAATGCTTGTGGGCGACAACTCCCTTGTGGCGACCTTTACCAGCGGCTTTTTTTACTCCATCTTTGAGAGCGCTAGCAGTCTTTTCAACTTGTTTTTTTAATTTCTCTTTGCTGACCATCAATTCCACCTCAGGCGCTTATTTTGGTACCTTCAAATTCCAATCCAAGAATTGCGTTCTCTAAGCGGTCCATTTGGCGACCATCTACAACTGCGAGGTCCAAGGACGCTGAAATCGCTCTCTCTACTGCTATAGGGTCGACTACTGCCGAGGCTCCTGCTGGAAGGGGGGTCCCTATGCCGCAGATTTCACCAAGTTGTGATAAACTCATTTCTGTGAATGATTTTGCATCTTCATTGACTCTCGGGTCGCTATCATAGACATGTGAGACATTGGTTGCGATGATACAAATTTTTGCTCCTGCCTCGATTGCCAAACTAGTTGCAACCGCATCAGTGGTATGTCCGGGAACTGTCCCACCCATGCATACCACTGAATGGCTCTGAAGTAAATCTGCTGCATGAGAAGTGGTATTCGGAATTTCTTCTGCTACATCAATTCCTACTTCAGCTAAGACTTGTTGGATAATGGTGGCATTTAATCGCGTAGCAGCGATGCCGATTTTGTCTAATTTACTTTCATCGCTGATGTGCTTGCGAACAACTCCGATTCCCTCTCTGGCTGGCGCCCCACCTCCAACGACTATGCCGATTGAATGTTCCATTCCTTCGAGGTGGACCAACATTTGCTTTAGTCGGGAAAACCATTGCTCGCGCTTTTCGGCTTCTTCAGGACGAAGTAGGCTGCCGCCCAAGGCGATGACATGGATTGTAGCCACGAAGCCTGCCAATGGTAGCACTCCCTTGATGCTGTCGGCTCACACCGTAGGTGTGAAGCACGGCAGGCTGATAAACCGGAGTCGCGGCCAGTTAGATGGGGGAGTTGGCTTGGCTGAAGATGTTGAACAACAAGCTAGGCGGCTTCGCTTGAAGATGGTCCTTGAGGACCTCCAAGCGATGAAGGGATACGGTACAGAATTGGTCACCATCATCATCCCTCCAGATAGGCAGGTACACGATGCTCGCTCCCTACTACAGAATGAACATGGTCAAGCAGCCAATATCAAATCGAAAGGCACTAGAAAAAATGTTCAAGGAGCGATTGAATCAGCTCTTTCTACCTTAAACCGATTCAAGAATGCCGGTGAGCGAGGTGTAGCATTATTCGTTGGGGCAGTTATTGTAGGTAATAACAAAACAAGAATGGTCAACATTTGTGTCACCGATCCACCGGAGGAATTGCAATCTTTCCGCTATCGTTGTGATTCAGTATTTGAGACTTCACAACTTGAAGAGATGTTAATCGACCGTAATTCCTATGGTTTATTCGTTATTGACCGTTCAGAAGCAACCTATGGGATTGCAACTGGAAAGAGAATCCATATTCAGGAGCACTTGGTTTCTAACATCATGGGAAAGCACAGACAAGGAGGTCAATCGGCTCAAAGATTCGAGCGCTTAATCGAAGAGGCCGCCCACAAATTCTTCAAGCGGGCTACTGAACATGCATCTGATTATTGGCTTCCAAATCTTGTAGATATTAGAGCCATAATCATTGGAGGACCTGGGGCGACCAAAGATTATGTCGTCAAGCACGGCTATTTCCACCACGAAATAGCCAAGAAAATAGCAGCCACTCATTTCGATGTCGGCTACTCAAACGAGAGTGGCATCAGGGAACTTGTCGCCAATGCAGGTGCCTTAATGGGAGAAATTGAATTAGATAGAGAGCGTAAAATGATGACTAATTTCCTTAGAGAGATTATGCAGGCTCATCCCAAGGCGACATATGGTGAGATGATGGTCCGCAATGCTTTGGAGCAAGGAGCAGTCGCAACTTTGCTGATTTCAGAATCACTTCGAAAGCGAAATGTCGACTTACAGTGCAATTCCTGTGCTAATGAATGGACCACTTCTTTAGGGCGAATGGATGAAACTCCGCCTTGCCCTTCTTGTAAATCAGAAGATGCAAAGGAATTGGCGGAGCGGGACTTGATAGATGAGTTCACCGAAATGGCAAGTCGCTCCTCCTCAGCGATTTCCTTCGTTTCAACCGATACTGAAGAGGGATTACAACTCCACTTGGGATTCGGTGGATTAGCAGCAATATTGCGCTATCCAATGGGCTGAGGTGTGGATGAATGGAATTACTCCGCAAAGTATTGGAACCCCATTTAGCCGAAGTATTGGCTGCTGCAGGTTTGGATAACTTGCCTTGGCAAAAGATGTTGACAATAGCTCGTGAATCTGCCCAAGGAGACCTTGCTTTACCTTGTTTTGCCTTTGCAAAAACCCTCAAACAATCTCCTGTTCAGGTCGCAAAAGACCTTTCTGAAGCGGTGCAGTTGCGTAAGTCGCAAGATAATGACTTTGATGAGGTCTTGCTATCAGTTGAGGCTATTAATGGCTACTTAAATTTCATGACCAACCCTGCTTGGATTGCAAAACAAATACTTTCTCAATACGATGAAAACAGTGGAAAGGCAGCAAACAAAGGTCATCGTGTTCTGATTGAGCATACATCAGCAAATCCAAATGGTCCATTCCACGTAGGCAGGGCTCGAAATGCAATCCTTGGTGATACTCTCGTCCGCCTTCACCGATTACACGGTCATGAAGTTAAGGCAGAATACTATGTTGATGACATGGGAAAGCAGGTTGGAATCTTGTCATGGGCTTTGAAGAATCTCGATGCTGAGAAAGTGTCTGAAGTTCTTGCAAGTGCAGGGCGCCAAGATAACCTTGGGCCATGGCAAGGAAAACAAGACCATGAACGGGTGCGTTGGTACCAAGCAGCAAATATCCTTAAAGAAAACAATCCACAGGTCGATGAAGAAGTTGGAGAGATGGTTAGATTAAGTGAAGAAGGTGACCAAGAAGTCCTACAATCATTCAATGATGCTTACCAGCCGGTCCTTGATGGAATGTTAGATACCTTGGCTGAATTGGGAATTGAATACGATGCCTTCACCAAGGAATCAAAGTTCGTTGTAGATGGAAGCGTCGGCCTCATAATGGAACAATTAGAAGCAAGTGAATTACACGGAACGGCTGATAATGGAGCCCATTATTTGGAATTAGAAAGCAAAGGAATCAAGGGCAAGAGTACAAAATTCTTCTTCAGAAGAGGCGATGGCTCCTCTCTTTATGCGACTAGGGATGTAGCATATCACAAATGGAAATGGCAACAATGCGATCGTCTCATCAATATCTTGGGGGAAGACCACAAATTACAATCCCGCCAAGTTGGCATCGCCTTAGAGGAAGTTGGTCAAAGAGTTCCAGAGGTAGTTTTCTATGCTTTCATCAAATTACCCGATGGAAAAATGTCAACCCGCCGTGGTAATGTTGTATTCATGGATGATTTATTGGTTGAAGCCCGTGCCCATGCACTGCTTGCAGTTAAGGAATTACGGGCCGATCAATTGAGCCAAGAAAAGATGGAGGAAATCGCAGAAGCCGTTGCAAGCAGTGCGGTTCGCTTCAATATCATTCATGTAGCCCCCGAAAAAGGATTCACCTTCCGTTGGGAAGATGCACTCTCCTTTGAAGGAGATTCTGCTCCCTTCCTGATGTATTCCCATACCCGTGCTTGTGCAATTCGACGTAAAGTTACTAGAGAGGGACATGATGTAGAGGCGCTTATTGAGGAGGCCAAATCCCAGGAAGTTTGGAATCAAGTTGGGGATTCTAAATCTGCTAATGAGTTGTTGAGATTATTGGGAAGGCATTTGGATGCCTTGGAAAATGCAGTAGAGAATCACCGACCGCACTTATTCGCCTCCCACTTATTGGCTCTTGCATCTGCTTTCAATGGCTTTTATCGCGACCATCCGGTGATTTTCGAGGGTAAAGTGAATCTGCTCAATCTTTTATTGAGTGAGACTAGCAGAAGACATCTTGCTTCAGGTTGCCAAGGTCTCGGTGTAATTCCAATCGAAGAGATGTGAAATCATTCTTCTTCATTAGCTAAATCACCTAGTGCTGTGCCAAGCCCTACACTTCCTTCTTTGCGTAAGATCCTCTCCATCCGAGTCTTTGCATCTTCCATGCTATAATCGACCATTTCATCATCAACATCTCCACCAGCAGCTCGCATTTCTGCTGCCTTTTTCCTAAATTCAGTCATCGCTTGTTTAATCGACCTTGATTGGTGTAGCCAACGAATTGCTGGCAATCCAATATCGATAACTTCAGGCTCGTAGATATTGTCTTCCATCCATGCGCCACAGGCTGTGCCATGACAAAGGGCACTGAAATTATCCAAGTCAATCCAAAAAGTTGGCCGATCACAAATTGGACAAACTTGGCAAGACCATTTTGCTAATAGGGTTAGAGCATCTTGTCCGATTAGGTCAATCTGCCAGCGGGCTAAATTTGCTGAGATTATTTTTCCTTTCCAAGAATGTTTGAAGTAATCTTTGAGGACATTGAGAGCGATTCTCTCACTTGAAAAAATTCCCAAGCCGATGATGTTCCCACCTTCTTCCTCTACAGTTGGTACGAATACCTCACCAACAACCGGCTCGTCCATCACCCGCAGGCTGATACTGATGAGGCATGAACCTGCCCCTATTCATTCGCCGCGTTGCCATGTTTTCTCGATTACTGCAAGCCCACCAGCATGCGGAAGGGGAGCCTCGGGTTTTTCAATTCTGATTTTCAAGGCACTAACTACGCTTTGGGATATTGCTTGGTCGACTATCCTTGCTGCTAATTCTTCCAATAGGTGGGCTGATTCCATCTCTAAGAATGCCTTGTCAATCCAAGTTTGAATGAGACTATAGTCAAGGCTTGCAGAGAGGTTTTCTCCTCTTGGCTCGCCAATTATTGTAGCCCAAACGCTGACGACGAAAGTTTGCTCTTGCTCCCGTTCCCAATCAAATGCACCATGAGATGCACGTATTGAATAGGACTCAAGGCCCACCAGTATAGGCATGAAATCACTCATCTCTGGAATGCACCCAAATCAGGTGATACCCGAATTGAGTTCGCACTGGTTCGCTGCAGGAATTGAGGTCTATTGACCATACTGCTTTGTCGAAGGCGGGAACCATTTGTCCTTGTGTGAAGGTTCCTAAATCACCTAATTTACGACTACTTGGGCATTTACTGGCTTTTGTTGCGTAGCGTTGAAATTCTTTCAAATCAGAGATATTGCGCTTGAAATTTAGGGCATCACCTTTGGAGTTAACCAAGATGTGGCTCGCATGTGCCTTCTTCGCCATATTGTAGGCTGCAAGGAACTGTGGTTTAAATCTCCGCTAAATAACGCAGGTATGTTCCATAGATTATTCCCGAAACAGAGAGGCTTTCTTCATTGAAGTGAGTCATGTCATCTGCATAGGTATGGTACTCCCAAGAGCCGCTACCATAGCAGACCACAGCACGACCATTTTCACCATCGCCGAGGTCATAGACGAATGGTCCGTGGTCAGAATTATATGGCATACCATCTGATTCACCTTTCGCACCATCGAGGAGTCTGTACTCAATAGTGTACTTTGAAGCGACTTCGGGTTTTTCATCTTGGTAAATCGCAGCAATTGCCTTGACATGTGTAATATCCTCCTCATAATTACTGAATAGAGTCAGAGTATTTCCCCGCTCGGCAAAGTCTGGGTCGACGTGATTCATATCGAGATTGACATAGAGACGGAGATTATCGCGCAATTCTTGTTGATGAGCCTCAACCCAAGAAGTTGAACCCCACAAGCCTTCTTCCTCACCACCCCATGTGCAGAACATTATCGTCTTGGCTGGGCGAGCATTACCAGATAACATCTCAGAAAAGATTGTTGCCAATTCCAAAACTGTAGCACTTCCTGATGTATCATCAATCGCTCCTGGTCCATTGTAGACAGTATCGTGATGGCCACCAGCCATTATCAACTCATCACTGATGCCTTGCCATTTGCCACATGGAACATAGACATCCAAATTGCCGGTGTTTTGTACATTTGTGCTCAGAGAAACTTTGCCACCTGAATTGTTAACAGCATCCCAGATTTCATCTCCAGCCTGACTTGAAATCATCATGAAGGCAATATCATCTGGCATCGAGCCGCCATTTGCAGCCTTCACCTCATCGACTCCAACACCTTTGAAGATGGGCACGCAATTGTCTGCTTCCACCTTATCACAATTATAGGAACTGACTACCAATAATGCCGCTAAGCCATATTCTGCCGCCTTGCTGTAGAGGTAGGTATTACTTGCAAAGCCACCGCTTTCTAAGAATACCAATCCAATATTGTCACTTGCCAAATCCCAATCTGCTTCATCTGAGCCATTACCTAAGTTGATGAGGTCTGCATCGTTGAAGTTCAGCGTCCTTGTTCCCGAAAAGCCTTGCAGTACTACTTCAGTACGGTGCTCATAATCGGTTATCTGACGATTGGTATCGAGGAATCCACAGGATGGAACAAATGGGGTATTGCCAGGAACACAGAGTTGTAAAGTGGGTGCACTGATAATTGAGAACATCGGCACACTAAATGATTCCAAGGTTGCTTCATACCCTAATTCCTCAAATGTATCATGGATGTATTGGGCCGCATTACGCTCTTCTTGACTTCCTGACATTCTGCCTTTCCATTCGGTGTGTCCATGTCCAACTAAGGTGTCCGCATATTCACGAGCCCGCCCAGAGTCGAATTCTATTAGTTCAGGATAATCAACCTCCTCATCAAGGAAGGCTGATACTAATTCGTAACCAATGTAGCCAAGGCCTCCAGTGATTAGTAGCCCTGTAACAATGATGACTGGGATAGGGAGAGCGAGAAACTCCTTCATCGAGCGTTGCCAAGGTGATGTTTCTTGGCTGTTTTCTAATTCCGCTTCGAGAATTAATTCTTCTGCCTGAGGTTGGATTTGGAGTCTTGCGATTAGGTCGGCTTTTTTGCCGGAGAGGGCAAGGCCTCTTGTCTTGAGTTCCTGTTTTAGTTGGGCTACTGTGAGCCCTTCATAGGTTGACATTGGATTGGGGGAGGGGTTTGGTGGTGATGAAGCGTTCGCATTCCTGCAGTTGTATCGCACTCCTGCCTTCCAACTTTCAATATCTGTTTGAAGGCTTTTCAGTGGATCAGTACAGTCGGTAAGATCGTAAACAAATACAGTAAGAAGGGCTTCTTTGTATTTCTTGGAAATCCCCAACAAGAAGCAGTAAATATCACCAGCGAAGTATTGCAGCAATATTTCCTAATTCCTTTAGAAAATTATCATCGATAAACTCGACATGACTTGAGTTTCGTATTGCCGCTTCTACCGCTTCATTTGCAAAATTAACTTTATTGCCTTGACTTGAACATTTTGGACATTTTTCATTTGGATTAAACATGTAAGTGCTACAAGGTTCACATTTTAAGCCAGGGATCAATATTTCTTTTTGAACTAATAATGACTCAACTCTTCCACTTTCGGCTGCTTCGAGGACTGCCTTTACTCCAGAGATAGCCAAGCCTGATTTCATCAAACCTTCTCTCAAGCTCTCGATATAAGCATCTTCTTCCTTCTGTTCTTCCTCTTTAGCAAGTTCAATAAAACGCGCTAATAATTTCTTATTGTTATTATTCAGATCGGCACTTTCTGCTGCGATGATCAATTTTTGTGCGTTTTTTGACAAGCGACTAATAAATTGGTTTTTGGCAGACCCAGGTCCAGCGATCATCAATCTTACTTGACCTAATTCAGCGATTAAAGCATCCACTTGTGAAGAGATTTCATCATAAAACTGCTTTACCACCCCTTCACGATTACGCTGATAACGCATTTGACTCCATCCACCTTTTTTATGGCGGCCTATCGCCGAATGTTCGTGTTCATGGCGCATTTCTTCAAGTGCCCCTTCTATGTGATAGATAGTAGATTGTTGGCCATCGAGTAAAACCAAGAGAAAGCCTTCGTATTCATCGGCAAACCTTGCCAATGGTAATACGTAGGGGCTGGCATCGAGAATCACTGAATTTTTTATTCTAGCGCCGAGACCTACCGCATGGTCAATATCGCCATTTAAATGTAAAAAAACCGCTGCTGAACGGAATTTCCCCTCTAAGTTTGAAATAGATTCCATACCATTAGTGTACATAGATTCGATTGAATCGGCTATTTCTTTATCATTTAATGCTGAGCGGATTTCTTTGATTCTCCGACCTAATATTTTCGAATGGTTTGGGTCTTGTAAATCGACAAATATAGATAGGTAAGTATCGCGATTATCCTGATCATATAATGAAGATAAATGCTTCAACAAATCGCTATAGTTCCGGGCTGCTTTGGTTGCCATCGTTCGTTGTAAGTTAGCACTGATAATATAATGATAGGGTTACAAAGCAGTAGCACCAGAGATTCCCTCCACCACCAATGGGTGAATATCTCATGTAAAGGTGAAGCGTCAAGTTGATTGGGAAT
>Ga0066376_10002022_pt1 | contig 19223 bp, 15 predicted proteins | sample Knorr_S15_td_Bot_FD_77009 | JGI IMG/M metagenome (GOLD analysis project Ga0066376, IMG submission 77009) | Marine microbial communities from Southern Atlantic Ocean transect - Knorr_S15_td_Bottom_ad_5009_LV_A | ecosystem: Environmental > Aquatic > Marine > Oceanic | place: Southern Atlantic... | reverse complement strand
ATACAATTTTTCTTTTATTGTCAGGGATGGATCCATCGGAAATAAGTTCGCTTGTTTCTCCCCCACAAAAATCTAAAATTAAATTAGTTGCTTCTTCTATGCCCGTTATTACACTTTGAGGATCAACTCCACGTTCAAATCTGTATCTTGCATCTGTAACAATATTTAATAATCTTCCAGTTTTTGCAGTACTTACTGGATCAAAAATAGCAGATTCAAGAAAAACATTCTTTGTATTTAAACCACATCCCGTTGACGAACCTCCTATCACGCCTGCTAAGCTTATTACATCATTATCATCTGATATTGTTATCATCCCTTTTGATAGTTTGTAATTTTGATCATCTAGAGCATTAAAATTTTTCCCTCCATTAGATAATGATATTGTCAGATTTCCTTTAATTTTATCTGCATCAAAAACATGTAAAGGTCTATTAGAATCAATTGTTAAATAATTTGTAATATCAACTAAAGCTGAAATCGGTTTTAAGCCTACTGCAACTAATTGTTTTTTAAACCATTCTGGACTCTCACAATTTTTTACATTTTTGATATATCGTCCATAAAATACCGGGCAAATTTTTTTTGCTTCTTTTGTAATTATTATTTCAATATCACTTTTAAACTTCCCTTTTTCTTTAGAAACTTTTTTCTCAAGAAAATCTCCCATTCCGCCTGCAGCTAAATCTCTAGCTATACCATTTATTCCTAAACAATCAGATCGATTTGGTGTAATCTCAACATCAATTATTTTTTCAGATGGATACAAAGTAGATAAAGAATCACCTATTTTCTCATTGGCACTTAATTCTATTATTTCTTCATGTTCTTTTCCCAAACCAATTTCTTTTGCTGAACACAACATTCCTTCGCTTTCAACACCTCTAATTTGTGTTTTTTGAATTGTAAAATCTCCGGTTGGCATTCTGGTACCTACTGGAGCTAATATTGCTTTCATATTTTTTTTTACATTAGAAGCCCCACAAACTATATTGAATGTTTTATTCCCATCATTAATTTTACAAAGCTTTAGTCTGTCCGCGTTTGGATGGTCTTTAACATCAACAACTTGAGCAATTTTAAATGGCTTTAAAACATCTTGGTTATCAATAATTTCACTTACTTCTATACCCAATAATGTGAGTTTTTCGCAAATATCTTTAAGACTTCTTTTTGTTTTTAAAAATTTTTGTAACCAAGAAAATGTAAACTTCATTTTTTAAACTTTTTCAATATTGTCAAAAACTGAGAATCCAAAATTTTTTAACCACTTAAGATCTGATTCAAAAAAACTTCTCAAATCAGAAATACCATATTTTAACATCGCCATTCTTTCTACGCCCATTCCAAATGCAAATCCTTGAAATTTTTTTGTATCTACTTTACAATTTTTTAAAACGTTTAAATTAACCATGCCACAACCCATAATTTCTAGCCAATCTCCACCAGTTCCAATTTTAATTTCTTTTTTATTTTTATAACAACCAATGTCAACTTCTGCTGATGGTTCAGTAAAAGGAAAAAAACTTGGTCTAAAACGGACAGGAAGATCTTCTATATCAAAATATTCATGACAAAAATCTAAAATACAACCTTTTAAATGAGACATGTTTACATCTTTATCAATACATAGCCCTTCAATTTGATGAAACATGGGAGTATGAGTAATGTCTGAATCTGCACGATATGCCCGACCAGGAGCAATAATTTTTAAAGGCGGCTTTGTATTTTCTAACGTTCTAATTTGAACCGGCGAAGTGTGAGTTCTTAAAAGATTTTTTTGGCCATTTTTATTTTTTTTTAAATAAAAAGTATCATGTAATTGTCTAGCAGGATGTTCTGGGGGTATATTTAAGGCAGTAAAATTATGATAATCATCTTCAATATCTGGTCCTAAAGCTATTTTAAATCCCATTTTTTGAAAAATTTTTGTTACTTCTGCTATTGTTTGTGTAATGGGATTAATTTTACCTTCTTCGTCTGGTCTTGATGACAAAGTTGAATCTACGCTTTCATTTAATAGTTTGTTCTCTATTTCATCTTTGTTAAGATCATTAAATTTTTTTTCGATTATAGTATTAATTTTATTCTTAAGGTCATTAATAGCCTGACCCGTTTGTTTCCTTTGATCCTTAGGCAAACTACTTATTGACTTTAAATGGTTTGTAATACTTCCCTTTTTCCCGAAAATCTCAATTTTTAAAGAACTCAAGCTTATGGAATCTTTAATACAGGATAACTTTTCTTCTATCTCTTGTTCTAATTTTTTTAAATTTTCAAACATGAAAGCACAAAAAAAAAGCCCTATCTTTTTATAGGACTTTCATTGTAACATTTTTATAATTAGTTTTTTTAATTTTTTATGTAGTTTTTTCTTTTCTACCGCGAACTTTTTCAACAATAGATTTAAAAGTAATTGGATTATTTAAGGCAATATCTGCTAAAATTTTTCTATCAATTTCTATTTCAGCTTTTTTCATCCCTTTTATAAATTGACTATAACTCATTCCGTGTTCTCTGGTCCCAGCATTGATCTTTTGTATCCACAAAGCCCTAAAATTTCTTTTTTTTGTCCTTCTATCGCGATAAGCATATTGCAATCCTTTTTCAACTTTTTGAATAGCAATACGAAAAACATTTTTAGATCTGCCTCTATAGCCCTTGGCCATTTTTAAAATCTTTTTATGTTTTGATTTAGCCTGTACTCCTCTTTTTACTCTAACCATTTATCTCTCCTTTTTTTACTTACTTATACGGCAAAAAAGTTTTTATAAGTTTAAAGTCGGACTTTTTTAAAATCGTTGTTCCTCTTGCTTTTCTTTTCATAGACTGCGACCTTTTTCTTAAATTATGACTTTTAAAAGCATAATTTCTTTTTACTTTACCAGAACCAGTAAAACTAAATCTTTTTTTTGCACTAGATTTTGTTTTCATTTTCGGCATTGTTTTTTTATAATTATTAAAATATTTTAAGAATATATACTCAGTATTGGGCCTAAAATCAATAAAATTAATTACTAAAGTTTAAAATCATAACTAATTGTCTTCCAAACATTTTAGGTTTTTGATCAACTGAAGCTATTTGTTTGGTTTCTTCTTGAATTTTATCAAACAATTTTGCCCCCAACTCCCTGTGGCCCATTTCTCTTCCTCTAAATCTTAAAGTAACTTTAACTTTATTTTTTTTTCCTAAAAATTTTCGAATTTGTTTCATTTTTATTTCATAATCGTGCTGATCAATTCCTGGTCGAAAACGAATTTCTTTTGTGTTAATTGTTTTTTGTTTTTTCTTTTCCTGGCTTTTCTTTTTTTGAAGTTGGTATCTATATTTTCCAAAATCTAATATTTTACAAATTGGTGGGCTTGTATTAGGAGATATTTCAACTAAATCCAAGCCTGCATCTTTAGCTTTTTGAAGACCATCATCAACCGGAACCACGCCTATCATTTTACCATTTTGGTCAATTAACTTAATTTTATCTGCTCTTATATAATGATTAACTCTTGGGCCTCTAAATTTGGTAAAGCTGAAAAATCTTTTTTTTCGTTGTTGTATTCTATTCTCCTTTTTAATGTTATTATTAAAAATTATCTATTAAAAATTTTTTTTTTCAAATTTTTTTTTTTTTAAATATTCAATTGCTTTTTCAAAAGGCATAACTTTTTGTTTTTCTACAGATAATTCTCTAATTGTTACAGATTTATTATTTTTTTCTTTTTCTCCTACAATAAATAATACGGGGACTTTTTTATGACTATGTTCTCTTATTTTATAATTTATTTTTTGATTTCGATGATCAAATTCCACTTTAAATCCTACAGTGTTTAATTTTTTTGAGATTTCTTCGGCATAAGCATTAAATTTATCAGTTATAGGGCATACAACAACTTGAACGGGACTTAACCAAAAAGGAAATTTTCCTTCATAATGTTCAATCAATATCCCTATAAATCGTTCCAATGAACCAAACAATGCACGATGAATTAATACCGGTTTTTGTTTATTACCTTTTTCATCAATATAATTTGCATTTAACCTTTCAGGTAGATTCAAATCAACTTGAACAGTGCCACATTGCCAATCTCTGTTTATGGCATCTCGAAGTATAAAATCAATTTTAGGCCCATAAAAAGCTCCTTCTCCCTTATTTATCTTATATTCAACATTTGTTTTTTTAATAGCATATAAAAGAGCTTTTTCAGATTTGTCCCAAATTTTATCGTTTCCTACTCTTTTTTTTGGTCTATCAGCATAATTTACTTTTATATTTGAAAATCCAAAATCTTTGTAAATCTCTAAAATTAATTTAGTTACATTAATACATTCTTCAGTTATTTGTTCTTCTGTACAAAAAATATGTGCATCGTCTTGGGTAAAAGATCTTACTCGCATTAGCCCATGTACCGCTCCTGATGGTTCGTATCTATGAACTTTTCCAAATTCAGAAATTTTAATTGGCAAATCTTTATAACTTTTGATCCCTTGATTAAATATTTGAATGCATCCTGGACAATTCATTGGTTTTAATGCAAAGGTTCGTTTGTCTTCAGTTTCAACTGTAAACATGTTTTCTTTAAATTTTTCCCAATGGCCTGATTTTTCCCATAGTGACCTATCTAACATATCTGGAGTATTTATTTCTTCATATCCTGAATCTAATTGCTTTTTTCTTAAATAATTTTGTAATTCATTAAAAATATTCCATCCTTTTTTATGCCAAAAAACAGATCCTGGGCTCTCTTCTTGAAAATGGAATAAATCCATTTCACGACCTAGTTTTCTATGATCTCTCTTATCAGATTCTTCTAAAATTTTTAAATAATTATCTAGATCCTTCTTAGTTGTCCAAGCCGTTCCATATATCCTTTGTAGCATTTCATTATTAGAGTCACCTCTCCAATAGGCTCCTGCTAATTTAATTAATTTAAAAAATTTACCAATTCTTCCAGTGGAAGGAGAATGGGGTCCTTTACAAAGGTCAAGAAATTTACCTTGTTTATAAATTGATAACTCTTCATTGTCTGGAATATTATTAATAATTTGTGTTTTATATATTTCACCATGATCTTTAAAATATTTAATAGCTTTTTTTCTATCCCAAACTTCCCTTTCGAATTGTTCATTTCTATCTATTATTTCAGACATTTTTTTTTCAATTTTTATTAAATCTTCAGGAGTAAAAGGTTCTTTTTTTGAAAAATCATAATAAAATCCATTTTCAATAGGAGGTCCGATTGTAACTTGGACTTCAGGGTATAATGTTTTAACGGCCTCTGCCATAACGTGAGCGGCATCATGCCTAATTATTTGAATACCCAATTCGCTTTCTTTAGTTATAATCTCTACATTACAGTCTTTATTTATTTTGTAATTTAAATCATTTAAATGTTCATCAATTTTTATTGCAATCGCTGACTTAAAAAGGCTAGGACTTATTTTTTTAGCAAGTTCTTCTCCCTTAATTGGCTTAGTAAAGTTATTTTTTGATCCATCTGGAAATTTTATTGAAGGCATAATTAATGAAATTATAACAAATTACAAATCGTATCCAAAATCATTAAGTAAAGAATTTATAACTCTTTCTATGGAAAGCTTACGTAAATCTTTTTCTTGTATAATTTTTACTAATTTTCTTTTATTTGTTGATCTTGGAGCACATTTAATTGGATCAGAATCTTTTGAAAATAAAACTAAGGAATGACAACCATTCATCGCAAATATATGCATTGGGCCAGTATCATTTCCAATAGCTAAATTTGATTCTTTAGCAAGACAACAAAGATCTTGAATTGTAGTTTGATTAACTAAATTTATACATCCTGTTGCATTCATAGAAATAAAATTTGCAATTTCAGCATCTTGTAACTTTCCCACAATAACAGGTTTTATATCCTTACGTAAAAACTTTTTTGCAATTTCTGCATAGCATTTTTCTGGCCATCTTTTTCTCGGGCGATGGGGTGAGGCTCCTGGGCAAATCAAAATATATGGTTTTTCTATTTTAAAATCTTTACCAGTTTTCACCCAAGACAAGTCACTCATTTTTATATTTTTAATTCCAATAATTGCTAATTGTTGTTTATGTCTTTCTATAGTATGTATTTTATTTTTATTTGAATTTCTATCAGGATGGGAACAACCTAAAGCTGTTCCAGACCACTCTGTATAATTTTTCATTCTAAAAAAGTTGTGGTAAAAATTAGTTCTATCAGATGTTTGTAAATCGTAAATTCTAGAAAAATTTTGTTTTCTTAACAATTTACCTAATTTGTATGTTGCTTTTAAATTCCATATTGACGATCTATTATCTACAATGATTTCATCAAAATAATTACTTTCTCTAGCAAAATCTATAAAAGTCTTGGTTGTTAATAAAACCAAATGATCTCTAAGATGCTGTTTTTTTATAGCTGCAAATGGTCCAAATGATAGCATAAAATCTCCTAATGCTCCGTGTTTAATAATTAAAATTTTTTTTTTATTTCTAGAAATCATTTTTTGCATTTTATCTGATCATAGAATTATATAATCTAAAGTTTGAATCACACATCTTATTTAGATTATAATTTTCCTTAACTAAGGTATTCGCATTGTTAATAATTCTTTGTTTTTTATCTTCTGATAATAAAAAGAGATGTTTTATTTTATTTGCTAAATCATATTCATCCATTGGTTTAAAAAGAAAACCATTGTAGTTATGTTTAATTAACTCTAATGAACCACCGTGAGCACTTGCAATTACAAGTCTGTTCATTGCTTGTGCTTCTATAATTATTCTCCCAAAACCTTCTGGTTTATCGGCTGGTGAAACTACAATATCACACAATTTATAAGCGGCCGGCATATCTGTGCATTGACCAGGAAATTTTATATAATCCGCAAGTTTGTTTTGATCAATAAACAATAATAATTCTTCCATAAAATTAGAATTTTTTTTTGTCAGCCCGGCTATTACACAAACAAATTTATTTTTAGGATCTTTTATTAAAATAGAAAGGGCTTTTAAAAGAGTTTTATGCCCCTTAAAAGGAGCAATTCTAGATGGAAAAAATATAATAGGTATTCCATCTGGTAAATCCCAATCTCTAGACAAATTAAAAATTCTTTTTTCTGGAACTTTCTCAGATTTAAATTTTTCTGGATCTATTCCTCTTGGAATAATAATAATTTTTTTTAATTTTTTTCTAGAAAATTTAAAATTTTTTATAATGTACTGTTTAATATATTTGGATATAGCAATGATTTTGTGAGATTTTAACATAATAGAATTATAAAACTTTTTTATAAAATTTTGATTTTTATAAGCACCGTGGACTGTAGTAACAAATTTTATACCCCTACACATACAACATGCATAATAAGAACTCCAGGCCGGCGCTCTGCTTCGAGCGTGTACAATTTTTACTTTATATTTTTTTATTATCCAAGCTAATCTAAAAATATTGATAATAATTATTAATGGATTTTTGGAATTCAATGGGAGTTTGACGTGAATGATATTCTCTAAAATTAAATTTCTTACTAACGAACCTCCTGATGAAGCAACAATCACTTTCCAGCCCATTTTTTTCATAAAGCTCGACACCTCGAGTGTTCCTGCCTCAGCTCCACCGAGCTCCATACTAGGCACAATTTGTAAAATTACTTTTTTTGTTTCTATATCCATAAATATTAAAATTTATTCAATTATATTTTTTTTTTTTATAAAATTTTAGCAGAAAAAAAATTCATATGGTGTATAATATACTTTGTGTTGGGATATCTAAATAAAGTAATATTTTACTTAAAAAGACAGTTAAAACTTTTTTTTAAATGGTTGCATATGCTTTTTGAATGGTTGCTTACACCTTTAAATAAAGTAATATTTTACTTAAAAAGACAGTTAAAACTTCTTTTTGAATGGTTGCTTATACTTTTTAAATGGTTGCTTACACCACGTGAAATAATTCTTCGCCAAAGAGACAGAATTTACAATCTTAAACTGTCTACCAAAATACAGGGATGTATTTTATCTTTTATAATCATTTTTTTTAGCTGGATGGTTTATTCTAGTTTGTTTTATGTCCAATTTGATGAACTTATTGCTATAAAAAATAAAAAAATATCTGCATTAACTGATAATTTATTATTAGCAAAAGAAGACCAAAAAAAGCTTGGCGTGCTTGAAAAAAACTATGAAAAAACAATATCTGCCTTCCTTGAAAATACTGAATCTAATTTAGAAACTATAGAAAAAACAATCATAGCAACAGGTTTAGATGCTAATCAACTAGTAGGAAGATCAATTAGAGATATTCCGAGCGGCGGTCCATTTATACCAGAAATGGATGAAAATAAAAATAAACTAGTCCTTAAATTTAAGCCAAAAAAAAATCAAACCTCAAGTAGAGTTAATAATAATATTAAAAGATTGGAAGCATTGCAAAATATTATGCCTAGTCTTCCACTTGTGGCTCCTTTAGATTATTATTGGGTATCAAGTAATTACGGTAAAAGAAAAGATCCTATTAATAAAAGAGATGCATTGCACTATGGAATTGATTTAGTTGCACAAACAAGTACTATAGTTGGAACTACTGCTCCAGGCATGGTTACATTTGCTGGGGAAAGATCAAAATATGGCAAAGTGGTTGAAATAGATCATGGATATGGAATAAGAACAAGATACGGACATTTACATAGCATAAGTAAAAAAAAGGGAGAAGTAGTAGATTTTCGGGAAGAAATTGGTAAACTAGGTAGTTCTGGAAGAGCAACAGGCCCGCATTTGCATTATGAAATTTTATATGATTATAAAGCCCTGAATCCAGCTAAATTTATTAATGCAGGAAAAAATATATTTAAAAAAGGATAAAAAAAAATGCCAATTTGGGAAAAAGATAATAAAACAAGTAAATATAGCCCACCAGATCCAAAACTTTATAAGGAAATATCAAAAAACAGGGGAACAATACCATCTATTATAAGTGAAAATTCTGAGTTTAAAGGGAATATAAAAACCGACGGTGAAATTCAGATTGACGGTACTGTACGTGGGAATGTTACAGCAAAACAAATCATTCTTGGTGAAACTGGAAAAATTCAAGGAAATGCTACAGCTAGCTTTTTTAGAATTTGTGGAAGATTAGAAGGAAATGGTCGAGCTGAAACAATTGAAATAACAAAAACTGCTATAGTCAAAGGACATACATATAAAAAAACTATTTCTATTGAACACGGTGCAAAAATAGTTGGAAATATTAATGAATTAGAAAGTACAACAGCCAAAGTTTTTAAACTTCAATCCTTAACAAAAAAAAAATTGAAGCTTGGAAAAATTGAGAATAATAAAGAGGACTAAAAAATTAATCAATTCATTTTCATTTATTCCATATTTCTTGATTTTTAGTACAAACTGCATCAATATGTATCTTTTCTCTTTGAATAAATTTTTTTAATTTAAGCTAATTTTTTTTCTAGTTCTTTTTTATGCTCAGTTGATATTGGATATTTTAATTTATCAAGAACTTCGAAAGGTACAACTTGCCAAAAATTCTTTTTTTGGATTTTCCAATTTTGGATAATATATTTTGCTAATCCCGAATTAGTTAAGTTGGCATGTTGTGTTATTAAGTCTATTAACATTGTTTCCCAATACGGTGAATCAATTTTACGAAAAATTACCGAATCTTTATTGATAAAATTATAAAGAACATTTTTTACATCATATATAAATGCCATACCGCCTGTCATGCCTGCAGCAAAATTTTCTCCTATTTTTCCAAGTATAACAACTTTACCTCCAGTCATATACTCACATCCATTATTACTGCAACCTTCGATTACTGCGTCAGCTCCCGAATTTCTAACTGCGAATCTTTCACATGCTTGACCATTGGCAAATAATTTTCCGCTCGTAGCTCCATATAAAACTGTATTCCCAATAATAGTGTTTTCATGAGGAACAAATTTTGAACCTTTTTTTGGTTTAATTATTATTTTGCCTCCTGATAAACCCTTTCCTACATAATCATTAGCATCACCCTCAACAATAATTTCAATTGGATTTACAAGGAATGCACCCAGGGACTGCCCAGCTGTACCTTCTAATTTAATCTGAATTTTTTCTTTTTGGTTAAATTGAGATTTGTTGTTAGTGATAAAAGAAGATAATTTTGCACCAATAGCTCTATCTGTATTTTTTATAAAATATTCTAGATTAATTTTTTTTATTTTTTTTTGTTTTTGTTTTTTTATAACATCAATTATGATTTTTTTATCTAAAGTTTCTGGAACTTCATTTCTAATTTTTACTGTAGAATAAACAGGATATTTAGATACTGCTTTTACCAGTAAAGAATTTAAATCAACAGTATCAACGGTTATATTGTCTTTGCTAATTTGTCTTAATAAATCGGTTCTGCCAATAATCTCATTAATTGATTTGAATCCCAATTTAGATAAAAACTCTCTTGTTTCTCGCGCAATAAAATTAAAAAGATTGATAACTTTTTCTGGGGTTCCTTCAAATTTTTTTCTTAACTCTGGTCTTTGCGTACATATTCCTACTGGACATACGTCACTGTGACATTGTCGAACAAGAATACATCCCATTGCTACTAGAGAAGTTGTACCAATGCCATATTCTTCTGCTCCTAAAATCGATGCAATTATTACATCCCTCCCAGTTTTAATACCACCGTCTGTTCTTAGAGAAACTTTATGACGAAGATTGTTCATAACTAGTATTTGGTGCACTTCAGATAATCCTAATTCCCATGGAATACCAGCATATTTAATACTAGTTTGAGGACTTGCACCGGTACCTCCTGAATGTCCAGAAATTAAAATGGTATCTGCTTTCGCCTTTGCTACTCCTGCGGCTATAGTTCCAATGCCTGATCGTGCAACAAGTTTTACAGATACTCTTGCCCTTGGATTAATTTGTTTCAAATCATAAATTAATTGTGCCAAATCTTCTATTGAATAAATATCATGGTGGGGTGGGGGGGAAATTAAAGTTACTCCTTTTGTGGAATATCGTAAACTAGCTATTTCATTAGTAACTTTGAAACCTGGAAGTTGTCCTCCTTCCCCTGGCTTTGCGCCCTGTGCCATTTTAATTTCTATTTCTTCACAATTATTTAAATAATTAGCAGTAACACCAAATCTACCTGAAGCAATTTGTTTAACTTTCGAACTTTTATTATCTCCATTTGGTAATTTAACAAATCTTTTTGGATCTTCTCCTCCTTCACCGCTGCATGAGGTTGCGTCAATTCTATTCATTGCAATGGCTAGTGTTTCATGTGCTTCTTTTGACAAAGCTCCATGAGACATGCTTCCGCTTCCAAATCTTTTGCGAATATTTTTCTCAAATTCCACTTTAGTTATAGGAATCTCTTTTTTTACATTTTTAAATTCAAACAAATCTCTAATGTTTATTAAAGATGTATTTGTAACACCTTCGCTGTAAATTTTATATTTTTCATAGGAATTTGTTTGTACAGCGTTTTGCAATGTATGAATTAAATTCGGTTGATAATAATGATTTTCTCCATTTTTTCTGTATTTATAAAAACCACCAATCGGCAGTGATATAATGTCTTCATTAAATGCTTCAAAATGTAAGTTTAGAATTTTTTTTTCGATTGCTTGGTATCCTAATCCTGAAATTCTTGAAGGCATTCCAGGAAATAAATCCGCAACAAGGGTTCTATTTAAGCCAACTGCTTCAAAATTATAGCCTGCTCTATATGAACTTAAAACTGAAATGCCCATTTTTGACATTATTTTTAAAAGACCACTATTAATTGCAGATTTATAATTTTCTAAAGCTTTTGAAACCTTAACATTAAAGACTTTTTTTACATATCTTTCGTAGATAGTTTGTTCTACTAGATAAGGATTTACGGTTGTAGCGCCAACTCCAATGAGTACTGCAAAAGAATGTACATCTAAGGTATCTGAAGATTGCACGTTGATTGAGGCAAAACCTCTTAAACCTTGTTTAACTAAATGTGTATGAATTGCCCCCACCGCTAAAACCATAGGTATAGGGGCACAATTTATATTTATTTTCCTGTCTGAGATTAATAAATGTTCCACCCCGCTTCTAACAGCTTCCTCTGCCTCCAGTTGAATTTTTTTAATTGATTTTTCTAAATTTTCAGTAGCTTTTTTAGTATTAAAAAGACAATGTATCTCTTTAGATTTTTCTTTAAGCCTTTTTTTTAAAGCATCGTATTCAGCAGTAAATAAAAAAGGTGAATCAAGTAAAATAAAATTACACTGTCTTTCGCTTTCTTCTAAAATATTGCACAAATTTCCTAGTCTTGTTTTTAAAGTCATTACATTGGTTTCTCTAAGTGAATCCATTGGCGGGTTTGTTACTTGACTAAAATTTTGTCTAAAAAAAGGATGTAATCCTCGAAATTTTTTTGAAAGTAATGTGACTGGAGTATCATCACCCATCGAACCCACCGCTTCCTTTTTATCAAAAACCATTGGATCTAAAATTAATTCTAAATCCTCTATATTCCATCCCGAAATTATTTGTCTTTTTCTAAGATCTTGTTTATCAAAATAAGAAACTTTATAATTTGAAGTTTTAATAATTGATCTAAAATTTTTAATTCTTTTTATCCATTTATCATATGGGTGTTTTTCTATTAAATATTTTTTAAGTTCATTTGGACTATAAAATTTTCCTTCTTTCAAATTTACACCCAATAATTGACCAGGGGGGACATGTCCCTTTCTAACAATTTTTGTACTCTCGATATCAACCATACCTGTTTCAGAACCTACAAACAAAATATTATCACTAGTTAAAGAATATCTCATAGGGCGAAAACCATTTCTATCCATACCAGCAATTACCCAATCTCCTCCAAAAGCTGTAATCGCGGCAGGCCCGTCCCAAGGCTCTAAAACAGCATTGCAGTACTTATAAAAATTTTTAACTTTTTGATTTTGATTTTTATTCCCTGATTCTGGAATAGTTAAACACTTGATCATTGGTAATTCCTTTCCTGAATGCAGTAACAATTCATAAAAAGAATCCAACGCCGCGGAATCAGAAGCCCCGTCTTGTATAATTGGACTAATTATATTTATATTCTCTCCTAATTTCTCTGAAAACATTTTTGGTTCATGGATAATAGACCAATTTGTATTACCCTGAATCGTATTAATTTCTCCATTATGAGATAAAACTCTAAAAGGTTGCGCCAAAGACCATGTTGGAAATGTGTTTGTTGAATATCTTTGATGAAATATGGCAAAATTAGAAGTAAATTCTTTATGACTTAAATCAGGATAAAAAGCAACTATTTGTTCAGCTAGGAACATTCCTTTATAAACTATAGATTTAGAAGATAAAGAACATATATAAAAATCATTTTTTGAATTTGATGGAATTCTTTTTTCAACTTTTCTTCTAAGAATAAACAATTCTTTTTCAAATTCTTCTTCGTTTAAATTCTTTGAGTTTTCAAAAAAAATCTGTTCTATTTCAGGTCTAGTTTCATTTGCTTTTTGTCCAAGGGCATCTAAATTTATAGGGACTGATCTCCAACAATAAATTTTATTTCCAGTATTAATAATTTCCTTTTCTACTATTGTTCTACAAATTTCTTGATTAACAAGATTAGTTCTTGGTAAAAAAAACATGCCGACAGCAATATTTTGTTTAGAAGGGCTGACGCCTAATGATCTTATATAATCTTTAAAAAATTCCTGGGGATAATTTAGTTGCAGTCCTGCCCCGTCACCTGTTTTACCATCAGCATCAACAGCGCCTCTATGCCATAAAGCTTTTAAAGCAGTGATACCCGCCTCTACAATGCTTCTTTTCGGATTTCCATCAATTGCTGCAACTAGTCCAACGCCACAACTATCATGTTCGTTTTTAGGATCATAAACACCCGCTTTGGTAAGTATTGAAACATTTTTTTTCCACAGTTTTATATCATTCATTTTTTTTTTTTATATCCCTATACACTTACTGATTGTTTTAAATTTTCTTCACTTGCGTTATTTGATAAATAATTATTAATAGATTCTGCTGCATCTCTTCCATCTTTAATTGCCCAAACAACTAACGATCCGCCTCTAACTATATCTCCCGCAGCAAAAATTCCTGGCTCGCTTGTCATCATAGTTTTATGATCAACTTTAATGGTTCCCCACTGCGTTACTTTTAATAAAGGATAATTAAATAATTTTGGCAGCGGCTCTGGATCAAAACCTAATGCTTTTATAACCATATTAACTTTTAATTTAGATATGCCATTTACCAAAATTTTTGGTGTATCTCTTCCAGATGTGTCTGGTTTTCCTAATTTAACCTTTGCTACTTCTATAGTTTCTACTTGTTTATTTCCAAAAATATTAACTGGAGTAGATAACCAATTAAATTCTACTCCTTCTTCTTCTGCATGAGAAACTTCTCTCATTGATCCTGGCATATTTTCTTTGTTTCTTCTATATAAACAGATAACTCTTATTGCGCCTTGCCTAACTGCTGTTCTTACACAATCCATTGCTGTATCACCTCCTCCTACAACAACAACATTTTTTTTTTCTGCGTTTAATTTTCCATTATCAAAATTTGGGACATCATCTCCTAAACCTTTTCTATTACTTGTTATTAAAAAATCAAGAGCTGAGAAAACGTTTGGTAATTTTACGCCTGGAATATCTAAATCACGAGCTTTGTATACACCGGTTGCAATTAAGATAGCATTGTGTTTTTTTCGCAGATGATCAAATGATTTGGTTTTCCCGACTTCAAAATTTTGATGAAATACAATTCCACCTTTTTTTAATATTTGAGTCCTTCTTTCAACTACATATTTTTCTAATTTAAAGTTTGGAATACCATAAATCATTAAACCTCCTGCTCGATCATATCTGTCATATATTTCAATTTGGTATCCCTTTTTTCTTAACTGTTCTGCAGCGGCCATACCTGCAGGGCCTGCCCCTATAATGCCTATAGATTTATTATTTTCGATAGGAGGATTGGCCGGTTTAACCCATCCTTTTTCCCACGCAGTATCAGTTATGTGTTTTTCTACACGTCCAATTGTTACCGACTCAAAACCCTTTTCTATAACGCAATTTCCTTCACATAATCGATCCTGGGGACAAATACTTCCACATATTTCTGGAAAATTGTTTGTTGATTGTGAAACTTCATATGCCTCTTTTAATCTATTTTCTGCTGCTAATTTAAGCCAATCTGGAATATTATTTTGTACAGGACAATGAACTTGGCAAAAAGGAATTCCACATTGAGAACATCTAGATGCCTGTTTTTTTGCTTCTTTTTCGTCAAATTGTTTATAAATTTCCTTAAAATCTTTTAAACGTTTCTTGGTGATACGTTTTTCAGGCATTGATTGTTTTTCATTAACAAATTGTAAAAGTTTTGTTGTCATATAAATATAATATACTAAATATTTATTTCTTGTGTATAAAAAAAATGGTTTTTTTTATTAAAACAAGTAAAACAGCCATTTATTAAGTCAGCTTAACTGACATATTCTTCAAATAATTTATCTATATAATTAATTTTATGCCTACGGAAAATTTAGTTCAAATTTTTTTAACTTCCGTTGTTCAAGGAATTACAGAATTCCTACCGATTAGTTCAACAGGTCATATTTCTTTTTTGAATGAATTATTTAATTGGAATGATAGTAAACTAATATTAATGGTATCTGCACATTTTGGTACTTTATTTGCAGTTATATATTACTTTTGGAATGACGTAAAAAAATATTTTTTTAGAGGTTTAATTTCACTTTTAAAAAAAAAGAAAACAATCAACTCTAAAATTTTTACAAATATTTTTTATAGTACTATTCCCATTATAATTTTTGGTAGCATAATAATATTTAGTCCAATTGAAATTATTTATAATAAATGGACAATAATTTCAGCAACAATTTTTTTTGCTATAATTTTATTTATTGCTGATAAGTCAAAAATAAAAAAAAAAATAATAGATTTATCTACTTTAGATGCGCTAATAATAGGTTTCTTTCAAATATTTTCATTAATTCCTGGATCTAGTAGGGCTGGGCTTTGTATATCAGGAGCTCGTTTTTTAGGACTAGATAGAATAAGTGCTGCAATATATTCGATGTATCTTTCGATCCCATCAATATCAGGAGCTGCTTTTTTAATTATTTTCCAAATAACAAAAAACATATCTTCATTTTCATGGTTTGAAATCTTTTTTGCATTTATTTTAAGTTTTATTTTTGCATTTATGACTATTGACTTTTTTATTAAAATTTTAAGAAAAATTAATTTAACTTTTTTTGTAATTTATAGAATAATAATTGCAATATTATTTGGAATAATTATTTTTTAACAAATCTTTTTAAATAATCACTTCCAATAAGCTCCAATGATACTGGATTTACGTTAAGATCTTTCAAATTTAAGTCTTTATTTGAAACTATGTTATCTTTTTCTAATAATTTTATCTGATCTTTAGTTAAAAGTGGAATAGAAAAAAATTCTAATATTGTAGCTATGAAAACTGCAACTGTTTTTGGAATATATAATAAAAATCTTTTTCTATTTATTATTTTTAATAAAATTTTCATTAATTCTTGAAGTGTATAAATTTCAGGACCACCAAATTCGTAAATTTGTTGTTTAATAGTGTCTTGTTTTAATATTTTTATTACTCCCTTACAAACATCTACAACATAAACTGGTTGGAATTTTGTTTTTCCTCCCATAATTAGTGGTAAAATGGGACTAAAAAGAGCCATCTTTGCAAAGAAATTAAAAAAATTATCTTCTGGTCCGAAAATAATGCTTGGTTTAATTACAGAAAAACTTTTAAAATTTTCTGAAATATATTGCTCTGCCTGATATTTTGTTTGTGCATAAAGAGAATTTGTGTTTTCTTTAGATCCTATTGCAGAAAAATGTATAATTTTTTTATTTCCATAAGAATTACAGATATCAACTATTTTTTTTACAATATTTAAATGCACATTTTCAAAATCACCTTTTTTTTTTTCATATAAAATTCCAATTAAATTAATTATGATATCAGCATTATCAATAACTTTTCTTACATCATCTTTTTTAGAAAAATCACATTTAATTGGTATAATTTGTCCAACATCTCCTAAAGGTTGAAGAAAGTAAGATTTGGCAGGATCTCTAGTTGGAATCTGTAACCTGCAATCTTCATTGCATAGTTCTTTTACTAAATGCCTGCCAACGAATCCTGTACCCCCAAAAATTGTAATTGTTAAATTTTGTAAATTTACCATTTATTAATTAAATAATAAAAAAAATAACTTTTAATTGATTTTTTTTTATAAAATACCATTTAAAACCATGGTTCAAAAACTTAAAACTATCAAATTATATAACGGTGATATACCTAAAAATTTAGATTTAGGAAATTCCATTGCTGTTGATACTGAAACAATGGGTTTAAACATTAATAATGACAGACTATGTTTGATACAAATATCATCTAAAAACGGAGAATGTCATATAATTAAATTTGAAAAAAAAAAGAATAATGCTCCTAATTTAAAAAAAATTTTAGAAAACAACTTAATTTTAAAAATATTTCATTTTGCAAGATTTGATGTCGCTGTTATAAAAAAATATCTTAAAATTGATTGTACGCCTATTTATTGCACAAAAATTGCATCTAAGATTGCAAGAACATTTACCGATAGACATGGCCTTAAGGATTTGTGTAAAAATCTTTTAAACATTGATATTAATAAACAAAATCAAACCTCTGATTGGGGAAATAAAGAATTAACCAAACACCAAATAAACTATGCTGCCAATGATGTTTTATATTTACATGAAATAAAAAATAAACTTAATAATATACTTCAAAGAGAAGGAAAAAAATATTTAGCAGATGCTTGTTTTAAATTTTTACCAACAAGGGCTGAGTTTGATTTAATTGGATGGCAAGATAAAGATATATTTGACCATAAATAAAATTAAAATTAAATGAAAAAAAATATTATAAATATTGGTAAAGAAGTTATAAATATCGAAAATAAAGGTTTAAAAATATTAGCTAAATCAATTAATAATAATTTTGTAAAAGCTATAGAAATTTTAAAAAAGACAAAGGGAAGAATAATTTTAACTGGAATAGGGAAAAGTGGTATTATTGCTAATAAAATTTCCTCTACTTTATCATCAACAGGATCTCCTTCACAATTTATTCACCCATCTGAAGCCAGTCATGGTGATTTAGGAATGTTAAGTCGAAAAGACTCTATTGTTGCTCTTACATTTTCAGGAAAAACAAATGAATTAAATGATATTTTTTTTTATTCAAAAAAAAATAAAATTCCATTAATTATAATAACAAGTAAATCAAGTTCTAACTTAAAACAAGTCGCAAAAGTTTGTATTGAATTGTCAAATTTAAAAGAGGCCTGTCCTCTAGGATTAACTCCAACAACATCAACAACAGCAATGATTGCGCTTGGTGACGCTATTGCTATTACTTTAATGAAACTAAAAAAGTTTACTCAAAAGGATTTTTATTCATTACATCCAGGCGGAGAATTAGGAAAAAAATTATTATTAGTAAAAAATATTATGCATAAAGGAAACCAAATCCCTTTAGTAGGGGAAAAAATCTTAATGAATAGTGTAATAATTGAAATGACTAAAAAAAGACTAGGATGTGTAGGCGTTGTTTCAAAAAACAAAAAACTTACTGGAATAATAACTGATGGAGATTTAAGAAGACATATAAAGAACAATATTATTAAAAAAACAGCTAAAGAAATTATGAAAAAAAAACCCAAAACAATTAATAAAGGAATGTTTGCAATTAATGCATTAGAGTTAATGGAAAAAAATAAAATTGGCCAAGTCTTTATAGTCGAAAATAATAAACCAATAGGTATACTTCACATTCATGATTGTATAGAATTAGGATTAGTTTAAAAAAAATCTTAAGTTTTCTATGTATCAAATGAAGAATAAGAAAAAAACTGCATTTCTTTATCAAAAAAAAGAGAGAAACTATGATAAGTCTTTAAAAATCAAAAAAATTATAGAAAAATCAATTCCAATATGTGTTGGCATATTTTTAATTATGGTATTTTTTTGGCCCTCTATTTTTTCATACAAGGGAATAAATAATCCAAAAAAAAATAGTAATTATCCAGTTACAAATTTTAATAAAGAAAATGATTCTGAAAATTTTAATTTT
>Ga0066376_10002021_pt1 | contig 19226 bp, 12 predicted proteins | sample Knorr_S15_td_Bot_FD_77009 | JGI IMG/M metagenome (GOLD analysis project Ga0066376, IMG submission 77009) | Marine microbial communities from Southern Atlantic Ocean transect - Knorr_S15_td_Bottom_ad_5009_LV_A | ecosystem: Environmental > Aquatic > Marine > Oceanic | place: Southern Atlantic... | reverse complement strand
GGCTACCGAAAATAACAAACAGGTTACCATCAGTTTCTTCATAATAAACTCCTCATAACTCTTTCGGAATGTAATTCTTAGGTTGTCAATTTATATATAAATCGCCTTTTTTCCAATTAGCGAACCTATGGCCTCATTTTGTGGTGAGGATCCGGATTAACCCGCGGGGAATTATTCGCATGATTGGTACAATAATATTCCATTGCCAGGGAAGAATATAACTGCGTTTTCCCTTGTTTATTGTTCCTATAATTTTCTTGGCAGCGGTGTCAGCATCCATCAAGAACCACATTTTGTTTTTAATATTTGCAGTCATTTCCGTCTCAATCCAGCCCGGGTAAATAGTTGTGGTTGAGATACTGTAGCGACGCAGGGTGTACTCCCAGCTATCAGCCATAACCCGCAGGGCAGCCTTCGAAGCTGAATATCCCCCATGTCCTATAAGTCCCCGTGTTCCGGCAATTGAACTGATGATTACCACCTGCCCGGATTTTTGTTCTTTCATTGTGGGAAGAAATGGAATAACAGTGTTGGTGACACCTAAAATATTAATCCGTAATATCCGGTTTATATGTTCAGGATCTCCTGATGTAAGCTTATCTTTTCCTCCTACTCCAGCATTGGCAATAACAGTATCTATTCCTTCCGCCGTTTCAATAAATTGCTTCGCTGTCAACTGGCAGGCGGATTGATCCGTTACATCCAGGGTGTAAATATGGGGCTGGCCGCCAAGTTCCCTGCAGCGATCTGCCACCTGTCCTAATCGATCTGTCCGACGGGCGGAAAGAGCAAGAACAGCTCCTTCGCTGGCGTAGACATAAGCCAGGGCTTCACCAATCCCACTGCTCGCCCCTGTAATAAATACTTTTTGTGCCATGATTATCCTTTCCTATAAACTTACTATATCTTGATAAAAATCTTTTTCCGGTGCATCCCATACAGGATAAGCCACCACATCCCAACATGAAACAGTGCAAAAAGCAAGGAACCATTTATGTCGCCTACCATGGACTGAAAAAAAGTCTCGTATAAATATTTGTATCCTGAAACAGATTTTCCTTTCATAGAAAAATGCACAATTAACATAGTTTTCACCCACAAGCCGGAAGCTACAAACAGAAAAATAGAGTTCGTACCAAAAATTACGAATGGACGAGCAAGTTTATTGCATTCTTTAAAATCAATAATCCAAACACAAACAGCTAGAATGAGCATGGCAAGACCACCTGTGTACAGAACATAGGAACTCGTCCAGAGTTGTTTGTTCAAAGGGAAAAACAAACCCCAAAGCCAACCAGCCGTAGCAATTCCAATGCCTGCTTTCAAAATATTTTTTACCTTTTCTATTCCATCTATTTTCCCCTGAAGCATTATTCCGGTGAGATAACCGATTAACACAGTCACCACAGCCGGGATTGTACTCAACAAACCTTCCGGATCAAAGGGGATTCCAGCTCCTCTGTATAAATGGGAATTTCCCAGAATAGCCGAATCAACCATCCGGGGTAAATTGAACTCCAATCCGTACGGTTCCACTCCGTTTATCCACCCAAAAAACAAAAGAAGAAACCAGTAGGTTAACAAAATGATTCCTGAAACCTTGATTATTTGATTGCGGTTCAAAACAAGCACCAAGAAAGCAGCGCAACCATACGCTAGGCCGATTCGCTGGAGAACACCCATAATTCGAAAATGGGACCAGTCCCAATCCTGACTTATAAATGGAAAGGCAGAAAGAAACAAACCACAAAGGAAAATGATGAAGACACGCCTGAGTATTTTTCTTGTTAATGCCGTTGAAAGAATAAAATCATACTTACGAAATGAAAACCGCATGGCTGTTCCAACAATAAACAGGAAGAAAGGGAAAACCAGATCCGTTAAAGTACACCCGTGCCATTTTGCGTGGCGCAAGGGAGCATAAACATGCGCCCAAGTGCCGGGTGTATTTACAAGGATCATGAGGGCAATGGTCATACCACGGAACACATCCAGTGAAACGAATCTTTTTTGTTGTCCTTTCATATTAGATTTTTTGTTTCTTCCCAAACTCGGGGTCAATTGGCAAAAACCTGATGAGGATCAAACCGGGAACAGTTGCTGCCATAACCCAGATGAAAAAGGATTGGTATCCCATTGATTCCTGCAGGAATCCACTGAACATGCCCGGAATCATCATACCAAGAGCCATGAATCCGGTACAGATTGCATAATAGGCAGTTTTGTGTTCGCCTTCAGAGATCATCATCATAAACAGTAAATAAGCTGTAAATCCAAATCCATATCCGAACTGTTCCACAGCTACCATCAGGTTTACCATGAGATAGCTTTCCGGCTGGGCATAGGCCATGTACACATAGACCAGATCCGGAAGTTTCATTGCCAATGCCATCCACAAAATCCAGGACTTCAATCCATGTTTTGCTGCCAGGAATCCTCCGGTAATTCCGCCCAAGGTTAGCATGATTATTCCCAGGGTACCGTACACAAAGCCGTATTCAGAGGTCGTAAGGCCCAATCCTCCAGCGTCAAACTTATCCAGCATAAACAATGGAGCAATCTTTACCAGTTGCGCTTCCCCAAACCGGTAAAGCAGAATAAAGGTAATCACCAGGATTATGTTAGTTTTTTTAAAAAAAGCCTTGAAGACATTGAAGAAACTCCTGACAGCGTCTGTCAATTGAAGACCTGAGTGTGGTTCATCCGTTTTTGGGTGTGGAAAAACCAGGCGATGATAAAAACTAAACATTATAAACAGACCAGCCAGGAGGCCCATAATGATTGACCATGCCAGTTTTGTATTTCCTGTAGAAATTTCCAGCCAGCCGGCTAGAATCACTAGCAATCCTTGTCCCGTAATGATTGCGAAACGATAGAAAGTATTGCGGATGCCAACAAACCAGGACTGGGTATGCGATGGAAGCTCAAGCATATAAAATCCATCTGCGGCAATATCATGAGTTGCAGAACTGAAAGCGATTAACCAGAAAAATGCCAGCGTAATTTGAAAAAAGTTGGAAGTTGGAATGGTCAGAGCAACTCCAGCTAACCCACCACCTATCATCAGTTGCATGGTCACAATCCAGAACCGTTTTGTTCTCAGAATTTCTACCAGAGGACTCCACAGCGGTTTGATCACCCACGGCAGATAAAGCCAGCTAGTGTAGAGTGCAATTTCAGTATTGGAAATATCCAGCCGTTTGTCCATCACAACGGAAACAAGCATTACCATGGCATAGGGCAGCCCTTCGGCATAATACAGTGATGGAACCCAAATCCAGGGTGATCTCTGATTCTTCATGATGAGTAAACCTGGGTTAGCTTCGCTTTCGGAAAATAATGGGTGAGGATAGATTCAGTTGAGGTACCGTTCAGTGCCATTCCAAGCGCACCGATCTGACACATTCCAGCACCATGCCCCCAGCCTTTGCCTTCAAATGAAAACGATCCCGGGACTCCTTTTTGGATATTTTGCGGTTTCATTTTAAAGGCAGAACTGAACAGAAAAGACGGGGAGAGTGCTTGGCGAATAGAGTATTCGGATTCAAGATGTTTCGTTTGTTGCTGGTTGTTTGAATCTACATAGACAAGGTCACAGGAGAGAATTCTTCCTGAAGAACCACGTTTTTCATTTTCAATTCCCATAACCACTTCTCCATTCAAGAAATGGATTTTATTCATGTGAACGGTCATTTCTTTCTGTGAAATTTTATAGTTCCACCTGAAATAAGATTGATGCTCATCAACACTGCCGAGGTATTTATACAGATTGGAATCTGAAATAAAATCGGGCCCACAAAAGGCTTGTTCACCATCTTGTATAGAAACGAGATAATCCAGGTCTTCTTGAGGCCAAACATTGACTCCCGCTTCTGTGATGCCACCACAGGATTTGGAATAGCGTGCATCGCAAATTGCATTGTTATACACCAGCACCTTCCCTCGTGTTAATGTAGTTACCGTCTTGGAAAGGTCATTGACACCGCTTGCGCCCTGGTATCGCTGGCAGCAGTCATCATTGCACACATCAATTTCTAAATCAGCATGTTTCTTTTCCACATTTGCAAATAGCCAGGAACGTGCAGCAATCGTTTGCACTTCCATAAAAGCACGGGGACAGTCACTGCTCATTTCAGACGTGGCCACGCACATAAGATATTGTTCTGCAGGAACTGTATTCACAACCATCAAAAATCCGTTACGGCTGGTAATTTCCAAGTCTCCAGGAAGCTGAACCTCTATTTGTTTTTCCCAATGAAATCCACGACCGGTTGTGACCGGACCAAGAGTTAACGGCTTATTGTTATCAAACTTTTTCCTTTTTTGTTCAATCTGAAATTCTTTCGCAACTAATGTTCCAGTGCAAATGAGATTCCCCCGGCAAATAAACTCCAGGGAGGAAGCAATATTATTTTGAAGTTCGGGAGTAAATTTGTAATCACCACTATTACCAAATTTAATTGTAAAAGATTTTTGCTGATCCTCCGGAAGAATAATCCCAACCCGGATAAACGGTTCCTTTTTAGGGTCAATTTTTATTGACATGATTCTCTCCAACTAAAATAGGCGTCAATGCCGGCACCAAGTATTGGAGCTTCTCTTAAACGGGATATTTTCAAAAGATTCAGGTTAAATTTCTGGCTATAAAGATAATGCTCCTTTGCATTCATCGGTAGAGAAGCTGAATTTAAAATCAATTCTCCCAGTTTATTACAAAGCGGTTGTAAAAGGAATTCCTCCGCTGCAGGGCTTGCAAACAATTCACCAAGGCGCTGCCCAATAACTATTCTCTCCAATAATGTTCCTCTATATTGATGGTTTTTTTTTAACATTCTTTGAGTTGAATGAGTAATTGTAAATGATTCCTGCCAGCCGGAATGGATTGTTAGAATCCTTTCAAATAGCAATTGACTCAGATTAGAAATTATATCTTCCCAAGTCTTGATTGCATATTCTTCACCATCAATTGCTATCTGTAAAATTTCATTTAAATAAATTTTCTCATCTTCAAGTTGTTCCATCGATATATTTGAATATGTGCCAAACAGAGCTTGAATGCCCTTTGCAGAAACATATTTTTCAATACTAGCCCCTGTTTCATTTTTCATTTCCCAGGTTTTTGCGATCCATTCTTTGGATTGATCAAAAGAAACAAGTTTTCCGTTGAGTTTTAGTCCGTCAGCTGCGCCAGTACCACCTCCAAGATAATATCCATTACGAATATTTTTAAAGAGTCCCCCCTGCCCATATTCTTCTCCAATACTGCAATATTCAGCATCACTCCCTAGTTTCTGTATCGAAACCAGTAGGGAGATTCCTCTTTGCTCCAATTTTTCATCAAGCTTGTCAGAAAACCATGGTATCCGTGGACCATTTTTTATCACAGCAATTCCGCGCTGATCCTTGGTTTTCAAGCCAGGCATTCCTATTCCAATTAATAAAGGCAACTGATTTGATCTTTGATAAAGAGTTGTAACTACATCAGCACATGCATCCACAATTCCTGCTCCCTGAATTTTCTCCGCTTCAGTTATCTTCATGTTTTCGTTTTCCGATTCTTCTAATTGAATCGTTAATTCAACCGGTATAAAATCTTTCTTAAAGGATGAAAAATGTTGATAATTACATTGCGTGACATGACCCCTCAAGGAAAAGGATTGAGTTTCAGATTCAAATTGGATTATTCCCCCAGAAACTTTTGTTGCTCCACCATCAATCCCAATATTTGTGAAATCATTTTTATTCATTAATACAATACTTTTTCTTTACAGCTTGAATTCTATAAAACGATTCAACAATTCTCTCTTCTGTAATTTTACCATCTGTAATCAGCTTCATAATTTTGTTTATAGCTCTTGTCACCAGATCCGGTTCAAACGAAAATAAATTATTTCCCAAACAAATCACATCAATTCCGGCGTTAATCATTTTTTCCAAAGTCTTTTCGAATGAAAATTGATTTGAAATTGCTCTCATGAATGGATCATCACAGATGACTAATCCGTCAAATCCCATTTTCTTCCGCAGCAATTCCGTAATTAATTTCTTCGAAAGTGATGCCGGGAATTTCTTATCATACTTTTTCAATAAAACATGCCCAACTAAAACTGCATCTAATCGAGACTCAGAGTGTAAAATTTTATAGGGCAAGAGCTCTTCCTCACTCCATGTATCAGAAATGTCTGTAAATCCATCATGAGAATCCTGTACAGCGCTTCCCTGCCCCGGGAAATGTTTTGGTACACAGAGAATACCTTTTTGATTATGTACATCAATAAATTCCCGGCTGTGGTTCACTGCTTTTTCCGGAGTTGATCCTACACACCTTTCCGAATTGCCAATAATACTTTTTTTTCCTTTGTCTAAATCAAATACCGGAGCAAAATTGACATTGATTCCGCTTGTTTTCAAAATAACTGCTATTGACAAAGCATGGGTACGTGTGACATGCTCATCATCAACTTCACCAATATCTTTCCATGATTGAAAATCTGGAAATCCTGTTCTTGAATTCAAACGAGCTACCGATCCACCTTCCTGATCTATGGCAATAAACAAAGGTGTTTCGGCATAGGATTGTAGAGATTGTACCAAAGATTTTAGTTGCATCGGTGATTCTATATTTCTTTTCTTGTGTGGGTTCACTGTAACGTCTTTATCATAAAGAATGACACCACCTAAATTATTTTCCTGAATATCTTTTATGATTTGATTTTTTTGATTTAGGTGAATACCTCGAAATCCTGAGATAATCATTTGTCCAACCAACTTTTTTAATTGAGATTGATGAGTCATTGATTAAAAAAAAATATTAAAAAGTTACATTTATAAACCGGTAAATATCAGTTAATTTTTAGATAATGATACGTAATAAACTATTCATATTAATATCCTTTTTCGTGATTCTGTCCTGTTCGGGGATACAATTTTCTTCACTGCAACAAGCTTGGACTGAAAGAACACTATCGAAACTTACGCTCAGGGAAAAAATAGCTCAAATGATGGTTTATTATATGAGAATGGAATTCCTGAATGAAGACAGCGAACAATGGCAGGAATTAATATCTTTAATCCAAACCGACGGGATTGGGGGAATTCATTTGTGGTCAGGAGAAGTGGGGATTTCTCTTACCATGATGAATGAATTACAAAATATGTCAAAAATTCCAATTCTTTTTGACGCAGACATTGAATCAGGATTGCATGCACGATTTTCAAACGGGACTGAACTGCCCCCACTCATGGCTATCGCTGCAACGGAAAATCCACAATTTGCTTATGAAGCCGGAAAAATTGCAGCGTCAGAAAGTCGAGCTGTGGGAATACACTGGAATTTTTCCCCTGTAATGGATGTAAATAATAATCCAGAAAACCCTATAATCAATACACGCTCATTTGGAGAAGACCCAACTTTGGTTGGAGAATTCGGCCTCCAATTTATGAAAGGACTTCAGGAGCACGGGATGCTCGCTACTGCAAAACATTTTCCGGGTCATGGCGATACTGAAACCGATTCCCACTCTGCCCTGGCTATGATACCAAGTGATTCATCCCGTTTATGGTCGTTGGAATTGAAACCGTTTCAAACCGTTATTGATGCTGGAGTTGATGCGGTGATGGTCGCTCACATCCATGCTCCTGATTACCAGCCTGAAGCAAATCGCCCGGCTACTTTGTCACCATTCTGGGTTACCGAAATTTTGAGAAAAAAAATGGGGTTCAACGGTGTCGTAGTTACAGATGCTATGAATATGGGAGGAATAGTGGGAAATTATTCCGATACGTATGCAGTCATTCAGGCTATCAAGGCAGGATGTGATTTCATCCTTCAAAACAATCATTTTAAAGAAACTATTGATGCAGTGGAAGATGCAGTTAATAAGGGAATACTAACAGAAAAAAGGATTGATGAGTCTGTTCTGCGATTATTGAAATTGAAGGAAAAAATTGGGTTACACCGTTCCCGAAATTTGAACATAGAGTACACAAGAAGAGAATTAGGGAACAAAGAATTTTCAATCGTTGCACAAAAAATTGCCCAAAACGCAATTACCTGTGTAAAAAATAATGAGAATATTCTTCCGTTACATTTGACACCGGATGACACATTATATATAATTGACCTCTACGATTATGGATACAATCATGCTCAATCATTTGTCACCAAACAAATTATAAAAGCTGGAATTAATTATAAATCTTATCAGATTGACGAATCTGATTCACAGCAAATGTTGGATGTGATTCTATCAAAAGTCCCAAGCAATGGCATAGTTATAATCAACGCCTTTTCAAATCCAAAACCCTGGAAAAACAGAATTTTTCTTCCAGATAATGAAACTGATTTCCTAAAAAAACTAACAGAAAAAACTTCACGAATTATTTTAAACAGTCTAGGAAACCCATATTTAATCGGGGAATTTCCGGAAATCCCGGTCTTTCTTTGTTCTTATAAAGATAGCGAGTTAATGCAAACAGCACTAGCAAATGCACTTTTGGGTCATGCTCAAATTTCAGGAAAACTACCTGTAACCATTCCTGAAATTGCAATCAGAGGTTTTGGAATCCAAATTCCAAATGTTCCATTAAAAATAAAACAAAACCAATTTAACGAAGGTATAGTTTTACAAACAGTAATGCCTTACGAAATCGAAGTAAATCTTGAATCAATAAAACGTTTACTGATTCAATCTATATCAGAACATGCCTGGCCCGGAGGCGTCCTGTTTGCGGCTAAAAATGGGAAACTTTTTATTCATGAACCATTTGGGCATCACACGTATTCAAAAGAAAAACAGGTTCGGTCAAGTGATATTTTTGACCTTGCTTCCCTCACCAAAGTCATTGCAACAACAGCTTCTTTGATGAAATTGGTGGAAACAGGAAAACTCTCCTTAGATGACAAACTTGTTGATCTTCTTCCAGAATTGAAGCAATACGAAACTGAATCTTCTCATTTTAAAAATGACATTACAATCCGACACTTACTCCAACATAATTCTGGGTTTCCGGCGTTTAAACCAATTTATAAAATTGATGGTGGTATTGACATGAAGTGGGAAAGCATTTATAAAATTGATCCGGAATTTTCTCCGGAGAAGCAACTAATTTATTCCGATATCGGTTTCATCATCCTTGGAAAACTCATTGAACGAGTTTCCGGACAACTTCTCAATGAATATGTAGACGATTCTGTGTTTTCACCGTTGGGTATGAACACCACTTTATTTAATCCCCTAACTGAAAAACTCCACCGTATACTTCCTACTGAAATTGATACAGAAAAAAATCTTATTCACGGAATTGTTCACGATGAAAATGCTCGAAGCCTGGGCGGGATTTCCGGGCATGCTGGATTATTTTCTACAGGCTATGATTTAGCAATTTTTTCCCAGATGATGTTAAACGAAGGTTTATACGGATGGAAAAGGATTTTCAAGACCGAAACGGTTGATCTTTTCACCCAAACCGTTTATTCATTCGAAGATCAAAATCGTTCACTGGGATGGAACAAACCAGACGGAGTTTGTTCAGGAGGTATATTTTTGAGCGATTCAAGTTTCGGGCAAACAGGGTTTACAGGAACATCACTCTGGATTGATCCAGAACATGATCTGTTTGTCATCCTGCTCACCAATGCTGTCCACCCAAAACGGGAAATGAAAAATCCAAATTATTTTGACTGGAGACAAAAAATACATTCTGCTGTTTATGAATCGCTGGGATTGGTGAAAATAAACCCAAACCTTACATTGAGAAAAAGATGGGAAAAAGAAAAAAACTAGTTATTATCCTTTGGATAATTTCCATGGTTTGTCCTCAAGATACTGAAGGTTGTGAATGGATAGAAACACTCCCGAAACCCTGGACTTTGTCACAAAAGGAAATTACAAAAATATTACCTGATTTTCATAAGCGTTTCCCAGATTTTCAAAAACGTCTGAAAGCATTCTCACTCTGGCAGTTAGGGAAACCTTATGAAGCCTTCAAATTGGGGGAAGAAATAGAACCGGATCCGGATCCAATTATCCGCTTAGATGTGTCTGACTGTACTGTACATGTTTTAACTAGCTTAGCATTCTCCCAGAGTACTTCCTGGGATGAAGCAAAAAAAAAGATGATTAGGATTCATTACAAGGACCAGAGACCAACTTTTATGTCACGTTGGCATTTTACAACAGACAGGATTTTATTAAATCCATCCACAGTAAATATTACTGAAGAACTCATTTCAAAGGACAGTCTCACGTTTGTTCAAATTATATTAAACAGAAAAGAAAATGGGGAGGAATTTTTAGACCTAAACTGGGAGAGGGAAATTCTCATAGGATTTATTCCAAATGAAAAAATCAATCAAAAACTATTAAATAGTTTACCGGAGATTTGTGGATTGTGTTTTATTAAAAAATCTTATTTCAAAATGGGGATTGCCGTTGCTCACGAAGGAATGTTGATTGATCAAAAGAACCTCATTCATGCTTCTTCAGAATACGGGGAAACGGTCAATATCGATTTTATGGATTATTACTTCAGGGAAGATGGAGCAGTTTTTGATGGAATATTAATATATTCATTTCTTCCGCTTGAGAAATAAGTCAGAAATCTTAGTTAGTTTCTTCCCTCTTTATTTTTTCTAAATAAATTCGGAATCTGTGGATCGAGTTTTGGAGATAAATCTTGAATGGGGAATGTCAATATTTTTTTTACTTTTCGTCAGAGAACGTAACATCAACATTCCAAAGTGCAGCATCCAGTGTACCAGTTTTTAGTCCGAAATTATATTCAAGGTCCTCTATCAATTCATCTACATCAAACTGAAAATTAGTTATCATTGTATTTGTAGATTGATTCCAGTAAACATTATATGGATTTAATTGTACGCCATTACTCCCAATTTCTGTAACTGCTATATTATCACCATCAAAAGTCCAATTCCCGGGGTAAGAAGTCGAAATGTTATCAAAAGTTAAATATCGGACAAATGTATGATCTAAGGCAAAAGCAAGTCTTAAAGTATCAATAGTTGGGAGAAGAATAGTTTCTTCAGCCCAAGACAATGTTGTAGGAGAACTGCTTTCTATTTCTATGGTTTTGCTAATAGATAAATTTCCTTGAATAATAACACTATCTTCAGTTGTAACAAAAAGAATTAAACTACCAACTGATAGTGATAAAGAATCTGGGTCAAACTCAATCTCAGCATTTGTTGTAATGTAGTTCAAGGTATTCAAACCTTCTGTAATAGTGAGTAAAGCCAAATTAGAATTCAAAGTTAAAATATAGGATGAATCTGATTCTGGGAGAAATGGATGATTTGCCACAAGTATAGTATCACTATTCGGGTCATAATGAAAATAATTTAAATTTTTTGTACCAGTTTCTAATCCAATAATAGAAATTTCACCATCACATTTGGAATAGAAATTCCCGATTGTTTGAGATTCGACTGAATTTGTTTCCAGGGTTAACAAAAATACTGCAGAATTTTTATACCAGGTCATTCCTGCAAATGCGGGACCATCGGGAAATTCTTCATTCATTTGGTTATCGCAAGACCAGATCAGTATTAAAATAGCAAAAACGAAAAACTTTGTTTTAAATAGATTCATGAAATTCTTTCTATACACACGTAAGTTATAACAAGATATTATTTAAGAGTATAACTAAAAGCAAAATATTTCCATTTTAAAAATAAGGAAACGAAACCAATTGGTTTTCAGTAAATTCTACTTATAATTGCAAACTTAAAGCAGGACGGAAATTGATGAAATTCACAAATTATATGTTGTCCTTTCTTATCCTGATCAGCTTTTCTGCCGGTCAGGATTTCAGGAAAGAAACTCCTCAAAAACTATATGGAGGATTAAAATATTCTATAACAGATAGAATGAACCACCTCATTTTTGCTACTTCTGCATTAGCTGCAATTAGCAGCTATCAATATGATCAAAAAGTTAAAGAGTATGCATTAAGAGAGGGACTTCTTTCAGATGATTTATCCAGGGCAGGAGATTTATATGGAGGAGCATTAGGTCATTGGATTTTATGGACAACTATTTTAGCTCACTCAAAATTAACTGATGAACCTAAAAATGAATTCTGGGAGAAAATTGAGTTTTCATCCTTAGCATTGACTGCAAACGCTCTTGTTACCTACCTATTGAAATTTGGAATTGGGCGTGAACGGCCGAATGGCGGAGACAACTTTTCGTTTCCGTCTGGCCATACTTCTCACAGTTTTACAATTGCTGCCGTTACAAATGAATTGTATGGGAGGAAAATAGGGACGCTTGCTTATTGCATGGCAACCCTCTCAGCAATCAGCAGGGTTCACGATAACATGCACTATCTTAGTGATATTATTATTGGTGCAGGCATTGGTACAATAATCGGGCGTGGTTTTTCGATTCAATATAAAAAAAGAACAAAAAAACATGTGTATTTATTGCCGTCAAAAAAAGGGGTAACTCTCGCAGTTATTTTCTGACCTATTTTTCTGTTCATATCACAATATTTTTTTCGTATACTTTTCCTAATGAGAGCCTTAACTTGTTGTCATTCCACAAATGAACTATTATGAGTCAAACTAAATTAGATCAAAAGACAATAAACGACATTGTTTCTGCAGTGTTAACTGATGAAGCAAATTCTTTACTAGCCGCAAAAGACCGGGTTTCAGATAGTATCCGAAAAACTGCAGAAGTTATCATAAATCATTCCGGAAAAGTTGTAATTTGCGGGTTAGGAAAATCCGGTTTAATTGGACAAAAAATTGTTGCTACCTTATGCAGCACCGGTACACAAGCAGTTTTCCTCCACGCGGCCGAAGCACTCCACGGCGATCTGGGGATTTATCACCCGGGAGACCCCACTATTTTGATTTCCAAAAGCGGAGGAACTGAAGAACTTCTGAGATTAATACCAATCTTAAAGGAGTTTCGTTCTCCATTGATTGGTATCATTGGCAATATAAAATCACCTTTATCAAGAAACGTTGACATTGTCATAGATAGTTCGGTATCAAAAGAAGCTGATCCGCTGGGTGTTGTACCTACCTCCAGCACAACCCTGACCTTAGCACTTGGGGACGCATTAACAGCCGTATTAATGAATGAAAGAAATTTCAGGCATGAAGACTTTGTCCGCTATCATCCCGGGGGAGAATTGGGGAAAAGTTTGCGCTTGGGAATCAAAGATATACTCCAACCCCTGAAAAATGTAGCGGTTGTAAACAAACATCATACATTCGGGGAAGTAGTAACTCTCATGACCGAAAAACCACATGGAGCCGCTCTGGTGTTGTCAGAGAATAATGAATTAATGGGAATTATAACCGATGGAGATATTCGTCGGAGTCTGACGACAACCAAAGATTTGAATACTCTGGAGGTAAAAGATTTAATGTCCAGGGATCCTGTATCTATTCCTGTGCAAGCACCAATTCAGGATGCTCTCACACTGATGGAAGATCGTAAATCACAAATAACAGTATTACCCATTACAGAAAAAGATGGTAAAACCTGTACTGGACTGCTTCGCCTTCATGATATTTATCAGACAAGATTGTTTTAGATTCTTAATAGTCCCTACAATAGATTGGCTTCCTAAAGAATGAATATTATCATTTTAATTTAAGTTATCATTTACAGCAATTATATATAGTTCAAAACTATCATTTAATTGAATCAATTTATTCAATAAGTAAATTACTCTCATTATCCGTTATCTTCATCTGTAACAAACATAAAATCAAATTATTGAGGAAAAACATGCTAATTAAAAACATATTCTTATCATTACTATTAGTCTCAAGTAATATTAGTCTTTTGGGTGCAAACCAATTTTTGTTAAATAGCACTCAGGATGGAAAAATAAAAATTCAGTTTGACCTTGGTGAATTCCAGACTGAATCAATTGGAGAATTCACAAAATTTGGTACTCCGGACATTGGAAGAACAACCGAACAGGGAATGCCTGAACTTCCGTTGTATTCAACCCTGGTTCAAATCGACCCATATCAGGAATATGAAGTCAGTTATACTATTCTTGAATCTCATACAATGAAAAATGTTAAAGTGTTTCCTTTTCAAAATAATAGGGAAGGAGAACCATCTTCCGTTATTAAACACGTAAATCAGGACTATTATCTGTCAGGCTCTATTTATCCTGAAGAGAACCTTATTGTTTCTGACCTCTTGATAATGAGAGGAGTACAATTACTGAACATAAGCGTTGTTCCTTTTAAGTACAATCCTGTAGGAAACGAACTGGTTGTGTATGATGAAATTGAGATTAATGTTGTAGAAACCGGAGAACGGGAGGTAAGAGAGTTCATCCCGCCTTTACGATCAAGAACGTTTGAAAATCTGTATGAAACGATGATTGTGAATTATGAGACATCAGATCGGGATGAAGATTACCAGCAGCCCGCAATATTATACATTTGCGGAGGGAATTCTGAGGCCAGTTCATATTTTCAGCAGCTTGTAGACTGGAGACATCAAAGAGGCTATGTAGTGTATACTGCATCCCTAAGCGAGACGGGTTCTTCATCGAGCAGCATTAAAAATTATATCTCGAGCGCATATCACTCTTTTAATCCAATTCCAGAGTTTGTAGCACTTGTTGGTGACGTTGGTGGATCATATAGCGTTCCTACGTTCTACGATGGACATGGCCACAATTCGTACGGAAATGAGTGCGAAGGTGATCATCCCTACTCTCAATTGAGTGGGAATGATCTATTACCTGAAGTTTTGATTGGCCGCATTTCAGTTAGGTCAGCTTCAGAATTACAAGTTGTTACCAATAAAATTATCAACTATGAAAAGGCAACATATTTAGAAGATATAAGAGGTTATTATGAGAGAGCTGCAATGGCAGGTGATCCATCCTCATCAGGTAACTCCTGTGCTATAACAAAAGAATACGTGGCTGAATTATTAGATGCCCATGGATTTCATGATACAAGGTTAAAAACATCAGGTGGCAGTTGGTCATCCTGGATGCAAGGTCAGTTAGAGGATGGCGTACTTTATTTCAATTATAGGGGCTATCTTGGTATGAGTGGATTTAGTACCGGTGATGTTGATAACGCAAATAACGGATGGATGCTACCCTTTGCCACAACCTTAACGTGCGGAACGGGTTCCTTCGCTGAAGACCAAACAACTATGACTGAAAAATTTTTCCGAGCTGGAACTGTGTCTAATCCTAAAGGAGCCGTTGCCGCTATTGGTACTGCTACATGGAATACCCATACTCTATTCAATAATATAACTGATATGGGATTATACGATGGAATATTTGCAAATGGCGTGCAAACTGCTGGTGCAGCACTAGCTAGTGGAAAGCTAGCTTTATACAATACCTATCCAACAAATCCAGATGACTGGGTAGGTGCCTTCACTCAGTGGAATAATCTCATGGGAGACCCGGCAACTCATCTTTGGACTGATACTCCTGCGATGTTAAATGTTGCGCACGATTCAGAGATTTCATATGGGACTAACTTTATTGATGTCAGTGTTCAAAATCAAAATGTAACTCCAGTTGAAAATGCTATGGTAACGCTGTTGAAGACAGGCGCGGTTAATGATGAAATATTCATGAATGGCTTTACCAATAGTTCTGGGGAAATAACCTTTGACCTTAATTCATATTCTGAAGGTAATGTATCTATAACCGTAACAAAACGAAATTGCAAACCCTATGAAGGTACTTTTTCAATAACTATGGATAACAAATTGGTCAATGTTAATCATAATGAAACAATAATTATAAATGACAATGAAAATGGAGAGCTGAATCCAGGTGAAACAGTTGGTATTTCCATTCCACTTGTAAACTTAGGCTCTGCAAATGTCTCAGGTGTTTCGGCAACACTAAGCACAACATCCTCACTGGTTACCCTTTCCAATGAAACAGTTATCTATGGTACAATTAATTCAGGCCAAACTCAATATGGTGATGATTTCACTCTTTCCCTGGAAGCTTCTGCTATTCATCGTGAAGAGCTAGGGCTCCGTTTGCATATTACTGATGATTCTTCCAATGAGTGGGATGCTGTAATTAGCTTGGATGTAGTAGGCAGTTTGTTAAGCATTACTAGCTCTGGCTACATTGAACCGGGAGAAACTAGCAATTTCTATATAACACTTCGAAACAATGGCCAGGAATCTGCTACGGGTGTGTATGGGGAACTCCTGTATTTAGGAACTTTAATAGAGATTACCGATGATTATGGCAGTTGGGGTGATATATTTCCCTTGGCATCAATTACGTCTGATGCGTTTACCATTACTGCTGGAAATGGGATCCTCAATGGGACAATTATACCGATCGGTTTACGCATCCAAAGTGAAGAAGGGTATGACCATATCGAATATTATCCACTTCAAATCGGAACTGTGTCTGAAATTGATCCGCTTGGGCCTGATCAGTATGGATACTATATTTATGATTCAGGGGATACGGGATATGATCTTGTGCCCACCTACGATTGGATAGAGATCGATCCTGGATACGGAGGACCAGGAACTGATCTAAATTTATCAGATAGTGGAAATGGGAACTACAGTGCCTCCTCAGCACATGTTGATCTACCTTTTTCGTTCAAGTTTTATGGTATTGATTATGATGAAATTACAGTAAACAGCAATGGATGGATTGCCCTTGGTTATTCAGAAATGGAATCTTTTCGAAATTACTCCATACCTGGTGCAGGCGGTCCTAATCCAATGATTGCTGCGTTCTGGGATGACTTAGAAACTTCTAATGGTGGTGATGTTTTTCGCTATTTTGATCCAAGCAATGAATTCGTCATCATTGAATGGTCGGACATGAGGACTCATGATGCTAATTCCGTGGAAACTTTCCAAGTTATACTTTATAATAATCCCGCCCAACCGTACGGGGATGGAGAAATAAAAATTCAATACAAAGAATTTAATAATACCAGTGATGGAAACTTCAATTCATATCCTCCAATACACGGCGGGTATTGTACTATTGGGACTGAAAATCATTTGGGTAATGATGGATTAGAATATACTTTTGATAACAAATTTCCTTCTGCAGCTATGGAACCAGGTGATAACACTGCCCTCTTTCTCACAACACAGCCTCCCACAGCCCTTCCTTCTCCATCTTTAGCATATGACGCTGAAAATTTAGATTTCGAAATAGCATTTAATGAGACCGAATCAAGTAATCTCACTATCTCCAATACCGGTGAAGCCGGATCTATTATGTCATATTCTATCAGCAAAACATATCCCCAGCCATTTGATACTCCAGGGGGGGGGCCGGATAACTTTGGACAGTATTGGAGTGATTCAGATTTAGATTCAGGCATTGATTATGAATGGATAGATATATCTGACTCAGGTACACAATTAGTATTTCCACACAATGATCAAGCTCCAGAACCCATTGAAATAGGTTTTGAGTTTCCATTCTATGGAGAAACCTATTCTCAATGTATTGTTAATCCTAACGGTTGGATCGGATTCGGAGAAGATGATACAGGATATCAGAATATAAGTATTCCATCGTCTTCTGCGCCCCGTCCTGCTATTTTTGGATTCTGGGACGACTTGAGCCCTGAAGCCGGAGACGCTGGCTGTCCAGAGGTAGGAGGCAATGTATATACCTATACTCTTGATGATAAATTAATTATATGGTTTGATCATGTTTACCGCTGCTCTAGTAATTATCCTGGGGTATATGACTTTGAGGTCATTCTGTATAGATCTGGTAATGTGGATATCAATTACAGAGAAATGGATGGATATTTAACGAGCGCAACAGTTGGCATGCAAAATGCTACTGGGACCGATGGACTACAGGTTATTCATAATGATCCATATGTTGAGAATCAATTATCCCTACAATTTCGCAGAGGATCTGTCGCCGATTGGTTAACGATTACATCTCAAAATGGCGAACTAGAAGGAGAATTGTCTGATGGAGAATCTGCAGAATTCATACTGGAAGTAAATTCTACCGGGTTATCAGAAGGATCGTATGAAGCATCCGTTTTAATTGAAACAAATGCCGAACCAACAGTAACATTACCCGTTTCACTCACTGTAGATCCATTTGCAAACCAGTTGACACTAACAGTTTTAAATGCGGCAGGTTGGAATATGATTGGACTGCCATTAAGCGTTGAAGATGCCAACTATTTGACACTCTTTCCTGATGCAATCAGCGGAACATTATATGGGTTTGATGGGTCATATTCTAATGAGACAGAACTCTCATTGGGAAATGGCTATTGGTTAAGATTTATAACTGATGGCTCAAGTGATATTACGGGATTATTGAATAATGAAATATCCATTTTATTGCATGAAGGTTGGAACATGATATCAGGGATTTCAACTTCGGTACCTGTCAATGAAATAGATGATCCTGAGGGTATCATTATTTCAAATACTTTTTATTCGTTTGAAAATGGATATTCAAATGCAAGCATTTTAGAGCCGGGGCAGGGGTATTGGGTTCGTGCCCTTACCAATGGTACCATCACTATTTCTACTTCAAACGGTATGGCAAAAAGTAAAGAGTTTGTTAATATTCTTAAGAAGGCAAATAGTTTATCATTTTTCAATTCAAATGGTAAAGCCGGAGAATTATATTTCGGTGTTTCTATTCCTGAAAAACAGAAATTAAGCTATAGTCTTCCACCAAAACCACCGGCAGGCGGATTTGATGTACGCTTTGCCGGAGACATGAGATATTGCGAAGATTCCGGTAGCATTGAATTAATAAATAATGATAAAAATTTAACCATTGTTTATTCAATCTCTGGGGCTGATAATGAACATTGGATTTTAACTTCTGATGAAAGTGAAACTTGGGCATTAGAGTCATCGGGAGAGCTCACAATAAATGGAAATAGTAATCATTTATTTTTAGAAAAGCGTGCAGTAACTCCCATTGAATTTGCATTAGAACAAAATTATCCAAATCCATTTAATCCGGTTACCACAATTTCTTATTCAATACCTGAGCTTTCCAATGTTCAGATAATCATCTATGATATCACAGGGAGAAAAATTGATGTATTAGTTGATAATTTGCAACAAGCTGGTCATTATAATATACAGTGGAACGGTCAAAATACAGCGAGCGGAATGTATTTCCTCAAGCTAGTACACGATGGAAAGACTCAAATAAGAAAAATGATGCTTCTAAAATAATGTATTAAATCGGTATAT
>Ga0066376_10002019_pt1 | contig 19228 bp, 14 predicted proteins | sample Knorr_S15_td_Bot_FD_77009 | JGI IMG/M metagenome (GOLD analysis project Ga0066376, IMG submission 77009) | Marine microbial communities from Southern Atlantic Ocean transect - Knorr_S15_td_Bottom_ad_5009_LV_A | ecosystem: Environmental > Aquatic > Marine > Oceanic | place: Southern Atlantic... | reverse complement strand
GCAATCACAAATATTACAAAAAGCATGGCAGCTCAGCGAAAAACCAGCCCCAGCAGGTTGGGTTCAAGAAGTTTCTGCGTTAACTATCATCAAAGCGCGTTTTGCAGCAAAACAGGAGCAATCTCATGGCTGATTTTTATCAAAATGGCATTATCACGACCTTACACAATATTGCTGACCGCCCAGTAGAAGAACTAGAAAAAGAGTTGTTGGGCTTTTCAAAACAACGCCCAATGGGCCTAATTTTACCTTCGCTTTACAGTGAGCTAGAAGGACCCGCATTGCAAAATATAATTGCAGAACTGAAACATGTACCTTATTTATCGCAAATTACCATTGGTTTAGATCGCGCTGATGAAAGCCAATATCGTCATGCCCTGCAGTTTTTTGCGGAGCTTGATCAGCCTCATAAAGTACTTTGGAATGATGGTCCGCGTTTACAGGCTCTTGATAAAGAACTACAAAAATTGGGCGTTGCCCCACGAGAGCTAGGTAAAGGTCGAAATGTTTGGTATTGCATGGGCTATAAGTTGGCAACCTCAAAAGTTGAGTCAATTGCGCTGCATGACTGCGATATTTTGACTTACGACAGAGCGCTTTTAGCACGCTTAATTTACCCCGTTGCTCACCCTCGTTTTAACTATGAATTTTGTAAAGGGTTTTACCCGCGCACCGCTGAGGGCAAAATTAATGGTCGCGTGTCACGTTTGCTGGTAACCCCATTATTGCGTTCATTTAAAACAATTTTAGGCAGCAACGATTATTTAGAATACATGGATTCGTTTCGCTACCCATTAGCGGGTGAGTTTTCATTCCGCCGTGATGTACTCAACGATATTCGTATTCCAAGTGACTGGGGTCTCGAAATTGGCGTGTTATCAGAGATGTATCGTAACTACTCGCATAACCGTTTGTGTCAGGTCGATATTGCTGATAACTATGATCATAAACACCAAGACCTATCGCTAGAAAACCAAGCGGCAGGCTTGTCAAAAATGTCGATTGATATTACCAAAGCTTTATTCAGGAAGCTGGCTACGCAGGGGGTTACCTTTACCAGTGAAACAATTCGGTCGTTAAAAGCAACCTATTACCGTATCGCACTCGATTTTATTGAAACCTATCACAATGATGCGCTGATGAATGGCTTAACACTTGATATTCACCATGAAGAAAAAGCGGTCGAAATGTTTGCACAGAATATCATGAATGCGGGTCAGCACTTTTTAGAAAACCCAATGGAAGCACCGTTTGTGCCGAGTTGGAACCGAGTTGCTTCGGCAATGCCAGATGTATTTGCTCGCTTAGAAGAAGCCGTAGAGCTTGATAACAAAGATTATATTTAACGGGGAAGGCACGTGACTTTAGAGCTTTTGCAACAACGGGTTATACAGCATTTAACGTGTATTTATGCTGAGGTTGAACTACCAACAACCCTTGAACAACTTGCCGACAGGCTGATCAATACGATGCAAGGTGATGATCCTGTTCGTGACCCGACGCCACATAAAAACCGTTGGGATGAGCAAGATATGATTTTAATCGCTTATGGTGATTCTATCATTCGTCATGCTAATACGGATGACGCGGTTGCTAAGCCTGAAGAGCCGCCTTTGCATACCTTGCATCGCTTTGTTAAAAACCAGTGTTTGCCTGAACTCAATGCCCTGCATATTTTGCCGTTTTACCCATATAGCTCCGACGAAGGTTTTGCAGTGATGAACTATGTGCAAGTGAATGAAGCGCTTGGCAATTGGCAGCATATTCGCGATATTTCAGCGGATGTCAGGTTGATGGCCGATTTAGTGATTAACCATTGTTCAAGCCGCAGCGTTTGGTTTGAAAACTTTATTCAAGGCAAAGAGCCGGGGAAAGGGTACTTTAAAACCGCGAAGCCGAGTGACGACCTTGTGCAAGTTGTTCGCCCGCGTACATCACCGCTTTTACAAGCGGTTGAAACAAAAGATGGTTTGCAACATGTATGGTGTACGTTTAGTCATGACCAAGTCGATTTTGATTTTGCCAACCCAGATGTACTGAATGAATTTGTAGGGATAATTCGCCATTACTTAGATAATGGTGTACGTATTTTTCGTCTTGATGCAGTGGCATTTTTATGGAAAAAGCTTAATACCCGCTGCATTAACTTACCTGAAACTCATGAGGTGATCAGGTTACTTCGTACCCTTATAGAGCATGTTGAACCTAATGTGATTATTATCACTGAAACTAACATTCCTAACCGCGAAAACCTGTCGTACTTTGGTAATGCCAACGAAGCGCACTGTATTTACAATTTCTCACTGCCACCGCTGTTATTGCACACTTTGCTCAGTGGTGACAGCACCGCATTAAAACATTGGATGATGAGTATGCCGCCAGCCCAGCAAGGGACGGCTTACTTTAACTTTATCGCATCTCATGATGGCATTGGTTTACGCCCCGTTGAAGGCCTGCTCGATCAAGCGCAAATAGCGGAAATGGTAAGTACAACTGCAAAATATGGCGGTAAAGTCTCATTACGTACCGCACCAGATGGTACCAACACCCCTTATGAGTTAAACATTGCCTTATTTGATGCACTGCAAGGAACGCATCAAGGCCCTGATAAGTGGGGTGTTGCTCGCTTTTTATGTGCGCATGCCATTATGTTTGCGCTTGAAGGTATTCCTGGTTTGTATATTCATAGTCTACTTGGTACTACCAACGATTATGATCGCTTTGAAAATAGTCAGCATAACCGAGCGATTAACCGTCACCGTTGGCAGGAATCTGATTTATTGGCAAAGCTGAGTAACGAAAATGCTCATCATCGTACTGTGTTTAAAGCGATGAAAAACCTAATGGCTATTCGGAAGGCACAAAGTGCATTTCATCCTAATGCAACCCAATATACGTTGCATTTAAGCGAGGGGTTATTTGGTTTTTGGCGACAAAGTATTAACCGTTCACAGAGCATGTTTTGTGTTTATAACATTAGTGATGAGGTACAAACACTCACCCTTGCTGATTTGAACTTAATAGAAACAGAGCAGTGGAAAGATCTGATCACCGCAGAAGTGATTGCAGAACATACTCAAACCTTGTCTTTGGCTCCTTACCAAGCTGTTTGGCTCAGTAATAAATAAACTTTTCATGCAAATCCGTTCGTTAACAAGCAAGCCCACCGTAGGGTTTGCTTGTTAACAAATAATTCAGAATTATCGTACAATACTACCTTATTACACACCAAATTATCACTCCGCCCTAATTTATAGTGCAATCGTCTTAGTAAATAAGGCTTATTTAATCTAAATTACCTTTTTTCTCAAAAAATATGGTTAACAATATTTACAATGTAAAAAGCAACTATTATCATTCTGTTTTTATTTTAGGTGCGTTTTACAATGAAGAAAGCAGTACTCTCTCTCGCTGTGTCATTGGCTTTGACTCCACTATACAGTGTTGCAAATGATGATATGCAAGCTCAACTCGAAAAACTTCAACAACAACTCCTTGAACAACAAAAAGCGATTGATTACTTAAAAAGTCAATTAGAAGCAAAAAACACCCAGCAAGTTGCAGTGCAACAAAAAGCCCCAATTGTTACTGAGCAGGCAGCACCCGTTGCTACAGTCGCAAGCAAAAAAGAATCAAAACTTACTTTTAAAAGCTACGGTACTTTGCTTTATAAAAATGACGAAGTATTTGCCAACGTTCAAGATACTTCTCCAGAGCGCCGCGCCACAACAGATTTAGAGCGTGTTGTTACTGAGTTCGAATATGAAATTGATGATAAATGGAAAGTCGAATTTGAACTTGAGTATGAACACGGCGGTACAGGTACCACACTTGAATATGACGGCTTTGAAGAATTTGGCGAATTTGAATCAGAAGTTGAAGCGGGTGGTGAAGTTATTGTCGAAAAGCTACAGCTAGAATATGAATATAACCCTAACTTTACAGTCAAGTTTGGTCATATATATGTTCCGGTAGGCTTAGGCACAGACTTAAACAAGCCTGATCAATACTTTACCACGACTCGCCATTGGGGTGAGGCAACTATGATCCCGCAAGTTTGGCATGAAACTGGGGTTAACTTAATTTCTCGTTGGTCTGACTTTACACTGCAAACATTGGTGACGACGGGTCTTAACTCTGAATACTTCCGTTCCACTAATTGGGTCGCGGGTGGTGCACAGCAACGCTTTGAAGAAAATACCGCAGATGATTTAGCGCTCACATTACGCCTTGATTATGGCAATGTTAAAGCCGGTAAAGGTTTTGGGGTTAGTTACTATACGGCAAATACATCTGATAACCGTCGCAATCAGGGCAAACTTGATGTGGATGGAAACGTGTCTATTCTCGGGTTACATGGTGCATGGACGTTAGATGATCTTGTGTTCCGTGGTCAGTACTTATATGGCGAGTTAGAAGACTCAGTTGCTATCACTGCTGCTAATAAAACTACGCCGGGTCTTCGTCCGGGAAGCTTTGCACAGCTTGGTAGTAAAGCTGAATCTGCATTTGTTGAAGCCGCTTATAATATGCAGGGGCTGTTTGATTTATCTTCGCCGCTGTATGTATTTACCTCGTTTGATTATGCCAACCCAATGCTTGAAGTGGCCAGTGGTGCGGCTATCCATCGTTACGACATTCGTGAGCTTAACTTTGGTTTAAATTACCTTCCAAACAAAAACTTAATTCTAAAACTTCAGGGCGGTCAACGTTATTACGCACAAGACGATATCGATGACACGACTCACTTTAGCGCCTCTCTTGGCTATAAATTTTCAACAGAACTATAAAGGAACCTTGGGATGAAAACTGTATTAAACAGCATCACAGCTGTCATTTTAGCGTCAACACTTGTTGCATGTGGTTCGTCTTCTTCGGATGATTCTTCAGATACAAGCACACCCGTTACTGAAGTAACAGGCTTTAGCTATGATGCAACTGACTTAATTGAAAACGTAACTGAGCAAGTAATTGTTGATGGTTACGAAATGCTAAACAGCAAGGCAACGGTTCTACATAACGCGACACTCACATTATTAGAAAACAAAAACGAAGCTGCGCTGGCTGCTGCTCAACAAGCTTGGAAAGATGCACGTGTATTCTGGGAGCAAGGAGAGTCACATATCTTTGGTCCTGTTGATAGTTTATCAATTGATCCACATCTTGATACTTGGCCACTGAATACCGCTGATTTAGAAGCACTACTTGCAAGTAACACAACGTTCTCTGCTGATAATGTGAAGAACTTTGACGATGGTGTACAAGGTTTCCACACCATGGAGTTCTTATTATTCGGTAATGGCGTTGAAGATAACGATAAGTCAATTGACGAAATGACTGTGCGTGAAATGGAATACTTAATTGCATGTGCTGAAGTATTTAATATTCATACACAAAGCCTTGTTGATGCATGGGTTATCTCTGCAAATGCGGATGATGAACCTGCTTATAAAGATTATTTATTAACACCGGGCAATGATAAATACTCATCTGAGTTAGGTGTTATCGAAGAGTTAGTCAATGGGGTTATCGGTATTGTTGATGAGGTAGGTAACGGTAAAATTGCAGAACCATTTGGTACTAGCAAAGACACAGCTGACACATCATTGGTTGAATCACAATATAGCTGGAACTCATTAACTGACTTTAGCAACAACATTGTTGGTGTACAAAATGTGTTTTTAGGCACATTCAGCGATGAAAACGACAGCCCAGGTCTTAAAGCATTTATCAATGCCGGTGACGCTGAACTAGCAGCGAAAGTTGAAACTCAAATTTCAGCAGCGATTTCAGCGATTGATGCCATTGCAGGCGCAGATGATATGCCATTTAGACAAGCGATTAAGGATGATGCTGGTCGCGTTCGAATTCAAACAGCGATTGATGCGCTAGGTGAATTACAAGCGACCCTTGAAGAAGAAGTTGTGCCACTTATCAAAGAGTGGAATTTATAATCGCTGGGGAAGCATCTGCTTCCCCTCTTTACAAGATACCGTCATGAATGTAAAAGCAATTAAACCAATTCTATTTGCTTTCACAGCCATATCTTTAGTGGCATGTGGAAGTAAAACCAGCGATAAAAGCGCGACCGAAACGACAACACCACCCCCAACAAGCAGCGAAACTGATCCAAATTATATTGATGTCGTTGCCTTGGCAGGTGATGCGACAGCCCTCGATACCAATAATTCAGGCCATGGTTTCTCTACACCTATGCCTAATTTAAGTGATTCAGAACTCGATATTCACTTAACTGGCGATGCTAATTTTGAAACATCCTTTACGACAGCCCCGAATGATGCACACCCGGAACTCGATGGTTTAGGGCCTGTTTTTAATAACAATAACTGTAATGCTTGTCACCAACGAGATGGTCGCCCAAGTACCATTGTTCCAACCGCTGAACAGCAAACTGTGAAGTTAGCGAATGATGCAGGGATCTTTTTACGCGTTAGCTTAGCTGATGGCGTGTGTGAAATGCCAAGTAGTGTCAATGATTTTTGTCAGGTTACAGGCGTTGAAGGGTTTGGGGATCAACTCTTTCATCGGGGGATTTTACAAGCCCGTGAAGACTGGCAAACGCATAATTTTGGTGGCCAAGCTGATGTATATCTAAGCTATGATTACACGGAGTTTAGCTACCCGGATGGTAGTACTGTCACGTTGAAAAAGCCGGTATTTACTATCGACAATGCATGGGACTCACCTGAAAACTTCAGTTTAAGTGCCCTTGCCAATGAAGATGTACGTTTTAGTGCCCGTAATGGCATGCCTGTCTTTGGTCTTGGATTGCTTGAAGCGATTGAAGAGCAAGATATTCTAGCCCTTGAAGATGTTGATGATGCCGACAACGATGGAATTTCTGGTAAAGCAAACTGGGTATTTGATGCTGTTAAGGCTCAAGCGGGTGATGAAAACCCTGTGTCACTTGGACGATTTGGTTGGAAAGCCAGTACACCATCAGTCAGACAGCAATCACTAGGTGCACTGCGTGGTGACATGGGGGTAACCAACTCATTGTTCCCTGAAGAAAGCATTGCTAATACATTAATGCACGAAAGTTATTTATCTCGTACTAACTATCAAGATACCGGTTCTGATGAGCAAGGATTGCCAGAAGCGAGTGATGAGTTTTCTGATACGGTCGTGTTTTACGCAGAAACGCTTGCTGTGCCAGCTCGTCGTAATGTTGCCGACGAAGATGTTAAAGCCGGTGCACGTTTATTCAACGAATTAAACTGTACTGGTTGTCATACGCCTCGTTTTGTAACCGCAAATGGTGCCGCTTTATTGTTGGGCGGTATTGCAGCGCCTGCGGCTGTAAAAGGGCAAGAAATTTGGCCATTTACCGACATGTTGTTACATGACATGGGTGAAGAGCTTGCTGATAACCGTCGTGATTTTATGGCAACAGGCCGTGAGTGGAAAACGCGTCCGCTTTGGGGGATTGGTTTAACGAAAACAGTTAACCCTGCCGCAGGTTTCTTACATGATGGGCGCGCAGCCACACTTGAAGAAGCGATTTTATGGCATGGTGGTGAAGCTGAAAAAAGTAAGCGTGAATTTACAGAGCTTAGCAGTGAAAAAAGAGCTCAGTTAATTAGCTTTTTACAATCACTATAGCTTTAAACCCTTTAAAAGCGCACTGTCAACGCCCTTTACAGTGCGCTTTTTGTTGCCTCTAAGAGAAGTGATTCAACACAAAAGGGAAGGGGATTTTTATTCGCTTTACTGAAAACGCGAAAGTTAATTGCTAAGTTATCACTGTGAATTTGTTCAACTAGCTTGAGCGTTTGTTCGTTATGTTGGCTGAAAATGGCCACTTCATGATGCATAGGTCCGGTTGCGTGCTTATTCAGTAAATCATAAATATTTACCAAAGCAAACGCCCCCAACGTAACATGACCGCCGATAGTGACGTCTATTTTTTCTGCTACAACGCTAAGTGGCCAATTTATTGCACCAACCCTTACATCTTTGCGTTTGTTTAACTCATCAAGCGCTGCAATCGCCCCTATTGCCATGGCATCGTTGGCAGCCCAAACAATATTAATACTTGGTTGATGGCTAAAATAGCCGAGGCTCTGGCGATACGCTTGTGTTGCTGACCAGTTGGCAACTGTTTTCGCAGTGATAGTCGCATTATCATGCGTTTGAACACTTTGCTCTAAACCATGCTCTCTATCAAGTGCTGCATGGGTCGTGTAATCACCATTTATCGCGAAAATATTAGCCGTGTGCTGCGTTTGTTCTATTAGCTTATCGGCTAATAGTTGCCCCGCTTGTTTGTTATCGGGCACCACGCTACCTGCGATATTAATACCCTGATCAATCAAACGGTTTAGTTCTTGTTCTGATGGGCGGTTAAGTAAAAAATAGATGGGCGTAGAGATGTGCTTTAAGCTCAAAAGTTGTTGGGTAAGCACACTTTTCTCATCAACTAAAATCAACATATCTGGCTTAGCTTTAAGCGCCTTAGCCACTAATGACTTCATTTCAATATGATTCCGGTTGGCATAATGAATCGTTAAATCGAGATCAAAGTCTTTGGCAGCGTCACGCATCAACTGCGACACTTCAAACCAAAACGGGCCCGTGACATTGGTATCGGCATGACCGGGGTTTATAAAAATAATACTTTGCTTGGCAAAAACACTCGGTAAGCAAAATAGGCAGATAGTGAAAAATACCGCTTTAAGCATAGTCTTATTAGGTTAAAAGGCCGATAGGGAAGAGTATAGCTTGAATTGTCAGGTTTTAAGTAAATGATTGGAATTGGATAGTATTTTTAATACCGGATAGAAAAAGGGCTGCACAAATGTGTAGCCCCAAGAGAATCAAATATTTTACGATTAGAAATCGTAAGATAGTCTTAAGTAGCCGAAACGACCGATGTTATCGTAACTCGCACTACCAGAACCTGTACCTAACGTACCGTATGGAAGTTTGCGGTTGAAGATATTATCTACACCCAGCTTCACACCAAAACCATTTTCAAAGTTATAACCAATTGTTGCATCAGAGATAACGTAAGTACCAAATGTCATTAAGCTATTTGGATTCGGGTTATCTGCAAGTTCTTGGTCAGTGTAAAGGCTCACTTCATCTAGATAACGTGTATCAAACGTTGTAAAGAAGCCATCACGCTTATACGAAATTGAAAGGTTTGCTTGCCATTTCGCTTCACCGGTTGTGCCAGCGTACTCATAGTAGTCGCTAGGTTGGTCTTGGAATGGGAAGGTTTTACGCTCGATTAAGTACGTACCAATTAAACGTGTTGAGAAGTTGCCTTCTAGTGCATCAAAGTCATAACCTAATTCGAAGTCAACACCTGATGCTTCTTGACCAGACACGTTCAGAACTGAGTTTTGAATAAGTGTAATTTCATGTGAGCTGCTATCACGCGTGATCAGGTTACAGTATTGGTTATTAATACCACCTTCTGCATCCACACAGCGGTCAAGAATGTCTTGTGAACCGATGGTTGAAATCGCGTCTTCAAGCTCAATTTTCCAGTAGTCAACTGTCACTACTGCGTTTTCAATGAATGAAGGTTGGTAAACAAAACCAATTGTTGTACTGGTTGATTCTTCGCCTTTCACGTCTCGGTTACCACTTACTAAACCTTCAAGGGTTTGTGCATCGTAATCTGATTCAAAATCAGCAGGTACACCAAGGGCAGCACAGTTCGCGCGGCGTACTTCTGAGTTTTGTAAATCATTTAGGTTGTCAGCTAAACACGGATCGTCAACACTGTAGAATGTTTGGCTTGGTGCACCAAAGATTTCGCCAATGTTTGGCGCGCGAAGTGCTTCAGATTGCGTTGCACGTACTCGTAGTTGATCGTTAACTGTCCAATCTAAACCAAGTTTCCAACTTGTTGCATTACCAATTGTGCTGTAATCAGCGTAACGTACCGCTGTATCGAGTACTAAGTCTTGTACAAGTGGCAAGTCAGCAAGAAGTGGGATTGATGCTTCGAAGTAAATTTCGTTTACGTCAAACTCACCTTTGTCTTCGCCAAGCGCGTTAAAGAAGGTACCGGCTGCGTTGTCTGGCTCTTTAGTTTCGCTTTCTTCTTTACGGTATTCAACACCCGCTGCAAAACCAATATAACCAGCTGGTAATTCATAAATTGCTGAATTTGCAAGTGAAGCAGACACAACTGTTTGGGTAATCTTTGAAGTACCTACTGAAACAGTATTGATGTAATCAATCGCTTCTTGGCTTGGTGCACCGAAGCCCATGATATTAACAGGGACACAACCTTCAGCACGCGCTTCTTCGCTGCGACAAACAACATTGCCTGAACCATCATCTACAGCATCAAGGGCATTGTAGTAGTTTGCCATGATCATGTTAGCGCCATTAACACGCTCTAAATCAGTTTGACCATATACAACTGACGCATCTAATTCCCAATCTGTGAATACAGTGCCTTTTAAACCTGCAACAAAACGAGTCGTTTCACGTGTATTGTCTTCAACACGACGACCTAAATCAGTCATCATGCGGTTAACCATGATTGAGCTAACACCTTCTTGTTCCATTAGATCTTTAACGCTTGAATCAAGGTAAGGGTTATCAATCTTGATACTGTTATTTGGGTTAAAGAAGAAGAATGCTGGCTGACCAATGCTCTGACCTTCGCTATTTACGTATTTAGCTTCAAGATACGCATTCATGTTTTCTGCGATATCATAGTTCGCTTTGAAGTTTATGTTGTAGCGTTCAAATTCAGGTTGAATTTGGTTGAACTGTGCTAGGTTAAATGAATCACAGTTAGCGCATGCAAGGCCATCCACTTGGTCGCCAATGTTAAGTTCACGATAAGTACCATCTGGGTTAAATGAATTTACAAAGCCATTACTTAGCGCGAATACACCTGCGTTATTAATCGCATAGTAGCCTGCATTTGGCGTATAAATGTAGTCAGGGAAAGCAGGATCATCTTTGTTTTCTGCTGTTTGCGCAGTGTTGCGCATATTGCGGTAAGAGCCATCAGTCCAAGGGTGGTCTAACGCATTTAAAGTATCTTGGCCAGAATACTCAACAGAGAATGCCACGTTACCGCGGTCATTATCGAAGTTAGTGCCGTAAGAGAATGTTGCTTTTTCGTTGCTATAATCGCTTAGATCAGATTCGCCTCGAGTAACACTCGCGCTAAAACCTTCGATGTTCTTTTTAAGAATGAAGTTAACTACACCTGTTACAGCATCGGCACCGTATACAGCTGATGCACCACCTGTGATGATTTCAACACGCTCAACCCATGTGCTTGGAATTGTATTTGTATCAACTGATTGAGAGCCTGCAGAGCTAGAAACGTGACGCTTACCATTGACAAGTACCAGCGTACGGTCAGTACCCATATTACGTAAATCAAGAATGCTTAAACCCGCAGTACCGATGTAACGGCCAGAGTTTGAAAGCGAAAACGTATTACCAAGAGCTGGTAATTTATTAAGCGCTTCACCGATATTAACAGCACCAGTATTAATTAAGTCATCACCACTGATCACGGTCACTGGTGCAGGTGCAATAGCACCTTCACGTAAAATACGAGAACCTGTTACTTCGATACGGTCGATTGTTTGTACACCTTCTTCATCAGCAGCAAATGACTGACCTGAAATTGCAAGTGCAGATGTGCACAGGGCAAGCTTAATACTTGCACCTAAGATGTTATGTTTTTTCATTGTTTCACCTGTTAGTTTTTATTTTATCCCTTAAAGGGTTGTTAACAGTTGTTCTTAAAATGTTAACGCGGTGCACTTTATCATTGTCCCTATTATTTGCAAACAAAAACTACGTATCAATTTGTACACATCTAATTTCAATTTAAACAGTGTGTTAGGTTCTTTGTGGGGTTTAGGTGTTTTTTGTTTGTTGTGGAAAGGTGGTTACAGAATATTTACTTTGTTGCTGTATTCGGTATTTTAATGGCATTAGGTTTACGTAGCATTTCGCTTTATAATGGGTGCATAATTTGTATTTGGTTGAGAGTGTATGAAAGCCATTTTTATTAGTTTTTTAATCGTTTTTTCCAGTCTGAGCGCGGCCAACAATATTGACCTTGAGGCCAATATGAAAAACATGGGGCTTGCTTATAAAAACTCAGTGCGAGCAACTGATTTAGCCACCTTTAATACCGCTATTGATGAATTTATTGAGTTGTTAGAGACAGCCAAAACAGCTGATTTTAAACAGCATAAAACGGCGTCTTTAGAAGGGCTTGATAAAGTCATAAATCAAGCAAAGCAAGCTAAGCAACTTGCAACGACTCGTGGCCTTGAAGCAGCAAAAGCGCCGCTTAAATCTATTGATGAGCTACGTAAAAAATACCATGAGCTCCATGAGCCGCCAGGTTTTTGGGAATTGCTATTTGGTAAGTAAGTTATTGAGTTAAAATTACTTTAATTTAAAAAAGGTGCCTAGGCACCTTTTTTAACGCTTTTTCTTTTTACCTTGAACGGCTTTAAAGCGCGGATTGTCTTTATTAATAACATAGACACGACCTTTACGCTTTACGATTTGGCAGCCCGGGCGGTTCTTCGCGCTTTTTAATGAACTTAATACTTTCATGTTCTTTCCTTATAGCAACTATTTGCTCGCTAAGCTTTTAAAACGACGATTAAACGCAGCAACACGGCCATCGCTTGCAACGGCTTTTTGCTTACCGGTATAAAACGGGTGTGAATCGCTTGATACGTCAATTGGCACATAAGGGTAGGTTTTGCCCTCAAGTTCAATCGTGCGCGAAGTTTTGATTGTCGAACCAATAATAAAATAGCTGTCTGCCGCTGTATCATGAAACGCGACTTGCTGGTAATCAGGGTGGATATTTGGCTTCATAATGCACCTATTTATTATGTGATAATGTAGCGATTGTAGGGTGGTCGACTATTTGTGTCAAGATAAAAATGATTCTTATTTATATTGTTTTGTCTTAAATTTGTACAAGCTGAACAATCAATAAGCAGTTAGATTTAAAAAGCTGGATATTGTCGATAAGGCTGTTATAACTAGGTATGCGTGCTTATTTTAAAGAGGGATATGGAAGTGAATGATAAAACTAGCCGTGAAGAACTAGATCAAAATGTAATGAACACGCTTCGCGATAAAGACCATTCTGTTTTAGCTAATCATGTAGACACCTTGTCGTGTACTCACAACGATATTATTGAGTTGTTGGCACAGTATTTAGCACTGAGTGAACAAGATGATGATGAGCGTTTCGATACCTGGTTTGATAATCTAAGTAAAGAGCAACACACTGTCGTAAAAACGTTTGAAGTGTATCGTGGTCAGTACGAGCATTTAGATTCTTAATACTTGACCATGTTGTTTTTAGATTAAAAAAGCCACCCGAAGGCGGCTTTGTTGATTAGCGCTAACTAATTAATCTAACATGTAAGCTCGCATGGTAATTTGCTCAGCTTGGCTTGAACCATAATCAGAAACAATCGTACGAATATGGACAAAGTCACCGACGTTGCCAGTATTAGGGATAGTTGCCACCCATTTACCGTCAATGTGTTCAACCTGTGCATCTAACCAGTTTTCGCTTGAGAACTTGGTTGATACAGGGCAATAGATATAAGCAGGCACGTTAGCAATTGTGCATTCTTGGCCGTACGCATATTGGAACTGTACATCTGCCAGCGCCACTTCACCTACACCGTCCAGTAAACCCGTTAACTTAACGTGAGCCGCTTCGCCTGCTTTCATGCTGTTATTAATATCAACAGGTAAATCAACCATAGGCACTAAAATTGGCTGAACACCTTGTTGCTGCTCGTCAGCCGTAAATGTATAGAAGCCTTGGTAAAGAGAGCCAAGTTTATCATTGACCGGAGAGCGCTCACCGACACCGCGGGCATAAGATCGCATTTCTAAGGTAATTTGATGAGAGCCCGGTTCAAGCGTTAACGTGCCTTGATACGGAGAGGTTGGCTCACCATTTACTTTTAAACCAAAGGCTGAGCTACCCATATAACCAAAAATACCATCATGGTTTGCGGCATCGCCAAACGAAGCAAGATTAAAGTAAAGGACATTGGTATCGCGGCTAATAATCGCTGAGCCACTGCTGCCTGAGCTGCCAGCACGAGGACCTTTAAACCAAGTGGTACTTTGCTCAGCACCTTCAGTCATTGCACGTGGACCATCAAAATAAGCGCCTGCGCTTTGAATTTGGTAGTTTGGCATAACGACATTCGTCCATGCATTTTTTGCACTTGCTGTGTAATATTCATCACGTTGGTAAGGCAACATAATTAACTGCGAGCTACCTGTCGAGTAGAACTCACCCGTACTGTTGGTCATTGCCATAACATCAGTCCATGCCGGGCGCTCATCATTTTGCGAATGATAAGACGCACTCATTTTATGCATTTTATGCTCAGCAACATTGATTTGCCCAGATTGAATTCGGCCATCAGTAATGTGGTTGATTGAATAGGCATAAGGTGAGCGTTCAGCCGCAATACCAGACCAGCTAACGATATTGTTGCCAGCTTCGATTTCTGCCATTAAGGCTTCACCTTGTTCGGTACTAATACCAATCACGGGTACTTTTGGTGTGCCTGTGATCGCGCCTTTATATCGGCCGCCACGACCAGGGCGGTAAAAGATTACGCCACTAGCGCCATGTTTCATCGCGTTACCGACCATGTACGACGTGAGGTAATTAGGATTCGCAATAAGCGCTATTTTTCCGTCTAACTCAAATTGACTCCAATCAGTGCTGTAGCCGGCATCACCTACTGGCACGACTTCTGCTGACCCTTCACCATGAAAAGACAGTGCTAAACCTTGTTTGATGTAATCAAGTTCAACCCCGTTTTGCATAGTGACGGTTGTTTCTGGAGCCACCGCGCGGGTGGTGATAAATGAGCGAAAACGGTCGTCATGACCTTGTGACCATGCATACATATCATTAACGTAATCAGGTGCCATTTCGATAGCTGCAAGCTTCGCAACTTCTTGATCGTCAATCGCGTAAGTAAAGCCAAATGAATAACCTTGTGGATCAAGAGGCTGGTCAGCTTTAAAGGTGACAGGTTGAGCGTTACGTGCATCAAAGTTAATCTCTGTTTTGCCATCAATCTTACGATTTAATACAGCCATTTGTGCCGCTGATTCAACTAAACCAGAGCTGGTTTGCGGGTTATCGTAAGTCATAATGTTAGCAATCAACGTATAGTAACCTGCAGGTACATCGATATTGGCTTTACCGCCAGTGAGCCTAACAAGACTGCCCCAATCATCTTCTTCATTAATTAAGTAAAGCTTTGATGGCGAGCCTGCTTGATTACCCCAGCGGTCAGTCAGGTTAACCGTTAAATTAACGTGAGGTTGGTCAATCCAAAATGACACTGGCACTGTCACTTGCTGATCAGTATTGCCAACAGTTGTGCCTGTGATACGACCTGTAATTGCTCCATAAGCACTGTTATTAAGTGCCACACTTGGGTCAATCCACATAGGAACTTGAGCAACACCTTTGGCTGGGATTGTCACAGAGTTAACATCTAACCCTGCCAAGGTCGCTGGTAATTGTGTTTTGCCATCTTCACCAATTAAGTCTAATTTCAATTTTAATTTAATACTTTCATCAGAGGTGTTTGTTAGCGTGATCTGTGTTTCTGTAAATGCATTATTAGCATTATCAAAATAGCCAAGTTCACGGTTCGCAGGAGCCACAATAGCTTGGTTAATGGCGCGGTCGATATTCATGGCACCGGCACCTTGCTCAAGGACGTGTGAGTTACCACTAAATACGGATGATGTGAGCACATCTTTAATTTCTTTTGGCGTAAGATCTTGGCGAGCTTGCATAACAATTGCAGCACCACCGGCAACATGCGGGGCTGCCATTGATGTACCTGAATACACGCGGTAAGCCGTATCACCTAAGCCACCAGATGCTGCGGCAACCACAGAGACACCTTGCGAGGCAATATCTGGTTTTGCTGAGTGGCCATCTGGCGATGGGCCGCGTGAAGAGAACGACGCCGTATTGCCGTCACGATCAATAGCACCTACGGTTAATGCACTTGGCGCACAGCCCGGTGAACCAATTGTTTCACGGGTAAAGCTATTGCCCGCAGAGATAACAAATAAGGCCTTATTGCTCAGCGCTTCAACCATCTCAACCAATGGGCCACTACACGTTGTTGCTGTACCACCCAATGACATATTTACAATGTCAGCGTGCTCTGAAAGCACCGCCCATTGCATGCCATTTAAAATACCGTAGGTTGATCCTCCTCCTGTATTACCAAGTACTTTACCGATAATTAAATCGGCAGCTGGTGCCACACCGACCCATTTACCTTCTGACTCATGACCATTGCCTGCAACGGTTGAGGCTGTATGAGTACCATGACCATTTAAATCATCTACACCGTTGCTCGAATACGTAAAATCACGAGATGCAATGACGCGACCTTGTAAGTCTGGGTGCTCGGTATCATAGCCTGTATCAAGTACAGCAACTTTAATACCTGCGCCATTATAGTTAATCGCTGACTCACCATATGCGCCTGTAAGCGGGACTGTTGGAGTCAGTGTTTCTGACTGAGTGACCTTGTGAGCATGAACGACAGCATCAAGCCAAATACCTTCGACGTCAGCTTGTGCAACAAGGGTTTGCCAAGTTTGCGCTGCTTTGTCTTTGCTGATTGCAAATGCGGCGCTGTCGATTAGCTCAATTTCACCGGTTAATGACATACCAGCAAGCGTTGCTGGGACTGCAGGTCCTGCAAGGGTGCCATCGCGGTATTCAACAATGACGGGAAGGGCGTCGGTTGATGCATCATCGTAACCCGATTCATATAACTTATTAATATTGAAAAGCTCTAAATCAATCGCATTTGAATCAATGAAGGCTTGTGCATGGTTTGGAACTACATAGGTGTTGTTACCACGTTTAAAGATACTGGTGAATGTATCTGAACCGTCTGCATTCACTAATCGAATGCCGCCTAGCTTGCCGTCTTTATTGACAATGGCCGACACTTTATCCCCAGTAATCAAAGTGAATGTAAGGGCATTCGCTTTACTTTGTTGTGTAACGAATGATTCTTCTGCGGTTGCAGGCTGGGCAATCGATAACCCGAGCATGGCTAAGTAGGTCGCCTTTAAGCGACCAAAACTTGGAAAAGGTTTCATCTTTTCATCCTGTATTTTGATTTAATTAGTTTGGAAGAAAGGAGTTATTGCTAGGTGCCAAAACAACAAATATGACAAGAGCAATAACCCAACCAGACCAATCTAAAGATCAAACAGATGAAAACCTACAAAACAAAGGTAGCAAATTGTATTAACTGATTTGCAACAAAATAAACATTGTTGCAACTTTATGCGGTTGTTCAGTTGCGCTTCATTTAAAGCGCAAAATGAGCAGTTATTTTACCGATAGGTCGTATTTTGCAACGACATCATCAATATAACGATGGCGCAAGGTGTTTTTACCTTCGTTGCCCGTACCATGGCTTAACGCGCGGTTCATTAATTTGAGCGCCTTATGTAAGCTTTGGCGCTCTTCTACGCTTAAACCAGTTTTAGTACGCAATTCAGTAATGTCATCAATCAATAACTTAGCTACGTCGAGCTGTACGGCTTCTTCAACTAAGCCATTTTGTGTGAGCACACCGTATTTACTACATAAAAACTGCTGCCAAACTTGCTGTAAGTGCTCGTCAATTTCGCTGCCAAATAATTCTTCATCGATAGCAAAGCCTTGCTCGGCAAGTTTACTGAGTTGATTTGAATATTGCTGAGCAAAATAATTAAACGCTTGGCAGGATGAGCTTATGTCATGTTTAATAATTAATTGCCCCCAACTTGCGGCACCACGAGGGTAATAGTCTTGATATTCTTCGCATTGATAAATGCCCGAATACGAACTGCATTCTAATTGACTCTGCAAACAGTAACTCGGTTTTGGAAATAAACTACTTTGTTGCCATGCCGATAGCGTTTCCTCATCAATTGAGAGGGTATGGCACAGCTCTTCGGTAGTATAAAAGTAGGTTGCCAAAAATTTTGAAAGTTGCATTATCAAATACTCACAATAAATACTGTTAATTTATACAGTATTTGATTTTGGCTTAACTTTGATTTTTTCTCAAGTATTTTTATTTATTGCATCACACTACTCGGAAAATGCCCGTGTTTATGATACAACTAGCGCAAATTTTCCAAACATTAAAAAAGTTATGCGCAACCTAGAAACAATTAAACAAGCAAGTTTGATCACCGCTATAAAAACACCTTATTTAACCAATGGTGAAATTGATCTTGCATGTTATGACGACCTTGTTGAACAGCAAATTGCAGCTGGTGTTGATGGCATCATTGTGGGTGGGACCACAGGTGAAGGCCAATTAATGAATTGGGAAGAACACTTAATGCTAATTGCTCACAGTGTTAGCAAATTCTCGGACCGTTTATTAATTGTTGGTAATACAGGTAGCAACAATACGCGTGAAGCAATTAAAGCAACCGAGTATGGTTTTGCCACCGGTATGGATGCAGCCCTGCAAATAAACCCATATTATGGGCGTACGTCGCTGGCGGGTGTGAAAGAGCACTTTAACCGTTTACTTGATATTGGTCCTGCGTTTATCTACAACGTCGCAGGTCGTACAGGCCAAGATTTAACACCAGATATCATTGAGCCACTTGCGAAGCACGAAAACTTTATCGGTGTAAAAGAGTGCGGTGGCAATGAGCGTATTGCTCATTATGAACAGCAAGGCATTGCTTGTTGGTCAGGTAACGATGATGAAGCGCATGATGCAAGGCATATTCATAATGCGCACGGTGTTATCTCGGTTACATCAAATATCATCCCTGGCTTATTCCGTCAGTTGATGGATGAAAAAAATGATGCACTTAATGCAAAACTACAGCCACTTATGGGCTGGTTATTCTGCGAGCCTAATCCAATTGCAATCAATACGGCGCTGATGATGACAGGCGCGGTAAATCCTGTGTTCCGTCTTCCTTATGTGCCACTTACACGTGCACAGCAAGAGATCGGTTTAGGTTACATTAACGAACTTGATGTTGCTGATATAGTTGGTGAAAAAGCACAACTTTTAACCGAAAAAGACGTTATTTTACGATAAAAATGAATGGGTGCTTAATTGCGGCTGTAATTAAGCACCATTGTTTTACTTTTTTGTAGCTAATAGGTAAAATTAGCAATCGTTTG
>Ga0066376_10002017_pt1 | contig 19250 bp, 18 predicted proteins | sample Knorr_S15_td_Bot_FD_77009 | JGI IMG/M metagenome (GOLD analysis project Ga0066376, IMG submission 77009) | Marine microbial communities from Southern Atlantic Ocean transect - Knorr_S15_td_Bottom_ad_5009_LV_A | ecosystem: Environmental > Aquatic > Marine > Oceanic | place: Southern Atlantic... | reverse complement strand
GTCCCGGTCCATCGCCCAGTACCTCCCGGTCAAGGTGGCGATCGCCCAGGCGTCGCTAGGGGCGCAGAGACGATCGATCTCTGCTACGTACTCGATGCCCCCGGTGGGTGACGTATCCCGGCCGTCCGTGATGCAATGCACGCGCACCGGAAGATCCTCTGGCAGCAAATCCATGACCGCGGCAAAGTGGCGCAGATGACTGTGCACGCCTCCATCCGACACCAGTCCGGCGATGTGCAGCGTGCCGCCCCGGGCGCGCAGTCTATCCACGAGCGCGTCGAGACCGAGGCGCTCGCGCAGTGATCCGTCTTCGACCGCGCGATCGACCCGTGCAATGGCCTGATGTACGACACGGCCCGCGCCAAGGTTGAGATGCCCGACCTCGCTGTTGCCCATCTGGCCATCCGGCAAACCGACGTCCCGACCGGAGCAGGCGAGCCGTGTGCGCGGACAACCGTCGTAGATGGCCCGGAAGCGCGGCACGGAGGCGAGTTCGATCGCATTGTCCACGCTGGCCGCGCCTTCGAAGTCGGAATGGCCCCAGCCATCGAGAATCACGAGCAGAACCTTTCTCATGGGGGGAATCTTAACAGTGGGTCGCCTCGATGAGTGAGCCACCAGTTCCCCTCGTTCCGCGGCTTGAATAGTGTGTTGCACCGCAGACCATACCACTTCAGGAGAAGCAGCCGTGCGCTACACCCCTTTCCGCATGGAGCGGTACCAGTCGACGTACGAGCACCGAGTCCGCTACAACCTCTCGGAGAGCGGCGTGCACCCGCTGACGGTCGGAGAGCTCATCCAGATCGCCGGGGTCGACGTGGCCGTCGACGACATCCGACTCGGCTATGGGCAGTCGAACGGCTCAGACGCACTGCGCGAGTTGATCGCCGACCTATATCCGGGGGCGATGGCGGCGTCCGTGCTCGTCACGGTGGGAGGAGCCGAAGCGAACTTCACGTGCTTCTGGCACCTCTTCGAGAGCGAGGGCAAAGCAGCGATCATCCTGCCGACGTACGGCCAGGTGCCCGGGCTCCTGGAGTCGTTCGGAAGCCGCCTGTCCCCGGTCCAGCTCTTGGAGCAGAACGGCTGGCAACCCGATCTCGAAGCGCTCGAGCAGGCGTTGGCGGAAGGAGCCCGCTTCGTGCTCGTCACCAATCCGAACAACCCGACCGGTGTCTCCCTGACCCGCGAGTCGATGGACGCGATCGCGGAGCTGACCGAGCGGCACGGCGCGTGGATCATGGCCGACGAAGTGTACGCCGGCGCGGAAACCAACGTCGATACCAACGCAGAGGCGACCCCCTCCTTCTGGGGCTGCCACGATCGGGTGCTGATCACGAACTCGCTCTCGAAGGCGTACGGGCTGCCAGGACTGCGGCTCGGGTGGATCGTCGGCCCGGTGGACCAGATCGGCGAGTTGTGGGGCCGGACCGACTACACCACGATTGCGCCGGCAAACGTGTCGGACGCCCTCGCCTGCGTTGCGCTCGAACCGAATACGCGAGCGCGCATCATAGAGAGGACGCGCGGCATCGTTCGCGCCAACCTGGGCCTCGTGAAGTCCTGGATGGCGGAGCAGGGCGGACGCTTCAGCTATCAGTCACCCGATGCCGGCGCCATCTGCTATGCGCGCTACGACGCGGCAATCAACTCGACGGAGTTCGCCGAAAAGCTGCGTCTCGAAAAGGACGTGCTCGTGGTACCTGGGGACCACTTCGGCATGGACCACTACCTGCGCATAGGGTTCGGCAACCCCGCAGACGAGCTGCTGGAGGCGCTGGACCTGGTGCGTGAAGCGTTCGACGAGGTGACGGCTTAGGAGACAGAGGGCCCCACAGCCGGGATCTAAATCGCGGCTCGGACCAGGCGCTCGATCTCGGGCTCCAGATCCGCGACGTCGCCGAGGCCCTCCAGCAACACGGATCGTTTCACTAGTCCCCGGTCCACCAACGCCGTACAGAACTCGACGTCCTTGGGTCTATTCGCGATCGCTTTGGCGAGCCACAGATCGTGGACCTCGAGGCAAAGCGCGACCACGCCGTTCGTCGCGGGAGCCTGGAAACGCACCAGCCTGTCCGTCCAGCCTCTTGGAAGGACGGTGGTGATCTCGACGACGCCCTGCGCATAATACCCGACCGTCGCGTGGAACATCGACGCCTCTCCAATCGATCCATCAATGAGATCGGCCAAGTGACCGTCAGCGTCGCCGCGAACCGCGACATCGACCTCGATGGATCGAAGTGCCTCCTCCGGGAGGGCGCCGGCGACGGTGGCGTGCAGGGCCTGACTGCCGATCACGAGGACCTCATCTAGCCCCAATACCGCAGCCGCTGCCCGGACCGAGTGCTCGAATTCACTTCGCTTCATCCACGACTCCGTTCCATGTCGGCGAAGCCCCGGATCACTGCGGCCCGCTCCCGTGCTGAAAGCAATCCCGCAAAGGGGGTGACGTGCCGGAGTTCCCGCGCCCACGGAGAAGGATCGGTCAGCACCGGCAACAGCGCTGCCAACGGTCGCTCGAGAAGCACGCCCCACTCTCTGAGCGGACCCGAAGATTCGTGAGCCCGACTCCTCATGCGCTCCAGATTCTCGCGCGCAAGAGCCAGCATCCCCGGGGGGTTCGCTCGGAGGACTTCCGCGATGGCCCGATGTATGGCGAGGGATCGGCGCTCCTCCCTCGTCATCGCTGGGTGGAAGTCGATTCGCATCTCCAGTCCCACAGACTCCGCGAGCCGCCGGAGGGTGCTCAGTGTGGGGCTCTTTCGGCCCGCTTCGTAGGCGGCCACCGTCGGTTGTGAAGTACCGGCCGCCGCGGCGAGCCGCGACTGCGTCAACCCGCGGACGCGGCGAAGGGCACGGATCGTATTCATGGCCAAGAATATATCCCTTTGGATATATACCAATCAAGTACTCCTGCTCTTGCCGCCCCCCAACACCGCCTCTACGATCGTGATCCTCACGCGATCCAACCCTGTGCGGACACCATGAAACCAAGCACCCTCACCACCGTCCTCGCAGCGATCCTGGCCCTCGCCAGCCTCCTGCCCGCACCAGCGGTCTCGGCCCAAGACCGGTTCGACGTGCTCATCCAGGGCGGTCGCATTCTGGACGGCACCGGCAATCCGTGGTTCCGGGCCGACATCGGTGTGCGGAACGGGCGTATCGTCGCGGTCGGCCGCCTCGAAGGCGCGCGCGCGAACCGCGTGGTGGATGCGGCGGGGCTGTACGTGTCGCCGGGGTTCATCGACATCCACTCTCACGCCGACGACGGCAGCGCGCGCATCGGCGGCGCAACGATCCGCACGAACGAGATCGAGAGAAAGGCGGCACCCAACGTGGTATCTCAGGGTGTGACGACGGTGGTCGTGAACCACGACGGGCGCTCGCCCTGGCCCATCCGAGACCAGCGCTCGCTCTTGGAAGCCCAGGGCGTGGGGCCGAACGTCATGATGATGGTGGGTCATGGGACGGTGCGACGGGAGGTGATGGGCGATGACTTCCGGCGCCCTGCGACACCTGAAGAGGTCGCCGAGATGCAGTCGCTGGTGCGCCGAGCGATGGACGAGGGCGCGGTCGGCATGTCCGCCGGACTCGAGTACGCACCAGGGCGGTGGAGCACCACCGACGAAGTCGCCGCGCTGGCTGAAGAGCTCGTACCGTACGACGGCGTGTACATCTCTCACGAGCGCTCGGAGGGCGCCGACCCGATGTGGTACTGGCCGAGCCAGGACGAGCCCGGACCTCCTACGCTCCAGGACGCCATCATGGAGACGATCGAGATCGGTCGACGAACCGGCGCTCGTGTCGTCGCCTCACACATCAAGGCCAAGGGCGCCCACTACTGGGGCTCGAGCGGCTCCGCGATTCAGCTCATTCAGCGGGCGCGCGACGAGGGCGTAAGGGTGTTCGCGGATCAATACCCCTACGCGACGAGCGGCTCGGACGGGAACACCGTGCTGATCCCCGGCTGGGCGCTCGCCGACCCTCGAGCGAGCAGAAGGGAGGACGGCCGTCCGGCGGCCGAAATGCTGCGAGAGAACCTAGGCGACGCCGCCAAAGAGGCCATGATCCGCCAAGACATAGCGCACGAGATCCGCCGCCGAGGCGGCGCCGACCGCGTAATGATCATGGACTACCCAGAGGAGCAGTACATCGGCAAGACCCTGCAGGAGGTCGCTGAATTGCGGGGTCAGTCCGACATGGTACAGATGGCGATCGAGCTTCAACTCGAGGGTGACCCAGACCGCCGCGGTGGAGGACGTATGCGCGGATTCTCGATGTCCGAGACCGATGTCGAAGCGTATGCGGCTCAGCCTTGGGTGGCGACCGCGTCGGACGGTCGCATCGCGGTTGCCGAGGACGGCCCGGTTCACCCCCGCTTCTACGGGACCTTCCCGCGCAAGATCAGGCAATACGCGCTCACGGTCGGCGCGCTGTCCATCGAGGCAGCGATCCGCTCGCAGACCTCGCTGCCGGCACGTATCATGGGCCTCAACGATCGCGGCGAGATCCGTGAGGGATACTGGGCCGACCTGGTCGTCTTCGACATGGAGACGATCGCGGACCGCGCGACATTCTTCGACCCGCATCAGCACGCGGCGGGAATCCATCAGGTCCTGGTGAACGGAGAGTTCGTGGTCGAGGGCGGTGAGATCCTGTACTCGCTGCCAGGAAAGATTATCACGTCGCGCCGCGGTGGCGCCCCGATCTCGGAGTAATGGAATGAACGGTTTGAAGCTCGGCTCCCTCCGTCTCATCAGGCGCGCTGGGCTCGCGTCGTTGGGCGCCGTCCTCGCTGTGGCGCTTTCCGCCTGCTCTGCGCCGCCGGCGGACGCGGCCCCCGAGGCACAGGCCGAACAGGAGCCGGGAGCCCGCTACCAGCCTGGCGCGGAATTCGGGATCTATACTCCCGAACAGCACAGCGACTACGACGGCCACTTCGTCGTCAGCGGATCGAGGGTCCATCAGGTGGGCACGCTCGGCGATACGTCCCCGTGGGATCACATGGGTGATGACGCCAGCAACGTCAGGCCCGTCGGAGGCACGATCGAGTTCGACGTCGACGAGCGCGCGAACACCGGCACATTTCGCGCCGAACTGGAGCTGCCCGAGGGCACCTATGTGGTCGAACTGGATCGTTTCGAGCAGTTCTCGCCGTGTCAGGACGGCGGGATCGCAGCATTCTTGTACGAGCACGGAAACGCTGGCTGCGGTGACGGGAACTGGCCGAAGAGTCTCCTCTATGTAGCGGGATGGGGCTGGGGCAACGCGACGCTCGACGGCGAGCCGCTACACGACGAGTACCAGATCCACTTCATGGTCACCCAGGGCATGCGCGATCGGGAGACGCTCGCGGTGCGCGGGGGCGCGGGCGCCACGGCAGGCGCGGTGAACCCGGCGCAGGTACAACTGGACTTCTTCATTCGCAGTCCCCAGGCGAACGAGGAGAACCACCCCACGCGCGAGGTTTTCGATCACTTCTTCGCGATGGACGTGACCTGGCGCTGAGGCAGCGAATGCGGGAGTGGGCAGAGGGACGCGCCGTGAGGGCGAACTGATGTGCCGCAGGTAGGCTAGGCCGACTCTAGCAAACCCGGGTCGTCCTCACTGAGCCGATTCACTCTGTTGGAGACCGGACGCACCGCCAAGGTCCCCGCTGGAGCGGGCCTCAACAGGGCGCGAACGATGCGCGCCGGCGTGGCCCGCGACAACCACTGGGCCCGATCCGTCACCTCGATCACCACGGGCATGCGGTCATGCACCGGCGCGGTATCTGAGTTGGCCTCGGTCGTCAGGATCGCAAACGTATGCCGAGGCTCCGAGCCCGGTCGTGACCACGACTCCCAGACCCCCGCGAAAGAGAGAAGGCCACCGTCCGCGGCGTGGAACCAATGCGGCTTCTTCCCGTCCGCCGTGTGCTGCCACTCATAGAAGCCGTCCGCCGGAATCAGGCAACGGCGTCTCTGAAACGCCTCCCGGAACGCAGGCTTACTCGCGACCGAGTCGGCGCGCGCATTGATGAAGCCCGACTTGGGCTCATCCATCCAGGACGGTGCCAGGCCCCAGGTCAGCAACCCCATGCGGCGTCCGCTGCGATCCTCGGCCACGACAGGAGCCCTCTGGCCGGGCGCGATGTTATAGCTAGGCACGAAGTCGAAGCCCAGCGAGGGAACATCGAAGGCCTCGATGAGGGCATCCTCCTCAGTCCCGAGGGTGTACCGACCGCACATGAGCTACCGTCGGTCCTCGGGCGCCACCCCCCTCGACAGAAAACGCGCTTCGTCGAAGCGGCGGCGCCGCACGACGAGGTGGTCACCCGAGTCCCGGACGCTCCGGAAACCGAGTAGGTGAAAGAGCTGCAGCGCGTACCAGCGTGCCACGCCCCGGTCGACGTGCATCACGTCGGGGTCCGTGTCATCACGGCGCACGCCCGGTAGCCAAGACACGAATCGACCAGCCTGGACCGATCGCAGGCCGCGCGACACTCGCAACCAAAACGCGCTGAACTCACGAACCAGGAAGAAGCCGTCCTCGCCCTGTTCCTGATAGAGTGGCATGAGCAGGATCGAATCTTCCGCGACCAGGACGTCTCCATCCTGGTCTTCGGCGATGAGCTGGCCCTCTCGAACCGTCTGGAAGTTCTCGAATCCCGGCTTCATCACGAAGTCGTCGTCGGGCGTGACATCGTACTTGAACCGCATCTCGACGGCCCGCTGTAACCCCCTCGCCTCCGAGCGGAGCATCGCCTGCCCGATCTTCGCCTCGGGAACATCGGCGGGACTCAGAAGCCCAGCGGTCCGGAGGCCGATCCAGATCACCGATTCCGCCCGGTCGACCGCACGATTCTCTTCATGCTGGCCGGTCTCGACTGCGATCGCCACGAGGCCGTGCTCGCCTAGAAAGCCGAGCAAAGTCCCCTGCACCAGCTCCTCGAGCCCGAGCACCACGGGCAGGGGGACAGGCCGAGCGAGGTCCCGGTTCCGAAGAGAGTCGGCGAACGTGCCTCCGAAGCCGGACGTCGTATGGAAGCCGACCGATGAGGTACACCGGCCCCCGCGCCTGAGTGACGATGCCGTCGATCGCCTCGAGAAGCTCGACTTGCTCCCGGTCCTCAGCGTCCCCACCCGCTACGCCGTCGCGTTGAAGACGCGCCAGCCGCTCGTCGGTCCACGCGCGGTTCAGATCACGATCGACGAAACGGCTACCGGCGGCCAACGCGACCCTATTCCCCGCAAGCGCTACGAATTCACCCCTGAGTTCGCCCCCTCGCCCTTCGAGCTGCTCGAGCACCCGCTTCAGCGCGAGCACACCTGCGGGCTCGTTGCCGTGGATGCCTCCGACGCAGATGAGCGTGGGGCCCGGTCGCTCTCCGCGAACGCTGCCGAGGACACGCTCATACATGGAGGCCGCTTCCCCAGGGGCCACAATGGCGCGGGCCGAGCCGGACGCGGTCATCGGGTGACGCTCCGCGCCGTCAGTAAGTACTCGACTCGCACGTGCTGGCTTGCCTCAAAATGGTGACTGGACCTGAGGATCTCGGTTGCTCCCAGTATCGGCGCGCTCGCGCTCCTACTCGACGAACCGAGCTATCGAATCAACTCGCCGTACAGCTGTACAAACGACTCGGTAGAGCCGGCCCTAGAGAGGACCTGCGTCAGCGATACGCCAAGAGTTTGTGAAAGCAGACGCACATTGACCAGGGCCAGGATGTCATCCGAATCGAGTCGAATCTCTCGCCACTGGTTGGCGGGGAGGTCTCGGTACTGTCGATAGACTGTCGACAGAGGACCTGCGGCGGCCTGATCGGGCAGCGGAAGGTGCAGTTCCGCCGCGCCGACACCGTACCGATCGGAGATTCCGGCCCAACTCTCCCCTGAGCGACGGAGGGCCACCAGAGCCTCGGGCGCAACGCCTGCTCCCTCCGCAAAGAACAAGACGACCGGGATTTCGTCGGGCGGCAGTCGCCAGTCGCGTAGGATGTCGATCTCCGACGACGGTACGTCGAAGAACTCCGCGACCGCTCGGAAATACCCTTCCTGAGCGATGTCGACCTCCTGTGCGTCGGCCCCGCCGAAGGCCAGCGCCAGAGCAAAAGAAACCACCGCGCTACGTCGTATTGTGCCCACGCCGTCCTCCCCCGGGAATCAAGGCTCCGCTTTCAATCTTGTCTCAGATACACGATTCGGGCCAGAGGGGCGCAACGCGCCATGGGGCGGTCCCGAGACGACCGCGAAACTCTGTCGAGATGACAGAACGATGTTGGCACGACTCTTGAACTCAAGAGGATGTGCGCCTCGGTGGACGAGGGGTACGAATCAGTGGGAGGCAGCCATGAGACAGGACGACAAGGACAAATCGGGCAGTAGGAGCCTGCAACTGCTTGGGGGCGAAGAACACCTCCAGGACCGGAATGATGTAGCCGGGGCGGGCAATCATATTGTCTTCGACTTTACCGGGCTCAACAAGCCTGATGTAGCGGACCTCGCCCTCATTCTCACGGCTCGACTCAAGACACCGCCGCACGAAAGCGTTTGGGTGCGGGCGATCAACCCTACGACAGCCCGGGTGTTGCGGGCGTTGGGCCTCGACCACTTGTTCCGGCACTATCCCGGCTCGGACGTGATGAACTGAGTCGAGTCGTCCGGCAGTAGTCACCGTGCCCCGGGGCCGCGAAAGCCGCCTCGGGGCACTTCATTGTACCGGCGGATCGTCCTTCTCAGAGGACAGTCAGAAGAAAAACCCTAGCGCAGATTTCTGGTGATCAGCCTCTGTTCTCGGCGCTTTGCAATGCGCGTTGAACACGCCGCTGCGCAGCCTCCAGCGGAGATTCCCCGGCGGCTTCCGCCTCCGCGAAAATCTCGTCCAGAGCGTCTCCGATGCCGCGCACCCTCCGCTCCAGTTCGGCCACGTGGCGTTCTCCCTGGTAGATGAGCGTGAACGCCATGGCCCCACCGGCGTTTACGACGTAGTCGGGTGCGTAAAGAATGCCACGTTCGGCAAGCGCGTGCGCATCGGCCACCGATTCGAGCTGATTGTTCGCCGACCCTGCGATAATGTCACAGCGTAGATTCGGGATGGTCGCCGGACTGAGCGTCGCACCCACGGCGCAAGGCGCATACACATCGCACCGAGTCCGGTAGACGTTTTCCTGAGTCACCACATTGCCACCGATCTCCACCGAAATCGCGAACGCAAGGTCCGCGTCCACGTCGCAGAGCAGCACCGACCCGCCCGCCTTGGAGATCATTCGCGCCAACGGCCCGCCGACGTGCCCGACTCCCTGCACGAGCACACTGCGATCGGTCAGGTCGTCGCTGCCATGCCGATGCCGGAGCGCGGACCGGATCCCCGCGAAGACGCCCAACGCCGTAAACGGGCCGGGGTCGGACGGGGCGTCTTCGATACCATGGATTCCGATCACGTGCTTCGAGATACTCGCTACGGCGCGCAGGTCGTCCGGCGTGGTGCCGAGGTCTTCGCCGGTGCCGTAGGCACCGGCGAGCGAATTGAGCAGCGCCCCGAAGCGGTGGAGAAGACCCCTTCGCTGCGAGCCAACGAGAGGCTTCGGTATCGCGAGTACGGCCTTGGCGCCTCCGAACGGGAAGTTGATCGCCGCCCACTTGTGGGTCATGCCTCGCCCGAGGCGCATCGCGTCGCGCAGCCCGTCCTCCGGGCGCGCGTAGACCTGCATCCGACACCCACCGACCATGGGACCGAGCGTGTCGTCGTGCAGGGCGATGAAGATCCAGGAGCCTGTCTGCTCGTCATACCGGACCACGAGGCCGACGCCGTCCCATGCTTCGATGAGTTCGAGGAATCCCTCGCCACCGTCGTCCATCGCGCGCGGCAGCGCTTGCTCCCCGAATCTAAGGGGAACGGTCGGAGACGATTCTGGCGTAGCTCTCCGGGTTCCACTTCGGTCGCTCGGCGGCATTTCCTATGTCGACGCCGAGGTAGAAGACGAGTCTCGCGATTCGTGCCGCCTTCTCGGCGTCAATGCGGTCGGGCTCATCGTCACGACCATGATAGTCGTCGTGCGTGCCATTGAAGAAAAACAGGATCGGCACACCCTTGCGCGCGAAGTTGTAGTGGTCGGACCGGAAGTAGAAGCGCTGTTCAGGCCAAATGTCATCGATGGCCGTCATGCGCAGTTCGGGGTGCTCGCCGTTCACCCGGGTGAGGGTCTCACCGAGGTCGGAGTGCTCTTTTCCAATGGCCACGATCGTATCCGTCCAGTTGCGACCGACCATGTCGGTATTGAGGTCGGCCACGAGTTGCTCGATGGGGACCGTCGGGTTGTCCGCGAACCACTCGCTGCCCCAGAGGCCCTTCTCCTCCCCGCTCACGAGCAGGAACACCATGGAACGCTTCGGCGGGGTCGGCAGCGCGACCATCGCCTCTGCGATCTCGACCACGGCGATCGTACCCGAGGCGTCGTCGTCGGCCCCGTTGAAGATGGAGTCTCCGTTCGCGTCTGGGCTGCCCATACCCACGTGATCCATATGCCCGGAAAAGACGACGTACTCGTCCTTCAGCTCGGGGTCGCTACCATCGAGGATCGCGACCACATTCGGCGCCGTGATCGACTCTTCGTGCCGAGCGAACCTGAGTGAGAGCTCGAGGCCAGCGACGTCGTCGATCCTCGCCCCTTCGTTCGCGCGGGCCTGGAGCGCACCCAGGTCCACGCCGTGCGCCTCCACGAGACGCGCCAACGAGCCGCGCCGGACCTGAAGCATCGGAGCGAACGTGCCGCTGCCCGCGCTCGCCTGACCCCAACCTTTTTGCACCGAGGGGCGGAGCGCGCGTGAAGCCGCCGAGGTCCATTCCTCATCGCCGACGTCGACCATTACGTTGACCGAGATGGCTCCCGCGCCCCGGAGTGCAGCAAGGGTCACCCGCGTCAGACCCGGCGAGTTCTGTCCCAGCACGAGCACGGCGTGCTTCCCGCTCAGCCGGTCTTCGGTAAGCCCGGCCTCGAGCCCGAGCGAACCCGAGATGATCGAAAGGCCCCCGCTGGCTTCACCGGCAGTCATCCCGCGCCCGGGCAACACGTCTTCACCAAACGCGAGCCGCACACCACCACCCTCGAGCCGCGAGACATCCGTGTCGACGACCAGGGTGCGAAGCGGATAGTGCTGCAGGAATCCGCCGTCCTCGGCCCCACCGCGTAGACCCATGCGTCGGAACTCGGAGGCGATCCACTCCGCGGTCTTGTCCAGGCCGGCGCTCGGCGTATCGCGGCCCTGCATCGAGTCGTGTGCGATGACTCCGACGCGCCAGGCGTAGTCGTCGGGGGTGATCGTCGCGGCTGCCTGCTCGACCCCCTGCTGCTGGCCAGCGAGAGCGGAGGGGACAGCGACGGCGATCACCAGGAGTGCGGGCCCCAGCAGGGCGCGCCCTGAAAGGGCGCACAGAAGCTTCATCATCATGTTGCGGCCGGTAAGATGTCAGCGGATGGATCCGCAGAACTTACCGGTTGTTGTCCAGACGCTCCAGCAAGACTTCCAACTCCTGCCCAGAACGGCGAGCACGAGCAACGACCCACAAGCCGTCTCTCGACATGCTGAACTGTCCGAGACCCTCATCCCCGAGCGCGGGCAGATCGGAAGGCTGCACACCTTCGGGCAAGTGAAGGAGCTCGAGCGTATCTCCGGGCGTGAGCCGCTGGACCACCCGCAAGCCTCCAGCCGCGGAACCCACCTCGATCGCCTCCATGAAAATCAGCTCGAAGCCAGGGACCACCAACTGCCCTTCGACACCGCCCCTTCTCCGGCCCGAGTCCTGCCATCTGTCTCGGCCTTCTGGAGCACGCCGATTCGCGAACGAGGCCGAGCCACGCGAGCGGCTCGCGTTGCTCACGACCCTCCCCCGAGGCGCCTCGCGCTCGTCCCGCTGCGGCGCGACACCACCGTCGCTCGACGAGCGCGTAGCCACCAAGCTGGCGTTGGGAAGCACGGGCTCGATCCCGCCGACCATGATCTCACGCTGCGGAAGTTCCACCACCCCGCGCGACACCGGTGGCGACGGCTTCTCCTGGAGAAGATCCCTGAAGGCCACAGGCTCCCGCGCCGTGACCAACTGAAAGCCCACTCGCCGAGCGGGATCGGTCACGATCGCGGCCGACGGCGCGAATGCCAGCCGTTCCTGGTCCCCGATCTGCCGGCGGGACTGCGCCTGGACGTCGAGAGGCGCGACCGCCTCGGCAACCGATACGCTCGCGGCCGACGACCGATCGGCGACGGGACTCGCCGCCTTCTCCGACGGCTCATCGGCCGACCCGTCCCGCTCGCTCCGAACCGGCGGAGCGGGAGGCAGAGAAGGCACCTGACCCGGCACGTTGAAGCCATCGCTCGAGCTGAACGGAAATACCTGGTCACCGCGAAGCATCCAGCCCGCACCGACCGCCAACATGACGGAAGCGGCCCAGCCCATCCGGTGCAGTCGCCCGCTCCGTGGAACTCTTGGAGGGCTCGTCGCCTCCGCCCGCAAGCGCAGCTCCTCGAGCGGTGGTAGCTCGACGTGCGGCAGTGCACCCGAAAGGATCGTAATCGCGTCCTCTCGGATCTGCTGCTCTTCCTCCAGCCGCGCTGAACACTCGGGACACGTGGCGATGTGCTCGCGGATCACCTGCGCGTCGCCGAACGGCAGCTCATCGAGAGCGCCGTCCAGATAGGCGTGCAAAGTGCCTTCGTCAACGTGCGACATCGACCTGCTCCTTCTCTTGGTACGCATCGGCCAAACGGCGCCGGGCCCGCGCGAGGGTGGTACCCACCGCGCCTATGGCCAGCCCCGCCTGCCGAGCGATCTCTGTATAACTCTGTCCCGCATCCCACAGGAGCAGAACCTCACGATCTCGTTCGCTCAAGGAATCGAGCGCGTCCCGGACCTGGCCCATGCGCTCTCGCTCCGCGAGGTCGCGCGCCGGGTCCGGCATCGACTTCTGGCGGTCCTCGGTCTCACTCTTCAACAGAGTGAGGTGCCGTTTCCTCCGGATCGCCGTGCGCGCCTCGTCACGGGCGAGGTTGGACGCAACTTGGAAGAGCCATGCTCGGGGAGTCTTGGGCTCGTGTCGCAGTGCTCGAACGAATGCTTCCTGAGCCAGATCCTGCGCACGCTCCAGATCCCACACCTTGCGGTGAAGGAAGCGGACCAGATCCGGAAACGTGGTCCGGTACACCTCTGTCCAGTCGATTGTCATGGCGCTTCTTCCCCCACTCGGAACCGACGAACGAGTTCACTCAACCCCGTGTTCGTCAATTCGTCTATACCCTCATCCGTAACATGCAGACTCACTGCGGCCCCCGCGATCACTACGTGTTCGAGTTCCTTTAGTACCGGAGCAATCTCCGGAAGTGCTGCGACCAGTCCGAAGTACACCGCGCTGAACGGCTTGATGCGGATGATTGCCTGGTCTTCGGTGTGAGCCTCGTCGGTCCACACGTCGTCACGAAGCCGGAAGAGCCTACCCGCCAGCGCTCGCGTATTCTCCCCCTGCTGCTCGAGCGATACATCCATCTCTGCGACCATCACCGTCATCGCGCTCAGCGAGTTGAGTTCTCGGCGGGCGCGAGCGAGGGACGCCCGGCGCACTGCCTCCTCGCCGGCGGCTGCGCGTGCTGCTTCTGCTGCTGCGTCCGCCCGCACTCGCGGCATCGCACGGGCGACGGCCACGGACGCAGGCGCCCTGACGACCGACCTCAGATCCAGCGGCGCGGCGTATTGACTCGGTTCCTGCACAAGATAGGACGTGTAGCGCGTGGGAAGTCCGTATCGCAGCGCTAGACCGCGAATCTCTTCGATGAGCTCGGCGGTCTCACCCTCCGTCCAAAGCCGGCGCTCCAGGTGACCGAGCTTGCGCGACGCCCAAAGACGGGGGATGTACGAGTTGGCCGTAGCGGCGCTCGGAAAGCGCAGCTCGGTCGTGAATTCGAGCGTGCTTCCCGCTTGCGTGCCCTCCACCGAGATCTGCCCCAACCCCTCGCCCTGGTAGCGTCCGAAAAGCACGAGCTCCTGCCCGGCGAAGACGTCGGGGATGCGTGTCGGGTACACTTCGACGAGGCGACTCGGGCCGCCTTCGAGTTGCAGATCGGTCAGCACGGGGTAACGGATCTTGGCGGAGAGCAAGCCGATCGCACGCTCCACGCTTTCCCCGGGCTGTATGTAATCGGTGCTTCCCCGACCCGCCTCTCCGAGGCGGTCGAGAAGGTGCGTATTGACGTCGTGTCCCACGCCGAAGGCGAAGACGCGCGCGCGATACGCTTGCTGCTCGGCTCGGTCCGCGAGTCGCTCCGGTGAGCGTTCACCAGCCGACGGGAGCCCATCGGTCACGAAGACGACGATCGGGAGGCGCTCGGCCGGGCTGCGCACGCGGAAGGCTTCATCCAAGGCGGCCCCGATGTCGGTGCCGCCGTCGGCGACGAGACCGTCGACCCACTCGCTCGCCCGGGTGAGCTCCGATCCGGTCGCGCCACGCCAGCCCGCGCTGTGAACACGAACGGCGCTCGAGAAGGAGATCAGGCGGAATCGGTCCGCGCGGTCGAGAGAGGCCAGTAGCTGGCGGATCGCTTGCTTCGCTTGGTGGATCTTGTCACCCGACATCGAGCCCGAGACGTCGAGCACGACCGTCACGTCTCGCGGCGCGGGTTCGCCGGTGAGCGGGCCCGGGGAAAGCGTGAGCATGAAGTAGCCGTCTTCCCCGACGGGCCGATGCGTCGCCACGGAGAGCCCCACTGCGTCGCCGGCGAGCGGTAGGAAGACCGAGAAACGCCCCAGGACCTCTTTCTCCATCGTCACGACCATCGCTGAGCCGTGGCGATCGACGTCGATCTCGTGGGTCGGCGAAAACGGCTCCAGGAACCGCCCAGCGTCGCTCAGGTGAATCTCGAAGGACATGTTCACGGGTTCGGGCAGGGGCCGGCCCTCGGGCGAGTCGGTAGTGATCGCACCGTTCGCACTTTGAACCGCGCCCGCATATACCAGCTGCAGGGCGTTACCGGCGCGCGGCAGTACCTGGGTATAGCGTAGCGTGACCTTCCGCTCTTCCCCGGGCTGAATCGGGAAGACGCGGGCACGCAGCAAACCGTGTCCCGCGAGCTCGATGAGGGCCGGATCCCCGCGACGGCGCACGATACCTTCGTAGACCTGTCTGGCCTCGTCGGCGTCCATGATCTCGCCGCTCAGTTCGGTGTCGCCCTGGAACAGGGAGAAGCCCTGGAAGACAGCCTCGCCGGGCAGAGGATACAGGTAGTCGCCCTCCGCGATCGCTTCGCCGTCGTTCAAGAACCACTCCGTCACCTCGACGATTCCAACGGACCCTTCGACGCGAATGCGAACGTCGCTCCGCGTCTTGTCGACCGCGAAGCCGCCTCGGAGTATGCGGGATTCGATCCAGCCCTGCGCCTCCAATGCCTGCCCACTGAAAAGAAGCACGGCGAGCGCCGCCAACGCCGTTCGTTCCCAGTACCTCGCTCGCTTTCCGGTTCGCATCGCACACCTCCCGTCCGTTCGGTTCCTACGCCCTGATTGACGCACGAAGCATGCCCCTTTGCACACACGATGGGGTGTGACCTGATTTCGGGTCCGGCAAATCGGAAACAGGCGGAGGGACGACCGAGAAGATCGTGGTACTGGGCGGTGGACGAGTCGGAAACGCCATCGTGCGGGATCTGGCTGCAGAGGACGACTTGTCGGTACTGGTCGTCGATGTGGACCCGGACGCGGTCGAGCAGCTGACCGAGCACGGCGCGGACGGCGTGGTGGCAGACTTATCGGACCCCGATACGGTGTCGAAAGCCGTGGTGGACGCGGACCTCGTCGTGAGCGCAGTGCCGGGCTTCATGGGCTACGAGACGGTCCAACGTGTCCTCCAGGAGGGACGACCGGTCGTCGATATCTCGTTCTTCCGCGAGGACGCATTCGGCCTGGACGAATTGGCCAAGGAGGGGGGGGTTCCCTGCCTCGTGGACTGCGGCATCTCACCCGGACTGAGCAACCTGATCTTGGGCCGCGTGGAAGCACACTTGGACGAAACGTACAGCTACCGTTGCCTCGTGGGCGGGCTGCCGGTGGAGCGGACATGGCCCTGGAAGTACAAGGCCCCATTCAGCCCGGCGGACGTGATTCAAGTCTACAAGCAGCCGGCTCGCATTCGGCGCCACGGGGTTGAAGTCACCCTCCCGGCTCTCTCTGACGTGGAATTGGTCGACTTCGCGGGTCTCGGCACTCTGGAGGCCTTCAACACGGATGGTCTGCGCTCACTGCTCCGGACGTCCAAGACGCCTCATATGGTCGAGAAGACCATGCGCTACCCCGGCCACGCAGAGAAAATGCGGATGCTTCGTGAGGCCGGCTTCTTCTCGAGCGAGGATGTGCTCGTCGCGTCCGGTCAGGCGAGACCGCTGGATGTTACCGCCGCCCTTCTGTTTGGCACGTGGCTTTTCGAAGATGGTGAGATGGACCTCACGGTGATGAGCATCGTCATCGAGGGCGCCAAGGACGACCGCGCGTTACGCCACACGTACAATCTGCTCGACTACTACAACACGGACACAGAACAGAAACGTCCTCGATGGCGCGCACCACGGGGTACACGTGCACGGGCATGGTGAAGCTCATTGCGCGCGGGCTATGGACCGAGCCGGGTGTGGCCCCGCCCGAAGTCATCGGCCAAAACGCGAGTGCTTCGACTCCGTGATCAAACATCTCGAGGACCGGAACGTGCAGATCTTCCAGCGAGTCGACGAGCTGTAGCTACATCCCCGGAGCGGGCACCCTGAACACGGGGAAGCGCCCCTGCTCGATCTGCGGATCGAGAATCGCCCACGCCACGAAGCCGTCGTCCGAGCGCGGTTCGAGTAGCGTGAACGCGAGGCGGCCCAACGGCTGGTCCACCGAGACGTACGCGGTACCGGCCGGAAGTGTCTCGATCGCCGCGACCCACTCTCCGTAGATGGTGCGCTCAGTCCGCCCCTGGAACTCCCGCCCCGCTACGGTCGTGGAGTCGATCCTGAATCGATCCACCGGCAAATCGCGCGCGGTGGCGTAACGCACCACGGTGACGCCGTGCGCCTCCAAGCGCTCGATGGCGGCTTCGGCATCCGGCAGCACGTAGTACGCTTCAGGGGCCACCGCCGACTCGGTCGCGGTGAACGTGCCGTACTCGTACATGCGCGTCGGATTCACTACATCCCTGCGCAGCAGGATGGTTCGGCCCGTGTTCGGATGGCGCTGCTCTTCGACCTCGCCCATCAGGATCGTCACCTCCTGCTCAGACCGCTGCAGCGCGGCCCGGGTCGCGAGCCGCCTACCTACGACGGGAAGCCGGTCCGCGGCCTCCACGATATCGCGGATCTCGGCGGCGTTCTGCTCGGCATAGTCGAGCACTTCCTCGACGAACCAAAGGGTGCCCCGAACCCGATCTTCGAAGGTGGCGTACGCGTACGCCTCGCTCAGAATGGCGACGCGGTTTCGTAGCCCGATGTAGTTGTTGTTGAAGCGAGGGCGATGGTCGAACGTGCGCCACGCAGCGGAGCCGCCGCCACGTCCGCCCGAGTTGCCATAGTAGTAGTAGTCCCAGCCGTGCTTCTCCTTGATGCGGCGGGTCAGCTCGGGCAGCCAGCGATCTCTGAGTAGATCGTCGATCGCCGCGGGTGTGTTGGGGTGCAGGGGCGGCGAATACGTCAGGTGGTACGCGTGTCGCGTCCCATTCGTGGTGTGCAGGTCCACTCCGACATGAGGGTCGTACGCGTTCAGCATCGCCACGAGGGAACGCGCCTCGGGCGAGTCGAGCTTGGTGTGGTCGCGGTTAAGGTCGAGGCCCTGCGCGTTGGGGCGTTGTCCCATGCCGCCGATCGGCCCGTGCTGCCGCGGACGGTTGTTCAGCGAGACCCGCTCATTCCCATCCGCGTTGTAAATGGGCGCGATGAGCAAGACCAGTTCGTCCGTCCACGTGGGGTAGTCGCCCGACGCGAACCGCCGCAACAGCATCAGCAGAGCCTCTTTCCCGCACACTTCTCCCGCGTGGATGTTGCCCTGCAGATACACGCGCGTTTTTCCGGTCGCGCGCACCGCCGCCGGACTGGCGTCGGGTGCCCCGATGACGAGCAGCGGTAGAGACCGCCCTTCGTTCGTATATCCGAAGGACGTCATGTGGATATCAGGGGAGAGGTCGGCGAGTCGCTCCGAGAGCTCCATGACTTCGGCGTAGGAGCTGGTCTCCCGAAACTCGGTACGTTCCGCCCGGGTGAGCAGGTCGTTGAAGGCCTGCCCCGAGAGCGGACCTGCGACGAGGAAGGCCAGCAAAACCACGTGTTGAATAGCGGTCCGAACGGCGAGCATCTGCACTCTTCCGGCGCGGGGGGTCGTTTTTGGGAGTGGCAAGCTATCCCTACCCGGTCGAACTGGCCACGCCGATCCGGAGCGAAGCCTTCATGTCGCTCGCCGAAACCTCCGATAGTGAAGAGGAGGCCCCACTCTCCCAGGAGTCATCGATGCCCATCGCGCCGACCGGAAGTGAACGACGCGCTCTCGCCAATGATCTCGATGGTACGCGCTGGGCCCACGGCATGGAGTTCTCGCAGTTGGAGGCGCTGGCTGGTTACCTGCACGTTCAAGAGGCGATGCCGGGCGACATCGTGGTCGCGGAGGGAGACCAAGCCTCCTTCCTATGCTGGATCACGGCGGGCCGTGTCGAGGTCCAGAAGAGAGGTGACGACGGCACTCCGCACGCGCTGGCTACTTTGGGGCGCGGAAGCACCATCGGCGAAATGTCGATTCTGGACGGGGAGCCGCGGACCGCATCGGTCCTTGCCACCGTCGCCACCACTCTGCTGTGTTTGGAAGGGGCGGAGATCGAGCGCCTGACGCGCGAGCAGCCGAGGCTGGCGGCTGAGTTCTACCCACGCGTGGGGAAGGCCCTCTCTCAGCAATTACGACGCACGAGCGGGGCGCTCATCGAAGCCTTGGGGTGAATTCGGGAGGCGGCGTTTGCCGTCCCACAATACGAAGAGGCCCGGCTTCGACCCCGGGCCTCCTCCCTCCCAACCAGATCCACCCATGTGCCACGTGTCCTGCGGCCTGATTAGGCGACGTCGAAGCCCGCCTCTTCTAGAGCGTGCTTCTGCGCCTGATCCTCGCTGACGACCTGGCCATCGAACAGATGGACCGAACGGTCGGCCATGTGCGCGTAGCGCGGATCGTGCGTCACCATACAGATCGTCGCGCCCTCGGCGTGCAGCTCCAGCATCAGCTCC
>Ga0066376_10002016_pt1 | contig 19261 bp, 17 predicted proteins | sample Knorr_S15_td_Bot_FD_77009 | JGI IMG/M metagenome (GOLD analysis project Ga0066376, IMG submission 77009) | Marine microbial communities from Southern Atlantic Ocean transect - Knorr_S15_td_Bottom_ad_5009_LV_A | ecosystem: Environmental > Aquatic > Marine > Oceanic | place: Southern Atlantic... | reverse complement strand
TGGTCGACGACCGCCAGGTCTTCCGCGACATGCACCAGCGCCTGGACCCACGACCATGAGCGCCGCGCCGCCCCGGCCCGTGCCCTCGCTGGACCTGGTGGCGCCGGTCCTGGCTGGCAGGATCACCGCTATCGCCCGCCTCCTGAGTCGCGCCGAGCTTGGTGCTGGCGAGGTCATGGGGGCCCTTGAGGAGGTCTACCGGCACACGGGTAAAGCGCATATCATCGGTCTTACCGGCGTGCCGGGCAGTGGCAAGTCGTCGCTGCTTGCCAAGCTGGCCATCCGGTTCCGTGCAGCCGGCCGTCGCGTTGGCATCATTGCCGTTGACCCAAGCAGTCCGTTTTCGGGAGGATCCATCCTCGGGGACCGGATCCGCATGAATGAGTTGAGCGGCGATCCGGCTGTTTTTATCCGCAGCATGGCGACCCGAGGATCGTTGGGCGGTCTGGCGCGGTCCACGCTGGACGCGGTCGACATACTCGACGCCGCTGGCTACGATCCGGTGGTGATCGAAACCGTCGGCGTGGGGCAGGACGAAGTGGAGATCGTGCAGGCGGCGCACAGTACGGTTGTGGTGTCGGCGCCGGGGCTGGGTGACGACATCCAGGCGGTCAAGGCCGGCGTGCTCGAGATCGCCGACATTCACGTGGTCAGCAAGTGCGACCGCGCGGATGCCAACCGAACCATCGTCGACCTGAAGAACATGCTCACCATGGTGGCCCATACCGCTCAGGCGCCTGCCTGGCAGTTGCCGGTTCTGGCCACCAGTGCCGAGAGCGGCGAAGGAGTCGATGAGCTGGTCGATCAGCTCGATGCGCACCGGGTCTTTCTGCGGGAGACGGGCGAGTTGCGGGAACGCCAGCGGCGTATCGCGCAACAGCGTCTGCTGAAGGCGGCCCAGGAGCTGTTGCGAGACGAGTTCAAACGCCAGCAGGCGCGCGGTGAGAGGGGAATGGCGCAGATCATCGCCGCTATGATTGCCCGCGAAGTTCATCCGCGGACAGCCGCTCGACAATTGATCGAACAAACCCGGGAGGGCAAAGGAGAATGACGCAGGAAGCGACCGAACCGGAGGTGCTGGCGAAGCAGCTGGAGTTGTGGGAGGAGACCGAGGTCGCGGCGTTCACCACGCGTCAGCCCGAGCGGCAAGACCAATTCAGCACCTACGGCGGCGTGCCGGTAAAGCGAGTGTACACCGCCCTCGACGAGGCCGAGACCCCCCCCGAAGACATCGGTCTGCCCGGTCAGTACCCGTTTACTCGCGGTCCCTATCCCACCATGTACCGAGGTCGGATCTGGACGATGCGCCAGATCGCCGGCTTTGGGACCGGGGAGGACACCAACCGCCGATTCAAGTTCCTGATCGAAAACGGCCAGACCGGGCTATCGGTCGATTTCGATATGCCGACGCTGATGGGATACGACTCCGACCATTCCATGAGCGCCGGGGAGGTGGGTCGCGAAGGTGTGGCCGTCGATACCCTCGCCGATATGGAAGCTCTTTTTGACGGCATCGACCTGGAGCAGGTTTCGGTCTCCATGACCATCAATCCGACGGCGTGGATCCTGCTGGCGATGTACGTGGCGCTGGCTGAAAAATGGGGGTTCGATCTCGACAAGCTCTCGGGCACGATCCAGGCGGACATCCTCAAGGAGTACATGGCGCAGAAGGAGTGGATCTATCCAATCGCGCCGTCGGTGCGGCTGGTGCGCGACGGCATCACCTTCTGCGCCGGGAAGATGAAGCGTTACAACCCAGTCAACATCTCAGGCTATCACATCTCCGAAGCCGGAGCTTCGCCGCTGCACGAAGCCGCCTTCACCCTCGCCAACGGCATTACCTATGTCGAGGAGGTGCTGAAGACGGGTATGGCGGTCGACGAATTCGCGCCGCGTCTGTCCTTCTACTTCGTTTCCCAGTCCGATTTTTTCGAGGAGATCGCCAAGTTCCGCGCCGTGCGCCGCTGCTGGGCGAAGATCATGAAGGAGCGCTTCGGCGCCGTCGATCCGGCTTCCATGCGACTGCGGTTTCACTGTCAGACCGCGGCCGCATCGCTCACCAGGCAGCAATACCAGATCAATATCGTGCGCACCGGTCTGCAGGCCCTGGCCGGAGTGCTCGGCGGCGCCCAGAGCCTGCACACCAACGGCATGGACGAGGCGTTTACGATACCGACCGAAGAGGCGATGAAGATCGCGTTGCGTACCCAGCAGATCATCGCCGAGGAGACCAATGTCGCCAACGTCGTCGATCCCCTGGGTGGATCCTACTACGTCGAGCGTTTGACCACCGAATTCGAACGCGGCATCTTCGCCGTGCTCGATGAAATCGACGCCGGCGGCGGCACGGTGCGACTGATCGACGAGGGCTGGTTCCAGCGCCACATCGCAGATTTCGCCTACGATGTGGCGTTGCGCAAACAGTCGGGGGAGAAGGCGGTGATCGCGGTAAACCGGTTCGCGGAGGAGGAGGAGGAGGGGCGTATGGCAACCCACGCCTACGATCCCGCCGTTGTCGAGCGACAGCTGGGCCGGCTGAAGCGGGTGCGGGCAGACCGCGACGACAGCCGGGTCCGGGAATTGTTAGGTCGGCTGCAAGCAGAGGCGCGCGATGAGTCGGCCAACCTGCTGCCGGTGACGATCGAGCTGGTCAAAGCCGGGGCCACCATGGGCGATATCGTCGAATCGCTGCGCGAGGTCTGGGGGACGTATCGGGAGACGCCCATCTTTTAGCAGAAGAGGCCGGGGAAACTGACCAACCGCCGAAAAACCCGCATACCGGAGCTGATCCTCAAGAGCCCCGAGGTGCACGGTGGCCGATCACTCGTCGGCGCTCAACAGAGTGCACTCGCTGAGGGAGTCACACCCGCAGCGGATGCCTTCGGAGAGAAGCTGTTTCATGGTATTGGCTCGGCGGATGAGCTCGTCGACCTCGGCGAGCTTGTCCGTGGCAAGTTCTCGCCAGCGTTGCGAGGGCTTGGTAGAACGGGGAAAGCCGAAGAAGAGTTTCTTGATTTCCTCGATGGTGAAGCCCGCTTCTTGGCAGATCTGGATGCCGGCGAGCCAGTTGAGCACTTCGGGGTCGTAGCGACGCTGGCCGCTGACGCGCCGCGGTTTCAGGAGTAGCCCAACCCTCTCGTAGTATCGCAGCGCCGAGGGGCGTATGCCGGCCTTGTCGGCCACCTGCCCGATGGTCATCTCCGTCATTTCAGAATAGTCCTTGACTTAAAGTGCACTTTAACTCGTAGCCTCTAAGGTAAGTGGTGGCATGGTGTCACCCAAACATAGATGCCAAACACAGTGGAGGTGTACGATGTCTCAGTTCACAGGTAGCGTTGGCGTAGTACTGGGAGCGATGGCAATTCTGGCGGTGACGGCGTTGGCGCAGGGGGATGCTTCCAAGCCTGGAGGGAGCGCAGTGGAGGGAGAGTCGGGAGTTGCTGAGAGTGGGGGGGAACAGAAACAGATCGCCTGTCAGCTGTCGCCTGCGGCGCTGGGAACGAGAATGGTGGATATCGATCGACTGTTTGCCGAGAGCACGGAGACCAGAGAGCTGGAGGATGGTTACGCATTCCGGTTTTCAGGAGAGGGCGAGTGGGCGAAGCGGCTGGTGGCGTTCGTAGAGACCGAGCGGCGGTGCTGTCAATTCTTTACGTTCGAGCTGGTGTTTGAGCCGAACCGGGGCCCGATCTGGCTGCGGCTACGGGGGTCGGCGGAGGTCAAGAAATTTGTCGGGGCGATGATGGATGATTGAGTTGACCCATCGGCGTGGTCGAGTTTTGATCAGTAGCTGATCCATTCCTGGCGGATCTCCATGCCGAAGCCCGGCGCATCCGACGGCACCAGCACGCCGTCGCGGGGGATGGCCATGCCCGGGATGGGGCAGACTTCCTCCAGGGGCACGCCGGGGTCTGAGCCCAACCAGAACTCGGCCATCAGCGACTCGGGCATGGCCAGGGCGAAGTGCTGGCCGAAGGGGGAGTTGGCGCCGCCGTGGGGGATGGTCTGCAGGCCGGCGGCTTCGGCGAGGGTGTAGATTTTGACCGCCTCGGTCAGTCCGCCGCACCACTTCAGGTCTGGCTGCAGGACGTCGGCGCAGCGGCGCTCGACCAGCTGGCGGAAGGCGTGGCGCCCGCGGTGGTCCTCGCCGGTGGCGATCGGCATCCACGGCGCCGCTCTCTTCAGCTCCACATGCCCTTCCAGATCGCCGGGAACCAGAGGCTCCTCCAACCAGCGCATGTGGTAGGGCCGCAGGCGCTCGGCGACCTGAATGGCGTATTCGACGCTGAAGGACATCACCGCGTTCAGCATCAACTCGGCGTCGGGGCCGATGTGCTGGCGCGCTTCGGCGATCTTCTGCTCGAGCCGGTTGAGGCCTTCGATGCCCTCGCGGTAGTGGACGGGGTTGGTGATCTTAAAGGCGCCAAAGCCCAACTCCGTCGCCCAGTCCAGGTCATCGCCGGTGGCGTAGAGGTCTATCGACTCGCGGCTGGGACCTCCCAGGAGTCGGTAGACCGGCTGCTCCAGCAGCTTCCCCTTCAGGTCCCACAGGGCGAGATCGACCCCGCTGCGGGCAACGGTGGCGTGGCCGCCATCTCCCAGCCGCTGAGTGGCGCGCCACATCAAGTCGTTGAGATACTCCGTGGCCATACAGTCGCGTCCTGTGATGAGCGGCGCGTACACCGTATCGATCAGGCTCGCGGTCGGCGCGCCGAAGCTGCAGGCGCCCAGGCCCCAAGTGCCGTCTTCCGCCGTCACCTGGACCCAGATCTCGCCACCGCCTAGGCCTGGCATCTGGCCAGGAAATCTGGAGAATTCCGGATAGTAGTTGATGGGAAGGGATCGGGGCGCCGAGCGATTCCAGGACGGACGACGCGGCGGTGTGCGGCGCTCGGGCCGGGGCAGGTTCACCTGCACCGTGCGGACAGATTGGATCTTCATGGTCAGGCTTCCGGGGTCAGGTTTCTCTGGGGTCAGGTTTCTTTGGGCTCAGGCTTCTCCGTACAACTGCAAGATTTCCTCGCCGGTCAGGGCGCGGTTGTAGATGCGCAGGTCGTCGAGGCCGCCTCGAAAGTTGAACTCCGGTTCGTCCGAACCCTTGCGGCCCAGATATAGCGGCTCGTCCGGGTGAGAGATCAGCCTTCCCCGGCGGCTGTCGTGCAGTAGACCGTCGATGTAGAGGCGATGAAAGGCGCCGTCGAAGGTGACGACCACATGGTACCAGCGCCCGATCTCCAGGGGCACCAGCGAGTGGGCGTCCCTGCCAAAGTCCATGCGGTGCCAGGTGATGGACCGGTCTTCGGTGCTCAATTGGATGATCCGGCGGCCGTCCTCGTCGCCGCTGTCCTGGCATAGGATGGCGTTGTTCCACCAGTCGAATTCCGAGCTGTCGTAACGCGCCCACACCGAGACGGTGAGCGCCTCTCGACTCAGGGAAGGCGGCGGCGAAACCATGATAAAATCGTCGCCGTCGAAGTGGTAGGCGCGACCGGGACGTCCGAAGCGATCGTCTACAAGCGTCGCGCCCTCGACCACGCCATCGCTGTCGGACCCGCTGGTGTCCCTGGCGTTGCCGTCCAACAGCAGCTCCAACACCAGCGCCTGGCGGGAGACGATCAGCGCCGTGGAGGGAGGGGACGGCGCGCATGACGCTGGCGTCCCCAGCGTACTCAGGGCGGCTAGTCCAAGCAATACATGCCGAAGTCCCATCATCGCTTTCCTCCCGGGGCACCGGCTGTCTGCTCTTCGGGCGGAATCGCCCACACCACGACCTCGGAGTCGCGTCCGTCCCACCAGGCCGACAGATTGTCTATGTGCACGCGAGCGAACCAGTCGTTGGCTTCGGTCGGTTGCTCCACCACCCAGCCGCTGGCTGATCCCTCGATTGTCTCCACCGCCAATTGCCAACCCGCTTGGCGGGGCACCGGTATCAGCAGTTCGCAGGTTCTCCTACGGGATCTGATTCCGTGTACTCTGTTCGGATCGATCGCATCATCGGAGAGCTCGTAGTCGTAGATACCCTCATTCAGATTTCGGCAGACCATCAGCTTTTTGCCGAGGTCCCGTCGGTACAGCAGATCCTCCCCCGTCGGAGGCAGTGGTGGCTGTGACAGATGTTCGGCTAACAGGCTCGCGGCCCGGCGTTCGGCGGTCCGCGCCTGCCGCAGCAGCCCCGACGTCCGCGGAAGCTGCTCCAGACGGGCAGCGTCGCTTTTCGACAGCGGGCCGAAAGCGGTCTCGGGCAACATCTGGCTCAACGTCTCGAGGTGCTCGACCACCTCGCCATAGGCTGCCGATATTGCCGCCATCCGCGATGCCGTGGCGGCGTCCTTCGCCTTCGCCGCTACTTGCTGGTAGAAGCGGGATGCACGGCGCCGCTGTCGGGCGAGGGGCTGCAGGTGTCGCGATCGGGTCTGTGCCAGCAGGCTCCGGTTGATTGGCTGGCGGCCCCATGTCGGGGTCAGCGGCAGCCGCTCCCAGCGGATTACCGAGAAGTCCCAGGCGTTCAAGCCGGCGGGACAACTGTAGCGGTCGCGCCGTAGATGCTGTTCGACCACGGACTGCAGGGACAGGTTGAGAGCGACCCTGGACAAGGTGTTGCCGAAAGCCTGGGCGGTTACTGCGTCGCTTTCGCCAAAGGCCACCACCACCGGGCAGTTGACATTGCCGTGACCGGGCACCTGCGCCTCCCACTCCCGGGTGGTGGCTCGCCAGAACGAGGTGTCGGCGCCGACCAGGTGCAACTCGATCTCCTCACCAGGGCGATAGCCGTCCACCAGCCACCAGGTGGAGCCATCGCCGATGGCAGGGGTGTGGCCAAACTCCAGCCAATCCGAGATCGCCTTGAGGCTCTGCGCCTTTCCCATACCCAGGGTCAGCTCGTAGCGGATGCCCAGACTGCGCGCAAAGGCGGCGATGGGGATTGTCTGTTCGAAGGGCCGGCTCATGACCAGGTCCAGCAGTCGCGATGGGCCGATCGGCGTGGTGGCGAAGGGAGAGTGGCGGACGAGCTCGACCGTGTGGCTGTCCCGATCGGCTCCGGCCGCCGCGATCAGCGTCGAATACACATCGCTGGCGCGGGGCACGTCGACGCCACTGACGGTGATGGCGCCGTTCTCGAGGGTGACCGTGTGCGATGGATGCGGCTCCAGCTCGAGGTCACCGAGGATGCTGTCGTCTCCGGAGAACCGTCGCTCGTGGATGTGCGGCTTCACTCTCACCGCGATCGAGTTATCCGCCGGCGTCACATAGTAGCGCACCCCGGGATAACGGTTGCCGGCGAAGCGCGCGTCGTCGATAGGCTCACATATGTTGAAAGAGAAGGAGAAGGGGCCGCGGCTCTGGTCGACCCGCACCAGCAGGCGGTGTTCACCAGCCGCCAGGTAGCCAGGCAGACGGATCTGGCCGAGCTCATGTCGTCGCCGCCGCTTCAGATTGGCGTGCGTGGCGGTGTCGAAGACCAGATCTCCGTCGATCCATATCCGCATACCCTCGTCGGCACCTATCCAGTAGCGCACCGAATCCGACTTTGCCATTGTGAAGTGCGTGAACGCGTATACCGATCTCTTGACGGGGTCGTCGAAGTATTTGTCGAGATCGATCTTGTCGTGTCCGAACCAGACCACCCGCGACCAGTCATCGGATCCCGGTTCGGGCTTCAGCGCGGCAATTTCACCGTCCGCGAAGGCGTGGTCCTGCGCCAGGGGCCCGAGTAGTGTCCAGCGGCGCGGCCCCTTGCCGTAGTCGGCTTGTTCGCGCCACTCACCCCAGTCATAGGATCCCCCCGCCTTCACCCAGCGGCTGACGAGTCCGTCCACCGCCGCACCCCGGACCTGGACCTCCTCGATCCAGCGCGGTCCCAGGTCGCGCTGATGAGCCAGGTCCGCCCATTCCATGTCGTCGGGGTTGAACCCCATCAACTTTGCTACCACCAGGTCGACGGCCACTGGATGGCGACCCGCGAGGACGGCGTTGGTGCGCTTGTAGGTGTCCTCGAAGGCGCCCCCCTCCGATCCCTTGATCATGTCGACGACATTGAGGTCGGTCCGGGTCAGACTCCACAGGTCGACGAAGGCCTCGTCGATAATGTTGGGGGAGTGCGGCATGGGACCGTGATCGGGGGTCCCTGTCGACTTGCTCCAGCCGTAGATCGTGCCCGGCAGCAAGCCAAAGTGGTTTTTCATGGAGCAGGTGATCTTGGCACCGTGTACCTTGGCTACGGGGATGTTGATCCAGACGTCGGCGTCGATAATACTGGCGGCGATCGAGTACTCATCCACGGCCAGGCCGCCACCCGGGACGGTCATGGTATAGCTGCGGTCGAAGTTCATGTCGAGGCAGTCGATGTCGATGCCGCGTTCGCGCAACTCATCGACGGTCTCCCAGTGCCCGGCACGCTCGAAACCGTCGTCGAATATGCGGCGCGAAACCCACGGCGGAGCGGTGGCGCGCATTGATGGGAGGGCCCATCCTCCGGCCGCTTCGGCGATCAGGATGCGCGCCCCAGGCGCCGCCTCGTGCACGAGAATGGCGACGGCTCGGACCACGCGCGCGTCGGTGACGATGCCGGACCCAGATTCGGAGTAGGCGCCGACATTGGGTTTGAGGAGGACGAGCCTGGCGGTGTCGGGCACGACGGATGCCATGCCCCCAATCAGATCCACCGCTCGCCGTACCATGGCTTCGATTTGCGCGGCGTCCGGCTCCTGGTTGCGGGCCCGAGGAGAGGGCAGGGAGGTGTCGTCGGAGGGCACGACGCTGACGATAAAGTCGTGGCTGGTGTTCTGAGCGATGGTGGGTCCAGCTGCCATGACCATCAGCGCCGACACCCACCACATGGTCCGTGTTCTCCTACCGCTCACCGCGCCTCCTTGATCGGTTTCACAGGATGGATTGTGTCATCCGGATTGGCTGTATCTTCGGGGTAGCATATCCGTCCGGTTGGCCGGACCTTCACTCATTTCGCCAGCAGTGCGATTGTGTCAACCGACGGCCAAACAAGGTGCGTCACTCGGTGGCTCAACGCAAAGCAGCCAACGTCGGAGTCTCAGGTGGTGTCTTTCAGTTGGTGGCGGATGGGACAAGCGACCTGTCTGCGGTGCAGTGCCTGTCTACAGCGCGTGCCTGTTTGATGCAGGTGAGGGTAGAAATGTCATGACGCTGGGCGCCTCCAATGGTCTGTACCGGTGCCCTGATTTCCACCGGCGCAGCTGGCAGGTAGCAGATAGGTAGGCAAAAGGCGGGGGACATGAGAGAAGCATCCTTCCGACGGCGCCGTGTCTCGATTTGCCTGCTGGCGGCCTTGGCTCTTCATCTACTGGGGATGATCGCCCATCAGCGCTGGGCGACCCAGCGAGTGGAAGATGAGATTCCACTGCCAGTGCGGTACGAGCCGATGGCGATCGAACGCGAGCGGTTTTACCCGGTGCCGCCGAACCTGCTGGCGGAAATTGCGGCGGAGCGCCTCACCGAAGAGGCGAAGCCTCGGCCCTTGCCGGAGTTCGCCGACGTGCCGCCGCCGCCTGAGTTGGAGCTGTGGGAGTTGGGGGATCTGGAGATGCCGGGGGAGGGGGAGGAGACATCAAAGGCGTTCGGGACCCGAGAGGACTCGCTGCCCGGGCTGGAGGAGCTGCAGCTCGAGACCGTGCGCATGCGGGCGGAGGAACTGGAGGAGTATGCGCGCCTCTGGATACCGGACGCCGACGTCACCGATGCCGCCTCGCGCGATCGACAGCTGGGCCGGCAGATCGTGCTGGCCGCGGTGGAGGCCATGGGCGGGATGGAGGCGCTGCTCGAAATTCGAGATATGCGCTACCAGGGGAGGTATCACAAGAGTTACGGACCGCGCAGCAGATACGCGCACATGCTGCCCGGTGGCGCCAGGTTGATCTACGACGGTCAGCGCGGATGGATCGACCTCTTCGGGGAGCCCTATCCGCTCGAGGGCAAGAGCTTCCGCGAGGTGCAGCGCCGCGCTGAGCGCTGGGACTTCCTCTCCCGCTACCTGGGCAGTGGGATCCGCCTCACCTACCTGGGCACCCGACGCCCGCGCGGGGGGCCGGCGCGCCACATCGTGCAGGTCGAGGACCTGAAATACGGCGGCTCTTTCCGGGCGCATTTCGAAAAGGACTCCAAGCTGCTGGTCACCGATGAATACGTCGACAAGCGTGGGCCCTATCTGCATGTCAACTACCTGGATTACGGATCGACGAAGCGGGCCTTCGTCTGGCAGACCATCGAGCGTCACCTTCTACGGGTGATGCGCTTTGCTCGCAGCCAGTACCCGGTGAGCTACCGGGATATTCCCGACAGTCTCTTCATCACTTCGAAACCGGATACAAGCTGGGTACGACTGGAGACCCACAAGAGCGAGGCCACCTTATGGGTGGAGGTGCAGATGACGAACGCCGGGATTGCGGGGAAACCCGTGTTGCCGGGGGGGACAGGACGCCTCACGGGGTGGCAGAAGGAAATGCTGGCGAAGCAGGTCGAACGGCTCGCCATCGACGATTTGAGGCGCTGGGGTTCATTCGGGCAGGTGAAACCGTGTCGGGACGCAGAATCCCGCACGGATATGGCCGAGGGTGACTTCCTGCTCCGCCTCATCGTGTACAGCGAAGATCCCGGCCCCCCCGGGGGCCCTTCACCACCCATCTATCAGGCCCAGCTGTTCGAGGTGACGTCGATGCATCATTTGATGCAGGACGGGCCTCCGAGCGGCGAGTACACAAAAACGCACCCGGAGTGCGCCAAGTATGGCTTCGGCGCCCATACCATAGATGAGAGCGGGGTCTACGGCAGCCAGGAAAAGATATCGACTCTGATCCGCTCGACCTCGATGAAAGTCGCCGACTCGGTAAACGCTTACCGGGAGGGCCTCCGCGAACACCTACCCCATGCGGACGATTGCTGTTACTGCAAGGAGCCTTGAGCGCGCGCGGCCAGACGATTCGAGACAAGACGGGAAGGTCGAATCGGGCGCGAAGGAAGAAGGAAGAGAGAAGCACGAGCCGCAACCAGCAATCATAGCGGCCCGCTGATAGATAGGGTCCCATTCGCACCACGATGTGCTCTGGAGGCCGATGTCGGCGTTGCTAGGCATCCTCCAACCACCCGTGGGGGATCTCGAGACTCCAGACCTCGCTGTCAAGCGGCTCGGCGTGGCCGCCGGCTACCCAGATCTTGTCCTGGAAGACGTAGGCGGAATGCTCGTGGCGGTTTTTCCAGATGACGCTGGACTCCAGCTGTGTCCAGTTCGTGCCGTCCGCCGAGTACCAGACGTCACCGAAATTCCCGTCCTCCCGGTTCCACCCGCCCAGGACCCACATGCGATTGCGGTAGACCACCAGCGAGAACCACATGCGTTTTTGCCACGGCGCCGCGTCCGTGACCAGCGTCCAGTTGACGCCGTCGGCCGAACACCAGACATCGTTGAGCGGGATGGTATCGGGTTTCCAATGTCCGCCGCCCATGATCCAGATCTTGTCGTCGAAAACGACGGCCTGCGCGTGGGCTCGCTTCGACCAGGGCGCGTTGGCCACTTCCAGCGTCCAGGCCTTTCCGTCCGCCGTGGACCAGACGTCATTTTTCAGGGTCTGGTCATTGTTTTCGTAGAAGTCCTCGACGCCACCCATGACCCACATTCGGTCCTTGAAGACGACAAAGGAAGGGGATACTCGCGGGCACCAACCGGCGGCGTCCGTCTCCAGGGTCCATTCGGCGCCGTCGATAGAGGACCAGACCTTGTTGCTGACGACCGTGCCTGGAAGGATGCGGCCACCCATCAGCCACATCTTGTCCTGAAAGACCATCGAGGCAGGCAGATCGCCATGGTCCCACGGCGCTTGTGCTACGGTGCGTGTCCAGTTCCTGCCGTCAGGTGACTTCCACACATCGCGCGGATTGGGTGTCTGCGGGGTGAACCATCCGCCGAGGATCCACATATGATCGCGGTAGACGAACTCACCTTGCGAATCTCGTGGCTGCCAGGCAGCCGCCGCGGTCACGCACACCCAGTCGGGTGCTACTGTTGTGTCGCCCGTTGCCATGGAGAGCACCTGTCTGTCTGAGTTGAAGTTGGAGCTGACGGGCCAGGCCTTTTTTCGCACGCAGCTGATCGGCCAGGGATTTCACGGAAGTATAGGATGGCATCGGGCGGGGTGCAATCGGCTGGTGGACCCTTTGACGCAGGTGGTCCGTCAACGGCCAGTGCCCAGCGCCGCATGATGCTCGGCATGAAGCCGCCGAGGCATCCCGACTCGCCGCGATTCACTTACGCCGTGGGGCATGGGACGATGGCCGGTCACTCGGCGGTGTTTGACTCGAAGGCCCGTTCCTTTATCGTATTGGCTCGATTCCCGGTTGCGGCTCCCCCGCACCGATGTTCCTCGGAGACCTGGCGATGATCGATTTTTCTCGTTCTACCTTCACCTGGAAGTCGCACCCGTGGGCGCCGGATCCCCACTACCGCTGGCCCGGCGGTTTTGTCGGTAAGCCGGGGCAGGCTTACCACGTGCGCTTCACGCTAGACGCGCGTTGCGCGGTGCAGCACCCGGATCGCGCTGAGCCTCTGGAGCTGTTTCTCGGCTCGCCGTGTCGCTCGGAATACACGATCGCGCGACGCAACCTGTTTCAAGTACCCAGCGGCGAGTGGCGCATGGCGTTCAGTCGCGCCTGTCAGGTTTCGATCGGGGCCAGTGTGGACGAGGTCGCCAAGGTGTCGCCGCGACACCTGAGTGAGGTCTTCTCCGACCACACCATCCACATCCGTGAGATTGCGGCGCCACGCCGTCTGGTCGATGCGGCCGACATCGCGGCCGCGACGCTGGACGGCTGCCGCCTCAATGGCATCAGCTCCTACCGCGACGAGGCGACGGGCTGCATCGTCACCGTCGAGTATCCGGTCAACGTCATGAATCTAAACGTCGCCGATGGGGAGTGGCAGGTGTGCACCGGTCCCGTCATACTGCCGGACCTGACCACGTGGGACGGCGCGGAAGTCGGACGCGTGCTGCTGGCGCATGTGGCCATGTCTCATCTCGACCACGTCGAATTCATCCTGCGGCGACCCGTCGAAGTGGCGCCCGACGAAGCGGCCTGGCTCGACCAGCCCCGGGGCCGAGACCGGCTGGAGCTTCACGATTCCACATCGCCGCCACCGGGATATCCGCCGCCGCGGCCGCGACCGACAGTGTATTGCGATGTGCTGGAATTCGCTGCCGACAATGCCGTGCTGGCGCACGATGGGGCGTGACACCGATGAGCGCCCTGCAGAGCTTGGGTTCATCTTGTAATCCCGCTGCGTTGAAGCCCACGCCACTGACCCACTCACTGACCCACGCCACTGACCCAGTGAATAGGACTAACCAAATGACAGACACGGCCAACAATTACGAATTCAAACTCGGCATGTATCTGGGCGAGTTACAGCTCCCTTTCGAGGAGTCCCTCGCTACGGCCCGCGATCTCGGCGCACAATACGTGTGGTGCGGGACCCATTCAGAAAACCGCGCACTTTTCGAGTTGCCCGATGCCGAGATCGATAAGGCGGCAAGCCTGGTCGAGGCTCACGGGCTGAAGTTTTTCTTCATCGACAGTGGGGGAGCGTTCAAACAGGTCCACCTGGCCGAGCTCGAGAAGGGGAAGATGCTCGAGCACGCGCAGTTCAAGCAGCACTTCGACCGCTTGATGAGGTCGATGGCGGTATCGGCCCGACTCGGCGTCGGCGCCGTTTCCTGCAGCAGCTTCGCGTGGCCGGCGGAGTACACAGCCGGCAAACCCACCTGGCCCATGCGTTGGGCTACGCGTGGCGGTATCATTGCCGATGTCGACATGGAGAAGCTGGTCGAAGCGTTCTCGCTGATTGCCGACGCCGCGGAGAGCTATAACATCGACGTCGCCTTCATGATGATGCAGTGGAACTACACCAACACGTCGGGCAATCTCCGGCGGATATTCGAGGCCGTAGGTTCGCCGCGACTCAGGGCACTGTGGTGTCCGGCCGACAACGTCAATTGCGGTGAGACTGACAATGCCACGGCCGGTTTCGAAAATCTGCGTCCCTACCTCCACGGCGTGCACGCCAAGGATCTGCACACCATCGACGGCTCGAAGCTGGACTTCGAGTACACCCCAATAGGCGAGGGGGATGTCGACTACCCGACCATTCTCCAAAACCTGCGTGACCACCACTGCGACGTCGTCGTTTCTGTCGCCACCCATTTCGTGCCGGCGAGCGGATCCCGCCTGGAGGCGATGCACACCAACTTCGCCAACCTGCGCCGGCTGATCGCCGCGACTTCGCCGTAGCGGCCCTGCGTCGGCTGATCGCCGCGACCGACGGCGTACCGAGGTCCCCCGACCGCACAGTCACGAAGCACCTGCGTCCCGCAGCAGCTTTGCGACCGCCTTGGCGTTGTGTACTTCGGTCTGGGCCAAGGGTGTCTCGCCGTTTTGGTTCTTCGCGTTCAGGCTGGCCCCACGCGCTAGCAGAACCTCCGCGACTTTCCTCTGATTCCCGTGCGCGGCTGCATGCAGGGGGCTCGTTCCCCAATGACCATTCTCATTGTGATCATCAATGTCGGCACCGGCATCCAGCAGGAGCTCGACGACCTCGGCGTGCCCCTTCCAGGCCGCGCAATGAAGGGGCGTGGAGCCATCCCTGTCCCGGACCTCAATTAAGGAGCCATTTTTCCTGAGAAGCGTTCGAATCGTGTCTATGTCACCACTCTTGGCGGCTTTTATGATAGCCTTTGCATTGGGATCCAACATGAGAGTTCCCTCCGTCCAACCTGACCATGTCAGGAGCCTGCACAGGTGATGTTGTAGGATTTCGAGCGTCGTGGATCGACGAGCGATGCAGATTCAGTCGGTGATCTGCTCGAGGTAGCTGACGAGCTCTCGCCGCGGTCCCGAATCTCCCTGGATTTCGATGCCGACACGGGCCCAGGCCAACGGCGTCGTGTCGTGCTCGTCGTCGGTGGCGTTCGGGTCGGCTCCGGCCTCGATGAGCAGGCGAGCGACGACGTCTGAACCGCCGCAGAGGTGAAGGGGGGTCTGTCCCATGTCCGCCCGGGCGTTCGGATCGGCTCCGTGCTCGAGGAGGAGGCGGACGGTGGCGATGTCCCCGGCGGCGTGGAGGGGCGTTCCAACGACGGCGTTTACACCGATTTTCCCCGTGAAGAAGACGGTTTCCGGATCACCGGCAATGAGAGCACCCAGGCGGTCGGTCTGGCCGAGGGCTGCGAGTTGGCAGGGGTCGGCGTCGGCGCCCTGTTCGACGAGGAAGAGGGCGACGGCGCGTGCGCGTTCGCCGCGGGCCAGAGCGGACCCGAGCGGCGTATTGCCCAGGGAGTCCACCGTGTCGAGGCGGGCGCCGTTTTTTATAAAGAGGTGGGCGACTTCCGGGCACGCGGCGGCGTGAAGCGGAGGGGCGTCGCTCCGACCCGGCGTCGTCGCCAGCGAGGGTGTTGCGGATAGAAGGGAAGCTGCGGTGTCGACATCGCAGAGGAGGGCGGCGGCGCAGATGTCGACATCGGCGCCCCGATCGATGAGGAGCTGGACCGTCTCCGCGTGCCCCCAGTGAGCGGCCAGGTGAAGGGGCGACCCGTAGCCGCCGGGGTTGGGATCAGCGCCGCGGTCGAGCAGCAGCCGCACGGTCTCCAGATGTCCCCGTTCGGCGGCCACCTGCAGGGCGTTAGGCTCCCCGCCCCACATGGGATGCGTTCCGGTTTCGTGGAGGGACGCCGGTTCGGCGTCGAGTACCTGAAGCATGGCGTCGGTGTTCCGGTCCCAAACGGCTCTTCGCAGCTGGCGTCCAGCTACTTCCAGACGAAGCTTCGGCCAGCTGTCGAAGCTGTAGCGGCGCGCCAGGATCAGCTGGGCGTCAGTGAGTTTCGCCCCCTCGGGAGAAAGGTCGCGTGGATGTTGGCGGAACTCACGCACGGCGTCGTCGTTACCGTCGCGATAGGCGCGGAGAAGGTCCTTCGCCTGATGCTTGAGCTGGTCGAGGTTGGGAGAACGAGGAAGGGAAACGTCCGACATGGCGAGCTCCTTTCGACTGCTGCCCGGCATCCGCATCTCGGGCGAGAAAAGAGATCGCTGATTGGCGACTACGTTACAACGGGTGGACTCAGTCCTTTCCGCGGATTGGCGGCGTCCCGTGACGCACGCTCATACGGTAAGGAGCTGAACGTCGATTGTCAATCGAAAATCTGTGGGACTGTGCCGAAAGTGCGCCGCGTTCGTACATTGCTCGCAACAGGCCCCAAGGGTCCTGAACGAGCCGCCCAACCCGTCCACCAACGGCAGCTCCGGCCACTGCACTGGGACTCGCCCGTGAGCATTCCGCACCTGGAGGAAAATTAATGACATCACCAACGACACAGCCTCGGCGTCGGTTGGCGCCGGTAATTATCCTCGCGGCAATGGCGCTAACGGGTTGTTTCGAGGCGCGTCTTCAGTGGTCACCCGATGGCTCCCATGCCGCCGTCAGAACTCGCCACGGGCTCTACCTCAGCGACAGCAAGGGGAAACTGTCAGATATGCTGCTGCCCGACGTGCGCGCCTTCGCCTGGATGAGCGATGGGAAACGTTTGGCAGTAGCACCGATGTAGGTGAGAATCAGAACCTGGCGATCGCGCGACTCGAAGGCGGCAAACTAACCCTGGGGATTCCGCTCTACACGGGCCTCGGTATCGCGGATATCCAGGTGTCCCCGAGTGACCGGCTTATTGCCTTCACTGCTTCCCTTGAGAAAGGCTCAGAGGAGGTAGGGCTCTTCCTGACACCGAGCGACGGATCGACGGCGCCCTGTCCTGGTTGCCCGTCAAGTTGCGGCCTACCCTGACTGGACGACGGACGGCCGTGCCATCGTCTATTTCCAGGCTTCGGGCACCGGAGGCGCCGATTCCGACGAACTCCGTCTCGGCGTACTCTTCGAGCACGAATTAGCAGACGCCGAAGGAAATGTTGAGATTGCGCCGAAACCCGTATACCTCGCCGGTGTCTTCAACCAGTTTGCTCGGGCACGGTGTTTGCGCGACGGCCGCGTTCTGTTCAATGCCGCCGTAATGCAGCTGCCTTTCGCGACCGCGGACGCCGGCGGCCAGCGGGAGCAACTGTTCGCGGTCGACCGAACACGCCAGTCGACGCTGTCTCGCATGATCCCGCGCAAGAGCGAGGAGGCACTGCCGCCCGGACTTTCGTATTTCACCGTGAGCCCCGGTGAAGATAAGGTGTTATTCGGCACTCTTAAGGGTGATGTCCACGTCCTGACTCTCGCCCCGGGTCAGGTCGATCAGGTGCAGACTGCAACCGAGGACGAAATGCAGGGAGCCCCCTCCTGGCGTGCCGACGGTACCTTTACGTACGTCCGCCGTCAGCGAACAGCGCGCCGCCCAGCGGAGATGGTCCTGCGACAGGCGGGTCAGGAGACGGTGCTGAGCGCCAACTGGTCCAATCAGATGCTGGGAAGACCTTACACAGTAGTAGAAGGGGTACTGCCTGCTAACGGCCAACCCGGCCCAGCCTGCGCACGGACCGTACATCCCCTAGCAGGTAGCGCGTTGGCGATGCGGTGTAGACGCCGTTCATGACAAGTCCGAGAAGCACAGGTGAATGAAATCAGGCCTACTCGAAATTCCAGGAGGTGAAACGGTTGTTCAACACACGACCCATCCTTCGCGGACCCACTCAGGTGGGCACGGGGAAAGAAACCTGCGGCGCCGTCGGATCTTCCGGTCACCCGCTTGGTGGAGGGACGGGCTACGCTGAAGCCGTCGCCCCCACCGGATCCCCCGTCACCTGCCTTGACGAGTTGCTAGAGGCGCTGTCAGCCGCAAAATCGGGGGATACGATCTATCTTGCCGGTGACGCCACGATCGAGTGCACGGAGCGCATCTACATCGAGCAGATCGTCCTCGAGCTGCCGGGGGGCGTCGCTCTGGCCAGCGATCGCGGTGTCGATGGGGCGTCAGGTGCCCTGATCCGCAGTGACGCGTTCGCCACACGGCCGCTCATCCGGGTGACGGGTCCCGACGCGAGGTTGACCGGTGTGCGCCTGCAGGGACCGAACCCGCGCCGTTGCCTGGAGCATCACACACGCGCTTTCCACGAAGGGCACGGCGGGCACGAGTATTACTACAAATTTCCCACGTCCGTCGGTATCGACACCGACCACCCACGGCTGCGCATCGACAATTGCGAGCTGGCCGGCTGGAGTCACTCCGCCGTCCATCTGGTCCGTGGCGACGGCCACCGCGTGCAACACAACTTCATCCACCACAACCAGTATAACGGCCTCGGCTATGGCGTCTCACACGACGTCGCCGAATCGCTGATCGAAGGCAATCTGTTTACCGCCAACCGCCACTCCATAGCCGGCACCGGCCGGGGCGGTTCGGGTTACGAGGCGCGGTACAACGTCGAGCTCGGCCGCACCCTCAGCCACTGCTTCGACATGCACGGGGGCCGCGACCGCAAGGACGGCACCGACGTAGCCGGCGGCTGGATGCACGTCCACCACAACACCTTTCGCGCCGAGGGGAGACACGCCATCGTAATTCGCGGCACCCCGGAGGGAGAAGCCGTCATCGAGCGCAACTGGTTCCGCCACCGGACCGAGCGCGGCGCTATCCGCTGCGAAGGAGGGGTGCGTGTCAGGGACAATGCGTGGGGGCGAGGTGAGGTGGTGATCCGCTGAGGGAGCGGGATTTCTTGACATACGCTCCTCAGGCTCATTATGGTCTAAATGACCAAAAGGAGGCGTAACATGTCCATATCGATCGCCGAGGCGAAAGCTCACCTGTCGGATTGCATACGGCAGGCTGAACAGGGGGAGCCGATCTTGAACACCAGGCATGGAAAACCTGTCGCTGCGCTGGTGGCTGCCAGCCATCTGGAACACTCGAGCGACTTCGGAGGGCCGGGCCTCAGAGCGGATTGGCCAGTTTGGCTGGGGGATGGGATGGATCGGAAGAACTGGTTCATCACCATCGAACAGATGCCTCGCACCCAGGCACGCCTCGCCAAGCCTTTGGATTGAAATGAATCGTGCCCTTCCTCTTTGACACAGATGCGATATCCGAATTACTGCGTCCAAGACCCCTGGCAGGCTATATAGAGTGGCTTCAAGAGGTACTGGATTATCCAGTTTGTAATGACGGATAGAGTCGTCTAAGCTTGATGCGGGCATCGCTGGTGGTGAACTGCCAGTTGACGACGGGTGGATTGTCCTGTCGTGATCGGAGCCACGCGTTGACCT